>Ga0335075_10000183_pt1 | contig 121124 bp, 113 predicted proteins | sample Lox_Sample_24_FD_206723 | JGI IMG/M metagenome (GOLD analysis project Ga0335075, IMG submission 206723) | Soil microbial communities from Loxahatchee National Wildlife Refuge, Florida, United States - Lox_Sample_2.4 | ecosystem: Environmental > Terrestrial > Soil > Wetlands | place: USA... | reverse complement strand
GGGGCACAATCGATTGCCGTGACCGGTAAAGGCGCCGATCAGCACGCATTCCTTGAATTGCAGACGGCAGAGATAGAACTTCTCACCGGTCACGCGCTGGAAGCCCAGGACGACGCCGCAAAAGCAGAACAATATTTCGCTGCCACCAATCAACTCGATTCCCGTTTACGCGCTGCACTCGTAGCCGCCTCAGCATCGAAGATGTTACACGATGATCCATCAGTCAGCACATACTCGGCGATGGCGGTTGACATCTTGTCGTCGCTGGAGCACACTTGGAACCCGCAGGTGTTTCGCACATACATCTCGCGCCCTGATCTTCGTTCGCTGATGCGAGTCCTCCCCCTCCGATGGCCCAGTGGAAGTCAGGAGTAACCCATGGCAGAAACTCGGACGTTCAAGCTAGTTGATGTGGTCGTCATCAGTCTGATTTCGCTCCTGGTGGGCGTGGCGGCCATCAAGGTGGTTCAATTCATTCGTTCAAAGGCCAACCCGCCCAACCCACCGGTTGTCGTCCGCGGCGGATCGGTCGAAACTCGGGCTCCCATACCCAACGGATCGACCGCTGGCTGGACGTCCGTCGCGGCGGCTACCCCAACGTTGCGTACAGTCGGCAGCTACGATGCGAATTATCTGTCGCTGGATGGAGTCGTTCCCAAGGGAGGGAGCTTGGTCGGGAAGTATTCAGCGTCCGGCTTAACGAATAACTGGAAAGTTACCCTTGTCTTTCGTGACAGAAAGGGCCAGGACCCCGGCGATTCCGCCGCGCCGAAACTCTTTCTATGCAGCGATCAGAACTGCGACGCCACGGGATCGCTGGCGAATAACACTTCCATATACGTGGTGAGTGACAATCATGGCAACTTTAGCCCGGAAGCCCAGCTGGATGGATATGATATCCAACGCTATGACCTCAATGCCGACCCCAACGGTTGCGAAGGGCCGTACGGAAACGGCCGAGGTACTCCATGCAACCACATCGTTAGGGTGAAGGTGGAAGGTATACCGCAATGGAATGACGGCAGCACTACCTCCGTCTTCCAATGCCCAGCCGGAGAGTGTGATGTCTATATCGGTTCGTATCCATAAAAAGCCGAAGTTTGAGAATCAACCAAAAAGGCCGGGAGATTTGACCTCCCGGCCTTTTTGTTGGATCAACGCATTACTTAGCCGCAACCATCACCTGGCCGCTGTCATCGGGGATTCTTGCTTGCTCTTCAGCTGCCTGACGTGCCCTCTTCTCCTGGTTCGTAGAAGGGAGCTTCACGTTCATTGCGGATGAGCAAAGAATCTCGCTCAGGAAATACTGCCCGGCGTATTTGTCAAAGACCAGCTTGCTGCCGTTCGTAGACTTGTTGCTGTCTGCAAATGTCAGAGCGAGCATCGCCACATGCTGATCCCGGCTGTAAATCTCAATTTGGTTGTCCGCTATCTGGATAATCGAATAGTTGCCGGCGGGAACCAGCTTGCTGCCCACCGTAAAGTCGAAGGGCACCACTGCCCGGACTTCGTGATCCTGCGCCAAAGCGTTGCCGGCGCCGAGCATGCTTGCTACTGCAAAAAGCGCGATTGCTGTAATCCGTTTCATGACCGTTCTCCTTTGGTGAAGCGTCTTCATTCCGACTGCCTTCACTCTCTAAAGCGAAGCCGGAAAGAAATAAGTGCCAAAGGTTTAAAAATTCTTCTAACTTCAGGCATCGAAAGAAGGCAGGGGGAGAAGGATGAATCTCGAACAGTTTCGAGCGTCGACCTCAAAGGATTGTCCGCCAAACTGGCTATCTGCGGCACTTACAGCGCTGTGGTGGGATGCAAAAGGGGACTGGGCCCGCGCCCACGCACTGGTTGACGAAATGGAGACGATCAACGGAATGGCAGTCCACGCCTATCTGCATCGCAAGGAGGGCTCTGTTTCCAACTCCGAGTACTGGTACCAGCGCGCAGGGCGTGCATTTCACGGCATTGCGCTCGAAGACGAGTGGGCGGGGCTGGTAGAAGCCTTATTGTCTGAGGATCACCACAGATAATCCGCGCAAAGGCCTCTGGCAGTTCCAGTCAGGTCCGATTGGAATGCACCTCGCTCTTTCGACTCTCCGTTACTGTGAGGGGTCGTAGTTGAGGTTCGGCCCAAGCCATCTCTCGACCTCTGCCACGCTCATTCCCTTGCGTTGGTGATAGTCGGCGACTTGATCGCGGTCGATCTTGCCGAGGCTGAAATAGCGCGATTGCGGGTGTGCGAAGTAGAGCCCACTCACGCTCGAACCGGGCCACATCGCAAACGACTCCGTAATCAGCATCCCGATGTTCGTCTGCACATTGAGCAAACGCCAGAGCGCGCCCTTCTCGGTGTGATCCGGGCACGCCGGGTAACCAGCAGCCGGACGGATTCCGCGATATTTCTCCTGGATGAGCTCCGCGTTGCTCAGGTTTTCCTGGCAGCCGTAACCCCATTCATCTCGCGCCTGCTTGTGCAGGCATTCGGCGAAAGCCTCCGCCAGACGATCGGCGACGGCCTCCGCCATAATTGCGTTGTAGTCGTCGTTTTCGTTTCTAAATCGGTCACACAGCTCCTTCAGGCCGATCCCGCTGGTCACGGCGAATGCACCGATATAGTCGTGCAGGCGGGTTTCCTTCGGAGCGATGAAGTCGGCGAGCGATCGGCATGGCTCACTGCCTTCCCTGTTTGCCTGCTGGCGGAGGAAGTGGAACCGCGTGAGCACCCTTGTACGGGTATCGTCCGTGTATAGCTCGACATCGTCGCCGACGGCGTTCGCGGGAAAGAAGCCGTAAACGCCGCGGGCCGTGATCAGATGCTCTTCAACAATGCGGTCCAGAATCGCATTGGCATCGGCGAAGAGTTGCCGTGCCTGCTCGCCCTGCTCCTCGTGCTCAAGAATGCGCGGGTAAACGCCTTTCAGCCCCCATGCATGGAAAAGCGGCGACCAGTCAATGAAGTCGCGCAATGTGGCCAGAGGAAAATTGTCCAGTACGCGCACTCCGGTAAATGCCGGCACGGGGATATCTTCGGCACGCCACTCGATCGGAGTCCGTCGTGCGCGAGCCGTTTCAATCGGGATGACCACCTGGGGCGGCGCGGCGTGGGCCTCGCGCAACGCTTCGTATTCGGCGCGATGCTGCGCCACAAACGCCGGCTTGCCTTCATCGCTGAGTAGGCTTGTCGTCACCGGCACCGCCCGGCTCGCGTCGAGCACATGCACTACCGGCTCGCTATAGTGCGGCGCAATCTTCACGGCGGTGTGTCTCCGGCTCGTGGTTGCTCCGCCGATCAGCAGCGGCAACTTGAACCCCTGGCGCTCCATCTCGCGGGCAACATGCACCATCTCGTCAAGAGACGGCGTGATCAGGCCGCTGAGGCCGATCAGGTCCGCCTGTTCCGCTTTGGCGCGTTCGAGGATCTTTTCGCACGGGACCATCACTCCCATGTCGATGACCTCATAGTTGTTGCAGGCGAGGACAACTCCGACGATATTCTTGCCAATGTCGTGAACGTCGCCTTTGACTGTTGCGAGTATGATTTTTCCCTGCGCTTTGACCTCTTGACCGGACGCAGCCATTGCTGCCTTCTCGGCCTCCATGAACGGGGTTAAGTGCGCCACGGCCTTCTTCATTACCCGGGCAGACTTCACCACCTGCGGCAGAAACATCTTGCCGGCTCCGAACAGATCGCCGACCACGCCCATACCATCCATGAGCGGGCCTTCGATCACCAACAGGGGGCGGCCCAGTTTAATGCGAGCCTCCTCAGCGTCAAGTTCAATGTATGTGTCTATGCCTTTGACCAGCGCGTGAGAAAGGCGCTCCTCGACCGTGCCATTGCGCCATTCTTCGGCCTTCTTTTCGCTAACGACAGCACCGGCGCCCTTGAGCGTTTCCCCAAACTCTACAAGCCTCTCCGTCGCGTCGGGACGGCGGTTCAGCAACACGTCCTCGACCAGCACCTTCAGCTCTGGCTCAATCTCCTCGTAGACCTCGAGCATCCCGGCATTGACGATACCCATGTCCATGCCGGCCGCGATGGCATGATACAGAAACGCCGAGTGCATGGCCTCGCGAACCTTGTTGTTGCCGCGAAAGCTGAACGAGATGTTCGATACGCCGCCGCTTACCTTGGCGTGGGGCAGATTCGCCTTGATCCAGCGCGTGGCGTTGATAAAGTCCACCGCGTAGTTGTTGTGTTCCTCCATCCCGGTTGCAACGGTGAGGATGTTCGGGTCAAAAATAATATCCTCTGGCGAAAAACCGACCTCGATCAAAATCCGGTAGGCGCGTTCGCAAATGCGGATCTTGTCCTCGTACGTTGCGGCCTGGCCCTGTTCGTCGAAGGCCATCACCACCGCCGCCGCACCGTATTTCAGCACGGTAGCGGCATTGTGGCGAAACTTGTCCTCACCTTCCTTCAGCGAGATCGAGTTCACAATGCCCTTACCCTGCAGGCACTTCAACCCAGCTTCGATGACCTCCCACTTTGAGGAGTCGACCATGAATGGCACCTTGGCCACTTCAGGCTCGCTCGCCAGCAACTGCAGGAAGCGGGTCATGGCCGCGACGCCATCGATCATGCCTTCGTCCATGCAGATGTCGATAACGTTAGCCCCGTTCTCGACCTGCTGGCGTGCAATACTGACCGCCTCTTCGTATTTACCTTCCCTGACCAGCTTCGCGAACTTGGGCGAACCGGCCACATTGGTCCGCTCGCCGATCACGATGTACACGCCCTGTTGCTGGGTGAAGGGCTGTGATCCGGACAAACGAAGAGGCTTCGATTCCGTGGGTTCGGTCACGCGGCGACCTCGACATGACCCAGCTTCCGTGGAGGCTGGCCTTCGAGCGCCTTGGCAATGGCCGCGATGTGCTCGGGCGTGTTACCGCAGCAGCCTCCGGCAATATTGATCAGCCCTCCCCGCGCAAAGTCGCCCAGATAGCGGGCCATGTCCTGGGGCCCCAGATCGAACCCCGTCTCCGATAGCGGATTCGGCAGGCCGGCATTCGGGTAGCAAGAGATCGCCACGTTCGCCTTTTCGGAAAGCTCTTCCAGGAACGGATACATGAGATCGGGACCTAGAGAGCAGTTCAGACCCACGGAGAGTGGCTTCACGTGCTGCACCGCATTCCAGAACGCCTCCGTAGTCTGCGCGGAGATCATCGTCTCGCCGCCACGCCCGACCGCCGCCGAGATCATTACTGGCAGCTCCGCCTTGCTTGCCGCAAGGCCATCCTCGTCAAACACTTCACGGATGGCAACCAGCGCCGCCTTCGCGTTCAGCGAATCAAAGATGGTCTCCACCAGAAGCAGATCGGAACCACCGGCGATGAGAGCGCGCACCTGCTGCAGGTAGGCGGTCTTCACCTGGTCAAAGGTGACCACCCGGAAGCCCGGGTCGTCTGCATCGGGTGAGTTCGACAGAGACACGGTCAGCGGCCCGATGGCCCCGGCAACGAACCTTTGACGCCCCGTTGCATCTGCAACTCGATCGGCCCACTCGCGGCACTGCCGCGCCGACTGCTCATTGATTTCCCAGGCCAGGCCGCTGAGGAACGGATCGTCGATGATCTTCTGGTAGAACTCAGGATCCTTCCGGCCGCCGTGCTCGCGCGGATCGTCCACAAAAAACTCGCTCTGGGTGATGCTGGTTGCACCAAAGGTGTTGGTTTCGATGATGTCGGCGCCCGCCTCCAGAAACCTGCGATGAATGTCGGAGATCATTTGCGGCTGAGTCAGGGTAAAAAGATCGCCGTTATTCAGCAGGTCCTTCTTCGAGTCCTTGAATCGCTCCCCGCGGATATCAGCTTCCTTCATGCCGTAGGTGCGGATCGTCGTACCCATCGCCCCATCGATGATGGCGATACGGCTCTCGATGATCTTTTGAAGAGGATGTTGATAAGCAGCAGTCATTATTGTTGTTATTTGATGGCTCCGGGGGTTGTAAGGTCGCAACCATGAGTACCGCCCTACCACACTTAACCGTTCTAAGCCTGTTCCATTATAGCGAGATAGCGAACACAGCTTAATCGATCTCGTAACACCTTCCGCTTCAGATCCTGGCTTGGATATAACAGCCGCCGCGGCGCTCTATCGGGTCACCCGGTACCGATCTGCCGAAGGACTATCTGGTGGAGGCTCCCAGCGGACGGCTCCCCATCACATTCCCGCAGAGCGTCGCGCGGTCCTCCTTCCCGGCGATGCCGGGTACAGGCGTGGAGCCCGGCACACGCATGAAGGTGGAGTGTAAGGAGGGCGCGGGCGTTGGTTACCGCTGGTTTGACCGGACGGGAGCGAAGCCGTTCTTCTCGGTCTCACTCATTCCGCGGGTGCACGACACCACCCTGGCACCATCGCAAGGGCATAAACACGACAAGATCCCTAAATCACCTTGATGCCCTCACCCTCGACAATCGTGATGTATTTATCGATGGGCAGGTTGGTGAATTTCTCTATTCTGGTGCTGGGCTCAGGCCACTTGACTTCCAGCCAGTCAATTTTTGTCCGCTTGCCGATCCCAAGCACCACACGTGGATCATGCGACGACAAATAACTTCCTCCGCCGACCTTCGCTCTATAACGCTTCAAGTCTCCCGCCTGGTAGGTCAGGCGCGCACCAACTGCATCGCGGTTCGATTTCTTCCCTACCAGCTTGATTCCGAGCCAGTGATTTTCTTTCGCTACGGTGTTGCGCAATAACAGAGGGGCGGCATCGTTCACGGAAATCAGCACATCGACAGCGCCGTCGTTATTGAAGTCGCCGATTGCGAGACCTCTTGCGGATAGTTCTTCAGAAAACACCGGGCCGCTTTCTTTGCTCACATCGCGCAGAATCCTTCCATCACTGTGAAACAACAGCAATGGCTCGCGATAGGTCACGTCATTCTCGATGGTATGAATCAAATCATCGGGGTTGCCGTTTGCGATGATCAGATCGAGATTGCCGTCGTTGTCATAATCAAAAAATTTGAGCCCCCAGCCGCTCATCAGGTGCGTTGCCGCGCCAAGTCCGGTGGCGTCGGCCAAGTCATCAAATGTTTCATCATGATTGTTTCGATAAAGGGAGAAATTCTCGTGGTCGATATTGGCCACGAAGAGGTCCATCCAGCCATCATTGTTAAAGTCCGCCGAATCAACTCCCATACCTGAACGGGGGCGGCCCGCATCGCTGTATCCTACGCCTGCCAACGCGGCGATTTCCTCAAATTTGCCATGGCCCCGATTCATAAAGAGAAAATTCGCAACGGTATCATTGGCCACGAACAGGTCCATCCGGCCATCATTGTTGAGGTCCGTCGCAACAACGCCCCATGCTTTGCCCGGATACTTCCCGACACCTGACGATTGGCTCACATCGGTAAAAGTTCCATCGCCGTTATTGTGGAAGAGCCAACTGGGCATCGGCTTATAAAGGGTCGGAACACAATACCCGGGTACGTTGTGAGCCTTGCATGGAAGATTCTTTGCCTTGCTGAAATCAACAAAACGGCAGACAAAAAGATCGAGAAGTCCGTCATTGTCATAGTCGAACCATACTGCGCTCGACGACCATCCCGGAGCCGCGACTCCAGCCTTCTCAGTCACATCAGTGAATGTTCCGTCGCCGTTGTTGTGATACAGGATGCTTCTTCCGTACTGCGTAACATATATGTCGGGAAGGCCATCGTTATCGTAATCGCCAACGGCGACACCCTGCCCATAACCTCCCGCTGCGACGCCTGCTTTTTCGGTAACGTCCGTGAAGGTCCCGTTTCGATTGTTGCGATACAGCGCATTGCGCAGCGGCGGACTGGGGTTATAGAAATCACATTTTCCGCTGTTCACCAGATAGATGTCCATCCATCCATCATTGTCATAGTCTAGAAACGCGCAGCCTGCCCCGGTGGTTTCCGGCAGGTATTTCTCTGCCGATTTACCTGCTGTATGTACCCAGGTGATTCCGCTGATGGATGGCGGGACTACTTCAAATGGATAGGGTGAGATATTCGGCAACGCATGAGCAAATCTGCTTACACCAGCGAACCCCGCGGCACCGGCCAAGACCTGAAGAAAATGCCGCCGCGACCAGCCTGCGCTTCTTGAACCTGAAAAAATCACTGCGGGTTCTGTTCACCTTGCGCGCCTGCGTGCTCAATAGCCGCCTGCAGAGTGAACTCATGCTCCGCTTCTGCTTTGCGGCCGGTGCGGGAATAAGCCGTGCCCAGACTGTAGTAGGCGGCCGGATTTGAGGGCTCCAGCCTGACCGCCATTTCGAGCGGCGCAACCGCTTCGGCATATTTTCTTTCAGAAGACAAGGAAACACCTAGTCCCAAATAAGCGTCGCCGAAATTCGGATTAAGCTGTGTGGCTTTGGTTAAACGCGCAATGGCCTCATCAAACTCCCCGGCCTGCAGCGCAATCTCCCCCAAGATATATTCCGCGCCTGCATTGGAAGGATCAATTTTGAGTTCCTGCTGCAGATCTTCCGTCGCCTGCTCTCGGAAATCAGCAGGAGGGTTTGGTTCAGAAAGAAGCAATCGCGCCAATCGAAAATGAATTCCCGGGTAGCGAGGATTTTCCTCCAGGATCTTTCGATAGTCTTTTTCGGCTCGGTCCCATTTGCCCTGCACTTCGTTTGCTTCGGCATCCATTTCCAGAGCGGAAATTGAATTGGGAGCCGTCCGAGCCAACTCCTCCGCTGCTCGAGTGGATAGATTGGAGTAAGCGTGCACCGAAATGTAGAGCACCTCTGGATCATGAGGAAACTCCCGGTTCAAAACTTGCAGGAAGTCTACGAGACGATCCCAATGCTCCAGCAAAGTGGCACAGCGAACGCCGTCCAAACCAACTCTTTTTTGCAGCGCTTTGTCTGTGAGGTGCGCCACAGTGCTGGACAATAGCGGCAATGCGGCAGAGCAATGACCACCCTCGGCAAGCAGCGCAGCATGTTCGGCAGCATTTGAACTGACTCCCGCTGTCTTGCTGGAAACCTGCGCCGTGGACAAGATATTCATTGCAAGCGCTAAGAAAATCAGAGAGGACAACTTGAGTAGTCTCAGCATAAGAAAACAGAAAGGGCAGGCCTGGGAAATGCCTGCCCTTGCAGTATACCGCCGCGCCTAATAGTAGAATTTCAGCGCAAATTGGATATTTCTTGCAGGTTGAGAAGTATTGACCAGTCCAAAAGTTCCGGAACTGCACGCCTGGCCATAGGGGCACTGATAGGTGTTGGCAGGATGTCCCAACTGCACATTATTGAATGCATTCAGGAAATCACTGCGGAATTCTATATATTTCGACTCGGTGATATGGAAGTTCTTCATCAGGCCGATATCCGCGTCAGTATATCCAGGACCAGTTACAGGTCCCTGCGCCGGACAGTCGCCGAAGGAGTACGGCAGGGTGGCTCCGTTGTAGACGGTTCCATCCTCCGGCTCTGAGAAGCCCGAAGCGCTCATCCACTGATAGCCCTGGAATGCACCGCTGCTGCTAAAGCTCTTCTGGCGTCCAAATATCTGCTGGTTCCCGCAGTTCGGACGAGGCCCTCGCGAACCCGTGTCCGAGGTGTCGGTGGCGTTATAAATCGCCAGCGGAAAGCCGCCGTGCAAGGAAACAATTGTGGACGCCTGCCAGTTACCCACAACTGAGTTGACGGCCCGATTCAAATTGCTGCCGATCGCTTTACCCCTTCCAAACGGCAGCGCGTACGTAGCGTAAGCAGACAAAATGTTGCCGGAATTGTAATAACAGCTGGCATAGTCTGCTCGTGGGTTATAAAGGTTCTGGTAATAGGGCTCCGCTGGTGTAGCCTGTGTGGCCGATCCCCATGTGCCATAGTACCCGCTGTTGTTGGTCAGGCAATGCGACCAGGTATACGCCACCTGACCCTCTAGGCCATTGGAAAGCCGCTTCTGCAGGACAGCCTGAAGTGAGTTGTAAGTCATATAGCCAGTCGACGAGGTTCCAGACACGGTTGAGATGTCCGCAAGCAGGGCCGGATTGCCCTGGAAGTAGAGTCCAGGTGCCGGCTGGCCGTTGATCAGCTGTTCCTGCGAGTAAGGCGTTGGAACCATCAGGTGAATTCCGCGCTGGCCGACATAACCAACCTGGAACGTCGTTGTAGGTGACACAGCCTGCTGCGCGGTCAGGTTCCACTGCTGGGACAACGCAGGCTGAACCGTCGGCGCCCAGACATAAACGACCGCTCCCGCAAACGGGTCGCCCGGAACACTTCCACCCGGCCCCTCCTGCGTCATATAACTCGGCGTGCTGTATTGAGCCGTGACCTCAGACGGAGTGAAGGGAGGATTTCGTGGCAAGCGCAGGTTTGTGCCTGTTCCTTCCAGGTAAGAGGACATGGTATATGCACCGCGAAGGACACTCCTGCCTTTCAAAAAATCGGGTGACCAGGCAAAGCCGATACGGGGCTGAAAATCCGGGAGACCATAAACAGAGTTATAGAGCGAACGGCTGTTGCCGTCGACTCCCGCATACTCGATCGCCCCGGTGATCAAATTGAGGTTGTCCTGGCGGTTGTTGAGCTCCACCCATGGGGTGTGTGCCTCATAGCGCAGGCCGAGGTTCAAAGTAAGTGTCGGCGTGATGCGCCAGTCGTCCTGGCCGTATCCCGCGAAGGTCCATGACATCTGGTGCCATGTTCCACCAGTGCTTACGCCTTTGCCTGTCGCCGACGGGTAGCCCAGGAAGAAATCTGCCCCTGGATCGCCGGAAAATGCGCCGCTGAACAGAATAGATCCATACGCGCCGCTGTTACCGGTATAGAAGGTGTTGATGCGGTACCGCCACATCTGGTAGCCCATCTTGAAGACGTGTTTACCATGGGTCACCACCAGTCCATCATCGAACTGGATCACCGTGTCAGCGAAGTCCTGGTCTACGACGGAGTTGCCAATGTTGGTAAGGATCGTGCCGGAGTTGGGCTCAGGCGCAGTGCCCCCTCCAAAGCCGAGCAACAACAGGCCGGGACCCGCACCGTTGGCGTTGGCGATTCCAAGGTTCGTTCCGAGGTTGCCGATGCTCGGGTCGAAGCTGGTCCCGTTATCCAAAGTAATCCAGCTTGTGCCAAAGCGAAGTTCATTCAATATGTTTGGACTGAACGTGTGAGTGAGCGTCCCCACAACGTTGTGGAGCGGAGCATATGCAAAGCCGTTACCCAGGATCGCCAGAGAGTTGCTCGAAGGATCGACCTGGTATGCCTGCGAGTAGCGGCCGCTGAAATGGTCGGCTTGCGTGATGTCGTAGTCAACCTTGATATCGCCCTGATCGTCATTGAATGCCGATGTTGTGGTGTTAATTGCATTATTGACAGGCTGATCGTTGATTGCCGTTGGATAGAAGCTGGAGGCGAACAGGTTCTGGGCGACGATATTTTCCTGCGAGGCGGGAATATAGTTGTTTGAACAACTAGGCCCACTCCCGTAATCCGCACCCGTCAGCGGATTCTTCAATTGCGTGGACACCGCAGCAAAACAACCGTTCCGTTCTTCGGGGGTGAACACGGTGATAAAGGAGCTGGTTGCTGGATGATCGAAGCGCTGCCCCTGATAATCAGCAAAGAAAAACAACTTGTCTTTGATGATCGGACCGCCGATCGTGCCGCCGTACATGTTCCAGCGCAGAGTCGCCCTGGGAAGCTCGTTGCCTGGCCCACCGAATTTGTTCTCCCATTGGTTGGCGTCTAGAACATCGTTGCGAAAGAACTCCCAGACGTCGCCGTGGAACTGATTTGTGCCCGACTTGATCGACGCGTTGACGATTCCGCCCTGAAAATTGCCGAACTCGGCCGGAGCGTTGTTCGTGATCAGGTTGAACTCCTGGATAGCATCCGGCGAGGGCGTGACAGCCAACAGGTTGTCGGAGGTCTGATTATTGTCCATCCCATCGAGGATGAAGTTATTAGACTGCTCGCGATTCCCATTGATATAGGGTCGGCCCCCGTTCGCCGTATTGTCCCCATTGTTGAATGTCGAGTTGTCAGGATGCACGCTGCCGGGAGCCAGCAGAGTCAGTTCGACATAGTTGCGAGTCGCAAGCGGAATGCCGGTAACCGCCTGGGAATTGATAAGCGTGCTGACTTGCGTGGTATCAGACTGTAACTGCGGAACTTCGGAAGTGACCTGAACGGTGCTGGTCACGGCGCCTAAATTCATTTTGAAGGTTAGGCGCGCGGTCTCATTCAGTACCAGAATGATATTGGATTGAACTGACGTTTCAAATCCGGCTGCCTCAACTTTAACGTCATAGGTCCCGATTTGAAGATGTGGAAAGTTAAAGATACCGCCATCAGTCGTTTTTGCGCTGTATGCGGTGCCGCGCTCCGTGTCAGTTGCTGTGACGGTAGCGCCATTAATGACTGCGCCTGCGGTGTCCTCGACTGTGCCGGTGATCGCCGCAGTGATCTGCTGACCATACGCAGATTGACAGATGCACAGACATCCCAGAAACACTCCTGGGATTAGCCTCCATAAGATTCGCCTCATATCGCCTCCACTCGTTCATAAGTTTCTGCAGATTGCTTTTCCGCTTCAAACAGAGCTGATTACGATGACGCGCTGGAGGTCTTTACTTGAAGAGCCTGCTTACATGGCCGCCAAACCTGTACGGCTGTCTGTACAACGTCTGGCCCAACATCCCCTTGCGCGTTTCCTTGCGAGGTGCGTCGTACGTTGGGGCCCAGAATATGTCTAAACCAAAAAAAAAACAACAATTATTTTTACGTGATTTTCAACAGGGTGGTTAGCGCGATTGCCGACCATCGATGAAGCTGGCTCTTTGGTTCCGGGTACCTTGGTTCACGGACGACGCGGTTGTAACCATTGTTGGCTGAATTCCTTCTCGCCTGGCAAAAGGAAACTCCTTATGCCCGGTCATGCCCGGCAGAAGAATCTTGTGCAATCCGGTCTCTGCCAGAGCACCTTATGAATCACACTATAATGCCGCCGCTCTAACTTCGATTCTGCTGCTGGTGCTCCTAGCGTGTGGCTATTTACTCTGTGGTGGCCAGAGACGGGATCGAACCGCCGACGCCGGCCTTTTCAGGGCCGCGCTCTACCACTGAGCTATCTGGCCTTGGGGTGAATCCAAGGGCGACCGGACGGCCGCTGGAGGGTAGATCCTGAAACTGCTGTGGCGCCGAATTAGCTGGCAGCCAGAAGCTGCGAATCGTCAAAACTACCTCGATCAGTATAGCAAAATAGCAAACGGTCACTTCGTCGTGGCATTGGCCGCTCATCGATAATTCGCTGCAAGGACAGTTTCACCCTCGTGTCATACACTCTCTTCACCGCCTCTATAGGATAATTGTCCATGCTTCGCAGCATGATCCGCAGCCCCCGTATCTACTTGCTCTCACTGTTACTGCTCGTCGCTCTTCCATCTGTCTCCCGACCGGCGCTCGCGCAAAAGCCGCGCGTCGTTTCTATGCCTGGCGCTGAGGCGCGCACTTCAAAAGCCTTTGAAGACGCCCGCAGGATGGGGCCCCCCGCGCTGCGTGCTTTTCTTTATCGCATGCCCAAGGGCGCCGATCTCCATAATCATCTCTCCGGCGCTATCTATGCCGAGTCGTGGATTCGCGTCGCCGGACAAGACCGTCTCTGCATCAACACACAGACTCTGTCCTTTGCAAAGCCAGACGGCAGCGCATGCAAGACAGGTGAGGTTCCCGCCAGCACCGCTCCCCTCAATCAACCACTCTACGATCGGCTCATCGACGCCTTCTCCATGCGCACCTTTGTTCCCACAACCGCCAACTCTGGCCACGATCACTTCTTCGAAACCTTCGAGCGTTTTGGCGGCACCAGCAAGGCGCACATGGGCGAATGGCTGGACGAAGTAGCCACCCGCGCCGCCGCGCAGAATGAGCAGTATCTGGAGCTGATGGACACACCGAACTTCGAGCCGGCTGCCGCACTGGCTGAAAAGATCGGATTCAACCCTGACTTCGCGCAATACCGCCAACAGCTTCTCAGCGCGGGGTTCAGAAATCTTGTCCCTGCGGCTCAGGCCCGCTTCAACCAGGCGGAAGCGGAGAGGGAAAAAATTGAACACTGCGGCCAAGCCGATGCAACATCATCCTGTAAGGTCGAAATCCGCTTCATCTATCAAGTTCTCCGCGACAAGCCGCCTTCAGTTGTCTTCGCTCAGATTCTTCTCGGCTTCGAGGCCGCTTCTACTGACCCACAAATCGTTGGCATAAACCTCGTGCAGCCCGAGGACGGCTACTTCTCAATGCGCGACTATCGCATACACATGCAGATGCTGAACGTTATGCACCGTCTTTATCCCAATGTCCACATCACGCTGCATGCCGGCGAGCTGGCCTTCGGCATGGTGCCGCCCGCCGGCCTCACCTTCCACATTCGTGATGCCGTCGAGGAAGGCCACGCCGAGCGCATCGGTCACGGCGTAGACATTATGTATGAGACGGATCCATATCAGCTGCTGCGTGAGATGGCCGACAAGCACATCATGGTCGAGATCAACCTCACCAGCAATGACGTCATCCTTAACGTCAAGGGCAGGGATCACCCGTTCATGATCTACCGCAAGTTCGGAGTCCCGTTCGCGCTTTCAACCGATGACGCCGGCGTGTCACGCATCGACCTCACGCACGAATACGTGCGCGCCGCCGACACATATCCCCTGAGCTACCTGGACTTTAAGAAAATGGTACGCACGAGTCTGGAGCATGCCTTCTTGCCCGGCGCGAGCCTCTGGCAGTTCACCACTCCAGAGACGTTGGACAAGCCCGTCGCCGTCTGCGCCGGGCAGCTTGGCTGGGAAAAACCAACAGGCGCATGCGCCCGATTCATCACCGGCAGTCAAAAAGCCCAGCAACAGTGGGAGTTGGAGCGTCGCTTCAACGTGTTTGAGGCGAGCTTTTGAAGCAGAGGAGACACAGGAACACGCAATCGCGTGCATATGGCGCACGCGATGGCGGTGAAACAAATCTGATGCAGCAGGGGGTGAGCCAAGACCCACCCCCGCTGGTCATTCTCCAGCTAACGTATTTAAACTGCGTGCGTCATTTAGAGAGGCTGGACGTCCGATGCCTGCCAGCCCTTCGGCCCCTTCACGACGTTAAACTGCACGGCCTGACCTTCCTGCAGACTCTTGAAGCCACTTGATGCGATGGCGGAGTAATGCACGAAGACATCTTCCCCATTTTGGCGGGAGATGAAGCCGAACCCTTTGGCGTCGTTAAACCATTTCACGGTACCTTGTTCCATTTTGATGCTGTTTCCTGATTGAATTGCGCTGGAGGGAAACGGAGCCTGAAGACACTCCTGCAACATCGCAGAACTGTCGGAATCCGGTTCGGACCTGACGCGCCTACAGTCTACCAGACTTTACAAGTACCCAATTACTAAAGTTATTGATTTTTAAGTGGAACCATTACCTGGGCCACAAAAAGCTCCTTGGGGCTATACTCGTTTCTAATGAAAGATTAGGAAGGGGTGGCTTCAACACGAATGATGGGGACTTTAGAGAATCTCAATGGCGTCACGACTTATCAGAACTTCAAGCGACTGGGCCTGGTTTTGGGAATCCTTGGCTTCTCGGCCAGTTCCCTGCTGGCGGCGAAAATATCAGCGCCGGATTTTGGGCCAAACGTGCTCGTCTTCAGCCCGTCGATATCTGCGGCGGTCATGCAACGGCAGATCGACAAGGTCTACACGATCGAGCAGCACAATGAATTCGGGCCCCAGCGCTACGCATTCCTCTTCACGCCCGGCACCTACAAGGTGAATGTGCCCATCGGCTTCTACACACAGGCCATCGGCTTGGGGGCCTCGCCCGACGATGTTCGCATCGACGGCAATCTCCACGTAGACGCCAGCGAGCCCGACAACAACGCCACCACCACCTTCTGGAGAGGCGCCGAAGGTCTTTCCGTCACACCGCCCGGAGGCACCATGCGATGGGCCGTCTCCCAGGCTGTGCCCTTTCGTCGCATGCATGTGCGTGGCAACATGGTCCTCAATCAGGACCACGGATGGGCCAGCGGCGGTTGGATCTCTGACAGCCTCATCGACGGCAACGTCGACTCCGGCACCCAGCAGCAGTGGATCTCAAGAAATACCGAGTGGAAGAGCTGGACCGGCTCCAACTGGAACATGGTCTTCGTCGGCGTCGTGCATCCACCGGCGGGCGAATGGCCGCAACCACCATACACAAAGGTTGCCAGAACGCCCATCATCCGCGAAGAGCCCTTCCTCCAAATCGACGCGTCTGGAAACTACAGCGTGCGCGTCCCATCGCTGCGCACCAACAGCGTAGGAATCACCTGGCGCTCCGGCTCAACGCCCGGAACTTCGATCCCCGTCAGCCGGTTCTACATCGCGCATTCGGACAACGACACCGCCGAAACCATCAACGCCCAGTTAGCCAGCGGCAAGAATCTCCTGTTCACGCCCGGCATTTATGAGCTGAAGCAACCGATCCACATCACGCGACCCAACACCGTCGTTCTCGGCCTCGGCTTCGCCACACTGAAGCCGATCAACGGAACCGCGGCCATGACCACAGCCGACGCTGACGGAATCATCATCGCTGGCTTGCTTTTTGACGCTGGCCCGATTCAGTCTCCCGTCCTGCTGCAAATCGGGCCCCCCGGGAGCCACGCCAATCACAACAGCGACCCCATCTCTCTCCACGACGTCTTCTTCCGCGTCGGCGGAGCCGGAGTGGGCCGTACGAAGATCAATCTTGAAGTTAACAGCAACGACACCATCATCGACCACACTTGGATTTGGCGCGCCGATCACGGAGACGGCGTTGGCTGGAACCGCAACACCAGCGACAACGGCCTCGTCGTGAACGGAAACCACGTCACTGCCTACGGCCTCTTCGTCGAGCATCACCAGCAGTTCCAGGTTCTATGGAACGGCGATTACGGGCGCACCTATTTCTATCAATCCGAAATCCCCTACGACCCGCCCAATCAGGCCAGCTGGAAGAGCGCGCCCGGAATCAACGGATGGGCTTCGTATAAGGTCGCCAACGATGTCATGCATCACGAAGCCTGGGGACTTGGCATCTACAGTGTCTTCATCTATAAGCATGTCGTGCTCGACCACGCCATTGAGGTTCCCAAAACACCCGGCGTTCGCTTTCACGACATGATCACTGTCGCACTCCAGCACAACGGCGCGATCAAAAACGTCATTGACAACGAGGGCGGATCAACCCAAACCGACCCACGCTACACCCCCAAGGTCACCCTGTTTCCATAGGACTTCGGCACGCGGCCGCTCACAGGATGAGCGGCCATTCCCTGACCAGCGGGACGGCCGCAAAGGCTAGCGCGAAGATGGCGCCGAAGGCGCGTCCGCCTGGATGGTAAGCCCCTTGAAGGCTGAGTATACGAACGAACCCAGATACCACCCATCGATGAACTTATACGGCGTCTCGCCTGTCGTGTAGTGTCCGCAGGGCAGAACCTTCGACACAAAATCCACGCTCAGCTCCGAAAAGCTTCGCAAAACCTCCAGCGAATACTGCTCCAGAAATGTAAGGTCATAGCGGGCGTGCACCACCAGCACTCTCTTCGGGCTCGCGGCAAAACGTTGCATGTAGCTCACCGGGCTAATCGAGCTCCACACCGCGCGCAAGCGCTCCTGCGTCAGTCCCGCGTCTTCAAACGACTGCCGGATATGCCGCGTGCTCTGCCCCGTCCATACCACATCGCCAAACGACGTCGATGCATGATTGAACGCGTTCACCCGCAGCCGCGCGTCATGTGCGCTGGCAATAAAGGCATAGCAGGAGCCGAGGCTCGTGCCCAGGATCCCAAACTGTTCGTATCCCTGCGCCTCAAGCCAATCCAGACAGCAGCGAATATCAACCACCGCCTGGCGGCAGGCGGAGATCGTGCGGCCAATGTTCGAGCTGACCGCATAGTCCGACCGCTCCAGCTCTGCTGGGCGCCGAATGTCATGGTAGGGCTTGCTTAGCCGCAACACAGAAACACCAAAGCGGTTGAACAGCGAGCACAGCGCATTGTGACTGAAGGCATCCGCGTTCCACTGCGGCATCACCACAATCGCCTGCTTCGGCTTGCCCGCCTGCTTAGCGGGAGCAGGATACCAGCGTGCATTCACCAGATCGTTTTCCGGATAAGGTGTCCGCACCGGCGAAGTAAAGCGCAGGAACTGCGCCATCTCCAGGTTTCCCTTCGCGGCCCTCTGCTTCAGCTCCGCATCCTGCTTCAGAGTCTCCGGACGCACGTTCGTAGGAAAAAGCTGCGGGTGCCGCTCTTCCAGGACAAAGTCACTCGGACGCTCATACCCAAAGAAATCATCACTGTGCTCAACAATCACCTTATTGAGCAAATTCATCGCATCTTCGTCGTTCGCGGCCCTCGCCAGCCGCTCTCGCAACCCTGCAGATACAATAAAGTCCTCAAGCCAATCAAAGCCCCACTCCACGGGACGTACAACGCGATTTTCATCGCGCGTCGTAAGCGCCGTCTCCCAGCGATACATCCAGCGTGCATAAAGGCTCTGCGACATCGCGCGCTTAGTCCACCATTACCCGCGGCACACGCGCGTTGATGTTGCAAAGAATCTCGTAAGGAATCGTCCCGGCAAGGTCCGCGTGATCATAAGCGGTGATCACCTCCGCGCCCTGAGCGCCAATCAGCACAGCCTCATCGCCAATCGCAACCGCCGGAATGTCGGTCACGTCCACACTCGTCAAATCCATCGAGACGCGTCCCGCAATCGGAGCCCGCCGTCCGCGCACCAGCACAGCTCCGCGGTTCGAAAGCAATCGGTTCAGCCCATCCGCATAACCAACCGGCAGCAGCGCCAGCCGCGTGCGGCGCGTTGCGCGAAACGTGGCACAGTATCCCGCAACCTCTCCCGGCTCAATCGTGCGCAGCGACGCAACACGCGACCTCCATGCGAGGACTGGCTGCAACTCAGCAACAGCAACTGGCTTCGCGCCACCCGTGAATCGCGGCGCGTAGCCATACAGCGCAAGCCCGGGCCGCATCATCGCCTTCCCGCCATATTTTTTCGCCAGCTTCACCAGTTCCGCGGGTCCTGGCCGAAATAGCGAAGCTGAGTTTCCTGCATGGATCCATCGCGGGCGCAGCCCCCGCGCACAAATTGTATCTATAGTAGTTACAAATCGCGCAAACTGCTCATACGTCGCAGAACTGTCGAGCGCTTCAGGGGAGTGGAAATGCGTCATCACTCCATCCAGCCGCAAAGAGGGCAGGGCATGCAGCCTGTCCAGAAGCGCCGGGAGCTCCGCGAGCCGCACCCCCTGTCGGGACATGCCGGTGTCGACTTCCAGATGAATTGGAAATGGCTCGCCAACCCCCGCAGCCTCTTCCAGATGAAATGGCTCCCATACCGCCGGGGTAATCCTCTGCGCAAGCGCCGCTTCCGCCTCGCCCGTCCAAAGACCGCCCATCGCAAGAATCCCCGCCGCAGGGCATGCCGCACGCACGGTCACACCCTCATCCACGCTGCTCACGCCAAGCCATATCGCGCCGTCCGCAGCGAGCACCTCTGAACACGTTATGGCCCCGTGCCCATAGGCATCCGCCTTCACTACCGCCAGCAGCTCCGCTGGAGCGGCCAGCGAGCGTAGCAGTCTGAAATTATGCAACAGCTTCGAGCGGGAAATCTCCGCCCATACCGGTCTTGCGTTCATCGCGATTCTGCCTAGGGCTGCGGAGCCGGTTGCGGAGAGGTTTGCTTGGTCGATTCCGCGCCTTTATAGAAAAGCGGAATATGGAACGGCTCCGCGGCGTCACTCTTCTTCTTCTCGGTGCTCTTTTTCTCCGTTTCCTCCGCGGGGAGTGCCGTTCGCTGCGACTGCACGCACACCCAGGCCTCGCGCGCATGTTGGTAAATATGCGTGAACACACCGCGTTCTTCGCGCTCAACACCGTTCAGCTTGGTGCGTTCGACGTAGGTTCCGTCCACAATCGCCACGTCTTCGATCATGCGAACGTTCACCACGCGCTGCTCCATTGTCACTTGCTGCGGTTCGCTCTTCTCAAACATGTCCGCTACAACCTGGTTGCGCGTCGAGACCTCACCTACAGGCGAAATATCGACAAATGTCGGAGATAGAATCGTCTCCAGCGTGTACTGGTCCTGCCTCACCAACGAGGTGCTCCACTTGTCTTCGATCTGCTGAAACTCGGTAATCAGCGGAGGCTGCTTCACAGTTTGTTGAGCCTGCACAATAAGAGGAACGGCGGCGGTTAGAGGCAAAAGCGCAGCGACGGCCAGAGAAAGCAGAATTGGTCTCATCTTCAACAAAAATCCCTTATCTTCCTATGATAAATGCGCGTGCTGCCGATAGCTCTTTTTCACACACAGATACCGCTTTTCAACATTATTAACAGCCCTGTAACGCTTCAAAGTTCCGGCCTAAACTAGCAGCATGGCAACCGAGGCGGACATCTCCTTCGAGCGCGGCCTGCCCGCATCCATTGACGCCGAGCGCACCATCCTCGGCGCCGTCCTGCTCGACAATCACGCCTACAACGAGGCCGCCGAGAAGCTGCGCGCCGAGGACTTCGCCCTCGACTCGCACCAGCGCATCTTTGCCCGCATGGCCGAGCTCATTGACGCCGGACGCGCCGTTGATATCGTCACGCTGGCCGAAGAGCTGGCCCGCCGCAAAGAGGTCGAAGCCATCGGCGGCGTCGCCTATCTCGCATCGCTGACCGAAGGCTTGCCTCGCCGTCTGTCCATCGAAGAATACGTCCGCATCGTCAAGGACAAATCGCTCCTGCGGCAACTCATCAGCATCTGTTCCTCAGCCATCACCCGCGCCGCTGACCAGAGCGAGGAGGCGCTTGAGGTTCTCAACGCGGCCGAGAGTTCGCTGCTTGAAGTTACCGAGAAGGGCATCACACGCGGCTTCGCCGGCATCCCGGAGATCGTTCGCGACTCCTTCGGAACTATCGACAACCTCTATAAGGAGGGCCGCGAGGTCACCGGCCTGGCCACCCATTTCGATGAGTTCGACCGCGTGACCAGCGGCCTGCAAAACTCCGAACTAACCATCATCGCCGCGCGCCCTTCGATGGGCAAAACCGCCTGGGCCATTAACATCGCGCAAAACGCGGCTGTACGCGGAGGCAAAACCGTCGCCGTCTTCTCGCTCGAAATGAGTAAGGAGTCACTTCTCCGCCGCATGCTCGCCTCCGAGGCGTTGGTCGATTCACAGAAAATCCAGAAAGGCTTCCTCGGGCGCGAGGATCAGGAAAAGTTATCCAGCGCGCTCGAACGGCTCGTCGAAGCGCAAATCTATATCGACGACACACCCGGCATCTCGCTCACCGAGATGCGTGCCAAGGCCCGTCGTCTGCGCCAAACGCGCGGCCGTCTTGATCTGATCGTGATCGACTATCTGCAGCTGATGACCGCCAGCGGCGGCGGAGCTGGCCAGAAGCGGTATGAAAACCGCACCCAGGAGGTCTCTTCCATCTCGCGCGGGCTGAAATCTTTGGCCAAGGAACTGAACCTGCCCGTCATCGCGCTCTCGCAGCTCTCGCGCGCCTCTGAGCAGCGCGGCGGAGACAAGAAGCCCATGCTCTCCGACCTGCGCGAATCCGGCTCCATCGAGCAGGACGCCGACGTTGTCGCCTTCATCCACCGCGAAAGCTACTACAACCGTGACGAAAACGGACAGCCCGACCCCGACACCGCAAACAAGGCCGAGATCATCATCGCCAAGCAAAGAAACGGCCCAACCGGGTCCGTGCACCTGGCCTATCTCTCGAAGTGCACCCGCTTTGAAAACATGTCGTTTCGCGATGACGAAGGCTATTAAGAGTGACCAAAAACTCACGAAGGATCAACCCAACAAGACATGCTGAAATCTGCGCCGAAACGGCATACTTCGGGAGTAGCATAACGTCTCATAGAGCATGAGTGCGCGCCCCCAATTACAGCCGGCCCCGGACCCCAAGCCGGTCGCTCCGCCACGCGCGCCGCAGGTCATGCAGGTTCTCATTCACACCGACGAGCCCGGTGTGCTCGTTGCTCCCGCCCGCCCGAACACGCTCATCGCCATCCACGTGGGCCGCCCCGTCCAGCTCGCCTGCAAGCGCGCCGGAAGCAGCCACAGCGGCACGGCAATCCACGGTGACGTCGACATCATTCCTTCCGGAACACCCGCGATCTGGGAAAATAAGCAGAAGGATACGGCTCTTATCTGCAGCCTGCCGCCGGCCCTGCTCCAGTCCGCAGCCGAAGGCCTCGACCTCGATCCCAGCCGAGTCGAAATCCGCAACCGCTTCCAGATGCGCGATACACAGATCGAGTACATCGGCTGGGCCTTAAAGGCCGAAATGGAGCGCGGCTATCCCTCGGGCCGCTTGTACGTGGACAGTCTTGCCATGGCGCTCGCCGCCCGTCTGCTGCAAGGGCACAGCTCCCTGGCGCGCGAACCCGAAATGCCGCGTGGAGCCATGCAGGGCCACCGGCTCAAGCGCGTGCTGGCCTATATCGAGGAGCATCTCGGCGAAGATCTTTCGCTCGACTCGATTGCCGCTGCCGCGGGCGTGAGCGCGCCGCACTGCAAGGCTCTCTTTCGCCGTGCTATGGGCGTGCCGGTGCATCAGTATGTCATCAGCCGCCGCATTGAGCGCGCCGCCGCGCTGCTCCGCGACGGCGCGCTGCCCATCAGTCAGATTGCCCTCGACTCTGGATTCGCGCATCAGAGCCATCTGGCACGCCACATGCGTCGCGTCCTCGGCGTCTCCCCGCGAGAGCTTCGCAACACTCTCCGCTGAATTCACCGTCTCCTCCGCAACTCATCCAAACCTGCTGTCCGGCATCTATACCTGCTCGACACTGCGCGACCGCGCCAGCCAGAATTTGCATGAGACCGTAAGACTTTCGGATGGCTACGGCTTAAGTTGCTGTGATCAGTAAACGAAGAGGGCTGCTCCCAGGCACTTTGATGGGGGCGCGATCGCCGGAATTCTTGATCTTCTTCTGGCGATCCTCGACACACGATTGCGCAGCGGGTACGGACCTTCCGTGGTTTTGAAGGCGATCGCCTCAGGTCTGCGGGGTACGCATGCATTCTTCCGGGGCACGGGAACTGCTTTTCTCGGGCTCGTGCTCCACTTTTTCATTGCTTGCGACTGGGCAGCCATTTTTGTGGCGACTGCTGGCAACTGGAGCTACCTCACACACAGGGGTTGTGTTGTACGGGGTATGCTCTACGATTTCGCGATTTATATCGTCATGAACGAGGTTGTGCCGCCATTGTCGGGCTTTCCAAAGTCTCTCTGGAGAAACAGCATGTGGTTTGAACATATAGGTTTAGGGATTGCCGGATATGCTCTTTTCATTGGGCTGCACATCGCCTCCAGGATGCGGTACAGCGTGGCCAGGCTGGCAACCAGGTGATAACCCGGCTTTGATCTGGCGTTTTTTGTAAAACGGGCGCATTATGTTATGCACAGCCGTTCGCCCGACTCAGGAAGTTTCCATTCAGGAGGCTCTTATGCGAACGATTTATAGATTGCCGGCAGCCCTGCCGCACAGCTTCTTTCTTCTCCTCAGCGCGGCGTTCGTTTTCGTGTTTGTTGCTAGGGCTATTGCAGAGGGCCCGCGTGATCTCCCCACTGCCTCACCCGTCCCGTCTTACGCGAGCTATGGATTTGGACAGCAGGACTATCCCTCCGCGCAAAACGTTTCTCTCGCCTCGCCCGCCCGGTTGGATATCTATTCCGTACCTCCGGAAACTCTGGGTGATCTGATGATGATTCATCAACGCTACCTCGCGGCGATTGAAGCCTATCAGCGCGCCCCGCACAACTCCGCCGTGGTCTGGAACAAGCTTGGAATTGCCTACCAGCACATGTATGCGCTCGATATCGCCAAGCTGCAATATGAGAAGGCCCTGGAGATTAACCCGAAATATCCTGAGGCGATTAACAACCTCGGCACCGTATATTACGGAGAACAGAATTACCACAAAGCTGAGAAGTACTACCACAAAGCCATCCGGCTGGAACCCAACTGTGCCTCGTTCTACAGCAACCTGGGCACAGCCTACTTTGCCGATCACAATTACAAACGCGGCATCGCAGCCTATAAGAAGGCCTTCTCCATCGATCCCGAGGTCTTCATCAGCGATCCGCTGGACCGCGTCGCGGAGATGGGACCTACAGAAGAACAGGTCGCTTTGAACTATGCTTTGGCGCGGCTCTACGCCCAGGCCGGCATGGTCGAGGCGTCCATTCAATATCTGCGGATGGCTTACATGGACGGCTTTAACGACACCAGAAAGTTAATGGAAGATCAAGGATTCGCCGCTCTGCGAACCACCTCGCAGTTCCGGCTCTTCATGACTGAGGAACACATCAAGGGCACGGATTCCGCAGAACAGTCTTTGGTCAAGTCTCCGCCAAGATAGCCTGGTTTAGCGGCCCTGCGAACTCGCAGAAGACCGAGAATGCGCTTAAGCTGGTAACAGATCGGTGTATGTTGCGCCCCCTGCGAATCGCCTCCCTCCTTCCGGCTGTTTTATTGTGCTCCATAGCGTGCACCGGGGCTGCCGTCCGTCATCCCGGACCGTACGTTCCATTATGTTCCAGGCAGATCGTATTCACAGCCAGCTATCTGGCTGATCTGCACAACGGAAATGGCACCGGCTATCTCTTCCGCATCGACAATCACACGGCTCAACCTATCCGCCTGGCCGAACCCGTTCCGTCAAGCGCCCATTGGTATGCGCGCGCGGGCAATGAGTGGTTGTGGCGTGCCTCCAGCGGCTCAGGCGGAAGCTATGTTGATGCCGTCAACGAGCGTGGTCCGGTCTTTGCCTATCAACCCAAATCCGCCTCCGCCGATCCGAAGTACATCACTGTCCCGGCACATGGCAAAGTCGAGTGGACCTCCGGCGAACACGATAATCCTGCTCTTGCCTATCGCCCCAGCTGCCAGCGCTGCAACTATCCCGGCGAGCGCGAGTATAAGGCTGTCTTTGCCTATGCTTACGTGCCCCCACCCGGCCAGCATGTCGAGCACCTGTTGCCCTGTGGACTCAGAACAAAACTGGTCGACATGCCGCCCAAATCCCCAGTCAAATAAGGCGCACACCCAGGCGGAAGTTATTTCCTCCGGGGCGCCGACTTTCACCGTGCAAACCCCGTCCTACGTTGAGCGAAGTAGACACGCAACCGGCAATTTCGGGTTGGGTTCTTATTAACGCTGGAGGAAATAGCAATGCACAGCAGAAACCTTTGTACCTTCGCGCTCACTGGTCTTCTCGCACTGGGAATGACCGCTGGCGCAGCCATCGCTCAGGACGACTCGGCCCCGCCGCCACCCCCGCAAACGTCAGGAATGCACGGACATCACCGAATGGATCCCGATACCCAGCTCAAGCGGATGACCAAGCAACTGGACCTCTCTGCCGATCAGCAGTCGCAGATCAAACCCATCCTCGAGTCGCGCCAGCAGCAGATGCAGGACCTCTGGCAGGATCAGTCGATGTCCAGCCAGGATCGCCATCAGAAGATGATGTCCATTCAGGAAGACAGCTCCAACAAAATCGAGGCCGTGCTCAACGACACGCAGAAGCAGAAGTATGAAGCGATGCAGGCAAAGATGAGAGAGCGAAGGATGCAACACCAGCAAGGCGGCAACACCCAGGCGCCTCCAGCAGATTCCGCTCCCCCATCACCGCAGCAGTAGCGCAAGCAACGTCCCGGCAAACATGAGCCATCCCCGCTGCGGGATGGCTCGCGCCTCTCGATGCGATTCTATCGAGGAACCACCTGCGCGCCCGGAGCCTGTTCAGCCTTTGCGTGAAAACGCTGGTAGCTGCTGTCGGTAATGCTTACGTCGGCTCGATAGCCGATCAATCCAAAGGCATGCGCCACGACATGTGCCTGCGCATCAACCGGGAGCCACAGCTCGCCATTCACCAGCTTCTGGTTAAAGGTAAAGTTGCTGCCCTTACCAACCGAAAACAACCCAAAGCCCAAATGAAAGTTATCGTCGAACCGGGCCACCAGGCGTCGCACTTCGCGGTCCTGCTCGTCCACCCATAATGTTCCTGACATCTTCTTCGACGCATCTTCAGCAATACCGTGCGTCTTGGCATGCGGATCTCCAGTGAAGTCGAAGGCAATCATGCTCCGCCCGTCCATCTTCTCCCGCCGCGGACGCGACGCCTTCATCATGCTCAAAATCTGCGTGATGCTCACTGTGTTCTTATTCAGAAACTCGCCCGGCGGAGTCTTCTGCGCCTTCTCTACCGCCTTCATCACCCGGTCCTGCTCCTTCTTCTCTTCGTCCGGGGTCAGGGCTTTGCCGTCTTTCCTCACCGTCCGGCGAATCTCGTGCGTGTTTACAAAGAAAACCTCGTCCTCTTCGCTTTCAGTCTTCGTTACGTTGCCGTTCTTATCCAGCATCCGAGTGACCACGCTCTCGTGCCAGGTATAGTTCTCGCGAATCTGGTCCAGCTGGCGCTGGTGCGCCGCTACCTGTTGCAGCAGAGTGGCCGCATCCGGAATCGGCGCCGCCTGCTGCGCCATGCAGACAGCGGCGCACAACACGAATAGAAACGAAAAGGAGCGCACCCGAGGCATGGTCGTTTTAGAATACGGGAACCATCGAACTTATTCCTTCGGCTCTCAACCGCCGGACCGAAATGAAACGAGGTTCACCCCGATGCTTCGTCTTTTATTGCGCTGGTTTCTCCACACCATAGCGTTGTTGATCGTGGCTTGGCTTGTGCCCGGCTTTCACATCCGTAACTTTGCCTCCGCGCTGATCGCCGTCGTGGTCATCGGCCTGTTGAACGCCACGCTGGGACTGCTGCTCAAAATCGTAACCCTGCCGCTTGGCATTCTCACCCTGGGCATCTTCTTCCTCGTCATCAATGCCTTCATCCTGCGCCTCGCCAGCGGAATCGTGCCCGGCTTCGTCGTCTCCAGCTTCGGAGCCGCATTTATAGGCGCAGCAGTCCTCGCTCTGCTCCACATGCTCTTGAAGCTTCTGATGGATTAACGCCGCGAATCTTGATTGATGCTCATTCCTGCGAAGGCAGCGTCTTCGGCACAGCAATCCCCGCCGGCTTCTTCGCATGCGGTGAGATCACCGCGCGGCCATTCGTAGCCTCCCGCACCGAGCGCGGCCGATCCTGCGGCAACGTCGTCACCGGCTGCGGCGCAACATGCGCGGCAGACGCCGCTCCTACACCCGGCTCCGACTCTCCCGGCAGATGCAGCCCCGGAGCAACTGGAAGTATGTGCCGCGAATGGGTCACACTGCCCGCGACAATCAGTACGCAGGCCATGACCGCAGCCGCCATGCCAAAGGCAAGGTGCGGCAGGCTAAAAAAACGGCGTGGCTCAATCATTGACTGGGCTCGATCGATCCGTGCAACAATCCGGTCTTCCATTCCCGGCGAGGGCGTGGCCGAGCCAAGCAGCCGCAGAGTCCGGTCAATCTTCTCGTCGCAAAGTTTTTTCATTGCGAAACTCCTTCCTGCTCCAGCAATGCGGAAAGCTCCCGCCGCGCGCGAAAGATGCGCGAGCGCACCGAGGATTCCGTCGTTCCCAGTACCGCCGCAATTTGCACCGTCGAAAGCTCTTCCACCGCCGACAGCAGCAGCGCCTGGCGCTCCTTCACCGGCAGCCGGTCAATTAGCGCCAGAATCCGCGCTTGCTCTTGTGACGAGACGATCTCATCATCCGCGCGCCGGTCCGTCGAGGGCAGAACCCGCGCAAAGTCGGCGATGTCGTCATTTTCCGGGCGAGTCTTGCTGCGACGCTTCTTGTCCAACACCACGTTCCAGGTGATCCGCACCAGCCACACACGCAGATCGCGAATCTCGCTGAGCTTTTCGCGATGCTTCAACACGCGAAGAAAAGCCTCCTGCACCGCGTCTTCGGCTTCGGCGCTATTCCGCATCACCGAATAGGCCACACGATACAGCGCCGCCGAATACTCGGCGACCAGAGCAGCAATCGTCTCACTCGAATCCACGGTCATGGCAGGCGAAAAAGCAGGAGCCATCCAGCCGGCGATCGGTCCGGTAAAGGAACTCATGCCATAAGGACGGAGAATACCCCATTTTCGTTCAAGAGGGCGGCGAAGTTACCGGAGGGCGGAAGTCCGATCAGTCGCCGGAACAGTCAATAGTCCTCATAGAGCTTGTGCACTGCCAACCCAACGACCAAAGGGAGTGGCCCCAAGCCTTGCATCGAGGATGGCGCCGGAGGCGAGTGTGCCTGGACGGCCAGTCCTATTTGCCCGCCAGCTTCTGCGCCGCGATCTGCCCTGCCGCCGTGGTCTTGTCCTGATCCTTCAACTCGGCGTAAAGCCTCTTCGCTTCCGCCGGATTCGTCGTCTCATACAGCCCGGCCAGTTGCAGCTTGGCCGACGACGCCGGAACCGTAAGCGTCGGGTTTTTCATCACCTGCCGGTACAGATCCACTGCCTGATCATCGCGTCCCGTCTGCCGATATAGCCCTGCCAGCGCCATCTTCGCCAGCGCCGCCAGCCCACTGTCGTGCGAATTCGCGGCCTTCTCAAGTTCGCTCTGCGCGCTCGCCGTCTGGCCCATATCCAGATACGTCAGACCCGCAAAATACTCAGCATTGGCGCCCGTCTTCAGCCAGTTATAGTGGTCGGCAACCTGCACAAACAGCGGATTCGCCGCCTTCGCTCGCGCTGCGGCCGTCGGATAGGTTGTCTCGCCCGGCAACTGCTCCTGCCCAGGCTGCGCCAGCGGTGTGTCGTAAATGTCCATCGCCTGCCCAAACAAGCTCTGCGCCTTCGCCGAGCGTGAGTTGTAGACAACCACGCTGGTAATAATAAGCGCCGCCAGAACCACCACAGCAACCACACCGGTAATCGCATTCGTGCGGTTGGTTTGCAGCCAGTCCAGGCTGGTGGCGGTTGCGTCGACAAAACGGTCGTGTTTAAGCGCGTGACGAGTCTGTGTATCCACGGATTTCCTTCAGAAAGCCTTCCAGGGCGGGAACTTCGCGCAGGCAAAACAAGAGAACTAGCTGCCCGCTTTGAGATAGATCAAGTTTATAGCATTTTCCCGACAGGTGTACACCAAGGCCAAAGGCTTCAAAGTGGACTTTGAGAAATGAAAGCAGTCTACTGGTCTGGTCCGGGTTAGCTATCCCACCCGCCAGTAAAGGTATGCCGAGGAGGGTCGTCAACATGTCACAGAAAGTGGATCTCTATGACAGTGCGTATGAAAATTATGCGGCAGACGCCTACCGCCAGGTCCGCATCGAGACGTACGGCGAGGATTTTGGACAAACAAGCTGGGTTACAACGGAAGAATCCAGCGAAATCCCCCGGCTGCTTGATCTGAAGCCCGATTCCTTTGTGTTGGAGATTGGGTGCGGTTCGGGCGGATATGCGCTGCATCTTGCGGAAAAGGTGGGCTGCCGCCTCGTAGGGCTCGACATCAATGCATCCGGAGTTCGCAACGCGAACGAGCTTGCCATGGCAAGAGGTCTAGCCTCGCAGATCCGCTTTGAGCAGTGCGACGCTTCGAACCGTCTCCCCTTCGAAGACAATACTTTTGACGCTGTGTTCTCGAACGACGTTTTGTGCCATCTGCCGCGGCGCGCTGACGTATTAAGTGAGATGTCCCGCATTCTGAAGCCCGGCGGCCGAATGCTGTTCAGTGACGCCCTGGTAGTCGGCGGATTGCTTTCCAGCGCAGAAGTCGCCACGCGTAGCTCGATCGGCTTTTACGTCTACAGCCCGCCCGGAGAGAACGAACGGCTCATTGAGAAGGCAGGATTTGGCCATATCCGCGTAACCGACACCACCGGGAGCGCTGCTCAGGTCGCGAAGCGGTGGCATCATGCGCGGGAGAAAAGGAAAGAAAAACTGGTCGCAGCGGAAGGCAATGCCAACTTTGAGGGAGTGCAACGGTTCCTGTCCTGTGTGCAGCTCTTGACGGACGAAAAGCGCTTGAGGAGGTATCTGTATTTTGCGAGTAAAGAGCTGTGAGATAGCCTCACCCGCAGCCCAACAATGAACAGCGATATCATGGACGCCGGGGCAATTCGTAAGCCAATGAACACAGAAAAGAAAGCACCGCCCGAAGACCCCATACGGCAAGCCGAGCTGATCCTTAAGCTCTACGAGCTGCGGCGCGAGACCATCATGCGGGAAGCTCGTTCCTACGTCGGTGGCGCGTTTATGCCCGCCTCAGTAGACGAATTTATCCAGATCGTGAGCGCAGGCGATAAGTGCACCGGCTTTGTCCTTCAGGTTTACGGATATTGGGACATGGTCGCCGCCTTTGTCCGGCACGGAGCGCTCGACGCCGACCTTGTCTACGACACATGCCAGGAGATGTACTTCCAATACGCCAAGATCCAGCCGCACATTGCACAATTCCGGGAGAAGATGAACCTCCCCGAGTTCATGATCAGCATCGAGCTCGTCGTCGAAGGATCGCCGAAAGGCCGCGAACGCCTCGCAACCATGCAAAAGAATCTGGCCGCATTAGCCAGCGTGCGCGCGGCCTTAGGCGTAACAACGCCGGGTGCCGGTTCTAAAACCTCGCCCAGTAAGCCACTAGAATAAAGACCATGGAATATCCCATCACCCGCCTGCGCCGCCTCCGCCGCAGCGAGCCTATGCGCAGCCTCGTCCGCGAGACGCATCTCGAGCCCGGCGCCTTCATCCTCCCCCTCTTTCTCTGCGAGGGCGAAGCCGTGCGCCGAGAGATTCCCTCCATGCCCGGCGTCTTCAATCTTTCGATCGATGAAGCCGTAAAGGAAGCCGAGTCTGCCGCAACACTGGAAATAGGGGGCCTGCTCCTCTTCGGCCTCCCCGCCACAAAAGACGAGCTCGCCAGCGGAGCTTGGGCCGAGAACGGCATCGTCCAGCGCGGCCTGCACGCGCTCAAGGCATCCACGGCGGCAAAAAAGCTGCTGCTCATCGCTGACGTCTGCCTTTGCGAATACACCTCGCACGGCCATTGCGGAATCGTAAAAAAGCAGGAGGGCGTTTCGGAAGCGGACTACGAAATAGAAAATGACTCCAGCCTCGCCCTGCTCTCTAAAACGGCCGTCTCGCTCGCCAATGCCGGAGCCGACATCGTCGCTCCCAGCGACATGATGGACGGACGCGTCGCTGCCATCCGCGACCACCTCGACGACGAAGGATTCGAGCAGACGCCCATCCTCTCCTACGCCTCCAAGTTCGCCTCCGCCTTCTACGGACCCTTCCGCGAAGCAGCCGACTCCGCACCGCAATTCGGCGACCGCCGCAGCTACCAGATGGATGGAGCCAACTTCCGCGAAGCCATGCGCGAAATCGACCTCGACCTCGGCGAAGGCGCCGACATGATTCTCATGAAACCCGCCATGCCTTACCTCGACGTCATCCGCGCCGCCCGCGAACGCTTCGACGTGCCCATCGGCGCCTATCAGGTCTCTGGCGAATATGCCATGCTCCAAGCCGCCTTCGCCAAAGGCTGGCTCGATCCCGAACGCGCCATGATGGAGTCACTCCTCTCCATCCGCCGCGCCGGAGCCGGCTTCATCGTCACCTACTTCGCAAAGGAAGCAGCAAAGGTTTTAGGTTAACTCAGGCGGCCAGGCTATTCACTCGGAGGCACAACCTGCCCTACCTGAAACACGCGCGGAATCCGCTCCTCAACCGCAGGCAGCACCGGGAACTTCAAATGCGGTTCCGTCTGGTACCAGTACGCGACGGAAAAAAAGTTATCGAAGCGATGATTGTTATCGCCGTGTTCGATCGTAAACTTCAATGACTTTTCAAAACGCACTGGATTATCCGTGTACCATCGGTACAAGCAGTACCTCCCCCCCACACGCTCCGCGTCCACAATATAGGGTGCGCCGTTATGCGGATAACTGAACGGCGTCGCTCCGTCGACTCCGCCAAAGTCCCATGCGCCGTTGTAATAGTCCTCCGTGCCGGTTCCATTGATCGTCGGCGTCGCGTCTTCATCGATAAAAATCATCTCGTCGCCTTCGCCCGGCCATCCCGCCTCGTTCTGCAAAATCGCCTGCGTCACCCCAATCAGATGACCCTTTCCCCGCGCTTCCACGAACACATAGTTGTGCGCGCCCGACAGATTCTTCGTCGCCTGTGCGGGAGCCATATAGTCGCTCTGCCACGGGTCAACCCAGCCCCGCGAAGGCGTAGCCTGGCGATACTGCGCGTGAAAGTAGCCCAGATCCTCCGGCGATGCAGGGAACAATGAATAATCAATGTTGTAGTAAAAATTATCTGTCCGAACCTTCCCCTCATTGGTCACCGAAACCAACGCCGATCTGCCAAACGGCATCGGAAAGTAAGCATTCAGCGCTTTCATCGGTGCAACCGTGGTCAGCGCCGACTGATACAGAAAGTAATCGCCCAATCCCAGCCCAAAGAAATCCCCGATAGGCACCTCCACCGAAGGCTCCCTTTCGCCGTCCCAGTGCATCCTCAGCACCAGGTTCTTCAGGTGATACGGATCAGACGAATTGATCGTAAACCACAGATGCGATATCACACCCGGCCCGCGTTCCTGCATCAGAACCGCAGTCTCAGAAGGTTCAATGGCAATCGAGTCGCCATTGCCGCCCGTGCGGTCATAGCTCGATGCCCTCCGGGTGCGTGTGTCCTTGAACCGTGCCAACTCGGCAATGCCCCCAGTCTGCGCGTCACCCGCCGCCGTCTTCTCAGAGGCAGTATCTTGGCCTCTTACCAAAGAGCTGTAGCCAAGCACCGCCGCACCCGAGGTCAGATATCCCAGCAGATAGCGCCGAGGCAGCTTCTCCCCATTTCCATTCCTTGATTCCATCTCTGAACCCTCTCTCCCAGCCAGGCCGGCAACGGTCGGCATCACCAGACATACGTCCCCACCGACTCTTCCGGCAGCGTCGTTGTGAACATCTCGCCGTGATAGTCGACGTCAAACTTCTTGGGAAAGTTCCCTGTATTGGAGACCACCAGCACAATCTTCCCATTAGGTGTAAGAAACGCGACCGTAGCCAGCTGCTCCATCTCGCTCGAAGCAATGCGTACGGAGTCCGGCCGCACGAATTTTGAAAAATGCGCCAGTGCATAATAAGCAACATTCGGAGTCACATGATCGCCGTCCAGTGTGATCGCCCCATAGCATCCCGTGCATCCGCCATTGTTAGTGTGTGGACCCGCATGCGGATCGGAGGCCAGATTCCACAGCATAACGTTCCGGCTCCAGTTCCGCGTGCTTCCGATCAAGACATCCTCCACCGGCTCGTCAACGTTAAGCGGCCCGGCGCCCGGCTCCTGCGTCACCGATTGCTCCGTCATATAAAGCTTCTTGTTTGGATACGCGTCATGCACCCGCGTAAACGTGGCAGCCGTGCCTCCATACAGGTGAAATGCCGTGCCGCCTGCGTACTGGCTGGCAACCGGGTCCGCCAGGATCGACAAGGGATACGAGGGCACGTCGGGATTGTGATCGTACAGCCAGATCTTCGTATCGATGCCGGCCTTCTTGAAAGCAGGCCCAAGATACTTTCCCAGAAAAGCTGCCTGTTCAGGAGCAAACATCACCATGCTCGGCGTATTCTTCGGATTTAGCGGCTCGTTTTGCATCGTGACGGCGTGCAGCGTGATGCCCTCCGCCTTCATCGTCTCGACATACTTCACAAAATACGTCGCATACACGCCATAGTCTTCACGCTTAAGATGGCCGCCCTTCAGGCTGTCATTCGTCTTCATCCACGCTGGAGCAGACCACGGCGACCCGAAAATCTTGATCCCGGGATCAATCGCCAGAATCTCCTTCAGCACCGGAATTACAGTCGTCGCATCCGGCCCCAGGCTGAATTTCGCTAGGCTCGGATCCGTCTCCCCGGCTGGCAGATCGTCATAGGTAAAGGGGTGATCATTCATATCGGATGATCCGATACTCAGCCGCAGGTAGCTGATCCCGATGCCATCTCCCTCCGTCGTAAATAGCCTCTTCAGCAGAGCCTCGCGCTGCGTAGCATCCATCCGCATCAGCAGCTCCGCACTCCCGCCCGTCAGAGCCACACCAAATCCATCGATCGGCTGAAACCTCGCCATGTCGTTCACATCAACGGAAGGCAGGGAAGAAGCAGCCGCAGAAAACTGCAGCGCCTGGGGCTGAAGCGAGAACAACGCCGAGCGGTCCGCCGTCGTCAGCCAAAGCCTTGCATCTTTCGGGTGCATAACAGATGCCCCCTGAGCAATCGAAACAACGGGAACCAGCGCCAGCGCGGCGCACAACAAAGGCAATACAAATCGACGAGTCACAAACATTCTCCTGGTGATCCTGGCCCGGGGCCATAAGCAAATGGAAGGACCCCGCTTGAATCCAGACAGGCGTCTGAGTTCGCTGCGGAAGATAGCCGGCTATCACGGACTGGTAAAGAAAAACAGGGCACGTCCCGGACTGTCAAGAAACCGCAGGCAGGCAACGCTGCACCCGTCGAAAAAAAGGCCTGTTTAAGATAAGGGAATGCCGCTGCTGAAAATCATCATCCTCGCCATCATTCAGGGCCTCGCTGAGCTGCTGCCTGTCTCCAGCTCCGCACACGTCGTCGTCGCCGAACGGCTCATGGGCCTCAACGCCTCGTCCCCGCAGATGACCCTTATGCTGGTGATGCTCCACACCGGAACCATGTTCGCCGTCATCGTCTATTTCTGGAATCAGTGGCGCAAAACCTATTTCCGCAGCCGCGGAGCCTTCAACCTCATCGCCATCCGCCTCATCTGGGCCACCATCCTCACCGCCATCGTCGGTCTTATCATGCAGAAAATCGTCGAGAAGACCCTACTCAGGGGCGTCCCTCACGCGCAGATCGAAGACCTCTTCAACCACCTTGAATGGATCGCACCCGCGCTGCTCGCCGCCGGCATCCTCATCCTCGTCGCCGGCCTGCTTCCCAGCCGGGATACCTTCGACGATGGCCGCGAGCCATCCATGTCGCAATCCTCCTGGATCGGAGCCGTGCAGGGCCTCTGCCTGCCCTTTCGTGGATTCTCCCGCTCTGGCGCAACCATCTCCACCGGCATGCTCACCGGAGTCACCCGCGAGCGCGCCGAAACCTTCAGCTTCGCGCTCGCCGTCATTCTCACGCCGCCGGTCGTGATACGCGAAGTGCTCCGCCTGGCGCACGCACGCCACATCACCGGCGGACTCAACCTGGCCTCAGCCATGGTCCCCGGCCTCATCGGAATGGCGTTTTCGTTCTTGGCGGGTCTGGTTGCGCTCAAGTGGCTCAGCCGCTGGCTCGAAGGTGGACGCTGGTATCTCTTCGGAATCTACTGCCTGCTCGCATCCGCAGCGGTCTTCTACCTGCATCACGTCGGATACTGAAGTCCTATGTCTCCAGCATGAAATCCGGGGCCACCGGATTCTCATAGAGCGAGTAATCCCGAGTCACCACCGTCAGCCCGCTCGGCGTCACAAAGTAGTTCTTCTTGTCTTCGTTCGCGTCGTAGCCGATCACCGTGCCCTCCGGCAGCTGCACGTCGCGGTCGATAATCGCCCGCCGGATCCGGCAGTGCCGCCCGATGTTCACGTGCGAAAACACAATACTCGAATCCAGCTCCGAATAAGAGTTCACGCGAACATCCTGCGACAGCACACTGTTGCGCACCGTCGCGCCCGAGACAATGCAGCCCGCCGACACAATCGAGTTGATCGCCATGCCCGTGCGCCCCGGCTCGCCAAACACAAACTTCGCCGGAGGGTACTGTCGCACCCGCGTACGGATCGGCCACTTGTTGTCGTAAAGATTGAAAACCGGCGACACCGACGCCACATCCATATTCGCGTCGTAGTAAGCCTCAAGCGTGCCTACGTCGCGCCAGTAAAGGGCCTGCTGCTGGTTTTCATCCACAAAGTTGTACGCGCAGATCTTGTACTTGCCCAGAATCCCCGGCAGAATGTTATGCCCGAAATCGTGCTTCGACGTGGGATCTTCCGCGTCTTGCAAAAGCGCAGGTAGCAGCACGTCAGTGTTGAACAGGTAAATGCCCATCGAGGCATCCACCATATTGCCATTGAACGGAGAACGAAAATTCGTGCTCTTCGGCTTTTCGTCAAAGCCTACAACTTCGCCGTTCTTATCGACTTCCACCACGCCGAAGCGGAACACCTCGGAAGGATCAATCGGCAGCGTCGCCAGCGTAACATCGGCCCCTGTCTGCTCGTGGTGCTCCAGCATCTTGCCGTAGTGCATCTTGTAAATGTGGTCGCCGGAGAGAATCAGCACATGCTTCGGCTGCTCCGCGCCAATCGAATAGATGTTCTGATAGACGGCGTCCGCTGTCCCCATGTACCAGTTGGCGCTCACACGCTGCATGGGAGGCAGAATCTCAATGAACTCGCCCAGCTCCTGGGCCACGGCGCTGGTCCAGCCCTCGCGAATGTGCCGGTTCAGCGACAGCGCCTTGTACTGCGTCATGATGTAAACATGGCGCAGGTCCGAATTGATGCAATTGGACAGCGTGATGTCGATAATGCGGTAATTCCCGCCGAAAGGCACTGCCGGCTTGGCACGATCTCGGGTGAGAGGGAAGAGCCTTTCTCCTGCGCCGCCCGCCAGCAAAACGCCCAGTGTATCTCTCATCGGCATAACAGCATCCTCGCGTCTTTGGTTTATTGCTCACCCATACTGTCTTCCAGACCGGAGGATAGTACCACAGCGGACACGACTCTATCCTTCAACTACTCCGCTGAAAGCGTGCCTTCCTCGCCTTCGACGGCTATACGAAGCGATCGCAGGAAATGAAGATCCTGCGCTGAAAAGGTGCGGTCTCCCGCTTGCGCCTCCGCGCCTCCAGCGTTCGATGGCTCCTGGGTCGCGACGGGTTGCTGCTCGGCAAGCTCATTCAGTCCAATCGTTGCTTCCAGCATCAGCATCACGTCAAAACCCTGCTTGCGGATGTCCTGAACGACGCCGGCGATGTGTTCCGATTCGGAGACACTTTCGTGAATCGCTTCTCCAAGTCTCTGCACGAGCTTGCGCATTTTTGGGTTCAAGAATTGTCGCTCCGTTTCCGTTCCACCATGCGTCTCGCGCATGCGGATACTCCCTTAACCTTACTTCCGATGAAGGGTACCTGCAATCGGAATTGAGGACATGCGACTGGTAAACTTTCTGTATGGAACCGGATCGCGTTGGCCGCAAGGTCGGGGTCGGCGTGCGCGTCGCATCGGGCATGCTGCGCGACCGCGCTACACAATCCGCGCAAACCGTCCGGCAGGACGCCCCCGCCTACGCCGCGCGCGGCAAACAGGCTGCAGCCGGGGCAAAACGCGGAGCCAAAAGGTTCGGCGAATCCATTTGGGGCCCTTTCGTCCATGCCGGCAACGTCCTCTGGCTCGAAATCACCGGAGTCTTCTTTTTCATCTTCAGCCTGTTTTTTGTTGAAAGCGCCTACCGCCTGCGCGCCGACCTCGAATCCGGTCCGCATCATCAGCGCGCCCTCGTCTACGCCGCCATAGCCATCATCTTTCTTTACTTCGCCGTCAGCTCCTTTTATCGCGCCCGCAGAAAACAACTGAAGCGAAAAACTCAACTTCGCAACAGCGGCTGATCAGGAGAGTCACCGCATGCTCAAAAACCGCTCCGTGCCAACCGATACAATCCTGCCGCACGTGCTCTATCAGAACATTGACGCTGCGATCGCCTGGCTCATCAGAGCCTTCGGATTCAAAGAGTATTACCGCTATGGCGATCCAGTCTCCGGAGCGCAAATGCGCTTCGGCAACGCCACCATCCAGCTCTCGCGCGCGAAACCAGGCAGTTTGAGCCCCGCGCAATTAGGCTATGGAACGCAGAGCCTTACTGTATTTGTGGAAGACATCGAACCACACTTCAACAGAACAAAGTCAACAGATGCCACGCTCGTCGAAGACCTGCATGAAACCGTCTACGGAGAGCTGCAGTACGCGGTCAAAGATCTTGAGGGTCACCTTTGGATCTTTTCCCGCCACGCCCGTGACCTCAGCCCCAAGGAGTGGGGCGCCACGATGGCAACGCGTTAAGCCGACTGATCTTCCCTCCTGGGATCAACGGGTCTTGCGCTTCTTCCCGCCCGATTTCGCATTCTTCTCCACTCGCAGCTTCCAAGCCGTGCGCAGCGCCCCGGACAGCAGATCCTCATTCGCCTTCGCCAGCCGAACATGCGTCGCGCCCATTCTGCCCCATCCACCCGCAACTGGCAGAAACACCTCCGGCTCCTCCCCAACAAAAGCCGCCTGCTGCTCCCCCGTCAGCATCAGGTTGCCGTAACCGTGTTTCTCCGCCGCAAGAGTCGCAAAGATTCTTCCGCCAACGCGAAAATCGGCCGCGCCCATGTGCGAGCCCTCTTCCGCGCCCTCCAGGCTCAACGCAATCCTCCGGAAATCCGCAGCGTCCATGGCCATCGCCCTTCCGCATCACTGCTGAAACACAATCCGCACGCCCTGCTCCTTGCTGCTCCACACTGTCTCAAGCTCGCGCAGGGGAACCGCCTTGACCGCATTCACAAACGGTTCCTTCGCAGCGGCTCGAAACAGCTCTCCCACTGCCTGCAAAATCTGTTCCAGTGACGCGCTTCCAAAGCCGCTGCCCAACAGCTCCAGCCCGGAGCTGCGCAGCGTCGCCGCCGGCAGCGTAATCGTCGGCCCCGCGCTCCCGCCAATCTGCACATAGCGAACGCGTCGCTCCGCATGGCTCAAGCCCTTCTGCGCGATCGCCTGCAGCAGCAACTCGGCAGGCTGCCCCCACAGATAATCCAGCACCACATCGATCTTCGCGTCAGCAATCGCCGCCCGGTACGCGTCCACCAGCACAGCCTGATCCTGGTCCAGCGAAATCACCGCATCCGCGCCCAGCGCACTCAACTCCGCCAGCACCTTCGCATTCCGCCCCGCAGCCACTACCCGTGCCGCCCCCAAACGCTTCGCAATCTGCACCGCAAGCTGCCCCGCAACGCCCGTCGCGCCAAGAATCAACACACTCTCGCCCGCGACAAACTGAGCCCGCATTAGCGCCGCCCGCGAAGACATCCCGGGATTCGCCAGCGCCGCCGCCGCCACATCATCCATTTCATCCGGCAAAGGAACGCACATCGCGGGCCGCGTGATCGAGTGCTCGGCAAACGAGCCGTAAGGCGGGCGAGTCGCACCAAAATAAACGCGGCTCCCATCCGCCAGCCGTCCCACTCCGTCCACTCCGGGAACAAACGGCAATATCCCGGCGCTCCCGTAATGCGTCCCGTTCGCCAGCGACCGCACAATCGGATGCAGCCCGGCGGCGCTGACCTTCACCAGCACCTCTCCATCCGCAGCAACGGGGTTCGCAAATTCGGCATAGCGGGGAAGACGATCAAAGGCTTCAACCACAGCGGCATTCATATAAGTCTCCTCGGGTACAACTCAACAGGTTAAGCGAAATCCCCCCTTGAAGAAACAAGCCACTTCCTGTTGCTAGAATCATTCGTTCGAGCCGAAACTCCATGCCAACCGATCCAACCAAACCCGTCTACACCGAAGCTGATCTTAAAAACTTCGACTACGACCGCGACCTCGGCTATCCGGGCGAGTTTCCCTTCACTCGCGGCATCCAGCCCACCATGTATCGCGGACGCCTCTGGACCATGCGCCAGTACGCAGGCATGGGCGACGCCGAGGAGAGCAACCGCCGCTACAATTTCCTCATCGCCAACGGAACCGCAGGCCTCTCGGTAGCCTTCGACCTGCCCACGCAGATCGGCTACGACTCCGACGACCCCATGGCCCTCGGCGAAGTCGGCAAGGTCGGTGTAGCCATCGACTCCATCGAAGATATGGAGCGTCTCTTCGAAGGCATCCCTCTCGACAAAATCTCCACCTCCATGACCATCAACGCCACCGCCAGCATCCTGTTGGCGCTCTACGTCGCCGTCGCCGGACGCACCGGGGCCGACCTCAAAAAACTCTCCGGCACCGTGCAGAACGACATCCTCAAGGAATACATCGCGCGCGGAACCTACATCTATCCCATACGCCACGCCATGCGCATCGTTACAGACATGTTCGCGTGGGCGAACCAGCACACGCCCGAGTGGAACACCATCTCCATCTCCGGCTATCACATGCGCGAGGCCGGCTCTACCGCCGCGCAGGAGATCGCCTTCACCATCGCCAACGGCATGACCTACGTCCAGGCCGCCGTCGATGCCGGCCTCGACATCGATCGCTTCGCCCCGCGCCTGTCTTTCTTCTTCAACGCCCACAACAATTTCTTCGAAGAAGTCGCAAAGTTCCGCAGCGCCCGCCGTCTCTGGGCGCGCATCATGCGCGACCACTTCCGCGCAAAAAGTCCGCGCTCGTGGATGCTCCGCTTCCACACCCAGACCGCCGGATCCACGCTTACAGCCCAACAGCCCGAGAACAACATCGTCCGCACCGCCATCCAGGCGCTCTCCGCCGTCCTCGGCGGCACGCAGTCCCTCCACACCAACGGCTACGACGAAGCTCTCGCCCTGCCCACCGAAGAGGCCGCGCGCATCGCCCTCCGAACTCAACAGATCATCGCCAGCGAATCCGGCGTCGCCAACACCATCGACCCCTTCGCCGGCTCCTACTACGTCGAGTCGCTCACCAACAGTCTGGAGCAGCAGGCCAGCAACTACCTCGACCGTATCGCCGCCCTCGGCGGAATGCTCCGTGCCATCGAGCAGGGCTGGGTCCAGCAGGAAATTCAGAATGCCGCCTACGACCACCAGCGCGCCGTCGACTCCGGCCAGGCCACCGTCGTCGGCGTCAACCGCTTCACCCGCGAGGAAGAACCGCCCATCCCCATCCAGCGCATCGGCGAGTCACTCGAACGCCGCCAGATCGAGCGTGTGAGAGCCCTGCGCGCGCGCCGCGACAACGCCCGCTGGCAGACATCGCTGGATCTCGTCAAAGAAAATGCCCGCGCCGGACAAAACCTCATGCCCGCCATCCTCGAAGCCGTCGAGAGCTACGCCACTGTAGGAGAAATCGCCGCCGCCATGCGCGAGGTCTTCGGCGAATATCAGGAATCCGTCGTCATTTAGCCACAATTTGCCCGCGCTTGAAACCCCCGGCCAAAAGGGAGGGGCGAAGAAGCCAGCGCAAAGCCGGCGCGAAGCGCGGGTCCCCGTGCGGTAAGCGCCATTTGCAAATGAAGGTGAATCTCTCTACCATTTCCTCTAATGGCGCGCTCCACAAAGATCATCGTGGCCCTGCTCTGCCTCGTTTGTGTGCTTGCTCTTTGTATTGCCCCTTATGTAGACATTCCGGTTACGGCCCTCAGATCGCTGCAAACCATTCTCCTGCTGATGCTTGCTCTGGCAACCGCGCTTTTGCTGGTCGATAGCCCCCCGTTCTGTCTCACCTTTTGCCGGCGCATCCTCCCGGCGGCAGGCTGCACTGCTCTGCACTGGTCCTTCTTTCTTCCCCTTGAGGCAAACTGCGTTCTGCAGTGCTAGGTTTTTCTGTTTCCCCCTTCTTCGATTCCGTAAAGCGCCTTCAAACGTCGATAGAGAAGTCACCACTGGCTGACTTCAGAGGATATACATGAAAGCTCAAGAACTGCTCCATTCCTGGTCTATGATTCTCAGTGGTCGAAAGCCTCTGCTATCGATTGAAATCACCCGTGAGTGTCCGCTTCGCTGTCCCGGCTGCTACGCCTACGACGAAGCTCATCTCGGTGGTAACGGCGTCACCCTACGCGTACTTTCCGACTACAAACAGGAAGCCCTCGTTGACGGAGTCCTCAATCTCGTCGCGGAATACCGCCCTCTGCATGTCTCCCTGGTCGGTGGCGATCCGCTGGTACGTTACCGCGAGCTCGAAAAAATCTTGCCGAAACTCGATGCGCAGGGTATACATGTTCAACTCGTAACTAGCGCATTTCGGCCGATCCCTGCGCACTGGGCCAAGTTCTCGCGGCTCAACGTAGTCGTCTCCATCGACGGGCTTCAGCCCGATCACGACGAGCGCCGGAAACCCGCGACCTACGAGCGCATCTTGCAGAATATCCGGGACAGTAAAGTGACCATCCACTCCACCATTACCGGCCAGATGATGAAAGAGAAGGGCTATTTCGAGCAGTTTCTCGCCTTCTGGAGCCAGAAGCCGCAGATCAAGCGCATCTGGATGAGCCTCTTTACCCCTCAGCAGGGTGCCGTTGGCCCCGAAATCCTCACCCCGCAGGAGCGCATTCAGGTCATCGAAGAGCTGGGCCGGTTGCGCGTCCGGTTCCCCCTGCTGGACATGAACGAAAGAGTCCTGCGTGAATTCCTTCGCCCACCGAAATCGCCCGAGGAATGTATCTTTGCCCAGACCACGAGGGTCATCTCCGCCGACCTCACCACGCGGGTTACTCCCTGCCAGTTCGGCGGTAACCCCGATTGTTCCCAATGCGGCTGCATGGCCTCAATGGGGCTGGCGGCGGTGGGTCATCTCGAAATTGGTGGTGGCATTACCCTCGGCAGGCTCTACAATGTCTCCGAGCGCATCGGGAAGGGCGTCGGAAAATTCAGAAACGCTCAAAAAAAGGTCGCATGAAATGACACCTCAACCTGCAATCACCGTCATGGAAGCGCATACTCCTGCTCGCCCCGGCTCGCATATGAGCAGCTCCATCCTCAATATTGAGCGCTCCGAACGCGAACTTCGCCGCCAGCTCACACGTTTCTCCAAGTGGATGTACAGGCTCGGCTTCGCACCCGGAACCTCCGGCAACCTCTCCGTTCAGCTTGATGACCGGCGCATTCTTTCCACGCCCACCGGCTGCAGCAAGGCCCTGCTGCGTCCCGTAGATATGGTCATTGTCGACCGTGACGGACGTTTCCTCTCCGGAACCCGCAACGTCACCAGCGAAATTGGTATGCATCTGGCCATCTATCACGGACGTCCCGACGTCCATGCCGTCGTCCACGCGCATCCCCCCATCGCCACCGGTTTTGCCTCCTGTGGCCTGGCCCTCGACGAGCCCCTCTGCGCCGAGCTCGTCATGACCCTCGGCAAGATCCCCCTCGCGCCCTATGCCACCACCGGAACCGACGAGGTGGGAGCCAGCTTGCAGCCGTTCCTGCGCGATCACGACGCCATCCTCATGGCCAACCACGGTCTCGTTACTTACGGAAAAGACCTGCTCGACGCCTTTATGAAGTTGGAAACCTGTGAGCACTTCGCTCAGGTCTGCCTCACTGCTCATCAGCTCGGCTGCCGCAAACTGCTCGAAGGGGATGCCCTGAACAAGCTCCAGCACGCCCGTGCCCGCTACCAGGCCAACGGCTGCGCGCCCTACATGGATTAACAGCCGCGCAGAAATTTTGTCCGCGCGTAATCCGGCAGTAACCGCCCATTCATAGCGTATGGCTACAACTTTAGAGTGGCCGCAATGGCCTCACAAGGAGCAGTCATGCACAAGCTGGTGGCCAGCACTCTGGCTTCTTTACTCGTTGCTTCTCAGGCTTTCGGACCGGCATTTGTCAGCGCGCAAGATGACCGGTCGACCGCGACCCCGATCCATCACATCGTCGTTATCTTCCAGGAGAACGTCTCCTTCGATCACTATTTCGGAACATACCCCCACGCGCTCAACCCTAAAGGCGAGCCCAGCTTCGTCCCAGCGCCCGGCACTCCTTCCGTCAACGGATACACCGACGCCCTCCTCCACCAGAATCCCAACTTCCTCAACACCACTCTCAACGGAACCGGTGCCGTCAACCCCTTCCGCCTCGACCGCTCGCAGGCCTCAACCGCAGACCAGGACCACAACTATGGTCCCGAGCAGCAGGCCTTCCACGGCGGACTCATGGACGGCTTCCCCAAGTACACCGGAACCCCCGGCCCTCCGCCAACCGGCTATCCCACTAATGGCCTCGTCATGGGCTATTTCGACGGCAATACCGTCACCGCCCTCTGGAACTATGCGCAGCACTATGCCATGAGCGACAACTCCTATGGCACCACCTTCGGCCCCTCGACTGTGGGAGCCCTCAATCTGATCTCCGGCCAGACCAACGGCGTCGATGACTCCATCTCACCCGGCAGCGCCGTGGTCTCTGACGGCGACGGCGGTTACACCGACATCGGCGACGCCGATCCCGTCGGCGATGTCTGCTCCAGCACCTCCAAAGCCATTCATATGAGCGGCGAAAACATCGGCGACCTGCTCAACAAAGCGGGCATCACCTGGGGATGGTTTGAAGGCGGCTTCAACCTCTCAATAAAGAATCCAAACGGCACTACTGGCTGCGCGCGTACCACCACCTCTGCGGTTACTGGCGTTACCGAGAACGATTACATCCAACATCACGAGCCCTTCCAGTACTACACCTCCACCGCCAATCTCACCCACGCGCGCCCCGCGTCCGTGAACTCCATCGGCTATCAGGGCGATCCCGCCAATCACCAGTACGACATCAACGACTTCTTCGCCGCTGTCAAGGCCGGAAACTTCCCCGCCGTCAGCTTCCTCAAGGCCCCCGGCTATCAGGACGGCCACGCTGGCTACTCCGATCCGCTCGATGGCCAGGCCTTCATCGTCCAGGTCATCAACTTTCTGCAGCAGCAGCGCGACTGGGCCAATACCGCCGTCATCATCAACTACGATGACTCCGACGGATGGTACGATCACCAGCTTGGTCAGATCGTCAACCAGTCCTCCTCCTCGGCCGACGAGCTCCTCGGCACCGGCAACTGCGGAGACGGCACCACCGCTCTCGCCGGCCCCGATGGCGACCATGTGCAGGGCCGCTGCGGACATGGCCCGCGCCTGCCTTTCCTGGTCATCTCGCCCTACGCAAGGCAGAACTTCGTCGCGCACAGTATCACCGACCAGTCGTCCATCATCCGCTTCATCGAAGACAACTGGCTCGGCGGAGAGCGCATCGGACAGGGCTCCTTTGACAGCCTGGCCGGATCCATCAACAACATGTTCGACTTCAACGGCCGTCCAAATACGCAGCCATTCATCCTTGATCCTTCCACCGGCGAGCCTGTCTCGCACGGCGGGGTCCCCTGGTAAACGGCCGCGTTCCTCGTCTCACATAACATGGAGGGCGCTGGAGCCATCTGCTCCGCGCCCTTCGGATTTTTCCAGATTTTCTATATTCGCTGCATGAGGCACCTGGATTGATTTCCCGACGAAGTTTCCTTCAGCAGGCCGCTGCGCTTACCGCCTGTCTTTCCTTGAAAAGCCCTTCTCCGGCCGAGGTCAAAACCCCTCCCACCCTCGATCCCACCACCCTCCGACCCTGGGTCGACCCCCTACCCATACCCGAAATCGCGCAAAGCATCGGCCAGCGCCCAGACCCGGAATATCCCTCCCGAAGCCTGCCATTCTATCGCCTCGCCATGCAGGAAATGCACAGGAAGGTCCACCGCGATCTGCCGCCCACACGCGTCTGGGGATTCAACCAATCCTCGCCCGGGCCCATCTTTGAAACCCGCAGCGGCCAGGGACTCCTCGTCGAATGGGCCAACGAGCTGCCCACCCAGCATTTTCTGCCCATCGACCACACCCTCGATGGAGCCGGCTCCGCCTTACCCGACGTCCGCAATGTCATCCACCTCCACGGAGGCAGGACCCCAGCTGCCAGCGACGGCTTCCCCGAGGCCTGGTACGTGCCCGGCAAGTCCGCCATCTACCACTACCCCAACCGGCAGGACGCGACGCTGCTCTTTTATCACGATCACACCATGGGGATTCACCGCCTCAATCTATACGCCGGCTTGATGGGCCTTTTCCTCATCCGCGACCAGGCTGAAGACGCGCTCGATCTGCCCAGCGGCAAATTCGAGATCCCACTCCTGCTCTGCGACCGCTTCCTGCTCCCCAACGGCCAGCTCTTCTACCCCGTCTCGCCCGACCCCCAAAAGCCCTGGGTCCCCGAAGTCTACGGCGACGCGATGCTAATCAACGGCAAACTCGCCCCCTATCTCGAGGTGGAACCAACGCTCTATCGCTTCCGCATCCTCAACGGCGCCAACACCCGCTTCTTCCGCCTCTCCGTCCATCACCAGGGCGGCCCAGGGCCCGATCTGCACATCTTCGGCAGCGATCAGGGCCTGCTCTCAGCGACCGTGACTCAGGAACGCATCCAGCTCGCGCCCGCCGAGCGCACCGACCTGCTCATCGATTTCAGCCAGTGCGCCGGACAGAACCTGCACCTCGCCACAGACGGCTTCCAGCTCATGCAGTTCCGCGTCGGCCCAGCAAAAAGCAAGTCCCTCCCCGTCACCCTCCCGCAAGCCATCCGCCCCGTTGAGCGTACCCCAGAAACCCAGGCCATCCGCACCCGCCGCCTCACCCTCGACGAAATCATGGACCCCGTCCAGCAATCCATGGGCATGCTGCTCAACAAAACCCCATGGCATGCCCCCGTCACCGAAAATCCCACTCTCGACACCACCGAAATCTGGGAGCTGGTCAACCTCACCGAGGACACCCACCCCATCCACCTCCACCTCGTTCGCTTCCAACTCCTCGATCGCCGCGAGTTCGACGTCTTTCTCTATCAGGACAAGCAAAAACTCCGCTACCTCAGCCCGCCTCGTCCGCCCCATCCCGTAGAAGCCGGATGGAAGGACACCATCCGCGCCGAATCCGGAGAGGTCACCCGCATCATCGTGAAATTCGAGAGCTACACCGGAATGTACCTCTGGCACTGCCACATCGCCGAGCACGCGGACAACCGCATGATGCGCCCCTTCAAGGTGCTGGCCGCACCGGCCGACGCGTCTCCCCACCCCTCCACGCGATAACCGCGCGTGCAGGGGGCCCCGGCATCGGCGCCATCCTGAGTCCGCATTCGTGGCCACTCCTGTTGGTCGTGGGATTGCGGCCTGCGCTGGTAGCATCGAAACAATGGTCCTGCTCTCGCTCCACAACAAAGCCGTCCTCATCACCGGAGGCTCCCGCGGCATCGGAGCCGCCGCCGTCCGCCTCTTTCACCAGGCCGGAGCCCGCGTCGCCTTCAACTACCGCAGCGCCCGCGAAGCGGCAGAATCACTCGCCAAGGAACTCGGTGAAGGCTGCCTCGCTATCGAGCAGGACCTCTCCACCCCCGAATACGGCCGCGCCCTTGTCGCAAAAGCCGTAAAAGCCTTCGGCCGCATCGACGTGCTCGTAGCCAACCACGGCGTCTGGCCGCCCGACGACACACCCATCGCCTCCATGTCCGAAGACCAGTGGCGCAACACCCTCGCCGTCAACCTCGACAGCGTCTTCGGGCTCACTCAGGCCGCCGTCGACCAGATACTCAAACAGGGCCGGCTCAAATCTGATCAACCTGGCGAGCCCGACCCGCCCGCCGGACACATCGTCTTCGTCAGCTCCACCGCCGGACAGCGCGGCGAGGCCAATCACGCCGACTATGCCGCCAGCAAAGGAGCCATCATCAGCCTCACCAAGAGTCTCTCCAGCGAGCTCGCCCCACAGGGCATCTCCGTTAACTGCGTAGCCCCCGGCTGGGTCGATACAGACATGTCCACCGACGCCCTCAACGACCCTGCAACTCGCGCCAGAATCCTCTCCGGGATACCTCTCCGCCGAGTAGCGCGTCCAATGGAGATAGCTGGCCCCATTCTCTTTCTGTGCACGCCTTACGCGGGCTTCATCAGCGGAGAAATCCTCAACGCCAACGGAGGCGCCGTTCTCGTCGGATGAAAAAACTTCTAGCGATTCTCCTCTTCGCCTTCACCTGTGCAGCCTTCGCCCAGGTCCCGCAAAGCCCGGGTGCCAACTCCAGCAAGGCCCGCGCCGAACTCGAAGCCATGCTCACCGCACTTGGTGGCCAGCGCTGGCTCGCCCTCCAGAACATCTATACTTACGGCCGCATCTCTGGCTTCTATCAGGGCAAACCCACCGGCGAAATCGAGAACTATTACAGCTGGCGCACCCCCTCTGGACAGGAGCGCATCGAGTTCGGCAAGAAACACGACGATGTCAATATCTTCACCGGCAGCGACTGCTGGGAGGCCACCTACCAGGGCAAACGACCCCTGCCTAAAGACATCTGCGCCGATTTCCTGCGCCGCCGCGACCACTCTATCGACGTGGCTCTCCGCGTCTGGATGAACGACCCCAAAACCATGCTCATCGACGACGGCCAAACCCTCTCCGAGCGCCATCTCACCGATCAGGTCACGCTCATCAACGCCGACAACGACTCCATCACCATCCAGATGGACGCCGAAACCCACCTCCCCCGCAGCCGTACCTTCCAGTGGCGAGATCCCATCTACCACGACAAGGACACCGACCGCGAGGAATACGACAACTACCACCCCATCGACGGCTTTCCCACCCCCTTCAGCGTCACCCGCTTCCACAACGGAGACGAAACCAGCCAGCGCTACCTCTACAAAGCCGGATACAACGTCCCCCTACCCCCCAATGCCTTCAACATCGACGCCACCATCGCCCATATAAAGAAAAAGTAGGCGCACGACCGCGAGAATGCGGGTTCGTCCAGAGCACACCGTTGTCTCCGTGAGGACGGATACCTCGGCTGGCAACTGTTCAGCCCAGGATGCAAAGTCTCGCGTCTGGATGCTGATTCTCCCCGGTAAAAGCTCACGGCTATGCAAACCTGGAGGCCCTATCTCCCGGTCTGCATAGCCCCAGAGGTCCGTCCGGCAAAGACCGCCCGCCGCGAAGGCGCCGCCGGAGGCACAACGATTCTGCATCCGCAAGGTAAACTCAGGCAGCGGAATCTCGTCTATTCCTATGCATGGGACACATCGTTTCCACTGAGCTTCCGCCGCTGACGCAGGAGCAGACGGTGCTGGAGCTTTCAGATTTTGACGAGGTGGTGCGGCTCTACCGGCCGCGCATCTTCCGCTTTGTCATGGCTTCGCTCGGGGACCGCGATGTGGCCGAATCGCTCACCCAGGACTGTTTCCTGAAGGCGTTCAATGCGCGGCATCAGTTTCGTGGCGAGTCCAGCCTCAGCACCTGGCTCACCCGCATTGCGCTCAACCTGGTGCGCGACCACCTGCGCAGCCGCCGGATTCGCTTCTGGCAGAAGACGCGGGATACAGCGCTCGATCTGGTCGATATCAGCGACTGGATTCCAGACACGACTGTCTCGGCGGAGACGGCGTACCTGCAGCGCGAGCGCGTGAAAGAGATATGGAGGGCGGTCGACGAGCTCTCCCACCAGCAGCGCATGGTCTTTATCCTGCGCTTCGTGGAGGAGATGGAATTATCCGAGATCGCGGAAAAGACGGGGATGAACGCCAGCACTGTGAAGTCGCATTTATACCGCGCGCTGCGCATCGTTCGCGAACAGGCAGGAGGTCAGGCATGAACAAACAAATCGAAAAACAATCGCTGGAACCTTCCGGCGAGCTCGCCGCGGCAATCAGCAATTTTCGCTCGGCGGTGACCCACATCGCAGATCGCGAAACCGCCCGCCCCGTGCCTGCCGACTGGCTTGCCCCCGCGCGGCAACGGCGCCGCAGAGCCCAGCACAACATGATCCTGGCCTGGGCCTGCGCCGCCCTGCTTTGCTTCGCCATGCTGCCTCTCTCGGTGGATTCGCACCCCGCCCCGGTCCACCAGGCGGTTGTACCCGTCGCGGTACAGGCCCCCGAGTCAGATTCGGCCCTGCTCGAGCAGGTGGATACGAATGTCTCCCAATCCGTGCCATCCCCGCTCGCGCCGCTCGTCGAGCTTGAGAACTGGAACGCAACATCCAACACTACTTCGAGTGATGCTTCCGTCAGCGAAAGCGCGCTCACCCAAACGGAGAGAACGAATGCAAATCACTAGAAAGAAATTCCCTTCACTGCTGTTGTCTTTCGTTTCCTTGCTTTGCTTCTCATTGGCCCTGCCGTCCTTTGCTCAGGACTGGCGCGGTCCCAACGGCGGCATGGGCGGTGGCCCTGTCGGCGATATGGGGCGCGGTGGCCCGGGCGGCCCCATGGAACACTCCTTCCGCGGCGGTCAACGCGGCCGCTGGTGGGACAACCCCAGGCTGGCGCAGCAGATCGGCCTCACCGACGCCCAGAAGAAGCAGATGGACGCCATCTTCCTCCAGCACCGCCTCAAGTTGATCGACCTCAACGCCGCGCTGGAGAAGGATGAGATCCTCATGCGCCCCATGCTCGGAGCCGATCAGCTCGATGAAGCCAAAATCCTCAGCCAGATCGACACCATCGCACAGGCCCGCGCCGACCTCGAGAAAGAGAACGCGCGCATGCTCTTCGGCATCCGCAAGGTGCTCACGCCAGAGCAGTGGACGAAACTGAAGACCGTCGTCCGCACCCACATGGCGCGTCGCGGCATGGGTTCAGGCCGCGACGGATGGCAGGGACGGCGCGGAAACTGGCAAGGCTCCAACAGACCCAAGGGCCCCAGCGGACCGGGTGGCAGCAGTCAGCCGGCGCCGCCTCCGCCGCCCGACGGACCCCCAAACCAGTAAGCCTCGGCGCACGTGAAAAGAGGAGCGGATATTCCGCTCCTCTTTTCACGTGCAAGCCTGCTTATTTACTCTCCACCGCGATTACCCGTATCTCCGGATACTCCTGGTTCCAGCTATCCGTTACATGATCCAAAATCAGACGAAACTCCCGTGTCTGCCCCGGCCCAATCGGCGCGGCTGAGACTGGCTCAATTTCGATATACGGCACATGCGTGCGAATCAGTGTAAGCGGCAGGGTGTTTTTCTGCGCAAGCCGATTGGTGAAGTCCTGGAACGCTACCTGAACCGTCACACCTTCCAGTGTCTTGTCGCCATGGTTCGAAATGTCGCCGTCGATGTAGGTCTGCGTGACTCCGATCACGCTCGACGCCTGACTCATCTTGATATTGGAGAACGTCAGGCTCTTCGCATAGGCCGCAGCAGGAGCCAGCCCCGCCCCGCCCGGATTCGATGGCGCAGGTCGCCGCCCCATAATCAGCAGCACCGCCAGCGCCAGGCCAACCACCGTTCCGGCAATCGCCCAGGGCAAAATAGAGCGCGGCTCCTTGGCCGGGCCCGAGCCCATAAAATCCGGCGGGTTCGCTCCATCCGTCATGAAGGCGATTTTACATCCCGCCACGCATCGGCTCGTAATGCGACGGCGCTGTTAACCGAATAGCTCCGGGCATCAATTCCCATAAATTTTCGCATCGATTCAGGTCAGAATGTGTCTAAGTAGAGCAGGGAGGAATCCACGAGGCTTCCCCCACACGTATCTACGCCAGAAGGAGGACGGGAGAATGATAGAAACACAAGTGAGCTCTGATGTCAGCCGTCCTGCGGGCGACTCCATCTACCAGATTGCCATCGTTCTCGCCGCGCTCCTGCTCATAATCAGCGCATCTCTGTTCTAAGCTCCACGCTCAAGGCTCATCGAGCGCCGCCAGTCCCAATCGGGACCAAAGGGAGTGGATAAGAACACTGCGCAAGAAGGTGCGAAGCGCGTGTGCCTCGACGGCGAGTCCCCCGTCCCACGACGAAAGGGAGTGGTGCACACCCTCAACCCAACCAAGAACGGCGGCGAAGCCGCGTCCGCCCGTGCGGTCAGCACCTAGTCCTCCAGTTGCATGGCGTATTGGGTGTCTGCCTGCCGCCGCGTCACTCGGACTTCCTTCGTCAGATCGAACACCAGCCGCTCCAGTACCAGCCGTTTGTCCGCCGGCTGCGACCGCAGTTCCAGGTCAGCTCGCGCAATCAGCCGCAGCAAGCGCGTAATCTCCCGGCTAGACTTATACCGCCGCGCCTGCCGAATCAAATCCTCCGCCGCAAACGGTGGCATCCGGAACCCCTGCCACAGCGCCTGCCAGATCGCCCGCGGGTCCCTCACATGCTTCTCCAGAATCACCAGCATCTGCCGAAACGTCCGCGCCAGCATATAGAGGTGCCCGATCGCAGAATCCTCTCCGCCGTCCGAAGCATTCAGCAGCCCATGCAGCAGCTTCATCGCGCGCGCCGTGTCTTTGGCCGAAATCGCCTCCGTCAGCTCATACAGCGAGCGCTGCTTCGCCGCCAGCACCATCGTCTCCACATCGCCCAGCGTCACATGCCGCTTCTCGCCCACATACAGCAGCAGCTTGTTCCACTCGCTCGAGATCAGCATCATGTCCGCACCCAGCGAATCGGCCAGCTCCCGCGCCGCGTCCGGATCGAACTTCACGCCCTGCCCTTCGCTCTCTGACATGATCCACCGCAGCGCATCCATCTCATCCGCGCGCGCCAGCTCCACCATCCCGCACCACTCGCCCAGCGTCTCGCGAATCCGCTCGTAGCGGTTCTTGTCGTCCATATCCATGCGCCGCGGATCGGACGGAATGCGGATATGGTCTGCCACAAACAAAATCACGCACTGCGGATTCGGCGACCGGAAATACTCCTCTATCACCGCAAACTCTTCCTTCTTCGCGCCGCGCGTATACAGCGCCTTCAGGCCGCGTACAAAGAACACCTGGAATGGAGCCATCAGCGAAGGCGTCCGCGCCCGGTCCAGAACTTCAAAGATATTCACATCAGCTAGGTCCAGGTCAGACAGGCAGAAGTCCCGCATCTCTCTGGGAACTAGCGCCTCCAGCACTGCCTTGCGGCATTGCTCGTACAGAAATATCTCGTCCCCCAGCAGCACATAGCCGGGCTTCAGATTCCCGCCGCGCACTTCGGCCGCAAATCGTTCCGCTGCTGTAAATCCTGCACCCATCTAGCCGCACCTCTTCTGTCTGCGCGTCAACGTCATTAACATTAAAAGGACTCCAGAAGATCCGACACCACGGCCTGGGCAAAATCCCGCGCCAGCCGCTGCTCCGCCGCGTTGTCTTCCTGGATAAAGCTCGCCAGGTCCTCTGTCGTCTCATACTGCTGCCGGAACAAATACGACGGATTCTTATACAGCACCCTGCCGTTGCGATCCTTCAGTAGGACCGTGGCCCGAATCGTAATCAAAAAACTCGAAGACTGCCCTGTCTGCGAGTTATACGTCAGCGGAGTCACCTGAAATCCTGTAATCGTCCCATCCAGCGTCGCGTCCGCATTCGCACTGTTGCCAGAGATCAGCCGGTACGGTGTCCGGCTCGAAAGCTCCCGGATTACCGCCTGCGTAAACATCACTTCCGTGCGGTACGACTGCGTCGTGTTCTTGAACACCGGCACCGCCAGCGTATGCACCGTCTCCGGCAGGTGCGCCGGTGAGCCGGCAGGATGATAGCCGCACCCTCCAAGCAGAGCGAGACAGCCGAACAGGACAGCGGAGAAAATACGGGACATGGCTGCTCTATTCTCGCATCTGCGGCCCTCAGCCCATCGCCCGAAAACGCAGGCGCACCCTATCCGGCAATGCCCTGAAGCGAAGCGCTGTTAAAATTGATCAAGCAATGAAGTGTCCATACTGCGGGTTTGCGCAAGACCGTGTGGTTGACTCGCGCGAGAGCAAGGAAGCCGATTCCATCCGCCGCCGCCGCGAATGTGAGCGCTGCAACAAGCGCTTCACCACCTACGAACGCATCGACGAAATCCCCTACATGGTCGTCAAGAAAGACGGCCGTCGGGAAAAGTTCGAGCGGCAGAAGGTGCTCAGCGGCCTGCTGCACGCCTGCGAAAAACGCCCCGTCCCCGCCAGCACCATGGAGTCGCTGGTCGACGAGGCCGAAACCTTCCTCATGGACTCGACCGAGCGCGAGCGCACCACCAGCGAAATCGGCGAGCTGCTCATGGACCGCCTCAAAACTCTCGACACCGTAGCCTATATCCGCTTCGCCAGCGTCTACCGCGACTTCAAGGACGTGCGGGAATTCAAGGAAGAGTTGGAACAGCTGCTCAACAAGGAACAGCGCAAGGGAAGCCAGCGTTAGAAAATTAAGCAGAAATCTGCGGTAAAAAATTAAGCAGAAACCGCGCGCACTCGCCGCCCGCAGAAAAGATATATGACCGAAATAACACACACAGTTACGCTCATCCCCGGCGACGGGATCGGACCCGAAGTCACCGACGCCGTCGTCCGCATCCTCGAAGCCACCGGCGTTCGCTTCAACTGGGAGCACTACGCCGCCGGCGCCGAAGCCTTCGACAAACACAAGGAGTACATCCCCAAAGAGCTCTACGAATCCATCGAGTGCAATAAGCTCGCCCTCAAGGGCCCCGTCACCACCCCCATCGGCGGCGGATTCGCCTCCATCAACGTCACCCTGCGCAAAAAATTTGAGCTCTACGCCAACTTCCGCCCCATCAAGAACCTTCCCGGCCTCGAAACCCGCTACCCCGGCGTCGACCTCGTCATCATCCGCGAGAACACGGAGGGCGAATACGTCGGCATCGAGCACGAGGTCGTTCCCGGCGTCGTCGAGTCGCTCAAGATCATCACCGAGAAGGGCTCCACGCGCATCGCCAAGTTCGCCTTCGAATACGCGCGCAAGCACCATCGCAGAAAGATCCACGCCATACATAAAGCCAACATCATGAAGATGTCCGACGGCCTCTTCCTCAAGTGCGCGCGCGAAATCGGCAAGGACTTTCCCGACATCACCTACGGCGAGCACATCATCGACAACACCTGTATGCAGCTTGTCATGAACCCCTACCAGTACGACATGCTGCTGCTCGAAAACCTTTACGGCGACATCGTCAGCGATCTCTGCGCAGCCTTTGTCGGCGGACTTGGCCTCGTTCCCGGAGCCAACATCGGCGCTGACGCCGCCATCTTCGAAGCCGTCCACGGCTCCGCGCCCGACATCGCCGGCAAGGACATCGCCAACCCAACTGCCCTGCTGCAGTCCGCGGTCCTCATGCTGCACCATATCGACGAAACCGAAGCTGCCGAGCGCGTGCAGACCGCCATCGAAAAGGTCTACACCGAAGGCAAGTCCCTCACCCGCGACGTAGGCGGCTCCTCAGGCACAAAAGCCTTTGCCGAAGCCGTCATCGCAGCACTCGAAACAGAAAAGGTAGCGTCCAACGAAAGAAGATAGAAAAGGAGAAGAAATGCCGGGGAAGAAATCCGTAATGATCGTGCTCTGCTCACTGTTGCTGGTGGCCGCGGGCTGCAAAAAAGCTGCAACCGCTGCGCCCGAACCAGCAAAGAACTACACCACGATCGACTGGGCTGACTCCGGAACCATCTCCGGAACCATCCACTTCACCGGCAAGGCTCCCAAACCCATCCAGATCGACATGGGCCAGGATCCCGTCTGCAGCCTCTCCCCCGCCAACTTCACCAAGCAGTACATCGTCGCCAACGGCGGACTCGAGAACGTCTTCGTCTACCTCAAATCCGGCCTGGGAGACAAAGCCTACGCGCCGCCCTCAACCCCGGTCGTCATGGATCAGAAGGGCTGCCAATACATTCCCCACGTCATCGGAGTCATGGCTGGCCAGCCCGTCAAGTTCACCAACAGCGACGCGACCATGCATAACGTTCACATGACGCCCTCGCTCGCCACCAATCAGTCCGCCGACATCTCCGAAGCTCCCAACAGCCCCGGCGAAACCCGCACCCTCTCCACACCCGAGCTCATGATCCCCGTCCGCTGCAACAACCATCCCTGGATGGAGGCCTACATCAACGTCGTCTCCAATCCCTTCTACGCAGTCAGCGGCGCCGACGGACACTTCACCATCAAAGGCGTGCCCCCCGGAACCTACACCATCGAAGCCGATCACGAGCAACTCGGTACAAAGACCGCCACCGTAACCGTAGCCCCGCACCAGACGGCAACGCTCGACTTCGCCTACGACATGGGGTCTGAGACCGCTCACTAAGGGAATCAACCGACCGCACCCGTAAATCCGTGTTTATAGGATGGAGAGAACCGGATACACTGTAAGCAAACCGGCAAGAGAGCAGCAGAGGCGAATTGAGGCAGGGTCCAACAGCCGAACGAGCATCGGTTGCTGCACTGGCCCGGCTTTCCCGGGACTTCCCCTAAGGCGGATGGAAAGACAACGAGATGCGGCAGCAAATTGGAATACTAGGCGCAACCGGAATGGTGGGCCAGCGCTTCATTCAGCTTCTGGAGAACCATCCCTGGTTTGAGGTGGCGTGGCTCGCCGCCAGCGATCGTTCCAGCGGCAAAAAGTACGGCGACGCCGTCAAGTGGAAGCTCGACACCGCCCTCCCCGAACGCATCGCAAGCATGAACGTATCGCCCGCCGTCCCGGAAGGCGCACCAAAGGTCATCTTCGCCGCTCTCGACGCCGACATCGCCCTCGAAATGGAGCCGGCCTTCGCCGCCGCCGGATGCGCCGTCATCTCCAACTCCAGCGCCTTCCGCATGCACGAGGACGTACCCCTCGTCATCCCCGAGGTCAACGCCGATCATCTGCCCATTCTCGAAAATCAGCAGTGGCGCAAACAGTCCGGCGGATACATCGTCACCAACCCCAACTGCTCCGCCATTGGCCTCGTCCTCGCCCTCAAGCCCCTCGCAGACCGCTTCGGCATCGACGCCATCTTCGTCAGCACCATGCAGGCCGTCAGCGGAGCCGGATACCCCGGCGTCGCCTCCATGGACATCCTCGGCAACGTCGTCCCCTACATCAAAAATGAAGAGGAAAAGATGCAGGCCGAAACCCTACGCCTGCTCGGCTCGCGCGACGGCAAAATCGTCCGTCCACTCGGCGCAAAAATGACCGCGCACTGCAACCGCGTCGCCGTCGAAGATGGACACACCGAGAGCGTCAGCATCAAGCTCTCCCGCAAGGTCACCCGCGAAGACATCCTGGCCGCCTGGCGCGAGTTCACCCCGCTCGCCGGACGCGATCTTCCCACCGCGCCCGCGCAACCCGTCGAGTTCACGCCTCTCGAAGACCGCCCCCAGCCCCGCCTCGACAAGATGCGGGGCAACGGCATGGCCTCCACCGTCGGACGCCTGCGTCCCTGCACCCTGCTCGACTGGAAGTTCACCGTGCTTTCGCACAACACCATTCGGGGCGCCGCAGGAGCGGCCCTCCTGAATGCGGAGCTGCTCGTCTCGCTCGGAAAACTGGAGCCTGTCAAACTCGAACCGGCGGCAGCGACAGCATGAGCAAGCTAGTCGTCATGAAGTTCGGCGGAACCTCCGTCGAAGATGCCATCGGAATCCGCCGCACCGCCACCATCGTCCAGGGCCGGCGCGACAAGGGCCTCACGCCCATCGTCGTCGTCTCTGCCATGGCCAAAGTCACCGATCAGCTCATCGCCTCCGCCAACGCAGCCGGACGCGGCGATCGCGCCGGCGCCCTCGCCATCACCGCGCGCATGCGCAACCGCCATCTCGAAGCCGCCAACGCACTCGTCCCCGCCGAGGCCATAGGCGACCTCAGTAAGTGGGTCGACGCCGAGTTCTGCGGGCTCGAAGAGGTTCTGCGCGGCCTCGCCGCTGTCGGCGAGCTCACCCCCCGCATCAGCGACATGATCGTCTCCGAAGGCGAGCGCATCTCCAGCCGCATTATTGCCGAGGCCTTCCGGCATCACGGACTCGACGCCGTACACATCGACGCGCGCTCTGTCATCGTCACCGACGCCCAGCACGGCAGGGCCGTCCCGCAGGACGCCCTCATCGAAGCGCGTCTGAAGCAGCAGGTTCTCTCTCACTCCTCCGAAGGCCGTATCTGCGTCATGGGCGGCTTCATCGGCTCAACCGAGCAGGGAGTCACCACCACGCTCGGACGCGGCGGCTCCGACTTCACCGCGGCCCTTGTCGGCGGCAACATCGACGCCGGCTCCATCGAAATCTGGACCGACGTCAACGGCATCATGACCACCGACCCGCGCATCGTCCCCGAAGCTCTGCGCGTCAAAACCATCAGCTTTGAGGAAGCGGCGGAGCTCGCCTACTTCGGAGCCAAGGTGCTGCACCCGGCCACTATCCTGCCCGCAGTCAGAAAAAATATCCCCGTCCTCGTCCTTAACTCGCGCAATCCTCAGAACGAAGGCACGCGTATCATCTCGCTCGCGCCGCACTGCAAGAGCCCCTTCAAGTCCATCGCCGTCAAGCGCCGCCTCACCATCATCGATGTCGTCGCCAGCCGCATGCTCATGTCCCACGGCTACCTCCGCGCCATCTTCGAGGTCTTCGACCGCCACAAGTGCGCCGTCGACATGGTCTCCACCTCCGAGGTCTCCGTCTCGCTCACCGTCGACTCCAACGAGAAGCTCCCCGAGATCTCCGCCGACCTCGGTCAGCTCGCCGACGTCAAATACGAAGGCCGAAAGGCTCTCATCTGCATGGTCGGCGAAAACATTCGCGGCCAGCAGGGAATCGCCGCCCGGGTCTTCCAGGCCATTCGCCATATCAACGTGCGCATGATCTCGCAGGGTGCATCCGAAATCAACATGAGCTTCATGATCGAGGAAGATGATGTCGAAGAGGCCATCCGCTCCCTCCACGCCGAGTTCTTCAGCGATCCCGACCCCGAGATCTTCGATGTCGAGGCCGTCGCCGTAAGTGACGCAAAATTCAAAGAAAGCGTGAGTTAACCATGCTCTTTCTTGTCCTCGGTCGAGGCAAAACTGGAAGCATCGTTGCCGATGTCGCGCACGAACGCGGCCACGGCGTGCGCGTGCTTGGCGAAGAAGAGAACCACAACGCCTCCGCGCTCACCGGCCCTTTTCTCGCCGGCTTTGACGCCGTCATCGACTTCACCACACCCGAAGCTGCTGTCCACAACCTCCGCGCCTGCCTCGCCAACGCAGCCCGCGTCGTCGTCGGCACCACCGGCTGGTATGACCACCTTAATGACATGCGCTCGCTCGCCGAACGCAAAGACGCAGCCCTGCTCTACGGCACCAATTTTTCCGTCGGAGTCCAGGCCATGTTCCGCGTCGCCCGCGAACTCGCCGTCGCCGCGCAAGGCTACATGTTCAGCATCACTGAAGCGCACCACGCCGACAAAAAAGACGCGCCCTCCGGCACCGCGCTCTCCATCAAACAGATCCTGAAATCCGCCAATCCCGCGCTCGAAATCGAGATCATCTCAAAGCGCGAAGGCGACGCCTCCGGCATTCATATCATCGAAGCTCGTTCGCAAAACGACCTCATCGAGCTGAAGCACGAGGCCTTCTCCCGCCGCGGCTTCGCCGAAGGCGCGGTCCGCGCCGCCGAATGGATCGCCGGCAAGACCGGAGTCTGGGAGTTCAGCGAAATCTCCGGCAAGCTAACGTAAGAAATCTCCGCAGCGAAACCGTATCCCCGACCACCGGGAGGACGACCAGAGCCGGCACCAGGCGAGCGGCGTAGCCGCCTATCGCCGCACGCGCTCCCGCGTCTTCAGAACGATGAAGTATTCGTAGATCGCCTGCAGATTCGCATAGGCTACTCCCGCTTTGCCATCCAGAATTGCGCCCCGGACGAACATCATGTAAAACCACTTGATCAGCGGGCGGGCAGGCATGTGGTAAAAAATCGCCTTCTGCGCCACTCGCCGGACATGAAAGTCCTTCGCCAGCAGAGCAGTCTTCCACGATGCATCGCTGTCAGCAGCGCCGCCGGCGACAACCTCGGCCTCCATCGTGGAATAGATGTTGTGTTTGTTGATCCAGTGTGCGATTCCCTTGGAAAAGGGAAAATGATCCAGCGGCGACTCCAGATCGCCGATCTGTCCATCGACCTCAAGAACCTCGTTAATCTCGCGCGTGTAGCGGGCCTTCCCCCGCCGCACCAGACGGATATAGTAAGGCGAAATCTGCGCGTGCTTCAGCCATGTTCCGTTGAAATAATCGCGGCGGCGCACACGAAAACCGCTCAGCTCAGGACCGGCAGCACTCGCCTTATCCTGCATCTCCCGCGACACCTCCGGTGTCGGACGCTCATCCGCATCCAGAATGAAAATCCATTCATGGCGAAAAGGCAAACCATCCAGAGCAGCGTTGCGTTGCGAGGAATACCCGTCAAACTCTCGCTGCACAAAATTCACATTATGGCTGCGCGCGATCTCCGCTGTGCGGTCCGTGCTGAAAGAATCAAAAACGAAAACATCGTCGCACCACGCCACCGACTCCAGGCATCCCGGCAGGTCCTGCTCTTCATTCCTGGTAAGAATCAGCACTGAAATCATGAGCTTTCGCCGTAGCCTCGTGACCAACTGCCCTCATTCTATCTTTGCAGTTTCAAGTTCTGTTCATATACCGGTTGGTTTGCACAGCCGGAGGCCTTGTAAACTCATCTTGTCATGGATCTCACACCAGGTTGCGGTACGGCTTTGGTAACTCCCTTTTGCGCCGATGGGAGTGTGGATGAACAATCGCTCTACGCGTTGGCACAATGGCAACTTGAAAGCGGCATCGACTGGCTCGTAGCCTGCGGAACCACCGCGGAAACACCCACCCTGACCGACGAAGAATGGCCGCACGTCCTGCGCATCGTCACCGAGGCTGCCGCCGGACGCGTCCCCGTCTGGGCCGGCTGCACCCACAATTCCACCCGCGAAGCCGTAGCGCGCGCCCGCACCGCCGCTGCCATCCCCGGTGTCACCGCCATCCTCTCCGCCAGCCCCTACTACAACCGGCCCACGCAGGAAGGCCTCTTCGAGCACTTCAAGGCAGTGGCCCGCGCCACTCCGCTGCCGCTGGTTCTCTACAACATTCCCAACCGCACCGGAGTTAACCTCGAGCCCGCAACCATTCTGCGCCTCATCGAGTCGTCTGAAAATATCCTGGGTATAAAGGAGTCCAGCGGCAGCCTCACCCAGATCACCAGCCTCATCACCCAGGCCCCGACCGGCTTCCGCGTATTCTCCGGCGATGACAGCCTCGCCCTCGGTGTCATCGGAACAGGCGGCGCAGGCCTCGTCTCTGTTACCTCAAATGAGATCCCCGCCGAAATGACTCAGATGATCCACGCCGCGCTCACAGATGACTGGTCCACCGCGCGCAGGCTCATTCGGAAATACTTCCGCCTCATCGACGCCAATTTCTGGGAGACCAGCCCCGGCCCCGTCAAAGCCATCCTCTCCATGATGGGAAAATGCGGCGAATACTATCGCCTGCCCATGCTCCCCGTTTCCCCCGCCAATCGCACCCGCCTCGAGCGCGTAGCCGGAGAGCTCGGCCTCCTCATCCACGCACCCCGCCCCGAAGGCGACCACCGCGTGTATTAGGAACATCCGCCTTCACTTAAGCCGAACGGACTACAGCTGCTTCACTGCGCCGTAGGCCCGGCCACCGCGCTCTCCGGCGCCCGCAAATGCCGCACCGGACCCTTCACCTCAGGAGGGGCAGGAGGCGTCGGTGGCACAGGGATCTCTATTCCACCCTTCCGCAACTCAAGGTTCCCGTGCGTCGTCCTCAAATCCACCTTCACGCCGCCGCTCCCGACTGTTCCTGAGACCTGCTTCTGATCTCCGTTCGTCGTCACCGGCAGCGAAAAATCCGTCTGCAGGTCATTGTCATCCGTCGTGCTTCCCGTGAGCGAGAAGCTCGCGTTCGCCGGCACCGTCAGCGTCAGCCCGCCCGTCTGGTTCGTAATCTCCACATTGCCCAGCGGAGCAGCCGCCGTCACATTCACATCGCCGTCGCTGTTCTCAATATGGATATCGCCCGCCGCCTGCGTCAGCTCGATATTCTTCGAGCGCGTTACAATCCGCAGCGGCCCGCCCGTCTGGTTCGCCGTCAAATCATCCGAGTCCAGCGTCAGATCTCCGCTCAGCTTGGGCATGTCCATTGCAGTGTTGATGGAGTGAAAGTGGACTGCCCCGCCCATCTGCTCCAGGTGCGTATCGCCAAAAAATTCGCCGTCCAGCACCACCTGGCCCTTGATCTCCGACAGCGTCACGTCCCCGGCATGCCCGTTCAGGAACACCTGACCCCCGATCGCGTGTGCAGAAAAATCCCCGTCGCTCATGTGCGCATGAACGTCTCCGCTCATGCCGTCAAACTTCACATCCCCCTGCCCATCGGTCACATCCGCGTTGCTTTTCAGCCCCTCGACTGACACATCCCCGTGTCCGGCATTCACCGTAACAAAGCTCTTCTCCGGAACCGACAGCGTAAGATCCACTTCCGCGCCGTTATGCGACGGCACGCTCACAATCAGCCCCGCTCCCACGGTCGTAATCTGCGGGCGAATCGCGTCGAAGGCCTTCTGCGCGTCCTTGTCCGACGACGTGTGCACCGCCTCATGCGCCTGCACATGAATCTGGTTGTCCGTCGAAGCCGTCACCGTCACATCGCCGCGCGTATTCTGCACCGTCACCGTGCCGTTCGCTGCCGCCGCCTGGCTCATCTGCACATCGTTATCGTGCTCTGCGCCAAACATAAACAGAAAGTCGTTGTCGTTCATGCCCAGGCCGCGCCCAATCACGCCCCAACGTCGAGCCGAGTGCGCACCCCAGCCCAGAAACAGCAGCAGCAGCAACAGAACCACAAAACCGCCGCCCGCCCTGCGCCCCGAATACGGATCGCCCCGGTCGAAGAAGTATTCGATCAGCGAAATCACTCCAAAAGCGATCAGCAACAGCGGCCACCACTGCACATACCAGTCCCACACCGCATAGCCATTGATCCGGCCCATCTCGATCAACAGCGCAACCACACCGATCGTAAGCAGAACAATCGGCCCGGTAATCGAAGGCCGCCGTCCGCCCCGCCAGTACGCGCGCCAATACTGCCGCTGCGCTCGCATCTGGTCGCGCTGCGCACGCGCATAATCACGGACCTGACGGCGCGGATCCTGAGAATATTGCGGAGGATACTGACCCGGATTTGGAGATTTGTTCGGCGGCGGATTCGGCGGAGGTGTAGCCATGGCTTATCTCTTCTCCTCATCCTCTGGCCCAAAGCCACGAGGCCGGTCGGGAGGCGTAATCGTCAGCGCTGAAGACGGCGGAACCGGCGGCGTCGATGGCGCTCCCCAGACGCCCGAATAAGGGGTCGGCGGAACCTGCGCCTCCGACCATGCCGCCCGCTCCGCCAGTTGCAGCAAACCAAGGGCAATCAGATACAGCGGCCAGCTCTCGCCGTAGGAAAGTATGCCCCACTGGTTCAACAGCGCCGTCACCCCAAACACCAGAATCATCACCGGGCCTTTGATGCGATGCAGAAACACGTACCGGTTCATTGCGAACCTCCCGCGGGCGGCGGCGGGGGAGGCGGTATCTCACGCGACCGCCGAATAAACAACAGCGCTCCAAAGGCAATAATCAGCAGCGGCCACAGCCGTCCAATCCAGTCAAAATGAAATATGTCCAGCGTGTTCAGCAGAAACAGCACACCCAGGCCAATCAGTATCAGCGCGCCGACCGGCTCATGCCTGCGAGGCGGGGGAAGCCCCGGGTCAAATCCCGGCGGAACCGGGGGCACCGGCGGCACCGCCGCATAAGGCGGCTGCGCATAGGGGTCGGTAAACCCGGCCGCGGGCGTGAAGCCCGCTGCGGGTGGAAACCCAGCTCCCGGCGGCGGAGGCACAGGAGGAACATGCGCCGTAAATCCATGCGAGGTAGGCCCGCCCAGCGGGTTCGGAATCCCCAGCTTCGCACCCAGCTCATTCAGCCCAAAGGGATCGGGCAGCGGCAACCCATTGCGCCGCGCCTTGGCCGTCTCGTAGGCGTCGAACACCTGATACACAACCCATGCCGCAATAAAGATCCCAAAAATTCCGTGGCTCTGCGTAATGCCGATCAGAATCACGAACACCAGTACATGCACCAGGCCCTTCACGAACTGGCCGTTATACATCGCGCCTACTCCGGGAATGAACCCCAGCGCAAACGCCGTGCCCGGATTCGGCCCCGCGGGCGCAATCACGCCCGGGTAAACGGGACTAGCTCCCGGAACGGCTCCAGACCCCCCAATGCCCAGCCGCGCCGCCAGGCATTGCTCGCAATAGATCACGCCCGACACCGCGCGCACGCAGGTCGTGCAAAGTGCCTTGCCGCAGTTCTGGCAATAGGCCGCTACCGGATTCTCGGGATGGTTAACGCAATTCATGCCAGGCCCCTTTCTGCCTGATCTCGCTTACCCACAACTCGGTCACACGAAAGCCCATCAAAAGGTGTTGCAATCTCTGCCTCTTCTTCGATTCGTTTTAGGTCCTGCTCTGCTTTCTCAAACTCATCCCGAAGGCCCGTCTCGCTTGCCACCGTGGGCGTGCCCCACAGCAATCCCTCCTGCGGAATCTTCGGCGCAGGCTCCAACCTGCCGCCATTCTTATGCCCATTCCCCTGCGGATTTGCCGGAACCTGCTGCTGCTCTGTCTGCGGAGGCTGCTGCATCTGCTCCACGCGCCGCAGCTCGCGCATCTTCGACTCCACCTCATATACAAAGCGCAGGTTATCGTAGTACTGCACCAGCGACTTCTGCGCCCCATAGAACTGCCGCGTAAGATTCATCTCCATGCTCGCCGGCGTCAGGTCTGAGAGCTTCAGGTTCGTCAGCCGTACCCCGGCCAGGTTCAATGTCAGCGCGATCGAGAAGAACGCCATCGCCGCCGTCATCATCATGCGCGAGTCCCACATCACACGCCGCACCGGCACGCCCAATACATGCGCCGGAGCCGCAATCGGCACAGCGCCACTGCCCAGCGCCAGCGGACTCGCCGCCGCCCCGCTCGTCTTGCCCAGAATGCGCTCCACCATGTCCGAAGGGATCTCCGGCTCAGCACCAAGAAACTGCAGCCACTCCCGGCCCTGCTGTGCCTGCGTCAGCAGCTGCGCGCACACCGCGCAGCTCGCGCCGTGGGCGTCGAACGCCGCGCGCTCCTTCGCGGGCAGCTGCCCATCCAGCGCATCCGCCAGCAGCACCTCCCACTCCTCGCAGCGGAGCGGTCCGCCCCCGGCCACCGCCGGCTTCTGATCGAATGGATTCCGCTCTGACATCGCTACACCACCTGCCCTTTATTCCTGTCCAGTTGACGCGCCAGCTCCGCCCGCCCCCGGCTTATGCGGGACTTCACCGTCCCCTCGGGAATGCGCAGAACCTGCGCAATCTCCTTATAATCCATGTCTTGTAAATCCCGCAGAATCACTGCCTCGCGCAACTCTGGTGAGATGCGCGTCAGCGCCTCCTGTACCATCTTGGCGATTTCCGTCTGTGCCGCGCGGTCATGTTGCGTCGGCCCATCCGAGGCCAGCCGCATGGCCAGCGTCAGGTCCCCCGTATCCTCCCAGCCAGCGTCCATCGAATCGGTCACCCGCTGCTGCTTACTACGACGGAAATGGTCCACCAGCAAGTTTCGCGTCAGCGTCGTGATCCATGTCTGGAAACTCCCCCGAGCCAGATCGAACGCCGCCAGGTTGCCATAGACCTTCAGGAAGACATCCTGCGTCAGGTCCTCAGCATCATGCGAAGACCCGGTAAAGCGGTAGCAGAGTGCATACACTCGCCGGTGATGTGCCTTCACCAGCTCCGTCCACGCGCCGGAGTCGCCGTCTAGGCACCGCTGCACCACTATCTGCCAATCGGCTTCCAATCCGCGCTCCGCTCCCCGTATCGCTCCGGAAGTACCGGCCACAGCTCCGCTGCGCTCCGGCAAGGCCCCCGCACGGTAATCCGCCCGCTGGGAATCTTCCCGCATCGCAGCAACCGCACCACGCGGACGAGACCGGACCAGCCGGAATCCGTCCATCTCCCACGTCATGGCCGCCGCATAGCTCATGGATTGCTATACGCAGCCCCAAGGCCACTAGTTCCGAAGTCCGAAGAATACAGGAAAAGGCCGCCGCGGCGTTCAACAGCAAAAGAAACCCCTGTACGGGCGAAAAAGTCGGGGAGGCCGGAATTTTACGCTACTGCTGCGGTCAACTCCACCCCAAGCACGGTAATGTCGTCTTCCTGACCAAACCTCCGCGCCTGTCCCGCAATCGCTGCCGCGGACTGGCCGCTGATCTCGCGCGTGCGGTCAAACCCAAACAGCTCATGCCCCGGATTCGTGGCCTCTACAACCCCATCCGTCATAAAGGTAAGCCGATCCCCGGGTTGGAGCCTGAAGGTCTGCACCGAGTACCCGGCCTCGCCCGACACGCCCAGAGGCAGCGACCCCTCCAACTCCATCTCCTGGCCGTTAAGATACGGCGGCAGATGCCCCGCGTTGGCAACGCGCATGCTGCCGTCCGGGCTTACCTCGGCGGCCAGGCATGTGGCAAAGTGGCCTCCCGACCGCCCCACGAGCCGATGGTTCAGCGTAGCCAGCATCGATGTCGGCTCGAAACTCTCATCCGCACGCGTACGAATCGTCCCCACCAGCACCGCCACCAGCATCGCCGCGCTCACCCCCTTGCCGGACACGTCTCCGATCACCACCAGCAGGCTGCCGTCGGGTTTCGCCAGCGTCTGGAAGAAGTCCCCGCCCACCGTCTGCGCCGGATAATAGGCAGTCTCAACCGAGAAGAACGTCGAGTGCAGGGTCTCCGGAACCAGCACCCGCTGCTGTAACTGTTGAGCCTGCTCCAGATCCTGGGCAATCGTCTGCCGGGCCAGCTCCTGCTTTACTTGACCTCGAAGGAAACGCCGCATCACCAGCACACCGATGACGACCAGCATCAGGATGGAGGCGATCGCTCCGGTACTGATGCCGATGCCGAACGGATAGAACTGGGTGGAGATGCCGAACGAGCCAAGCAGATACGGCGCAAAGCTGGCGAGCTCGAGGAGCAGGATAGGCACCGCAGCCGCCAATGCCGCGGTGCGGTCGCGGCGAAAGCCCTCAATCAGAATAACCAGCAGCAACACCCCCAGCGCGGCCAGCAGCGCCGCCGATGCGGTGTTAAACCAGTGCAGCCAGGCATGAGGCAGCAGGTCAATGCCGTCAGTAGGGAGTCGCAGGCCGAGCAGGGACAGGGCGCGCGCCCCGGTAAGCGCCCACGCGGCACGAGGAATCCAGCGCTTCTCATGCAGCCCGAACCAGTGCCACCAGAACATGGCCCACAAAGGAAGGATGAGAGGCTCAAGGAAGCAGCCTATCCAGACATAGCTGGTGCCAAGCGGAATCACAGAGGAAAGATCCGAAAAAGCTATATTCGTGATGCTGACGATTGGGTATGTCAGGGCGAAAAACAACCATAGATAAGTTCGATCCCGCCGGTTCTTGAGCCACGCCCACAACGCCAGCGGAGCAACCAGCAGATAGAGAATCGCCTGAAGAAGCGTGCCCAGGTAGAAATGCAGATTTGCATCGTCCTCCGCCGCCTTGAGCAGACGCACAGTGGAAGCCAGCCCCAGCGCCGGTGGACCGTGCATGCCGCCGGCGTCGGTGGACTGGAAGGGGGTGCTTTTGTTCATGTAAAAGCGCAGCGCCAGCAGGATGTCGCCGTCCGGCCCCGGCGCAGGCAGCGGAAATGAGAACGTCCGCGCGGAATATGCTGTAACACCGCGCGGCGTGAATTCTCCGAACTCGCCCACATAGTGCCCGTTGGCATAGACCTGATAGGCATCGTCCACGTCGTTGGGCATCTTCAGCCAGATGGGCTGGCCCCCGTCCTCGACATGGATGCGAAGCCGGTACCAGGCATAGCCGGAGAGGTCCGGGAACCCCTGCTTGGTCCAGCCCGGAACAAACCCCGGCGTGCCATACGCCGGATCGATCGACCCGGCCTTGGCCGCCACCGTCATCGGAGCCCAACTCCCATCGTCAAAGCCAGGCTGCGCCCACAGCGGAAAGCCGTTGACCCAGGGCGAGTCGCCCGGCGCAAACCTCCACGGACCCGGTAGCGTCACTGCGGAGTTGCCCAGTGTAATGATCTGTCTGGCCGCACTCGGGGATGGGGCTCCAGAGGGGGCAGACTGCGAGAATGCCAAGGAGAAAACAGGCAGCAATACGATCAACAACAGCAAGCCTATCTTTTTCATTGAAGCGAGAGTATCACTGGGTATCAACTGCGAACAGCAGTTTTATAGGCCGGGAAAGTAACGCCCCGGCTTAGAAAGAGTCGTGATGGATGCGCAACGTGAGTCAGCCGACAGAGAATGAAACCAGGAAGATCCGCCTCATCCTCACCGGTGCCACCGGCATGGTCGGCGAAGGCGTCCTCCTCGAATGCCTCCAGCACCCAGCCATCGAACACATCCTCCTCGTGACCCGCAAGCCTTATCCTCAAACCCATTCCAAACTCAGCCAGTGCATCGTGCCTGACTTCCTCAACCTCAGCGCCGTCACCGCCCAGCTCACCGGCTACAACGCCTGCTTCTACTGCGCCGGCGTCAGCTCCGTCGGCAAGAGCGAAGCCGAGTACACCCGCATCACCTACGACACCACCCTCCACTTTGCCGAAAAACTGGCAAGCCTCAACCCACACATGACCTTCTGCTACGTCACCGGAGCACTCACCGACAGCACCGAAAAAGGACGAACCATGTGGGCGCGCGTAAAAGGTAAAGCCGAAAACGCTCTCATGCGCCTGCCCTTCGAGCATGTCTACAACTTCCGCCCCGGCTTCATGCGGGCGATTCAAGGGCAGAAAAACGTCAAGTCCTCCTACAAAGCCATCGCGTGGCTCTATCCCATCCTCCACGCCGTCGCTCCGAACTACGTCAGCACCCTGCAACAGGTCGCCCAGGCCATGATCCGCGCCACCCTCAACGGCTACCCCAAAGCCATCCTCGAAATCAAAGACATCAATACACTGGGAAGTTCGTGACCCCTCGATTCGCGGCGCGCTTAGAGCGTGCGCCGAAAGAGCGGTATTGCAATCAGGAGAGACCCGAACCCGAAGGCGAATAGGAACAACAAGTCATACTTGATCGCCACAAAGCCACCGTCCTTGATCATGATCATCTTCAGGCCATGCACCGCGTAGGTAAACGGATCAACAACGGCAATCGCGCGCAGCCATTTCGGAAAAGCCTCGATCGGATAAATCGCGCCGCTCGGGAAAAACAGCAGCGTATTCAGCACGCCGAACATCGCGCGCGGCACCAGCGGATCGTCCACACGTACCATCAGCAGAAACATCATGCCATTGAAGGCAATCGACGTTGCCACGATCAGCAATGCCAGTTGCAGGACCACCGACAGGTTAAAGATCACTCCCAGCCCTGCCAGCAGCGACCCGATCACCGCAAGACTAATACCCGAAAGCACTGCCTTGATCGCCCCGGCAACGTTCAGCCCCAGCACCAGTTCCCACTTCGTAATCGGAGTCACAAGATATCCCTCGTGCACTCCGCGCGCTTTGTCATCGATATAAAGCATCCCGCCGCCAATCATGACGGAGACATACATCGCCAGCGCAATCGAGCCGGCCAATAGAAACTTCATGTATGCCACATACGGATACAGCTCCACAATCTCCAGCGTGATGTCCTTCACAACTTTTGGTTGAATCATTGGCGCATTCAGAGCATCCACCAGCGACTGCATCTCGGTCTCCAGGCTCGCGCTCACAAATTGGTCTGAGTTATCCACCACCAGCCCAATCTGCGGCGAATCTCCCGCCAGCACCCGCCGTGAATACTCCTTTGGAATAATTACCGCCGCATCAATCTTTCCCGTGCGCACGTCGCTCTTCGCATCTTCCTCATTGCTGTAAGGAATCGTCATAAAGGTGCGGATATTCGCGGCGACCGCGGCAAAGGCCTCATGCACCTTCACAGCTTCCTCGCCATGGTCTAAGTCCACCACACCCATGCGGGCATTGGTCACCTTGCCGCCAAATGCATTGCCCAGAATAATCAGCTGCACCAGCGGTAGCATCATCGCCATCAGCATCAGCGCTGGCGAACGGAAAAATTTGCGCAGCTCGCGCTCTACAATGGCCATCATTCGGTTCATGGCTGCAGCCCCGGACGCGGCGGCATCACAAAGCTCAGAGCCTTCACCTGTTCATCGCGCAACTGCCGCCCCGTGTAGTAAACAAAAACATCGTCGAGCGTCGTGTTCTGCACGCTCAGTGACCGTATCGGATCATTGTTGGAAACCGCCAGCTCCACAAGCTGCGTGGTCGTTCCCGATCCGTCCGAAGTCATAATGCGGTAGGTTCCTGTTCCATGTGGCTCAACATTGGTCACGCCGCTCAGCTTCATCAACCGCTCTAATCGCTCTGGCTCAGCGCGCCCAAATCGCACCTCAATCACACTGGAACCGGGCACGCTCGCTTTCAGTCCAATTGGCGTATCCAGCGCGACCAGTTTGCCGTGGTCCACAATTGCAATGCGATCGCACAGATTGTCTGCTTCCTCCATGTAGTGCGTCGTAATCAGGATTGTGAGCTTCATGCTCTGCCGCAGGTGCTCCAGCATCTCCCACACCGCCACACGCGACACAGGGTCAAGCCCTGTCGTAGGCTCATCCAAAAAGAAAATGCGCGGATTGTGTACCAGCCCGCGGGCAATCTCAAGCCGTCGCCGCATACCGCCGGAGAGCGTCTTCGTCTGTGCCTCTCGCCACTTCGTGAGGTCCACCGCATCCAGCAGCTCCTTTATGTTCCGCTCCCGCTGTGCGCGCGGCACGCCGTACAGCTTTGCATAGATTGACAGGTTCTCCTCCACCGTCAGATCGATGTCGCTGGTCAGCGCCTGCGGAATCACGCCGATCAAATGTCGCACCGCATTCGGCTCGCGCGACACATCATGCCCCGCAATCAGAGCGCGGCCCTCGGTCACTGGAATCAGCGTCGTCATCATGCGGATCAGAGTCGACTTGCCCGCGCCGTTCGGCCCCAGCAGGCCAAATATCTCCCCATCCGCCACCTCGAACGTAACTCCACCCACCGCTTCAAAGTCTCCATAGCGCTTGACGATGTTCTCAACCGCAATGGCCGGCGTCGCTGCTGGAATCGGGTTCGTCACTGGCGCACCAGCTTGCTCGCTGGGATGTACACGTTCGCAATCATTCCGGGCACATACCGCATACCGGGGTTGGGGATCTGCAGCTTTAACTGCACAGTCTCAATATCTCGTTTGCGCCGGCTCACATCGCGCTGCGTCGCAAACCCCGCCAGCGCAGCCTTGGCAATCAACGTTCCCCATAGGGTCGCGCCGCTTGGCATCACTACCCTCAGCTTGTCGCCCAATTGGACTGCGTCGGCATCGGTCTCCGGCAGCGGCGCATACACCCATGTCTGCGAGAGGTCCACAATCGTCACAATCGGCGTCGTCGGTGAAACAACCTCGCCCTGCAGCGCCGCGCGCACATTCACCACGCCTGTTACTGGCGACACAATCCGCGCATAGCCCAGCTGCACCTGCGCCTGATTGGCGACGGCCTGCGCGCTGCGCACATCCGCGCGCGTCGAAGCCACTGTCGCCAGCGCCGCCTCCGCCTGCAGAAGATTCGCCTGCGCCGTCTTTAGGGCCGCCTCCTGTGCTGCCACGCTTTCACGTGCGGACTCGACCGCGGCCTTGTCTGCGTTCAGGCTGGTCACCATCTCGTCGCGGGTCTGCTGGCTGTTAATGCCCGCATTGGCCAGCGCCACGGCGCGGTGTGTATCAGAATACTGATGGGCATACTGTGCTTTAGCCTGCGCAAGCTGCGCCTTTGCCACGCGCACCTGCGCCTCCGCCTCTGTTACCTCGCTCTCAGTGTTGCGTTCCGTCTGCAGCGCCGTGGCCCGCGATTCCGCCACCTTGTACTGGTCGCTCTGCGCTGTGGCTTCGGCCGCGGTGTGCGCATACGCGAGGTCCTGGCTCGCAATCGTCGCCACCAGTTGGCCCACCTTCACACGCTGACCTTCGTCCACGTTGAGCGACTCGATCTGCCCCTGGACCCTGGAGCTCACTATCACCTCGTTGGCGTCGACCGTGCCAATCAGTTCCAGTTCTGTGGAGCGGTTCGCAGTGAAGTAATAGATACAGAACGCAACAACGAGTAGTACCCCCATGAGAATGAAAATCCCGTTGCGTGGTTTCATGCTGTCTTCTTCTCCATGTGTGCACCGTCAGGCAACGGCATTGTGGCAAGCACTTTTTTGGCCAGCCGCGCACCGTGTTTTCGGTCGCAAAATATAGCGTTCCCTAAAAATTCGATCGCCGCTGTGCGCCGCCTCGCAATCATTGCTGGTCCAAGCGGGTCCCGCGCAGCAAAGAACCGCACCATCGGCGCGCTCATGAAATAAAAAACATTGGCGCCCAGGGCTGCATACATCATCTGCATCCAGTCCACATCGCATAGCTCGCCCTCGCGAATACCCTCCTGCGCCACCACCTGTACACGACGGAACATTGGCTCAAAGGCCTTCTTTGCAAGAATGTGTATTCCGCCTTTTTGCCCCTCGCGAAAGCGCATCATCTCCTGTTGCATCAGCGCCTGGAATCCCTGTTGGCCGAGAACGCGGTCAAAGTGTTGGAGCGCAAACCGCAGCATCCGCTCACCCGGACTGTCGTCTCGATCCAATACCGCCAGCGCGCTCTCCACGACCTTGCCGGCAACCTCCTCCAGAGCAGCTGCATAGAGCGCTTCTTTGTCGTGAAAATAGTAGTAAAGCAGCGCCTTGTTCACCGCCGCAGCTTCCGCAATCGAGCCAATGCGCGCGCCCGCCAACCCGCGCCCGCTGAACTCGGCAATCGCCGCCTTCAGAATCCGGTATCGCGTCTGTTCGGAGCGGCGGTATTTTTTGTTGTCTGGCATTATTAATTAACCGTTTAGTCAAAATCATAGCACTCCTGTAACTCCTCCAGATCATCCTCGTCAAAACAGTTCTGAATTTCGACGACCTAACGAAACAGGCATTCGCCTACCGTTTCGCCGCTCCCCTTTGAATCCAAACCCCTCCATGAGTGCTCTACAATAAGGAGTTTGGTCATTATCTCGAACGGAGTTTTCTCTTGGCAGATACGATTTACGACGTAGCCATCCTCGGCGGCGGACCCGCCGGGTACACCGCCGCCATCCGCGCCGGGCAGTACGGCCTGAAAGTCGCCCTCATTGAAAAGGAAAGCAAGCTCGGAGGCACCTGCCTCCACGTCGGCTGCATTCCCACCAAGTCCCTGCTCTTTAACGCCGAGGTCTACGACCACCTCAAGCACGCGGAAGATTACGGAATCGAAGGACTGGGCGCGGGCAAGCTCAACTGGAAAAAGATTCTCGACCGCAAGACCCAGATCGTCAACAAGCACACCAAGGGACTTGACTTCCTCATGCGGAAGAACAAGGTCACCGTGGTCCCCGGCTTCGGCAAGCTCACCGGCCCGGCCAAAGATGGCGTCCACTCCGTAGAAGTCACCGCCGAGGGCAAATCTCAGACCGTCAAGGCGAAAAACGTCGTCATCGCCACCGGCTCCACCGCCCGCATGCTCCCCGGCGTCCAGGCCGGAGGCAACGTCCTCACCAACATCGAGATCCTCTCCATCGACGCCATTCCCAAATCGCTCATCGTCGTCGGCTCCGGCGCCGTTGGCGTAGAGTTCGCCTCCATCTTCCGCAGCTTCGGCTCTGAAATCACCATCGTCGAATACCTCCCGCGTGTCGTCCCCGCCGAAGACGAAGACGTAAGCAAGGAGCTCGCCCGCAGCTTCAAGAAGCGCGGCATCGACATCCACACCGGAGCCAAAGTCGAGAAGGTCGAGTCCGCCAAAGCCGGAGTGAAGGTCACCTTCACCGCGTCTGACGGCACGTCGGTGGTCAAGGAAGCCGAGAAGGTTCTCATCGCCGTCGGCCGCGCGCCGCGCACCGAAGGCATCGGCCTCGAAAGGACCAAAATCAAGCCCGACCGCGGATTCATCCAGGTCGACGAATACATGCAGACCGACGAGCCCGGCGTCTACGCCATCGGCGACATCGTCGCCGGACTCCCGCAGCTCGCCCACGTCGGAGCCATGGCCGGATTAGTCATCGCCGCCAGGATCGCCGGCAAGTACGCCCGCCCCGTGCGCCGCAACCGCATCCCCGGCTGCACCTACACCGAGCCCCAGATCGGCAGCGTGGGCCTCACCGAGGCGCAGGCCAAAGAGAAGGGACTGCCGATCAAGGTCGGCAAGTTTCCCTTCGCCGGAAACTCCAAGGCCTCCATCGTCGACTCGCACGAGGGTTTCATCAAGGTCGTCGCCGACGCCAAATACGGAGAGATCCTCGGCGTCCACATCATCGGCCCACAGGCCACCGAGCTGATCGCAGAAGCCGTAACCGCGCTCGAACTCGAAGCCACGGTCGAGGAGATGATGTTCACCATCCACGCCCACCCAACCCTCGCCGAAGCCATGCTCGACGCCTTCTCCAGCGTGGAAGGCATGGCCATCAACGTTTAATGATTGAGTGATCCAATCTGAATCGGGCGATCGAAACCAAAAGCATTCGCCCGATTCCACCGCCTCAGGCAGCCAGCTCGCCCGTGCAGGACGCATAAAGAAAGGTCGCATCTGCGCCGCTGGCAACTCTTCCATGCTGGTCAGTAAAAGTATAGGTGAACCCATACCGCCCAAGCGCCTCCGGAATCAGCGATAAATCGCCTGTGGCAGGATGAAGCTCCATGCAGATCGTATCCACGCTCGCCAGCCACTCGGGCTCGGAAAAGACCGCCCTTTCGTGGCCTTCAATATCCATCTTCACCAGGTTGAATCGCTCGATCCCCTGGTCCTTGAGGATTGTCGGAATGGACACACTCTGCGCCGGGTTCTCCCGCTCAGCGGTCGGGCTCGAAACAAATCTCGTATACCGGGGCGCGCGCGCTGGATCACAGCGATTCGCCTCCAGCAGCAACCGATAAGGCTCTTCATAATCCGAGGTTGGTTCCACTCCAACTACGGTATCCGCTCCCAGCGCGATCAGCGCAAGGATCGAAAACATCCCGCGATTCGCACCCAGGTCCAGAACCCTTCGAACCGGTGTATTTGGGCGCAGACGCCGCAGATAGCAGTTGCGAGCGTAAATCTCACGAATGCTTCCAAAGGTGGGACTGTCCTTTCGCTTCGCCAGGATGCGATCGATGTCTGCCATCGGCAGGACAATTTGAGAATTGTCGAAATGGACCGTCATGGTGCGGCTCATCGCCGCGTCGAGCGCGGTAAGTTTTCCGCTTTGCAGAATCTCGGGCGCATTCGAAAGGGTAGCAATGGCAGCAGAATACATGTCGCGTCGGGTCAAAACCCGGCTTAACGCGCCGTATTCCGTAAAAAGCCGCAAAGCTGCATTCATCCCAGACCCCTCATCTCCCAAACGCTTCGAATTACTTTGAATATCGTAATTCCTAACTCGGATGAAGGCGATGTCCAGCAGAAAGGCCGCTCACATGAGCGGCCCTTTCTGCTGGTGGAATAGCAGCGGTTATTTCCTGCCCATCACGGATGACGAGGACGGTGCTGTGCATCCCGTACCGGTCGCCACATAATTCGGCGCACAGACGTTGGCAGTAGCGTTGGCGATGATTAGACCCGTGAATCCATTCATGCTCGCAGAAATAGTAGCGGTGCCATAATCTACGCCCGTGGTGGTCACAAGACCACCGGAACTGACCGTTGCAATACCCGCCGTGTCCGACTTCCAGGTCACTTCACTTGTGATGTCCTGCGTGGTCTTGGGATGGTTACCCTGGTCAAATGTCCCGACCGCGGTAAACTGTCGCGACAACCCGGGAGCATAGCTAAAATACGCTGCGGTGGGAGTAATCGTAATCGAGACCAAGGACGGGCTGTTACAGCCGCAGACTGACAGCGCAAGACCCACCAGCAAAAAACCCTTCAGATAACGACGATCGAACATGTACGTCTCCTGGAACATCTACATCAGGCTGAAAATCCTGACCTCACTGTGCAGAACGGCCAGATAAGGAGGATCAAAGTCTCAAGAATCAGGATGATTTCCCTATCAAAGTAGCACAGATTCTCAGGCCTGCCATTGTTAAGTTATGTTCCAATGCTGCAAATAGATCGCCATTCAATTCTGGTTGAATTGTCACTCGAATGAATAAGTTACGCGCCTCGCGGCAGCCGAAGTGTCGTCGTCCGTATACAGCGCGTCAAGGAAAGCCTTGTCTTGTATACAGCGATCGCCGCTACCCAACGCAACAGACCCCACTGTGCAGTGGGGTCCATCGCCATTCCACCATCCGCCGAAAATCACCGCAGCAGATCGATCACATTCACAATAAAGTACGTCACCGGATCATAGACCACCACATAGCCCTGGTAGTAGCCCATCTGATAGCCCGGAGGCGGAGGCGGCAGATAGCCATAAACGGTCGGCGGCAAAGGAGTGATATAGCGGATGTCCGCATAGGGAAAGTACCCGCCGATCACGAATACCGGCCGTCTCGACCGATTGATGTAAACCAGGTTCCTCGAATAGTACCGGTGCAGATAAGCCCAGTCATTCGGTCTGAAATGGTACGGAGGCCGGTGCGCAGGTGGACGTCCCCACTGCGGCGGACGAGATGTGGGCGGACGAGGAGCGGGGCCAGGGTTCGGACGTCCCGGATTCGGTCTCGATATGGGCTGCTCCGGCTTCGGATGAGATGGCTGTGGCCGGACGTTGCCATTGCCCGGATTCGGCCTCCCGTTTCCCGGCTGCTGTCCCGGCTTCGAAGGCTGGGGCCGTTGCCCGTTGCCCGGATTCGGCTTCGTGACCGGCTTCTGCCCCTGCTGCGGCCGCTGCGCCGGCTTGCTTGTGTTCCCAGCCGGACGCTGCTTTGACTGTTGTTGGTTATTTTGCGCGACTACTGTCACGGCCGAGGCCAGAAGACAGAACAGAACCCCTCGCATCGTTCGATAAAGCCACTTTTTCATCCAGCTCTCCCTGCTCTACGGTCACAACGGCGCTAGCTTAAGCGGATCCATCAAGAAATACAACTGCGGCGCCTTGTCATCCAACGCTTCGACATCGAAGACTATGATGGTCATAGCAGGTCTCATGGACAAGTCACCTCGGCCCCGAACTTACAGTCCTGAATTTGCGATCCCGAAGCCACGATCTATGATCCTCAACCTCATCCATCTCGGCCGCATCGACTACGCATCCGCACTCGACCTCCAGAAAGAGCTCGTAGAAGCCAGACACGCCCAGCGCATCGGCAATACCCTCCTGCTCCTTGAGCATTCGCCGGTCCTCACTCTGGGCCGCAACTCCAATCGCAGCAATATCCTGGCCTCCGACGAGATCCTCGCGCAACGCGGCGTTCCTATCCACGAGATCAACCGCGGAGGCGACGTCACTTACCACGGCCCCGGCCAACTCGTCGGCTATCCCATCTTCGATCTCCGCAGCTTCACCCCCCGCCTGGGGGCCGTCGAATACGTCCGCCTCCTCGAAGAAGCCCTCATTCGCGCCTGCGGAGACTTCGGCATTCCCGCCCAACGTATCGCCGGACGCACCGGCGTATGGACGCGCGCCGGAGGCTCGATCCCCGAGAAAAAAGTGGCCGCCATCGGCGTTCACATCGCCCGCGGCATCACCTCGCACGGATTCGCTCTCAACGTCACTACCGATCTCCGCGACTTCGATCTCATCGTCCCATGCGGCATCAGCGACCGCGCCGTCACAAGTCTCGAACTGGAAGTCGATCAGGAGGATGCCATGCATCCCGCGCCGACGATGGAAAACTCCATCCACGCAACCGCAAAGCAATTCGGCCGCGTCTTCAATCATCAGGTGTTATGGCTCGAATCCATCGCCGACCTGAATTTAGTAGAGCCAGCCCTGCAAGGCTGATTCAGAAGGGAAAGCTTCCAACGAACTCATGCTCAGGTAGCTCAGCCAGGCCCTCCGGGATCATTGAGGAATGCCGGGAACCTGGAAGGGAACTCCCACCGCGCGATTCACCTTCTCCGTCTCTGCCAGATTGATCTGGTCCAGCGGGATATCGCGGTGCTGCTCGTCCAGCACAAACAGTGTCGTCCGGGTCAAAGCGTAGTTGTGAATCTGCTCTGACGGCCGCCCGTCATTGAACACAATGGTCGTCGCAGTCTCATTCGCAGGAATCTGCGGCGCTCGCTGAGGCTGTGCCGGAGGTGCATACGACGGCGGCACATAATCAGGCGGTGGCGGTGGCGGCTGGCCCTGATCACCACCATAGCCCTGATCACCACCATAGATGGTCGGCTGGTCTGACTCATCGGGTGGCCCGGCGCAATCCGGACCCGAATAATCCCCATCGTCTTCATAGACAGAATAATCAGACGCATCCGGATAGCATCCTTCCGGGCCCAGCCCGATCCAGTCCGGAATGCCGTAGAACAGCGGTACTCCATACCCACCAAAATACGGCGGACGATATCGGCCGGGTCTGTAATAGCTTCCCCAGTAAGGCGCACGAAAACCGGATCGGGAACGTGAATAGGTGTTGAAGCGCCCCGAGTAACGCGAACCCCCTCTGTAGCCATTCGGATGGGCATAACCATAGGTACGGGCAGCGAAACCTCCGGAAAAATGCTGGGCCGCAATTCCGCCGCGGAACCCTCCGGCAGAATGTCCCGCAAAACCACCTCCGCCGTGACCGCCGCCACGCTGCGCACACGCCGGAAGAGCAAGCCCGGCAGCGATCAGCGCGATGAGGGCGACCCGCATCATGGACGCATTCTACTCCTGATTTATATGGACGGCGGCGGCCCGCGAAAAGCTCCAGACAGGCCAAAAAACTTGGCAACCGATCCACTCCATGGAAATCTAATAGAGAGACAAAAAAGGACTTCCCCTCCAGGCATGAAGAATTGGAAAAATTTAGCGCTGGCAGCAGCACTCTTCTGCATGCCCTTTCTGGCGCTCAGAAGCGCGCAAGCGCAGGCGAATCCCGATAATTCCTCGGTGAATCCCTACGCCGGCAGTATTGAGGCTGTGCCCGTCACGCCTGGTGTCCGCAAGCTCTCGCTCAGTGACGCCATCGATCTCGGCATCCGGCACAATCTCGCGCTCACCCTCGCCCATCTCAACCAGAACACCGCAGAGGCCCAGAAGCTCCAGCTGGAAAACTACCTGCTTCCCAACATCTCGCTGCACGGAGAAGTCGGCCTCCACCAGCTCAACCTCGCCGCCGCGGGCTTCCGGCCCGGGCTCATCACCCAATTCGGTTACCCCCCCAGCGAAGCCAGCGCGTTTCCACTGATCGTCAAGGTCAACTCCCAGATCGGCCAGATCAACCTCACCCAGGCGCTCTTTACCTGGTCCGGATGGGATGCATGGCGCGCCGGCAAAGCCAACGTGCGCGCCGCGTACTACAGCGCACAGTCTTCACGCGGCCTCGTCGTGCTGAATGTAGGCACCTCCTATCTCAAAACCATCGCCGACTCCGCCCAGGTTGACTACGCCAGGTCTCTTCTGAACACTGATAAGACTCTCCTCTACCAGGCGCACCAGAAGCACCTCGCCGGAACCATCGCCAACATCGACGAGCTGCGTGCGCGTGTCCAGTACCAGACGCAGCAGCAGGCGCTCATCACCGCTCAGAATAATTTCGAGAAGGACAAGATCGCGCTGAACCGCCAGATCGGGCTCGCGCCCCAGCAGCAGATTCAGCTCACCGACGCCACGCCCTACGCCGATCTGTCCGCCATCTCCATCGGGCAGGCGCGCCTGCAGGCGTACCAGAACCGTCAGGACTATCAGGGCATGAAGCAGCAGATCATCTCTGCGGAACTGGAGCGCCGCGCCATTAAGCACGAGCGTTATCCCAGCCTTAGCTTCAGCGGCAACTACGGAGTCACCGGGGTCACCGGCGGGGTCTATCACGGAACCTTCACCGCCATGGGAACCCTCAACATCCCCGTCTTCCATGAAGCAAAATTCCGCGGCGACGCCGACGTAGCCCAGGCACAGGTGAACGAGCTCCGCTCCCAGATGAACGACCTGACCAGCAAAATCGACCAGCAGCTCCGCGACAGCCTGCTCGATCTCGAAACCACGCAACAGCTGGTACAGGTCTCAAGGAGCAATGTGGACCTCGCAGCCACCGCGCTCGACCAGAGTACCCAGCGCTTCAACGCTGGCATCGATGACAACCTCCCCGTAGCCGAAGCTCAGTCCACACTCGCCCAGGCCCAGGCGCAGTATGTCGAAAGCGTCTATCGCTACAACCTCGCCAAGCTCGGGCTTGCCCGCAACCTCGGCATCATCGACACCCAGTACAAGCACTACATCCCCAATGGAACCGCCCCCGGAACAACCAGGTAGTGAATAGCGCGAAGCACAGTTGCCTGAACAATCGGTCCTGAGAAGATAGATACAGGAGCAACATCCGGGTCTAATTCATGCTGAAGGTCATCTCGTCCCACGTTTTTCTTCGCCACCGGCTTCATCCAGGTCTGCTTGATGCCTTTCAGAAGGCCGGCGCGCAGGGCGTTGAGCTCTTCGCTGCGCGCCAGCACTTCGACTACACCAACCGCGCCGAGGTCCGCGAGCTCTCTGGCTGGTTCAAGGCGAACGTCACTGAAGCCTTCTCCATGCACGCGCCTCTGTTTCCCGATCACGAAATGGGCCGCGCCGGCTCGCCCGCCGTCAACGTTATCCATCCCGAAAAGTCCCGCCGCATCGACGCCATGGACGAGATCAAGCGCGCCCTCGAAGTGGCCGAGCAGATCCCCTTCCGCTTCCTCATCGTCCATCTCGGCGAACGCGAAGACACCTGGACCCCGCGCGCCCTCGAGTTCTCCATGTCCGCGCTCGAGCACCTGCACGCCTTCGCCAACCCGCTCGGCGTCAAGCTGCTCGTCGAAAATCTCCAGGGAGAGGTCACGCGGCCTGTCAATATTCTCGAGATCCTCCGCACCGGACACTTCCGCGACATCGGCGTATGCTTGGACGTTGGCCACGCGCATCTGGGGGAAGGAGTAGCGCAGGCCCTCGCTGAATTAAAGCCGCTCGTCCGCACCTCGCACCTGCACGACAACCATGGCGAACGCGACGAGCATCTGTGGCCGGGCGAGGGAACCATAGCCTGGAATGAGGTCAGTGAGGGTCTGAAGAGCGCACCGCAAACACCCGCCGGAGTGCTCGAAATTCACTACTCCCTCGGCGATTCGCCGGAGATCGTATCGAAAAAAGCCGCAAAAGTATTTGAAAAGTTTTAGAGAATCACATGACCGAAGAAAACAAGACAGAAAATGGTTCCAACGCTGCTACACAAACCAAACCGCTCACCACAATAGCAAACATCGGCGAGCACGAAGGCCAGAGCGTAACCCTCCAGGGCTGGCTCTATAACCTCCGCGAGAGCGGCAAGCTCCTCTTTCCCATCTTCCGCGACGGCAGCGGAACCATTCAGGGCATCGTCCCCAAAGCCGCCGTGCCGCCCGAGGTCTTCGACGCCATCAAGGGGCTCACGCAGGAGTCCAGCATCATCGTCACCGGCAAAGTCCGCGCTGACAAGCGCGCCCCCGGCGGCTATGAGCTCGACGTCGAAGGCATCGAGGTAGTTCAGCGCGTGCCCGAGGACACGCCCTTCCCCATCTCCCTCAAAGAGCATGGCACCGACTTCCTCATGGAGCATCGCCATCTCTGGATTCGCACCCCCCGCCAGGCCGCCATCCTCCGCATCCGCGCCGAAATCATCAAAGCCGCGCGGGACTTCTTCGACGAGCGCGGATTCGTTCTCACCGATCCGCCCATCCTCACGCCAGCAGCGTGTGAAGGCACCAGCACCCTTTTTCCCGTCGAGTATTTCGGAGACGAGGCCTACCTGACGCAAAGCGGCCAGCTATACATCGAGAGCACCGCGCTCGCATTAGGCAAGGTCTACTCCTTCGGCCCAACCTTCCGCGCCGAAAAATCCAAAACGCGCCGCCATCTCACCGAGTTCTGGATGGTCGAGCCCGAAGTAGCCTTTTGCGACCTCGATGGCTTGATGGAATTAGCCGAGCAGTTCCTCAGCTTCATCGTCGACCGCGTCCTCACCCGTCGCGCCCCCGACCTCAAAGTCATCCAGCGCGACACCACCACGCTCGAAGCGATCAAGGCTCCGTTCCCGCGCATCAGCTACGACGACGCCGTAGCCATGCTCAACGAAGCGCACGCCAAAGGCCTGCTCGAAAATCCCTTCGAATACGGCAACGACTTCGGCTCGCCCGATGAAACCTACATTTCGTCGCAGTTTGACCGTCCCGTCATGGTCCATCGCTATCCTGCAAACGTAAAGGCCTTTTACATGGAGCCGGACCCCGAAAATCCGAAGTACGCCCTCTGCGTCGACGTGCTCGCCCCCGAGGGCTACGGCGAAATCATCGGTGGCTCGCAGCGCATCGCCTCCTATGATCTGCTCAAGCAGCGCATCGAGGATCATAAACTTCCTCTCGAAGCCTTCCAGTGGTATCTCGACCTGCGCCGCTACGGCTCCGTCCCCCACTCCGGCTTCGGCATGGGCATCGAGCGGGCCGTCGCCTGGATCTGCGGCCTCGACCACGTGCGCGAAACCATCCCCTTCGCGCGAACCTTGAACCGCATCTACCCATAAACAAACTCATCGGAAAGTTTTATGTCAAAAGTCAGCGAAATCGCACCTGCCGAAAAATCATACCGAGGAGTCCAGTCCCTCCCGCCGCGCAGAATCAACGTCATCGGCGTCCCGCTCGATCTCGGAGCCTCGCGCCGCGGCGTAGACATGGGCCCATCCGCTGTCCGCGTCGCAGGACTCGAAGCCCGCCTCGAAGCCCTCGGCCACGAGGTGAATGATGACGGCAACGTCGACGTCGACATCGCCGAAACAAAAGACGTCGGCGAGCCCAACGCCCGCTACCTCAAAGAGATCACCGACACCTGCACGAAGGCCGCGGAGATTGTCGAAAAGTCCCTCGAAGAAGGCATGACCCCCGTCATCCTCGGCGGAGACCACTCCGTAGCCGCCGGCAGCGTCTCCGGTGTCGCGGCCTTCTACCGCAAGCAGCACCAGAAGATTGGCCTCATCTGGATCGACGCCCATGCTGACCTCAACACGCCCGAGACCTCGCCCAGCGGCAACGTCCACGGCATGCCGCTCGCCGCGTTGGTCGGCCTCGGCCCTGCGCCGCTCGCCAACATCCTCGGCTTCAGCCCCAAGGTCGCGCCTGAGAACGTCGTCATCATCGGCGTCCGCGACATCGACGCCACCGAAAAAGAAAACATCCGCCGCGCCGGAATCACCGAGGTCTACACCATGCGCGACATCGACGAGCGCGGCATGCGCACCGTCATGGAAGAGGCTCTCCGCGCCGCCGGACGCGGCACCGCCGGCTACCACATCTCGCTCGACATGGACTGGATCGATCCCGAAGACGCCCCCGGAGTAGGTACCCCCGTCCGCGGAGGAGCCACCTACCGCGAAGCCCATCTAGCCATGGAAATCATCGCCGACCACGGCCGCATGGTCAGCTTCGAAATCGTAGAAGTAAACCCCGTAATCGACGAACACAACCGCACCGCCGATCTCGCCGTCGAGCTCATTTCCTCCGCCTTCGGAAAGAAAATTTTGTAAGGAATTAAGTGGGCACCCTTTACAATGATTTGAAACCAGACACACCACACCCGAATTGTCAGTAAGGCTGTTAGAGAACGTGGGAGAGCCGCATGTCAATCGGCAACATTCCAAAGCAGAATCCGATCTCTGATGACGAACTTGACAATCTTAGAATCAGCCGCTGGCAGCTTAATCCCGAATGGGATGCGATAAAAACGCCTCAAAATGGTGAAAACTGGCGATTGGTCCTCCCTTTTGAAGAAACTTTTAGAAATTCATTTACGACAATGTGCGATGGCGACTTTCGCCCGCATCTTCATGTTGCGCCAAGGGGTCAGTTAACTATCTACCTTAACGGAACTCAGGGAGATGAAGGACCGCCCATAGAGGTAGTCGAGTGGGTGGAAAAGGTAGGTAAGTATGTAGCAATCAAAGATTTGCTCGCGATCTCGTTTGCCTTGGACTACACCTATGAAACAGGAAATCCGGATAACGGGCGAACTAAAATCGCAGAATTGCGCACGAATGCCAAGCCCTATGAAGGAATGGCCACAATCGCACATCTCAAAGCGGCCAAACAGCTTGCTGACCGCTGTCTCGGGTTCTTGGAGGAAATGACTTGTTATGATCCAGCTGACGCTATCATCGCAATTCCACCTTCAAATCCCCATAAAAACTACAACCTTCCGCGCGAACTAGCAAGGGTGATAGCAAAGCGTAGGCAATTGCAAGATTTATCTGACTCCGTGTTCGATCTGAAGCAGCACGACCCAATTAAGAACACTAGCAAGGAAAATAAATTGGCAATCCTACGACAAGCAGCTCGAATCAAAGATGATACGGAGGTACAAGGGCACACTATCATTTTGATTGACGACTTGTATCAATCTGGCACTACCATGAACTACTACTCAAAGTTGCTTCTTGATGCAGGGGCCGTGGGTGTGCTTGGACTGGCTTGCGAAAAAACCTGTCGGAACGACGACAACGTTTCTGGAAGGCGGTAAGCGTATGACTTCTCCTTCTCTGGCAGATGTAAACCTGATGGCCTTACTCGACGTTCCGGGTGTCGGGTCCGCGCGAGCAAGAAAATTTCTTTGCATATTGAAGGGTTGGCGCGGTGAGGTTGGGCAAGATACATTCCTTGAGGCCGCACGTCGGGTACTTAGCGAACAACAATTGTCGGAATATGAGGGTCGTCGAGTTGCTGCTGAGGCTCAATGTGAGGAGTTGCGCCGCAATGGCGTCCACTTAATTGCGATCACAGACCCCATTTACCCTCAGTCGATTATCTCGAAACTTGGCGATGAAGCGCCCCTACTCCTCCTATGCCGCGGCAATTTAAATCTGCTTCAAACCGTGTCGGTAGGATTTTGCGGCTCACGGGCGGCCAGCGAAAAGGGACTTACAGCAGCCTGGGACTCGGCTTTTCTACTCGCGAAGCAAAGGGTGAATATCGTGTCCGGTTTCGCTGCAGGGGTCGACATGAACGCGCACAGAGCAGCTCTTTCAGCAGGGGGAACTACGACGATTGTTTTGGCTGAGGGAATGCTTCGCTTCAGAATCAAGAAAGAAATCAAGGATGACTGGGATGACGAGCGAATACTGGTAGTCAGCGAATTTGGAACCAGCAAGCCTTGGAGCGTAGGTCATGCGATGCAGCGCAACAGAACAATTTGCGCTTTGTCAAATGCGCTGATCTTGGTGGAAGCTCGCTCTGAAGGCGGAAGTATTGCGGCAGGAAGAGAGTGTATGAAGATGGGACTGCCTTTATTTGCCGCAGTCTATGATGGAGCGCCAAGGAGTTCGAGCGGTAATCAGGAAGTTTTGCACCTAGGAGCCAAGCCCCTTATGAAGAGTAGATCGACGAATCTACCAAACTTAAAGCCCGTGATCGAAATTCTCACGCCCCCTCGGGAGGACGACGATCCTGTCGAGTTGTCGAATCCAGCTGCGGGGTATTGTGCATAGCTTCTAGCGATATACATCATCAACCCAATTTTTGAACTCATTAATCTCCGGTATTCTGTTCATGCAGAATACCGTTCCCACGAAAAAACCCCGCATAGGCGTCCTCTTCGGTGAGACAACGGCGAGCCAGCAAGCTCTGTCCTAGATTCCATGTTCCCCTCATGTACACTGGAAACCGTTTCCGGGGGTGCTCTTGCTCAAGCTTCATAAATTCTGCTCTGCCGCTGCCGCAAGCCTGTTTTTCGCGTCCGTGTTGTGCCACGCGCAGGCTGCGCCCAACCCGAATGGGAAGACCGTCGCCGAACGTTTGGGATATCCCGCCAATTCGCGTCTGCTGGTGATTCATGCCGACGATTTCGGCATGATGCACACCGTCAACCACGCAATTGAGGACGCCTTTCAGCATCACTGGATCACCTCTGCGAGCATCATGGTTCCGTGTCCCTGGTTCCCGGAGGTCGCGCAATGGGCAAAGAGCCATCCGGATGCCGATCTCGGCCTTCACCTCACCCTGAATGCCGATTGGACCTCCTATCGGTGGCGTCCGGTATCCTCCCAGCCGAATTCCAGCCTTGTCGATGCGGACGGCTATCTTCCGCTGCTCACCGAAGATGTGGACCAGCACGCGAAAATGCCGGATGTGGAAACCGAGCTCCGTGCGCAGGTGGACAAAGCCGAGGCCGCCGGCATCAAGCCCTCGCACCTCGACAGTCACATGGGAACGCTCTTCAGCACGCAGCCGCTCTTCCATGTTTACCTCGGCCTGGGCAGCCACTACCACATACCCCTGTTGCTCACCAGAGAGCCAAGCGACGCGATGAATCCGCCGCTGCCCGCCGGGTTCAACCTGAAGACCGTGCCTATCGACAAGGTGCTGCAGATGACCCACGACGTAGGTAAAGACCAGTGGCTCGCAACCTACAAGAAAATGCTCGCGCCGCTGCCGCCCGGAACCTATGAGTTGATCGTCCATCTCGCTTACGATAATGATGAGATTCGCGCCGCCACCTTCGACCATCCCGATTGGGGAGCGCAGTGGCGGCAGAATGATCTCAATACCGTCAGCAGCCCTGCATTCCGAAAATTCCTCAAGGACCAGCACTTCATTCTGGTCTCATGGGCAGACCTCGCCAAATCTATTCCGTCCTCTGCGAAGTAACATCTGTATAGGGCAATCTTTCGGTTTCCAGAATTTGATTATGAAAAAACTCCGCATCGGCGTCCTCTTCGGCGGCCGCAGCGGCGAGCATGAAGTCTCGCTGCTCTCCGCCGCCTCCGTTCTCAAAGCCATCGACCGCACGAAGTACGAGATCGTCCCCATCGGCATCACCAAGCAGGGACAATGGGTCACCGCCTCCGACGCACACCGCCTGCTCACCGGAGAAACCACCCCCACCGACCGCCATCTCCGCGCCGGAGACCCCGAAACCACCGCCGCCGCCGCCGTCCTCGCCCGCGGAGAATCCGTCATCGTCCCCCCCGTCCCATCCGCCAACCAGACCGGAGCGCTCGTCCCCTTCGAAACCGAGGCCCGCGCCCTGCATCCCTCGCAAAGCGCCCTCAACCTCGATGTCATCTTCCCCGTCCTTCACGGAACCTTCGGCGAAGACGGCACCATCCAGGGCCTTTTCGAGCTGGCCGGAATCGCCTACGTCGGCTCCGGCGTCCTCGGCTCCGCCACCGGCATGGACAAGGACGTCATGAAGCGCCTCTTCGCTGCCGCCAGGCTGCCCATCCCCAGACACATCAGCTTCCTTCGCGTCGATTGGGAAACCAGCCCCCAAAAAACCATCACCAAAATCGAAGCCGCGCTCAAATACCCACTCTTCGTCAAGCCCGCCAACCTCGGCTCATCCGTCGGAATCACCAAAGCCCACGACCGCAAAGAGCTCACCCCCGCCATCGACCTCGCCGCCAGCTACGACCGCAAAATCGTCGTCGAGCAGGGAATTGGAAGCAAGCGCAAGGCCCGCGAGCTCGAAGTCGCCATCCTCGGCAATGACAACCCCGCCGCTTCCGTCGTCGGCGAAATCGTCCCCGGCAAGGAGTTCTACGACTACGAGGCCAAGTACCTCACCGAAGGCTCCAACCTCATCCTCCCCGCCAAAATCACCAAAGCCCAAACCCGGCAAATCCAGCAGATGGCCATCGCCGCCTTCCGCGCCTGCGACTGTTCCGGCCTCGCCCGCGTAGACTTCCTCATGGACCCCGGCAAGTCCCAGCGCATCTATTTGAATGAGATCAACACCATGCCTGGATTCACCACCATCAGCATGTACCCCAAACTTTGGGCCGCATCCGGAGTCTCATATACAGACCTCATCGACCGGCTCATCCAGCTCGCAATCGAACGCCGCGCCGAAAAAGACCGCACCAATTACAGCCGTTAGGGGAACACGAATCGCCTCAGCGGTGTCAGAATAAAGGGGATAGCTGTTTCCTGTCGAAAGGACCCATACCGCCGATGACACTGATGGATGCTCCCCAGTTCAATGCCCGCCGTGAGCGTCGCAACCGTAACCTGGGCATCGCTGCCATCGTCGTGGCCGTCCTCGCCTTCGCCGCCGGAATCTCCTTTTACCTCGACATGCCCTGGCAGCTCTGGCACTGGCCCTCCGACCACCGCGTCAACCACTTCATGGCCACCGTCGAGTCCGGCAACCTCCAGAAAGCCTTTGGGGAATGGAACAATGACCCCAACTGGCAACAGCATCCCAACCAATACGCGGCGTATGATTTTACTCAGTTCCAGAAGGACTGGGGCTCCGCCAGCGATTACGGCGTCATTAAGTCTCACCAGATCATCGTCGCCAAAACCGTGGGCAACGGAACCGTGATGGGCGTAGACATCAACGGCGGCAAAACGCCGCTCTTTCTGCGCGTCGATCACAAAACCAAAACCATCGGCTTCTCCCCCGTCGAGCTCTACACCGGCCCCTGATCCACGCAAGTTGACTCGGCCGCCGTCATCGAAACCGCTGTCACGAATCTCACCATAAGGAGATTCCCCCGATGCAACAACGCGCATTAGGCTCGCAGGGCCTGAAGGTCTCTGCCATTGGCCTCGGCTGCATGGGTATGTCCGAGTTCTACGGCCCCTCCGACGAAGCCGAATCCATCGCCACCATCCATCGCGCCATCGACCTCGGCGTCAATTTCTTTGACACCTCCGACGTCTACGGCCCCTTCACCAATGAAGTCCTCATCGGCAATGCTCTCCGCCCGTATCGCGACAAAGTCGTCATCGCCACCAAATTCGGCATCATGCGCGAGCCCGACGGCACCCGCCGCGGCATCAGCGGACACCCCGACTATGTCCGTCAAGCCTGCGACGCCAGCCTAAAGCGCCTCGGCATCGACACCATCGACCTTTATTACCAGCACCGCATCGACCCCAACACCCCCATCGAAGACACCGTGGGAGCTATGGCCGAGCTCGTGAAGGCCGGCAAGGTCCGCTATCTCGGGCTCTCCGAGGCTTCCGCGGATACTATTCGCCGCGCGCATGCCGTCCACCCCATCACCGCGCTCCAAACCGAATACTCCCTCTGGAGCCGCGATCCCGAAGAAGAGATCATGCCGACTCTCCACGAGCTGCGCATCGGCTTCGTGCCCTATTCGCCCCTGGGCCGCGGATTTCTCACTGGCCGAATCAAATCCCCGTCCGATCTCGCACCGGATGACTGGCGCGCCAGCTCACCCCGCTTTCAGGGAAAGAACTTCCAGAAGAATCTGGATCTGGTCCGCAAGGTCGGCCATATCGCGGCCCGCAAAGGCTGTACCCCCGCGCAGCTTGCTCTGGCTTGGGTGCTCGCGCAGGACCAGGACCTGTCTCCAATCCCCGGAACCAAACACCTCAAATATCTCGAAGAAAACGTCGCCGCGGAAAAAATCTCATTCACAACCAACGACATGTTGGAAATCGACGTCATTGCGCCCCACGGCGTAGCCGCCGGCGACCGCTATGACGCAGCCGGAATGCGCGCCCTGAACCGCTGATCCCGCAGGAGGTTTACGGGTGTATCCATCCCGGTCCCATGCTGGATACGCCCGCAACCGCTTCGCGCAGCCCGGCCCCCGATGTAGAATAATCGCAGCAAAATGAATCCAGGTTTTTCTACCTTCTTTCGCGCATCTTCCGTTGTCCTTTTTGCGATCTCGCTCACCGCTGCCGCCTCGGCCCAGGCCGCGCCCGCCGCACACGCGCAGCAGAATCCCCCTGCGGCCTCTCAGCCGCAGCCGGTAAAAAGCCAAACCGAAGACGGGCAACAAGAGTACACCATCACCAAACAGGTCAATGAAGTCGATCTCGTCTTTACCGTCACCGACAAGCACGGCAGCTTTATCAACAATCTGCGGCAAAGTGACTTTTCCTTGCTCGACAACGGGAGGGCGCCGGATCGGATTTACAGCTTCACCCGCCAGACCAATCTCCCGCTGCGCGTAGGCATCCTGATTGATACCAGCACCTCCATCCGCAGGCGTTTCCAGTTTGAGCAGCAGGCTGCCATCGCCTTCCTTCTGCAGACCGTCAAGCCCGCGACAGACAGGGCCTTCGTCATGGGCTTCGATGTCACGCCCGACTACAAACAAAACTGGACCAACAATCTCGATCTGCTCACCCAGGGCATCGACGCCCTCCGCCCCGGCGGTGGAACTGCCCTCTACGACGCCGTCTACAGCGCCTGCCGCGATAAGCTCCTCGACGTAGCCCGCGGGCAGGAACCCGTGCGCAAAGCCATGGTCCTCGTCTCCGACGGCGACGACAACCAGAGCCACGCCTACCTCGACGATGCCATCAAGGAGTGCCAGCGCGCCTCCACAATCGTCTACACCATCAGCACCAACACCAGCCCCAGCCGCGATCGCGGCGACGATGTGCTCCAGAAGATCGCTGAAGCCACCGGAGGCCGCGCCTTCTTCCCAAAGAGCCTCGACGAAATGCCCGCCAGCTTCAAGGCCATTCAGGAGGAGCTCCGCAGCCAGTACGCGCTCGTCTACAAACCCGCCGACTTCCAGGACAACGGAGCCTTCCGCACTATCTACCTCTTCTGCCTCGACCGCAAATATAAGGTCCGCGCACTCAAGGGATACTTCGCTCCCAAGGGCCCCCAGTAGCCTGAAAATCGTCGCTGTTACGATCGCACAACGGCAGTAGGGAGCAGAAGGTTCAGGACCGTTCGAGCAAGCCGATCAACCCCGCCTCATCGATCACCTTCACCTTCAGCTCGTGCGCCTTCTCCAGCTTCGATCCCGCCTCGTCGCCCGCCACCACATAGCTCGTTTTCTTGCTCACAGACCCCGACACACGCCCGCCCGCAGCCTCAATCTTCGCCTTCGCATCCTCGCGCGTCAGATTCGGCAGCGTTCCCGTAAGCACAAACGTCAGCCCCTCAAGCTGCGAAGACTTCTTCCGCTTCTCCGCCGTGAATGTCAGCCCAGCCTCGCGAAGCCGCTCCAACAGCGCCCGGTTCTTCGCCTCGTCGAAGAACTCCCGAATCGCCTGCGCCACCCGCGGCCCCACTTCATTCACCCGCTCCAGCTCTTCAGCGGACGCGGCCATCAGATCATCCATCGAGCCGAACTCCTCCGCCAGCAACTGCGCCGTCCTCTCGCCGATAAACCGAATCCCCAACCCAAACAGCACCCGGTTCAAAGGATTCTGCTTGGATTTCCGTATCTCCGCCAGCAGCGTATCCGCCGACTTCTTCCCAATGCGCTCCAGCGACAGCAATTGCTCCTCAGTCAGCGCATAAAGGTCGGCAATGCTCTTCACCATCCCGCGCTCCAACAGCTGCGTCACCACTGCCTCGCCCAGTCCCTCAATGTTCATCACGCTGCGCGCGGAAAAGTGCAGCAGGCTCTCCCGCAGCCGCGCCGGGCAGTCCACATTCACGCAGCGATAGTCCACCTCGCCCTCGGCCTTCACAATTTCGCTGCCGCACACCGGACAATGCGTCGGGAAATGAAACTTCTTCTTCCCCCGAGGATGTTCCTTGTCCTCCACCACCTCCACCACCTTCGGAATCACATCGCCGCCCCGCTCCACCTTCACCCAGTCGCCGATCAGCAGCCCCAGCCGCTCGATCTCGTCCGCGTTGTGCAGCGTCGCGCGGCTCACCGTCGTGCCGCCGATAAACACCGGAGTCAGCACCGCCACCGGAGTCAGTTTCCCCGTTCGACCCACCTGCACCTTGATGTCTTCGACCTGCGTAATCCCCGCGCGCGCAGTAAATTTATACGCCACAGCCCACCGCGGAGCCCGCCCCGTATACCCCAGCCGCCGCTGAACCTCCCTCGAATCAACCTTGATCACCACCCCGTCAATTTCGTAACCAAGACTGTTACGTGTATCTTCGGTCTTGTTGATAAATTCCATAACCTTATCGAAGGTCTTCACCGCCTCACGGTGCTGATTCACCCGAAAACCCGCCGTCGCCAGCGCATCCAGCGCGTCCGACTGCTCCTCAAACAGACTCTCTCCCGCAACCGTCAGCGCAAAGTACGCATAGAAATCCAGCCGCCGCTGCGCCACAATATTCGGCTCCAGCGTGCGAATCGTCCCCGCCGCCGCGTTTCGCGGATTCGCCGCCGCGCTCAGCCCCTGCGCCTCGCGATCCTCATTCATCTTCGCAAACGCTGTGAACGGCATCACCACTTCGCCGCGTACCTCAAAGTTCTCCGGCAGCTTTGCCTTCCTCAGCTTCGCGTGCGAAATCGACAGCGGAACCGAACGGATCGTCCGCACATTCCCCGTCACATCTTCGCCCGTCGTCCCATCCCCGCGCGTAAGCCCCCGCTCCAGGAACGCCGCGCCGCCTTTACCCTCGCGATAATGCAGCGCCATCGAAAGCCCATCCAGCTTGTACTCGCAGACGTAAGCAATCTCCGCGCCCTCGCCCGCCAGTTCACGCACCCGGCGATCCCAGTCGCGCAGCTCTTCCTCGCTGTTCACATTGTCCAGCGAAAGCATGGGCCGCGAATGCGCCACCTTCGCAAAGCCCTCCTTCGGCTTGCCGCCCACGCGCTGCGTCGGCGAGTCGGCAGTCACCAGCTCCGGATGCTCCGCCTCCAGCGCCTTCAGCTCGCGCATCAGCGCGTCATAGTACGCGTCCGAAACCTCCGGCGAATCCAGCCCATAGTAAAGATAGTCATGGTGCCGGATCGCCTCCCGCAACGTCTCAATATTTTGCTCGACAGCGGCTTTGCTCATGCAAGGATTCTAATGAACCGAACTCGAACAGAGCACAAAGGACGGTGACTCACCTCGCCTTGTAGCGATAAACTGGATTCCGACCAAAGGGAGGAGACGCAAGAGCGGGCACCCCAACGGCGCCGAAACCGGGGTCCCCCGGCCGCGATCTTGCGGACTGGGGTGGGAAGGCGCGTGTGCCCCTGCGGCCAGCAGTGGAGCCAGTTACCCATTTCCTCACCGGAGCCTGCCTCAGCCGCGCCGGATTCAACCGCAAGACCGCGTACGCCACGCTCGCTATGACGCTCGCGGCCGAAGCGCCCGATCTCGACGTTCTCTGGGGCTTCCGCGGCCCAGTTGCCGGATTCCAGCACCACCGCGGCATCACCCACACCTTCATCGCCGCGCCGGGCATCGCGCTCGTCACCGTCGGGGTCGTATGGCTCTTCCATCGTTGGCGCAAAAAGCCGCCCATCATCGCGCCACGCTGGGGACTCCTCTCGTTCTTCTCGCTCCTCGCCGTCCTCAGCCATCTGCTCCTCGACTACACCAACAACTATGGCCTGCGCCCGTTCTTCCCCTTCAACCCTCACTGGTATGCCCTGAGCATCGTCTTCATCTTCGATCCCGTCATCTTCCTCGCTCTTCTCGCCTCCTTCATCATGCCCTGGATCTTCGGCCTCACCGACCGCGAAATTGGCGCCCGCCGCACTCGCTTTCGCGGTCGCGGATGGTCCATCGCCGCCCTCATCTTCATTGTGCTCTGGTGGTCGCTGCGCAATGCCGAGCATGCCCACGCCATCGAGCTCGTCCGCAACGGAGACTACCTCAGCGAGCCCATCACCCGCATCAACGCCGAACCCTCCATGGCCGATCCCTTCGCTTGGCGCGTCATCGCCGAGACCCGCGACTACTACCGCGTCATCGAAGCCCACACCCTCCACAACGACGTCGAGACCGACACCGCCCTGACCATCTACAAACCCGAGGTCACCCCGGCTGTAGCCGCCGCCAAACAGTCGTACCTTGGCCGCATCTACCTCGACTGGTCAAAATTTCCCGTAGTTACCGACATCGGCAACTCACCCGCACCCGGCGCATGGCTGCCGCAACCCGGCTGGCACACCGTCGAATTTCAGGATCTCCGCTTCGATGACGTTGGAGTAGGCAGCAGTGGGGGCGGAAATCCGCTCGCAGCATGGGCCTACATCGGCCCCGGCAATGAAGTGGAAGCCATGTTCATGAGCGGCCACGAGCAGAAATAACACCACGCGCGCTTTATAATGACCTCTGATTCCCTATGAGCGACTCACACATACAGACGCAGCGCGTCACAGGAGACGACGTAAAGCGCGTCGCCGAACTGGCCTATCTTGAGCTGTCAGCTGAAGAAGAAACCCGCATGCAGCGCGACCTCAACGCCATCCTCGACTACGTGGCGCAATTGAACGAGCTGGATACATCCTCCATCGAGCCCATGGCGCAGGTCTCCGACGTCCTCGGCAACGCGTCGTCCTCATTGCGTCCAGACACGCCCGTCCCCTCGCTGCCCCGCGACGCCGTCATGGCCTGCGCGCCGGAGACCGACGGCAGCTTCTTCAAAGTCCCCAAAGTAATCGAGCGCTAACGCTCACCAGCAACAAAGATACGGATCAGCATGACAAAAGTTGACACCGCACTTCCCACCATTCACGACCTCCGCGCCACGCTCTCCGCACGCAAAGCGGCAGCTGTCCCGGCCGCGCAGTCCTGTTTCGAACGCATCGACGCCGAAGACAAAACCATTCACGCATACCTCGCGCTCGATCGCGAAGGCGCCCTGAAAAGGGCCGCCGAAATCGACGCAGCCGCCGCAAACCGGGAATCCCTGCCCGCACTCGCCGGAGTCCCCATCGGCATTAAGGATGTGCTCGCTCAACAGGGCCTTCCCGCCACCGCAGGTTCAAAAATTCTCGAAGGCTACCGCCCGCCCTACACCGCCACCGCAGTCCGCAAACTGGCCGATGCCGGAGCCGTGCTCTTAGGCAAGCTCAACTGCGACGAATTCGCCATGGGCTCGTCAAACGAAAACTCTGCCTACGGTCCCGTGCGCAACCCGCGCGCAACAGACCGCGTCCCCGGCGGCTCGTCGGGAGGTTCCGCCGCAGCCGTTGCCGCAGGCATGGCCGTCGCCACCCTCGGCACCGACACCGGAGGCTCCATCCGTCAGCCCGCATCGTTCTGTGGAGTCGTCGGCGTACTCCCCACCTACGGCCGCGTCTCGCGCTACGGACTGATCGCCTTCGCCTCTTCGCTCGACCGCATCGGCCCCTTCGCCGCCAATGTCCGAGACGCCGCCACGGTCCTCGGCGTCATCGCCGGACACGACCCGCTCGACGCAACCTCATCGTCCGAGCCGGTCCCTGACTACACCGCTAACATCGATGCAGGAGTAAAGGGCCTGCGCCTCGGCGTCCCCGCCGAATACTTCGCCGAAGGCCTCGACCCCGAAGTCCGCAGCGCCATCGAGTCCTCCATCGAGCAGCTGCGCGCCGCCGGAGCTGAGATCAAGCCCATCTCCCTCCCGCACACCCGCTACGCTGTGCCTACTTACTACGTCATCGCCACCGCCGAGGCCAGCGCCAACCTCGCCCGCTTCGACGGCGTCCGCTACGGCTATCGCGCGCCTGATTCAAACTCTCTCTCCGCCATGTACCGCCGCTCCCGCGAGGGCGGATTCGGCCCCGAAGTCAAGCGCCGCATCATGCTCGGCACCTACGTCCTCAGCGCCGGGTACTATGACGCCTACTACAAGAAAGCGCAGCAGGTCCGCCGGCTTCTCGCCAACGATTTTTTGAGTGCATTCAAGGAAGTCGACGCCATCCTCACACCCACCGCGCCCACGCCCGCGTTCAAACTCGGCGAAAAAGTCGACGACCCCATGTCCATGTACCTCGCAGATATCTACACCGTCACCGCTAGCCTCGCCGGCATCTGCGGAATCTCTGTCCCAAGCGGCCAGTCCCGCGAAGGCCTGCCCATCGGCATGCAGATCGTCGGCAAGCATTTCGACGAGACCACCATCTTCCGCGTCGGACAGGCCGTCGAAAAACTGCACACTCAATAGCAGCGAGATCGCGCTAAGGGTCCGAGACCGTCTCCGGCAGACGGCAGACCTTTGCCGCCGCATTCTCGTAAGGACACGGAAAATCGGTTACAGCATTCGACGGCAGCAGAAGCCACCTAGCCCCAAACGGCCTCAGCCGCGCCACGCGCTCCCCATCGCTCATCGTGTCCAGCCCAAGCTGTGCATCGCGCTGCGCCGCCCACGCTCCCGCGATCGAAGGATCAACCACAGCCGCAACACCTTGATCTTTGTCATCGGCCAGAAGACTGCGCTCCGTCGTCGCGCGGAACCCCTGCGTATCCACACCGCTCATAAAGACCAGATTCGGATTCGCGGCAAAAACAGCATCCGCCGGAGTGTTCTTCCGGATCCAGACATAAGCCTGCGCCCAGGGATTGCGCGGCTGCATACCCGGCCACTCAATGTGCGCCAAATCCGGATACGCCGCGAGCTGTGCCGCAAACAACCCTCCCGCAGTCATGACGAGTAGCGCATAGGGAACCCAGCGAGTGTTTCCCCGATTCACGAAAAACCAACCGAGCCATCCACCCAGCAGCAGCACCCCCAGCAAATAGAGAATGTGAAAGCTGCGAAGAAGCTGCACCCGCACCAGCAGATAAGGCCCCGAAGCATGGACAAAGAGAAATACAGCCAGCCCGCTCGAGAGCCCTAGCAATAAACACGCCGTGCAAAGTCTGCGAACCCGCTCACCTGCATCGGCGCGCCGCGCAGCCAGCGCAAACAGCGCAAGCGGAGCCACAAGGCCGAAGTCTTCATACCACTTCCACTGCGCCGGAAACAGAAACGCTCTCCTGCGGCTATGGACGGCCTCGAAATACGCATGCGAAACGGGATCGTGACGCGTAACCAGTGCCACAACCCCAACCACGACGACGCCCGCCACGCCCAGTAACACCGCCGCCCGCACGCCGCTCATCTCAAGCGCCGCATAAAGAAGCACAAGCGCCGCCGCATAAAGAACCATCAGCGGATGCACAACGCCCATCAGCAGCAGGAAAAAAACCGCCAGTCCCCAGCGGCGATCGAGTGCCGCTGCCACGGCAAACAATCCCAACGGCGTCGAAAACGAGCGCGCCGTAATATACGGATCCATCAGCACCAGCGCCGTCCCCGCAGCCGGCAGCGTAAAGCATGCTGCCGCGAAGCCCAGAGCAAACCAGCGCTCCGCCACATCGTCAAAAAGACGCGCCGCCACGCTCCAGCAAGCCAGCAGAAAAAGATAGATCGACACAACGTAGGCAGCCAGCAGCACGATCGTCAGCGGCAAATGCGTAACCTGGACAACCCCACCCAGCAGATGTGCAAAAACCGACAGATGTGTGGTCGCCATCACAAACGCAGCATCCGGCACAAACAGCGCCGGGTCCACCAGCTTGCGAACACCGGCAATATAAATGCCCGCATCATCCACAAAGGGGTGATAGCCATGAATCAACACAACCGCGGGCGTCAGCGCCGCCAGGCGCAGTAGAGTTGCGCGGCTGTACGTAGTTTCACGCGCAATGGCCGCCGGAGTGCCCCGCAAGGCCTGCGTCATCGCCAACAGCCGCGGACTTTTGTCAGAAGTTCCATGAAAGTTAGACGGCAAATGGCAATCCGCGGCGGTCCATCTCACCGGCGACCCGCGCGGATTCTCGCATTACACGAAAGGAAAGCGATGGCCTTCTGAACGCGCGATCACCTTCACGGCAACTGCGTGCGATCCCACCCGCCGCCCAGTGCCTTGATCAGCTGCACGCTCGCTGCGAACTGACGGGTCGTAATGTCATTCTGCGTGCTCTCGTCCGCAAGCTGAGCCGTTTGCGCCGTCAGCACTTCAAGGTAGGTGGTTACTCCGCCCCTATAGCGATTCGTGCTGATCCGCAGCGATCGTCTCGCCGCATTCACCGCCGCAGTCTGGGTCTGGGCCTCATCGTTCAGAATGCGCAGCGCGGCAAGATTATCCTCCACCTCCTGAAACGCTTGCAGCACACTCTCGCGGTAGTTCGCCGCCTGCGCTTCGTATGCATCGCGAGCCTGGGCGGTAATCGCGTGCCGCCGTCCCGCATCAAAAAGTGTCTCGACCGCCGAGCCGCCCAGCGACCAAAGCGCGCTCGGCCCCTGAATCCACGTCCCCGCGTTCGCGCTCTCAAACCCGCCCGCGCCCCCTAACTGCACATTCGGATAATAGGCCGCAATCGCGATGCCAATCTGAGCATTCGCCGCATCCACCCTGCGCTCAGCCGCCGCAATGTCCGGCCGTCGCTCCAGCAGCTCCGAAGGCACACCCGCCGGAATCGCAGGCAGCATCAGCATCAGCGGCGCAGACGGTAGCGAAAAGGTCGAGGCTGGCTGCCCGGTGAGCGTAGCAATGGCATGCTCGTACTGCGCCCGCGCCACGCCGACATCAATGGCCTGGGCCTTCACCGTCTCCAGCTGCGTCTCCGCCTGCGCCACATCCACCTCGGTGGCAACCCCACCTCTGAACCGAATCTGCGTCAAACGCAGATAATCCGCATCGGCCTTCACCGTGTGATTAAGAAGCAGCTGCTGCGAGTCAAGCCCGCGCATCTCGAAGTAGTCCGTGGCCAGCTCCGCATGCAGGCTCAACGCGACGTTGGCAAGGTCGGCGGCGCTGGCCTGCGCGTTCGCGCGTGCCTCCTCCACGCTCCGCCGCACCTCGCCCCAAAGGTCCGGCTCCCACGACACCTGACCCTCCAGGTTGAACGTGTTGTACTGGTACGTCGTCACGTCCGGCTTCGTCCCCGGCTGGTTATACGACTCCCGCGTGCGTGAAATCGAAGGCCCGCCCGTCAGCGTAGGAAAGTAGTTCGCCCGTACCACGCGAACCTGCTCGCGCGCCTCGAAGTACTGCTCCATCGCCGCCTTCAGCGTCTGATTTGAAACCTCGATCCGCTCTTCCAGTACATTCAGTTCAGGGTCGCCATAAAGCTCCCACCACTTGCCTTTCAGTGCCGCGTCGCTCGGATGCGCCTGCTTCCAGCTCCCGTTCGGCGGATTCGGCGGAGGCATCTCCTTGAACGCCGCAGGCGGAGGAGGAATCGACGGCTGATGATAATTCGGCCCGACAACGCACCCCGTCAGCGCGGCAACAGACAGCAGGGCCACCATCCACAAAGAGGACTTGGCAGTCACTTGCCGCCCTCCGCCGGTGGCTCGCCCGCGCTCTCCGACTGCGGCTGGGGCCGCACCATTCGCACCGTCTCGCCGTCAATCAGTGAGTCGGGAGGCGACTGAATCACTTCATCCTCCGCCTGCAGCCCCTCAATCACTTCAACAGTGTTGCCGTCATCGCGGCCAATCGTAATCGGAATCAACTTAGCCGTGTTCCCATTCACAACAACACCCACTCGCAGCCCTTCTGATCGGAACATCAGCGTCGACACCGGCAGAATCAGGGAAGGCCGCGCGTTGGCCAGCTTGAAGTGAACCTGCGCATACGCGCCCGGATAGAGCTGGCCCGTTGGATTCTTCACATCCACTTCCACCAGCAGCGTGCGCGAAGCCGGATCGATCGCCTTCGCCGTACGCACAATCTTGCCCTCAAAGCTTTTTCCCGGAAACTCCGCAAGCGTCAACTTCGCAGCAACACCCGGAACGCATTCTGGAGAGTAAATCTGCGGCACGTTCACATAAACGCGCAGCACGTTCTCCTGCGAGAGATGAAACAGCTCTTTCACCGGCCCCGAATTAATCAGCGTGCCGATGTCCACATTGCGAGCCGTAATCGTTCCGTCAAACGGCGCGTAGATCTTTTCGAAATCCACCAACTGCTCCAGCCGCTGCATATTCGCAAGCGCCGACCTCACCTGCGCGCTGGTGGAGGCAGCCTGAGTGGTAAAGGTATCCGTGTCCTGCGTCGACACGGCATTATCCTTGAGCAGGCCTTGGTAGCGCGTCGCCTGAATCTTCGCGTTGCTCGCGTTGGCCTCCGCCGTGGCCAGATCGGCCTTCGCCTGCGCCAGCTCCTGGTCCACCTCCGGACTTTCGATCACCGCCAGCAGTTGCCCACGTCGTACACGCGCGCCAATATCGAAATACCACTTCTTCAGGTAGCCGTCCGTCCGCGCGTAAATGCCGGAGTCGGTGTACGCTTCGATGTTCCCGGGCAATACGATCTCCTGCGAAGGCTGGCCCATCTTGGGCTTCTCGACCACCACGCTCGGCGCTGCCAGCGCATCGGTCTGCTGTTGCAGCTTGGTGCGCGCCCGCAGCCGCGGAACAATGCCCAGAACTGCGATCAGAACCGCCGCGATCAGCAGAACAAACAACAGCAGCAAAGCCTTGCGTCCCGAGACGGGCCGCTGTTCACCGGCTGCATTCTGGTTCGGCGAGTATTCGGTCATGTCTTTAGTTCTCCGCCATAGCTGGTTGATGATGGTGGCGCCGCGCTTCGCGAGCCCTGCGCCGTTTTTCAAGCCTGCCATGCACAACGCTGAAAAATGTAGGAACGAAAAACAGCGTGGAGACCGTCGCAAGCAGCAGCCCGCCGATCACCGCACGCCCCAGCGGAGCATTCTGCTCGCCGCCATCCCCAAGCCCCAGCGCCATCGGCATCATGCCGATAATCATGGCCAGCGCCGTCATCAACACCGGGCGAAAGCGCACAAATCCCGCGCTCAGGGCGGCCGCGCGCGCATCGCCCACCGTCTCCTCCAGCTGTTCCCGCGCAAAGCTGACGACCAGAATCGAGTTCGAAGTCGCCACGCCCATGCACATAATGGCTCCCGTAAGCGCGGGCACGCTGATCCGCGTATGAGTGATAAACAGGAACCACACAATGCCGCAAATCGCGGCGGGCAGCGCAGAGACGATGATGAACGGATCAAGCCACGACTGAAAATTGACAACGATCAGCAGGTACACCAGCAAAATCGAAAACACCAGACCGCTGTAAAGTCCGCGGAATGAGGTCCGCATCGTCTGCACCTGGCCTCGCACCACAATCCGCGATCCGCGCGGAAGCTGGCTCTTCGATGCCGCAATGATCTTTTCAATCTTCTTGTCCACGCTCGCCAGGTCCGTGTTGACTACGCTGCCGAATATATCGATCACCGGCGCAATGTTGTAATGGCTCACCTCGCCCATCTCCGCGCCCGGCTTGATCGTCGCAACATTGCCCAGAATCTGCACAGGAGTTCCGCCCATCGGCGCATCCCCCGCCTGCGAAACGCTGCTCGTCGCACCCGTAAGGGGAATATTCTTTAGATCCTGCAAAGTGTCCAGCGAATACTGCGGCGACTGCACCGCTATGTCATAACTCACGCCGTTTCGCGGGTCCAGCCAGAAAGTCGGCGACGTCTGGAAACTGCCGCTCGTCGCGACCAGCAGGCTCTGCGCCACGTCCCCCTGGGTCAGCCCAAGCTGGATGGCCTTGGTGCGGTTCACATCCACCGTCAGGTTTGGATTATTGAACGGCTGCTGAATGTGCACATCCGCCGTGCCGGCGACTCCCTTCACCTTGTTCATCAGTTGCTCGGCAAACGCGCGATTGCCCTGTGCATCCGGCCCCACAATCTGGATATCAATCGGCGCGGGCAAACCGAAGTTCAGAATCTGCGTCACCATATCCACCGGTAGCGTGTAAAAAGTGACTCCGGGGAACTCGCGATTGAGCTTGGCCCGCAGCTCCTGCACATACCCATCCGTCGGATGATGCTTTTCCGCAAGCGACACCTGGATATCCGCATCCGCTGGCCCAATTGGCGCGGAGTTCGAATAGACCGTATTCAGGGCGCTGTAAGGCAACCCGATATTGTCGATAATCGTGACCAGTTCCTTCTTCGGAATCGTCTCGCGGATCGAACGGTCGATGCGGTCGCACAGCGCCGCCATATCCTCAATGCGAGTGCCCGTCTGCGCCCGCACGTGCAGCTTGAACTGCCCACTGTCCACCGAAGGGAAGAAGTCCTGGCCCAGAAAGGGGTAAAGCGCCACCGAGGAAACAACCACAAACGCCAGGAAAAGAATGAGGAAGACCCCCGAGTGGTCAATGCACAGTCGCAGAATCCTGTGGTACCCGCCGCGAATCCTCTCAAACCTGCGCTCGAACATCGCCTGGAATTTCACAAATGGATTGCTGCTCGCCCGTTTCCTCTCCACCGCCTCGTCGTCGTGCTCCTGCAGCAGATACTTCGCCATCGTCGGCACAACGGTGCGCGACAAAAGATAGGAAGCAAGCATGGCGAAAACCACCGCCTCGCCCAACGGAACAAACAGGTATCGCGCCACGCCTGTTAGGAAGAACATCGGCACAAACACGATGCAGATCGAAATGGTCGAAACCAGCGCCGGAACCGCGATCTGCGACGCGCCATCCAGAATCGCCTGCTCGATCGCCTTGCCTTCCTCAAGGTTCCGGTTGATGTTCTCGATCTCCACCGTCGCGTCGTCTACAAGGATTCCCACCGCCAGCGCCAACCCGCCCAACGTCATAATGTTGATCGTCTCGCCCAGAGCGCTCAGCACCAGTAGCGATGTGAGGATCGACAGCGGAATTGACACCGCGATAATCAGCGTGCTCCGCCAGCTCCCCAGAAAAACCAGTATCATGATCGCCGTCAGACACGCCGCAATCACGCCCTCGCGCACCACGCCGTTAATCGACGCGCGCACGAAAATCGACTGATCGCTCAGCGGCGTAATCTTCAGCGCCGCCGGCAGCTGCGGCCGGATCTGCGCCAGCTTGGCTGCGATGCCCTTCACAATATCCAGCGTGGAAGCATCACCCGTCTTCAGGATATTCAGCAGCGAGGCGCGCTGCCCATCCACCCGCACAATGTTGGTCTGCGGCGGAAACCCGTCCCGCACATGAGCTACATCATGGATGTACACCATCGCGCCGTTCACTGACCGGATGGGAAGGTCGTTCAGCCCCAGGATCGTCTCCGGGGCGCTGTTCGTTTCCACCTGATATTCAAACTTGCCGATCTTGATCGTGCCTGACGGCAGAATCAGGTTCTGCGCCGCAATCGCATTCACTACGTCCGCCGGCGACATCCCTTTGGATTGCAGTGCAGGCAAATTCAGATCCACCTGCACCTGGCGCTGCTTCCCGCCGTAAGGATAAGGAATGCCCACCCCATCCACCGTAACCAGCTGTGTGCGAATGAACTCCAAACCCAGATCGTTGAGCTCCTGCTCGGAAAGTCCATGCCCCGAGAGCCCAAGCTGAAGAATCGGCACGGTCGACGCGTTGTACTGGATGATGAATGGCGGATTGGTTCCCGGTGGCAGTTGCTTCACCTGCGCCTGCCCAATCGCAACCACCTGCGCCACCGCGCTCCCGATGTTCACCTTCGGCTGAAAGTAAATCTTGATGATCGACCGGCCGTTAAGAGACTCCGATTCGATGTGATCAACGTCATTCACTGTAGTAGTGATCGAACGCTCGCTCCGCGTCGTGATGCGGTCCGCCATCTGCTGTGGCGAGAAGCCGTCATACTCCCAGACCATCGCGATAACCGGAATATCCACGTTCGGGAAGATATCCGTCGGCATATGAAAGACCGCAATCGGACCGAGAATCATCAACAGGAGCGCAACGACAGCAAAGGTATATGGCCGCCGGAGCGCGAGGCGAACGATCCACATTATATTTAGCTTCTCCTGTTTTGCTTCGGCATCGACGCGGACGAAGGATGCTCGGAAAACTCCGGCCCTGCAACCCAGGGCTCCGGAAATCCCCAAACCTCTATCCCTCAAAAACGATCGGCTTACACAGAATGAATAAAACGGGGCATGTGCAATCCAAACTCGTCTCTTCTAGACGATTCAGGGATGCGAAAGGACTCCGGAACTGCCGTCCCTTACAAAAAGAAGACCACGCTCTCCGGCCAGTGCCCGGAACTCACACATTCAGCTTCTTGAAGATCCGCCTGGGGATCATCCGCAGAATCAGCAGAATCACCGCCCAGAACGCCGGAAGATACACCACATCCCGGCGCTTCTCAATCGCCTTCACAATCCCCTGAGCCACCTGCGAAGGCGGCGCAAACAGCGGCCCCTGTGCCAGATGCGCGGTCATCGGAGTAGCCACAAACCCCGGCTTGATGGTCAGCACCTGCACCCCGGCGCGGTCAATCCGGCTGCGCACTCCATCCAAAAAAACATTCACCGCGCCCTTTGACGCCCCATAGACGTAATTGCTCCTGCGTCCCCGGTCACCCGCGACAGAAGAGATCACCGCCAGCGTCCCCTGGCCCGTCGCCTCGAAGTAATTTGCCAGCCACGTAGTCAGCGAGACCGCCGAGAGAAAATTCGTCCGCAGCACCGCCTCCGCAGCCGGATAGCTCGCCTCCATTTCTTTCTGATCGCCCAGTACCCCATGCGCCAGCAGCGCCAGCTCAATTGTCCCCAGCGACTGCGCCGCCGCCGCCAGCATCGCCGCATGTGCCGCCGTGTCATCCAGGTCCATCACATGCGTGGCCACGCCCGTCGCGCCGCGCGTGTGCAGATCGGCCGCCACAGCGTTGAGCTTCTCCTGATTGCGGCCAACAAGATAAAAGCGCGCCCCACGCTCAGCCAGCAGGCGCAGCGTAGCCTCGCCAATGGCCGAAGTCGCACCGAGCGCCACAACAGTGGTAGGAAAAGGACGTGCCCGCATCAGGCCGTCACTCTCTGCCAGAACGCGGAATCGAACGCCGGATCAATAAACGCCGCAAACTTCTTCCACTGCGGATAAGAAGCCTGGAACTGCGCAGCCGTCATCGTCGCGTCCTTCGCCGGATACATCCGCCCTCCATGGTCCAGCGTGATCGCGGCCAACCTCTCCTGCAGGTCAAAGCTCACCTCATGCCGGATGGGAAAGTCGAGCGCCAGCGTAATGCCCGGCTTCGGAAACGACATCATCCCCGGCGAAGGCACATCACCAAATATCTTGAGCGCGGCAAGAAACGACGCAAGCCCTGACCCGGTAATTGACTTCAATATCTCCACAAGGCCTGTCTCTCCCGCCTCCCGTGGCAGCACACACTGGAATTGCAGCATCCCGCTCTTCCCATACATCCGGTTCCAGTTCTGCAGCTTGTCCAGCGGATAAAAGAACGGCTCGTAATCCACCAGCGCGCTGTGAAACTTCGCGCTCCGCCGGTGGTAATACAGAGCGTTGAACAGGCCCGCTGACCGCCGGCTCAGCAGGAACTCCGGAAGGTTCACAGGCAGCGAAAGCTTTACACCCCGGCTGCGCCTCAATGGTTCCCGTTCCTGGTCATGGTCGCCAACCATAAAGATGCCGCGCGCAAAGTTGCGCCCCGTCCCCACACAATCAAGCCATGAAACCGTGTACTCGTTCCTCGCATGCGCCTCGGAGAGGAGGAGAAACTCCTCGATGCCGCAAAACTTGATCCCCGTGTATCGAATCTTCCGCGAGACGATCGGCCGCAGCCGGACCTCCGCCCAGGCAATCAATCCCGTAAGCCCCAGACCGCCGATCGTCGCCGAGTACAGCTCTGCATTCTGCGCCGCCGAGCAGATCAGCAACGTTCCGTCCGAGCGCACCAGCTCGAAACGCGGAACATGCCGCCCAAAGGTTCCCGCCCCATGGTGGTTCCTGCCGTGAATGTCATTGGCAATGGCTCCACCTACGGTTACGTATTTCGTTCCCGGCGAAACCGGCAAAAAGAAACCGCGCGGCACTGCAAAGTCCAGAATCTCCCCCAGCGTCGTCCCGGCCTCGCAGCACAAGATTCCCGTCGCGGGGTCAAAGTCGAGCAGCCGGTCCATTCCGCCCGAAAGCCCCGTCCCACGCGTCCGCAGCAGTGTCCCGTGTCCCAGCAGACAAACGTCCCCATAGCTGCGCCCCGCTCCCACCGGCAGCATGCGCGTCGCCGGAGGCGGTCGCAGAGGAAAATCACAGGTCCAGTTCAGCGGAACAACGCTCGCATCGAGCTTCGGATAGCGCCCCCAGCTTTGAAACTCCTGACGGGAGGATTTTTGCGGCATCGGTCTTCCTCTCCTCTGAGCTTAAACGGTCGCCGGCGCCGCGATCACTGCAATGCCTGAACCGATAAATGGGCGCAATGAAACGCACTCCAATGCTGAACTCAAATCTGGCCCTCGGATATGATCTCGAACCGGATAATAAGGGTCGAACATGAAAGGAAGATGCAGGCAACGCCATCTGCAGAAACAGTGTGTTCCAGGCCCATCCCGAAACGCTATGCCCAAAGCAACGCCAGGCTGACCGGTTCCTCGCGGACCGCTTTTTAGCTGTCCAGCTAGCTGAGAACCGCTGGCTCCAGGTCCGCGACCTTTCCGTTCACCGCGCTTTCCGGAAAATACGCATTCAACACATACTGCTCCAGCATCCGCTGCGTGTTGAAATACGAGCCGTTCAGCGCAATGGTCGAACGCATAATCCGCTGCCACTGCCTTGGCTCCCGCTTATACAGCGGAAGAATCGTGTGCTCCAGATGATCGTAGAGCGACGTCGCCTCGCCGTCCTCCTCGTCATGATCGGCGATGGCCCATCCCGTCACGCCCTCAATCCATCCCTCGATCCACCATCCGTCCAGAATGCTAAGGCTGGGCACGCCATTCAGCGCCGCCTTCATCCCGCTGGTGCCGGAGGCCTCATACGGCCGCTTCGGCGTATTCAGCCACAGGTCAACGCCGCCCGTCATCAGCGCGCCCAGCGTCCACTCATAGTTCTCCAGATACACAATCTTCAGTGCATCCGAGTTCAGCTGCTTGGCCATCTCAATCACATGGCGAATCATCGCCTTGCCCGGTTCGTCCGCCGGATGCGCTTTGCCCGCATACACAATTTGCAACCCGCCGAACTGGTGCGCCAGCCGCACCAGCCGCTCCGCATCGTGGAACAGCAAATCACTTCGCTTGTATGTCGCAGCCCGCCGCGCAAACCCCAGCGTAAAAATCTCCGGCCGCATCACCTCGCCCGTGCGTTCCTTCACCGCATCCAGCAGCGCGCGCTTCGACTCCGCATGCGCCGCGGCAATTTCTCCTTCCGGAATGTCGATGGCATAGCGCAGCGTAAGATTGTCCTGCCGCCAGCGCGGCATGTGGCGATCGAAGGCCGCTTGGAACGATGCCGCAGTCCACGTCCCAGCATGTACGCCGTTGGTAATCGCGCTGATCGGATAGTCCGGAAACATCGCCCGGGACACCTTGCCGTGCTGCATCGCAACTCCGTTCACAAACCGCGAAAATCGCAGCGCAACGTAAGTCATGTTCAGCAGGCCGTCATGGAAGGCACCCACGCGCTCCAGCAGTTGCGCGCGCTCATGCCCAAGAATTCGGTATGCCTGCTCCGGCGAAAAGCGGTCGTGCCCCGCCGGAACCGGAGTGTGCGTCGTAAATACACACCGCTGCCGAACCGAATCGATGTCCTCGTCGCTGGCGCTGTCAATATTCGCGCCGTGCCGTTCCTGCTCCAGCAGCGCCACGGTGAGCAGCGCCGCGTGGCCCTCGTTCATGTGGTACACCACCGGCTGATAGCCCAGCGCATCCAGAATCCGCGCTCCGCCCATCCCCAGCACCGCCTCCTGCCGCAGACGGTGGTCTCCGTCCCCGCCATAAAGGCGGTCCGTCAGCGTGCGGTCTGATGCTTCGTTCTCTTCAAGATCGGTATCGAGAAAATAAATTGGAATCACATGCCCGGTCACCCCCTCTAGGTCATACCGCCAGGCGCGAATCGCCACCGGCCGCCCCTCAACCGTAAGCCTCACCACCGGCTCTTCCTTTGCCAGAATCTTCTCCGGGCTCCACGGCTGCGGTTCTTCGGTCTGCGTGCCGTTCGAGTCCAAATGCTGCTGGAAATATCCCATCCTGTGCACCAGCGTTACCGCCACCAGGTGTAAACCCATATCGGCGGCGGCGCGCAGCGTATCTCCCGCCAGCACTCCAAGACCTCCACTATAGGTCGGTATCGCCGGAGTTACGGCAATCTCCATGGAAAGGTAAGCAACAGGATTGCGGTCAGAAAGGGTGTGAGACCGCCAGTCAAAACTCATCAAAATGGCTCTCCGGTGTTTTCGATGTCATTCTATCAACCGGCGCGGAGAGGTTTCCCAAAAACTTGTCAGCATGGTAAACCGTTACATGGCGTAGAAAAGCGTTTCAGCCCGTAAGCATTTGCGTCTCTTGCGTTTCCATCTCATGCACCCCAGCCGAGGCGTGACATAGATATATCTCGGCATCGATGCCCGTCGCATCCTTGTATCCGCACCGCAGGTTTTCTGAGAACCGTCGCGCCCGCGCCGTCTCCACCAGATTCACGGTGCAGCCTCCAAATCCGCCGCCCGTTAGCCGCGCTCCAATGCAGCCCTCTTCCCTCGATGCCAGCTCCACCAGAAGATCCGCCTCCGGGCAGCTCCCTTCAAAATCATCGCGATAGCTCGCATGCGCCTCGTACATCAGCCGTCCCAGCGTCTTCAAATCGCCCGATTCCAGCGCATCCGCTGCCGCAACCGTGCGCGCATTCTCCGTAATTACATGACGAGTGCGCTTCAACACGCCCTCCGGCATCTCCCCGCCCCATCTCTCCAGGTCGTCCACCGTCGCATCCCGCAGCTTCCGGATCTCAGAGCGATGCCGCCGCAGTATCTCTGTCCCTTCCTCAACTTCCGCGCGCCGCGTGTTGTATTCTCCGCCCGCATGCGAGTGCTTCACCATCGTATTTGAGATCACCAGGCTAAGGTCCGGCGGAATCGGCGTCAGCCGATACGCAAGACTGCGGCAGTCCAGCAGCAGAGCATGGTCCGTCGCGCCGCAGCACGCAATAAACTGGTCCATGATGCCCGTCGAAGCCCCCACATAGCCGTTCTCCGCCCGCTGGCACATCTGCGCAATCCGCGGCAGCGGAATCTGCTCCTCCGTCAGGCTCAGCGCCGCAACCATCGTCGCCACCTCAACCGCCGCGGAAGAGCTCAGCCCTGCACCCACCGGAACATCCCCGTTCAGCGTCAAACTGAAGCCGGGAATCGCCACGCCCTCCTCGCGCAAAACCGAGAACACCCCCAGCGGATAATCGCTCCAGTGTCCCGTCTTTCGCCCCGGCCAATCGTTCACCGTATGCGCCACCTGCTCGCCATAATTCTCCGAATAGATCACCACGCCGCCGTCTCCGCGCGGGCTGATCGCGGCCAATGTGGCAAAGTCAATCGCCGCCGGCATCACAAACCCGTCCGCGTAATCCGTATGCTCGCCAATCAGATTCACCCGCCCCGGCGCTGCAAATACCCGCGCCCTCTCCCCAAACCGCTTCTCGTGGAGATCCCTGGTAGCGGTCGCATCAAGCATCTGGAACTTCCCTCCGGCCAACGGCACAGCCGTGACTCTTCACGATATCTCACTCACCGTAACTGTCATCCACCAAAAGGCGGATTGGCCCGGTGCCAGGACCGGAGCCAAAACCCGCGCCTGCGCCGCTTCCATCGCCTCCGCCAGCGAATCTGCCGGTGCCGTGCACGGCTCCAGCGCAACGCACTGCTGGCGAGCTGTCTGGTCCTCCGGCCATCCCCCATAGCACAGCCACAGACCAAGATATGGCGAGCTCACCCGATCAAACTCCACCCGCACCCGCAGCCCAGCCCGCCGGCGCTCAATGGCCGCCCAGCCTTCAACCGGAGATGCCGCGTACAGCTTATCGCCAATGTCATCGCCCGCATCGCCGGCGCGTGAAAGATTCACACCCCCGCCATCGCGCAACTCCGCAATCGGCCAGCTGTGAACTTTGCCCTTCGCGCCCAATCGCCCATGGATCGAGTGCTCGACCGCGACCTTGCGCACCGAAGGAGGCAGCACAATCGCATCGCCCGCATCCACATCGAACAGCGAATGCGCCGACCACAGGTATGGAGCCTCCGTCTCACCCACATTCTCCAGCCGGTAGTCGATGCGCAGCGTCTCGCCTTCCAGCCGCAGCGTCCGCTCCAGCCGCAATGGCAGCACCCGACCCGTCGCCGTCAACCGGATTTCGCACTCCCCGCGCTGTTCCATCTCGCAAGGCAAACGCCAGAACTCCCCATGGTCCGGAATCGCAACACTACCCCTCGACCCGGCAATCGCGCACCGCGCAATCGAGGGCAAACACTCATCCCATCCGCTCGCATCGCTCTCTTCAAATCCCATCTCCGCGGTGCGCGGCGCATAAGGCCGCAGCGGAGCCTGCAGCAGCTCCACATCCTTCCAACGCAGCGAAGAAATCTTCCCCCCCAGCGCGGGCAGCACCTCCACGGCCAATGTATTCGCTTTCATCGTGAGCCGTTCGAAGCCGTCCCCGCCCATCCATTCCTCGCAGAACTTCAATTCAAAACCCGCGCGCTGCAAATCCTACGGGAAAATGTATCAGACATTCGCCAGCAACCTTCCGTTACATTGATTCCCCCAGCCTCTTCGCCAGCAGAAAGTCGCTGCAAAGCGCACTTCCCACCTGGAACCGCCGCGTGCCCGCGTGCTCAAACCCCTGCCGAAGGTAAAACGCCACAGCCTTGTCATTCTCGTCATTCACGCCCAGCAGCAGCCGCGTCTTGCCCAGCGATCGAGCCTTTTCAACCGACCACCCCATCAGCGCCGCGCCAATCCCCGACCCCTGAAAACGATGCAGCAGATAAATCCGCTTCAGTTCCATATCATCCGCTGTCGTCGGCACTGGCAAATCCGGCGCGCAAATCACCGCATACCCCACCGGAGCCCCTTTGACCTCGGCCAGACAAACATAGGTCTCCCGATCGGTCAGCATCGCTCGATATTTCTCGGCCGAGTGCTGATTCCGGCAGTGCGCCAGAATATCTTCGCCCTCCAGAAAACCGGCATACGCCTCCAGAAAACTCGCCGCGCCCACCAGCGCCAGCCGTTCTTCTTCGCCCGCCGCGCACTCCCGCAGTTCAAACTCCCATGCCTGACCCATACAGCATTATTACCAGCAGCCAACAGCCCGAAGCCAACAGCCCGAAGCCAACAGCCCGAAGCCAACAGCCAGGAACCAATCACCGTGAGCTGGAGTCAATTGTCGCCCCGCTTTTTAGTGGCACGCATTACCAGCAACCCGCTTCTTAGCTAGAATCTTAGGTATGACTGACCGCATGTCCCGCACGCTAGCCCAGGCCGATCCCGAGATCGCCGCCGCCATCGAACACGAAGTCCTCCGCCAGCACGAAGGCCTGGAAATGATCGCCTCGGAAAACTTCGTCAGTCAGGCTGTGCTCGAAGCCGCCGGATCGGTCTTCACCAACAAGTACGCCGAGGGATACCCCGGACGCCGCTACTACGGCGGCTGCGAGTACGCCGACGTCGTCGAAAACCTCGCCCGCGACCGCGCCAAACAGCTCTTCGCAGCTCCGTATGCCAACGTCCAGCCGCACTCCGGCTCCCAGGCCAACGCCGCCGCCTACATGGCCGTCCTCCAGCCCGGCGACACCATCCTCGGCCTCTCGCTCGCCCATGGCGGACACCTCACCCATGGTCACAAGCTCAACTTCTCCGGCAAGCTCTACAAGGTCGCCTCCTACACCGTCCGCAAAGACACCGAGCAGCTCGACTACGACGAGCTCGAGTCCATCGCCGTCGCCGAAAAACCCAAAGTCATCGTCGGCGGAGGCAGCGCCTACCCCCGCACCTTCGACTTCCCGCGCATGCGCCAGATCGCCGACAAGGTCGGTGCCATCCTCATGGTCGATATGGCCCACTTCGCCGGGCTCGTCGCCGCCGGAGTCCACCCGTCGCCTGTGCCCCACGCCCACATCACCACCACCACTACCCACAAAACCCTGCGCGGCCCCCGCGCCGGACTCATCCTCGCCCAGGAAGCCTACGGCCCCGCCATCGACAAAAGCGTCTTCCCCGGCCAGCAGGGCGGTCCGCTCATGCACATCATCGCCGCCAAGGCCGCCGCCTTCAAAGAGGCTCTCCAGCCCGAGTTCAAAATCTACGCCCAGCAGATCGTCACCAACGCCAAGGTCCTCGCCGAAGCCCTCCAGAGCGAAGGCCTCCGCATCGTCTCCGGCGGCACGGATACGCATTTAATGCTCGTCGATGTCTTCGCTAAAGGCATCCTCGGCAGCGAAGCCGAAGCCGCGCTCGGAGAAGCCGGCATCACCGTAAACAAAAACGCCATCCCCTATGACGTAAACCCGCCGCTCAAGCCCAGCGGCATCCGCATCGGAACGCCTGCCCTCACCACCCGCGGCATGAAGGAATCTGAAATGCGCACCATCGCCGGATGGATCGTAAAAGCCCTCGACCACCGCAATGACCAGCAGGCCCTACACCAGATCCGCAGCCAGGTCCTCGAACTGGCCAACCAGTTCCCACTCTACGGCTGGCTCCGCGAACCAGTGGCAGCCGGCTAGGAGGCGGACAGCAAAGAAGCGGTCAGCAAAAATCTCGCTAACCGCTCTTTAGCGACCCGGCTCTTAGCCACCCGCTTCACCAGCGAGCCGCTCCATCAGCTGAACACCAGACACTGCGGCCGCGAAATCGGAAAGCTCTTGGCTTGATCCACCAGCGTGCCCGTCTTCCCATCCCGCGGAAACACCGCAATGTTGTCCGACACCTGATTCGCCGCCAACAGAAATCGCTCCGAAGGATCCAACGCAATAAACCGCGGAATCTTCCCGCCCGCGCCAATCCGGTTAATCTCCGTCAGCTTGCCCTCAGCGCCCACCTTGAAGCCAATCACCATGTCATACCCGCGATTCGCCGCATACGCATAGCGTCCGTCGCGCGTAAGAATAATGTCGCAGCCCGTCGAAATCGGCCCGTCGTAGCCCTTCGGAGTCAGAAAAATCTTCTGCACTTCCGTGAATGTGCCCACCACTGGATTCCAGTGCAACACCAGCACGCTCGACTCCATCTCGCACACGCAGTAAGCCCAACGCCCGTTCGGATGAAACTGCAGCGCCCGCGGCCCTGATCCAGGCGACGCCTCCCACTTCGCCGGAGTATGCGGAGTCAGCTTTGCCGTCGCCGCGTCCAGGTTGTAGATGTGAATGCAGTCCAGCCCCAGATCGTTCACCAGCACATACCGGTTATCCGGAGAGGGAATCGCGCGATGCGCATGTGGCCCCTCCTGCCGATCGGCGTTCGGTCCATGCCCGTGATACTGAAAGTGCGAAACCGCCGCGCTCAAACCGCCCGAAGCCTCCACATGGAACGACGACATGCTCCCCGAGTTGTAGTTCGCGCAAAACACCGCCCGCCCCGTGTGATCGGTTGAAACATACGTCGTCCCATCGCCCAGCGCCGAAGCCTCGTTGATCTTCGTCAGCTTCGCGCCACGCACCGAAAACGCCGTCACGCCGCCATTCTTCTCTCGCTCGTCGCACGCATACATGTGCCGTCCGCCCGGAGCCATCGCCAGAAACGTCGGCATATCCACCGCCGCCGCCAGCGTCTGCCCGCTCAGCTCGCCCGTAGCCTCATCCCAGCGGTAGGTATAAATCCCTTTGCTGTCTCCCGGAGTCGTCTGCGTCCCCACAAACAACACCCGCTCCCTGCCCAGCCCTTTGCCCCAAGCCCGCGCCGCAAACGGCGCCAGCGCCACTCCAGTAAGAAACTTCCGTCGATTCATAGTGTTCGCCATGCCAACCATCATCGCCGATGAAGCGCATTACGCGCCAGTCCGCGAGCAGACTCTTGCGCCTTCACCGACACAACGCATTTGAACATTCAAAAGGATTACCTTTGATTATCACGTAGACATCGAGCGGCGTCTGAGCTGATTATTTCTGCCATGCGAACTTTCTTTGCTTTCTTGGGGTCGATATTGGGGAGCGCAGCGTTTCAATTGACAGTGGCCCTTTATCCGACCAAACTGCAACCCTACGCTTGGTTGGTCAAATGGATCTGGATCGCGTGCGCGCTGTTTTGGGCTATCTGGCTCATTACCCACCCTTGGATATTAAGAAGGCTGGGATTAAACCAGCGACCTCAGCAGTCTCCCTCCGAGCAAGTACAGACTTCTTCTGAAGCGGTCGGCGTCCGTTCTAATCCGGTACAGATATCCAGTCCTCAACAAATAGCGAGTCCGACGATCACGCAGAACGCTAACCCGAGCCAAAAAGTAGAAATTCACAATCATCCCGTATCTCCTCCTCCTGTTCCTGTGAAAACAGAGCCTGAGCGAGTGCGTCACAACGTCCTTTTTTTAGGCGCCAAAAAAATATGGACAGATATTGAGCATGAGGTGTTCGGTTCGGATGAAGGATTTCCAGCGTTAAGAGCCTGCTTTCTCAACAAGCCTATCCCTGGTGCCAAGATTGGAGATTTTGACTATGCACGCGCGAGGATTGTCTTTCGCGATGCGTCTGACACTGAAGTAGCTGCCGTAAGTAAGCCAAAATGGTTAAACCATGGAACGAAAGATGTGGTTCATATTGAGGGCAATACCACGGAATGTCTCTTGCTCGCCATTTGCGGAAATGGTGACGAGTGGGCTGCCCCATATATCGCCAAGCGTCCAGCTGGATATTGGGAAGACGGCGAAGAGGCTCTGATGATTGATGGCTGCCCTCTTCCTCTTGGCGAACTGACCGCAGAAATCACTATTGTGGGAGAGGAAAATATCGGGTTGGAACCAGTTATTGTTCACTTCTCACTCAGAGAAAATGGCGGAGTTGAGGTTAAGCAAAGGTGAGTTTTCGTAACCTAGTTCCCTGTATCAGGGCATGGCTTTAGCCATGCCGTAAAGATCGGCTCGAAGAGCCGCACCTCGCTGCCGCAGGCCCGAGCGCAGTCGAAGACGAAGCGAGAAGCCCGCACTATTCCCTAGCTGTCGTCGTAATCCTCAGTCAACGACTTCAAAACGCCACAGCGCTTCCTCATCGCTCTGATCAATCGACATGTTCGCAAACTCCGGCGGAGCATTCCGCATCAGCCCTGCCGCGCCAGCGCCGACATCTGAATGTAGTGGTCAATCACATCGTTAAATGTCAGCGCGCTCCCGTCACGGAAGTACGGGGCCGAATCCTCAAGATCCCGCAGCACCGGAGTCTCGAACTGCGCGATCGTCGACGCCAGCCCCTGATCCACTGAGCAGTCTTTACCCGCCGCGCAAATCACGCTCTTCAGGTTCGACTGCAGTCAACCTCTCCATCCCCCTTCTGCCATTTTTACTCAAAAAAGACAAGTCAGCTGATGATTATATACTTGACACAAGGTAGGAAACCGTTTATGCTTTTTTTACTGGCTTTTTGGCTGGCTTATCTTTTTCATTCTTAATATGTTTTATTACCTTAGGATGAAAAAGATGCTGCATCGACTCTTCGGTGGTCATGTGGCGAGGGTGCTTAAAAGGCTTGGAGGGTTTAGGCATGGCAAACTCCGTTAATCTCTGTGCTCTGATTGAGCAGTTTGGCAGCGAAGACAAATGTCGTGAGTATCTTACGGTTCTCCGCTGGCCGGAAAAGGTGACCTGCCCGCGCTGCAAGGAAACGAAGACCTCTTTTATCGCCAGTCGGAAGCAGTTTGACTGCGATGCCTGCCGCTATCAGTTTTCCGTCACGGCGGGAACGATCTTTAACGACTCCCACTTGCCGCTCTGGAAATGGTTCCTGTGCGTCTACCTGCTCTGCGAGTCCAAGAAGGGCATGAGCGCGAACCAGATTAAGCGGACGCTGGGCATTTCGTACAAGACGGCATGGTATCTCTGCCACCGCATCCGGGCAGTGATGAAGGAAATCAATCCTGAGCCCCTGGATGGCGTGTTGGAAATGGACGAGACGTATGTAGGCGGACGCTATCGTGGCCCGGAAGCGCAACGGTTTCACGCGAAGAACAAAGAAATTGTGATCGGCATCAAGCAGCGGGGCGGCGAACTGCGTTTCTTCCATGCTGAGGATGTAAAGTCCGGCACACTGGCGAGGTACATCAAGGAAAACGTCTCTGGCGAGGCTGAGGTCATTTGCACAGACGAACTGACTTCGTATCCTGGCGCGGTGAAGCAATCCGGACTGAAAAACCTTGAGCATAAAACAGTGAATCACACCGCTGGCGTTTATGTTGATGGAGACATCACGACCAACGGCATCGAATCCGCATTTTCCCTGCTGAAGCGCGGCATAATTGGTTCGTGGCATAAAGTCTCTGCAAAGCATCTTGCGGCCTACCTCGATGAAATGACCTTTCGGTTTAACAACCGAACCAACCCCTATCTGTTCCGTGATACGCTTCTCAAACTGATTGAAGCTCCAGTGCTGGAATATAAGAAACTTACTGCAGCGTAGGATACAGAGACTCAATTATCCAAAACTGTTTCGACACACTCACAGAACCACAAGTATTGCAAGTTGATTTGAATACTACAGAGAACCTTCCGCCATCGGGGTGGCTGAATGGAGGTTTCACTTCAATCTCATTACCTTCTAGAAGAGATACGCCCGGATTCATGCTAAGAATAATGCGGTGCCGCTCTCGATCATCCATTCCTTTAAGCTTCTCGAATCCTTTCGGCTCCGTGGCAAATGAGCACTCATCACATATGCGTACCCACTCCTCGATTCCCTGAGCATCTACCGACGAATCATTCTTTATGAGGAAAGCAATGTGGTAATTTCCATTCGCATCGGGCGATAGGGTTTCGGAGTCTAAAGGGAAATTAGTCATTCCATCCTCCCAAAGACTGAACACCAAATTAGGAACCTTCGGCGGTGCTGGTTTTCCAACCTTTCCAATACTGGTGTCCAAGCGATCAGAGGTCTTTTGAATGTCAGTCGATAATGACTGAATATCGGAAGCCAAAGATTTATCTGTAGCTTCCAAGGATTGCCCTATTCCGTCCACCTTTCCGTCTACTGCCGCGAACTTTTGATCTGAATGTCCATTAGCGTATGAGACAGCCTTATTTATAGCTTCATTTATCTGATTAGCGCTTTGCTTGTTAGTGAGACTCTGTTGATGCCAGAGGGCGACACTCCATAGAAATCCACATAGAATAATAGAAGCGCGCCATCTCTTCTTCATATGCGCCTCTAGGTCCTTATCGATAACAAAAGCAAAAAGAATAGAAAGAACCGTAGGAATAAGGTTGACGACGTAGTCGAATAGGTGCACATTTCCCCAAATGCCAGGGCCGAACTTTCGCGCGTAATGAACAAGGAGAGGACATAGCCCAATCGCCACCATTGCAGTGATGACAATCCGCAAGATTCTTTTCTGTTTCGGGCCAGATACGGAAGTCCATTTGAGCTGCTCTCGCTCAAAGAAATCACGCAAATCTGAAAACCAACGCATATCCGCACACCCTCCAGCCGCCATCTTTGACGGATGGCGCTGAGGATATGCCCTTTTCTACCTTGTGTCAAAGGGATAATCATCAGTCAGCTTGACAGCCAGCGGAGCCAGGTGTAATGTTTCCTTGTCATTTAGAAAAGGAAACCAATCATGCCGCTCCTCTGCCGAAAGAACCTCAGCCCACTCCAGCGCCGCTTCGGGCTGCTCTTTTCCACCACCCTCATCGCCACCTCGCTGCTTTTCATGTGGAGTTACCACGCAACGGAACATGGGTACGCCTCATGGAAACTCTTGCTCGGCTTTCTGCCCGCCGTGCCCTTCCTCACCATGATGTTTCTTATCCCGCGCTATCTCACGCAGGAGAAAGATGAATTCCTGCGTATGCTCGTCATCCGCGCTCTGCTCTGGGGCTTCGCCGTGCCTATGGTGGTCGACACCATCTGGGGATTTCTCTGGAAGCTCGCGCCGCCCGACACCGCCCTGCCCATGATGAACGTGGATCTGTTCTGCATCACGGCGCTCTTCGTACTCGCCATCCAGATCCGGAGATACCAGTGAAGAACCGCCTCCGCGTCCTCCGCGCCGAGCGCAACTGGAGCCAGGCCGACCTCGCCGCCCAACTCGAAGTCTCCCGCCAGAGCGTCAACGCCATCGAAACCGGCAAGTTCGACCCCAGCCTGCCGCTAGCCTTCCGCATAGCCCGGCTCTTCAACAGCCCCATCGAATCAATTTTCCTGGATCCCGAAACAGAAAAGCCGCAATAAAGCCGACGCTGCCAATCGCGACCAACGGGAGCGCCTAAAAAGCCAGCATCAGAATGGCGCGAAGCGCGCCCGCCCGTGCGGCCAGCACTATTGGATTTGCGGGGCTGCGTTCAGCACCTGCTGCGAGACGTCGCGGATATGCGGATTTTCGTCCTGGGTCGCTACTGCATGTAGCACCTCGCGCACGCTCGAGTCAGCCTCTACCGGAGCCAGCAATGCAATGGCCTCCGTCCGGATATGGGCATCCGGATCGTTCATCAGCGCTTCCAGCACTGCGTCGCGCACCTGCGTATCGGCGCCGACATACGGCTGCAATCCATCCAGAGCCTTCAGCCGCACCGACGGATTCTTGTCATACAGCAGAGACACCATCAGCGCATTCCGCACCGGCCCCTCCGCACACTCATTGCTTCCGCGGCACTCATCCGCCAGCAATCCCACTGAGTCGTCCCGCACATCCGGGCTCACCCGGTTCCGCGCACCCAACAGCAGCAGTTGTTGAATCTGCGGATCATTCAGCGAGCCGCGAATCGAATCCGGCACCAGCCGGTTGTAGTTCACCACCACATCGTCCGAGTTCGGCACCTGCACAATGCTGCTCACATTGGCAATCTTCGCGCCCGTATCGTTCTTCTCGACCGCATGCAGAATCAAGCTGGTCTGCGCCGCATCATGCATGTGCGCTCCCGCGCGATACCCGCCATAGCCGCCCGCCGCCAGTCCCAGCGCCAGCAGCAACGACGCCGCCAGCGGAGCCGACCGCAGCCGCGACATCCCAAGTGAAAATTTTTGTGTAAACCGAACCAGCAGGCTCTCCCGTGGAAGCGCATCCAACGCCTCTTCCAGCCGAAGCCGCGTCCGCGCCAGCAAATTCGCCGACGGCTCCTCCACCGGCAGCAGAGACATGGCCTTCACCAGCCCCTGCACCGCCTCCAGCTCTTCCCGGCACAGCTCGCACTCTGCCAGATGCTGTTCCAGTTGCAGCCGCTGCTCGTCGGGAAGCTCTCCCCATGCGGCCAGAGCGATATTCTCGTGTGCCGATTCGCACTTCATGGTGATTCCTTTGCTCCACTGCCTCAAAAATGCTCGCAGCCCATAGCGTGCCCCGCATCAGCAACTCCGCGACCAACGGGAGTGTCCACGCGAAGCCATTGCCTGGACGGCCAGTCCTATCTCACCTGCGCCAGATTCGCCCTTAGCTTCCTGGTCGCCCGAAACAGCGTATTCTTCGCCGTCTCTTCTGTCGTATTCAGCATCTCGCCAATCGTTCTCAGCCGCAGACCCTGGTAGTGCTTCAGCTCAAACACCATTCGCTCCCGCGGAGTCAGCTGGTCCAGCGCCGCTAAAATCCGCTCGCCCAGAAACTTCCGGCTCAGCTCGCGGTCGGGATTCGCGCTCGCCCGGTCATCCGACACATTGCTCAGCAAATCCATCTCTTCGCCGCTTGAGTCGATCATCACCGCCTGGTCCTCCCGCCGCGACTTCCGCCGGCGCAGCAGGTCCAGGCAAAGATTCGTCACAATCCGGTAGATCCACGTATAAAACGAGCACTCAAAGCGAAAATTCCCCAGATACCGGAATGCCTTGAGGAATGCTTCCTGATGGATGTCTTCAGCGTCTGCCTCCGAGCCCGTCAAATGCAGCGCCAGCCGCAACACCGCCTGATCATATTGACGAACCAGCGCATCAAAGGCTGTGCGCGAACCCTGCTGGGCCTCGCGAATCAACTCGTTTTCTGACGCACGGGCGTTCGGGTCCATCGCTCGCGAAGATTGTATCTTCTGGCCGGAACCCGACGCTTGACTGGCCGTCCGGGAGGGAACTGGGGAATGAATACGCAGGGCGTCAGCGGGCATCTGGGAACTCCTCTCGGTGGTTTCAATCAGAAAGACGCACCAATCCTTACCAGTGCAGACGCAATTTCACAAAAAAAGTGAGCAAAATCGGTGGAAAAAAATACCCTCCATCGCATGTGTCATTTAGATGCGCCTTCATTTCGTCTACACTCGCCTCATGCCCCATGATGGAAACAAAACCGGAACTCCCACCCTCTGGCCACTCGAAACCCACGAGGGCACCCCGCGCCAGCCCGCGATCGGCTTGGTCGGGAAAAACACCATCACGGCCTTCTGCGACGGAGGAGCACGCGGCAACCCCGGACCCTCCGGCTTCGGCGTCTACATCCAGAACGAGCAGGGAGAGAAGGTAGCTGAGCTGAGCGAGTTTCTCGGCATCCGAACCAACAACTACGCCGAATACTCCGGCCTCCTCGCTGCCCTCGAATACGCCCTCCGCTATGACCACCCCCGCCTCAACGTCGTGTCCGACTCCGAGCTGATGGTCAAGCAGATCAAAGGCCAGTACAAAGTAAAAAGCCCCGACCTGCGCCCTCTCTATGAAGAGGCAAAGCGTCGCATAGCCGGGTTAGAGTCCTTCCATATCCAGCACGTCTTAAGAAACAAAAACAAAGAAGCCGACCAACTAGCCAATCAAGCCATGGACAAAGGCATGCGCAAATAGGGTCAGTGTCCCTGCAAGTTGGCGGCTAAAGGCGAGTGGGGAACACCCATCCACACCAGGCTTCCAGCCTCGCGCCAGCGAGGCCAGGCAGAAGCACCGGCCTTTAGGCCGGTGAATAGGATTCCCCTCCGAAGAGCTTGTCCTGAGCAAAGCGTAAGGAAGCCGCACCTTTTTATCACCAACCTATCACTTTTGCCAGTATCAGACTCCCCCCGAAGGGACTACAAAGGAGTCGCCTCTGAGCGAGAGACAACAGGAGCAAATTTATGAGCAGCGAGAGCAAAAAACACCGTTCGCATCTACCCATGCCGAACACGGATCGAGTCGGCCGCATCACCTTCGACGCGAAGGACCCCGACACGCAGAACCCGCCCATCGAGCAGCTGCGCCCGCCCCAGGGTGCGCCCAATGTGTTGATCATCCTCATCGATGACGCCGGCTTCGGCTCCTCCAGCGCCTTCGGCGGTCCCTGCCAGACTCCGAACGCCGAGAAGCTGGCGGCCGGCGGCCTGAAATACAACCGCTTCCATACCACCGCTCTCTGCTCGCCTACGCGGCAGGCGCTGCTCACCGGACGCAATCACCACTCCGTCGGCATGGGAGGCATCACCGAGATTGCCAGCGGCGCGTCAGGCTATTGTTCTGTGCTTCCGAACAACTGCTCCCCGCTGGCTCGAACGCTGCAGCTGAATGGATACTCCACCGCGCAGTTCGGCAAGTGCCATGAAGTTCCCGTCTGGCAAACCAGCCCGGTCGGGCCGTTTGACGCCTGGCCCACAGGCGGCGGCGGTTTCGAGTACTTCTACGGATTCATCGGCGGCGAGGCCAACCAGTGGTATCCGACGCTGTATGAGGGCACCACTCCAGTCCAACCAAAGAAGACCCCCGAAGAGGGGTACCACCTGGTTGAAGATATGACTGACAAGGCCAGGAAATGGATCGGGCAGCAGAAGGCGCTCGCGCCCGACAAGCCCTTCTTCGTTTACTTCGCGCCCGGCGCCACCCATGCGCCCCATCACGTGCCCAAAGAGTGGGCGGACAAGTACAAGGGGAAGTTCGATCAGGGTTGGGACAAGCTGCGCGAAGAGACGTTCGCCCGGCAGAAGAAGCTCGGTGTCATTCCCCCCGACTGCCAGCTTACCCCCCGTCACAAGGAGATCCCCGCGTGGGACGACATGCCGGAGGCGCTCAAGCCGGTGTTGCGCCGTCAGGCTGAAGTGTACGCGGGCTTTATGGAATACACCGATTA
>Ga0335075_10000182_pt1 | contig 121320 bp, 103 predicted proteins | sample Lox_Sample_24_FD_206723 | JGI IMG/M metagenome (GOLD analysis project Ga0335075, IMG submission 206723) | Soil microbial communities from Loxahatchee National Wildlife Refuge, Florida, United States - Lox_Sample_2.4 | ecosystem: Environmental > Terrestrial > Soil > Wetlands | place: USA... | reverse complement strand
GCGCGGTTCAAGCCCGGCCCGGCGCCAGGCCGCGATCGTGGCCTCCCGCAGGTCATAGCCCTTCCTGAACATCACAAGCGGCCGGGTGCGCAGCTCCCTGACCTGCACCTCACCATGCGACAACGGCAGTGGATGGTCGACCGACGTAGCCACCATGAGCTCTTCACTCAGCAGCGGCTGTGTCTCCAGGGACGGGTCTCCCTCCTGAAGGGGCAGAACGATCAAGGCGAGATCAAGCTCGCCGCCCGCTAGGTCTACCACCAGGTCCCGGGACCCGCCCTGCGCCACGCTGAGCTCGATGCCCGGGAAGTCCTCGTGGAAGGCGGCCAGCGCGCCCGCCAGCAGGCTGCTCAGCAGGGAGGGGGTCGCGCCAATGCGGACCCGGCCGCGGCGCAGCCCGGTCAGGTCCTGGACCTCCCGGCGGGCCGTGTCCACATCGGCCAGGATCCGGCGGGCCAGCGGCAGCAGCGCCTCGCCCGCCGGGGTGAGGGTGATGTTGCCCCGGGCCCGGCGCAGCAGGGGCGCTCCCAGGTCGCGCTCCAGCGCCGATACCTGCTTGGACAGCGTGGCCTGAGCCACGCCCAGATCGGCCGAAGCCCGTGTGAAGTGCCTTACGTCCGCCACGGCTAGGAAATATCGAAGTTGCTGAATCTGCACGCTATATAGCCTACGGCTATGGAAACGTGCACCTTCATAGATTGGACATGAGCCTCGGCCGGGCCTACGTTCCGTCCATGGCCGCCCCCACCGCACCATCCGCCCCGCCGCGACCGGGGCCATCGCCTCATCAGGTCCCGCGGGTCGTGACTTCCGCCCACCCGCGCACCGGCTCGCGGGCGCTGCGCCTGTACCGGACGACGATCGGCAAGAAGGCCGTCATGGCCGTGACCGGGATCGTCTTCCTGCTGTTCCTGATCGCGCACATGATCGGGAACCTCAAGGTCTTCCTGGGCAAGGGCGAGTACAACAGCTACGCGGCCTGGCTGCGCACGATGGGCTCGCCGGCCATCCCCGATGACTGGGGCCTGGGCATCCTGTCGGTCATCTTGGGCATCTGCGTGGTGCTGCACATCGGCTCGGCGGTCGAGCTGGCCCTGCGCGCCCGGCGGGCCCGGCCGGTTCGCTACTACGGCGGGCGCCCCAAGCAGGGCTACGCGTCCCGGACGATGCGGACCGGCGCGATCCTCGTCGCCCTGTTCATCGTCTACCACCTGCTTGACCTGACGTTCCGGGTCGTGAACCCCAAGGGCATCGCGGGCGACCCGTTCGACAACGTGGTCGCGGACTTCCAGAACCCGCTGGTCACCACCTTCTACGTGGTCTGCCTCATCGTGCTCGGCTTCCACATCCGGCACGGGGTGTGGAGCGCGCTGCAGACCCTCGGCCGCAGCAACGCACGGCGGCAGCGGGGGATCAACATCTTCGCGATCGTCTTCTCCGTGTGTCTCATCGGCGGCTTCCTAGCCGTCCCGTTCGGCGTCGTGATCGGAGCGGTGCACTAAATGACAGTCAACCTTGACTCCAGCGAGCTGCTGTTCACGCTGGGCGACCCGGTCGCGGACACCAAGGCCCCGCAAGTGCCGATCGAGCAGCGCTGGGACGACCGGCGCTTCCACGGCAAGATCGTCAACCCGGCCAACCGGCGCAAGCGCTCGGTGATCGTGGTCGGGACCGGCCTGGCCGGCGGCTCGGCCAGCGCCACGCTCGGCGAGGCCGGCTATCAGGTCACGACGTTCTGCTACCAGGACAGCCCGCGCCGGGCGCACAGCGTCGCCGCCCAGGGCGGCATCAACGCGGCCAAGAACTACCGCAACGACGGCGACTCCATCCAGCGGCTGTTCTACGACACGGTCAAGGGCGGCGACTACCGGTCCCGCGAGTCGAACGTCTACCGCCTCGCCCAGGTCAGCGTGGAGATCATCGACCAGTGCGTCGCGCAGGGCGTCCCGTTCGCCCGCGACTACGGCGGCCTGCTCGACACCCGCTCGTTCGGCGGCGTGCAGGTGTCCCGCACGTTCTACGCCCGCGGCCAGACCGGCCAGCAGCTGCTGCTCGGCGCCTACCAGGCCCTGGAGCGCCAGATCGCGGCGGGCACGGTCACGATGCACACCCGCCACGAGATGCTCGAGCTGATCACCAGCGGCGGCCGGGCGCGCGGCATCGTCGTGCGGGACATGGTGACCGGCGAGATCGAGACCCACCTCGCCGACGCGGTCGTGCTCGCCTCGGGCGGCTACGGCAACGTGTTCTTCCTGTCGACCAACGCCAAGGGCTGCAACGTCACCGCGACCTGGCGGGCGCACCGCAAGGGCGCGCTGTTCGCCAACCCCTGCTACACGCAGATCCACCCGACCTGCATCCCGGTCAGCGGCGACCACCAGTCCAAGCTGACCCTCATGTCCGAGTCACTGCGCAACGACGGCCGGGTCTGGGTGCCCAAGGCCAGCGGCGACACCCGCGCTCCCGGCGCCATAGCTGAAGCCGAGCGCGACTACTACCTGGAGCGGATCTACCCGTCGTTCGGGAACCTGGTGCCGCGGGACATCGCGTCGCGCGCGGCCAAGAACGTCTGCGACGAGGGCCGGGGCGTGGGCCCTGGCGGCCGCGGCGTCTACCTGGACTTCGCCGACGCGATCACGCGGCTGGGCCGGGACGCGGTGGAGGCCAAGTACGGCAACCTCTTCGAGATGTACGAGCGGATCACCGGCGAGGATCCCTACCAGGTGCCGATGCGCATCTACCCGGCCGTGCACTACACGATGGGCGGCCTGTGGGTGGACTATGACCTGCAGTCCACCATCGCTGGCCTGTTCGTGATCGGCGAGGCGAACTTCTCCGATCACGGTGCCAACAGGCTCGGCGCCTCGGCCCTGATGCAGGGCCTGGCCGACGGCTACTTCGTGCTGCCCAACACGATCGCCTCCTACCTGGCCGAGGCGCCCCACGGCGACCTCGACCCGGCCGACGTGGACGAGGCGGTGCGGAGCGTGCACCAGCGGATCGACCAGCTGCTCTCGATCGACGGCGACCGCACGCCGGACTCCTTCCACCGTGAGCTCGGCCACCTCATGTGGGAGTACTGCGGCATGGAGCGGACCGAGGCGGGCCTGCGCAAGGCCATCGGCGAGATCCGGCGGCTGCGCGAGGAGTTCTGGAAGCGAGTCAAGGTCTCAGGGACCAACGAGGAGCTGAACCAGGTGCTCGAGAAGGCCGGCCGGGTGGCCGACTTCCTCGAGCTCGCCGAGCTGATGTGCATCGACGCGCTGCACCGCGAGGAGTCCTGCGGCGGCCACTTCCGGGCCGAGCACCAGACACCGGACGGCGAGGCCCTGCGGGACGACGAGAACTTCGCCTACGTCGCGGGCTGGGAGTTCACCGGGACCGGCGGCAAGCCGGTGCTGCACAAGGAAGCGCTCGAGTACGAGCACCTGCACATGACACAGAGGTCTTACAAGTGAAGCTCACGATTCGCGTCTGGCGGCAGAAGGACTCCGCCGACCATGGCCGCCTCGTCGACTACGCGCTCGACGGCGTCGAGCCGGACATGTCGTTCCTCGAGATGATGGACATACTCAACGAGAGGCTCATCCTCGAGGGGCAAGATCCGGTCGCGTTCGACCATGACTGCCGCGAGGGCATCTGCGGCATGTGCTCGATGGCGATCGACGGCGTGCCCCACGGCCCGGAGAAGGCGACGACCACCTGTCAGCTGTACATGCGGCACTTCAATGACGGCGACACGATCACCGTCGAGCCGTGGCGGGCGGCGGCGTTCCCAGTGGTCAAGGACCTCGTGGTCGACCGGTCGGCGTTCGACCGGATCATCCAGGCCGGCGGCTACGTGAGCGCGCCGACCGGCTCGGCCCCGGAGGCCGCCTCCGTGCCCGTGCCGCACGAGGACGCCACCAAGGCATTCGACGCGGCCACCTGCATCGGCTGCGGCGCGTGCGTCGCCGCCTGCCCGAACGCCTCGGCCATGCTGTTCACCGCGGCCAAGGTCACCCATCTCGGCCTGATGCCGCAGGGCCAGCCCGAGCGCCAGCAGCGGGTGGTGGCCATGGTCGAGCAGATGGACGCGGAGGGCTTCGGCGGCTGCACCAACACCGGCGTGTGCGCGACGGTCTGCCCCAAGGGCATCCCGCTTGAGACGATCGCCCGGATGAACGGCGACATCCTGGCCGCTCTGCGCCCCTAGGCCGGGCGCCTGGGCTAGCGCGCTGACTTCAGCCGGGCGGAAGCCTGCCGGATGAAGGTGACCAGCACGCCCAGCGCGCCCGCCAGCGTCCCGCCGTAGAGGTACCACTCGCCCGCCGCCGTGTTCGCGATGATCACGCTGCCCGCGCGACTGCCCGTCGACAAGATGAACGAGGCCAGCAGCCAGCCCGCCGCCACGACGAACGAGCCGCCAAGCGAGCCCGTCCCCCATCCGCCGAACACGCAGCTCACCAGGAGCAGGAGGGCGAAAAGAATCGCCGCGAGCGGGGCAGGCGACTGGCCCTGCTGGAAGCTGCCCACCACCCCCTCGACGATTCCGAGGATCAAGAGCGCCAGGTAGACGAGGACGCCAAGAACGCGGTTCCTCGTCTCGCCTGGCCCGCTTGGCTTTGTCACCATGTCCAACGACGCTACCCAAACAGGTCGGCCGCTGGAGCGGGACCCGACGGCCCGGCTAGCTGAATGTAGTACTCCGTCCCGAGCGCCCGCTGACCGTAGTTGCTCGACAGCGCATAGAACTCGCCGTCCACCGTGATCTGGGTGGCATGCGCGCTCATGGCGGCGAGCTTCGCCGGAAGGTAAGGCGCGGCGTCGATCGTGGTCGTCACCTGCTCGTCGGGGATGGTGGCCGTGAATTCCGGCCACGGCTCGAACCACGAGTCGGCCGGCAGCTTCGCCGCCTTGGCCGCCGCAGTGGCGGGCAGCGCGGTCGCGTAGAACCTCGACGACGAGGCCGCGAGCTCGCGGGCCCGCCAGGCGACGCGATGCGCCTGGATGTGGTCGGGATGCCCGTAGAAGCCATTAGCGTCATACGTCACGATCACCGACGGCGCTACCTCCTCGACGATCGCCGCCAGGAGCGACGCGGCTTCCTCGACCGGCGCCCGCCAGAAGCAGCGCGGGTCCTCGTTGTCTTCCGTGCCCATCATGCCGGAGTCGCGATAGTGCCCCGCCCCGCCGAGGAACCGGTGATCGGTTACTCCCAGCGCCGCGCAGGCCGCCTCCAGTTCACCGATCCGGTACTCGCCAAGCTCGTCAGGCAGCAGGTGCCGCAGGTCCGGCGGGATGATCTCGCCTATCTCGCCGAGCGTGCAGGTCACCAGGGTCACTCGCGCGCCCTCGGCCGCGTACTTGGCCATCGTCGCGCCGGTCCCGATCGACTCGTCATCCGGGTGCGCGTGCACCAGTAGCAAGCTGTGCTCACCCGCGTGGCTGGACACCAACCCCTGACCTCCTCGCACCGCCTCGCGGATGAGGCTACCGGCCCGGCCTGGCCCGTGGCTAACGGGTCCAGTCATGCCGCCTGGGCTAATCGCCGTGTTCGCTGGATGGCCCGGAGCTGGCTGCGGGCCGCCGCTGCCTCGTCGACCATCTGCTTGAGCGCCCGCCAGCTTGCCGCCCGGCGCTCAGCCGCCACCCGCCGTGCCCCCTCCTGCGTCGCCTGGCGCTCGGCCCAGTCCCGCGCCCGGACGGGATCGGCCGCCAGCCAGCGATCAAGTTCTGCCAGCAGGTCAGCCACCGGGCAGTCCTTCGAGCACGCCCTCGGCCGACCGCACCATCCCCGTCGCCACAGCACCCGGATCACCTCGACCGCGCTCTGGCATCCCTCATACCTGGTCTCCCGCCAGCCATAACGCAGCGTCTCCTTGCCTTCCACCGACGCCTGTCTGTCGCGCGCGTTGTCGGCCGGGCGCCGGTGCTCCGGGTGCTGCTCCCGGCCGTCGAGCTCGACGATCACGCCCCACGGCAGGTACTCACGATCGCGGAATCCGACCTGACCGCCTGCCTTTGCGAACGGGACCTGCCTGCTGCACGGGGGCAACCCATGCGCCAGCTCGACGTTCTTGTCCCACAACAGCTCGAGCACGGAATGAGCACCATCAGACCCGGCGACGATGGCCTCGGTCAGCTCGACCCGCCAGCGCAGCTTCTTGCGCGACTTGACCGCCACAAGCAGGTCAACCGCATTCACCGGCACCTCGTTGCGGCCGAGGGCGCTGGTCACCCAGCCATAGACGTCATCGACGCTGGCGCACGCCTGGCAAAGATCGATCACCGTGTCGGGCGGCAGCGTCATCGGCGGCTCGCCCGCTGGGTACCGCGCCAGTCGCTCAGGCACGTCCGACACGTGGACCACTAGCCCGGGAACAGCGGTGACCCGCCGCCCCGCAGGCACGGTCACATGGATAACCTCCCCTGGCCCTGCCACCAGCCCCTGCAGTTCCGCGGCGGACTCGTGGCTCAGCATCGCCCCCTGCCCGGCGTACAACACCGCGGCCCACAATTGCGCCAGGCGCGGCAGCGTCCCGGTAAATGTCGCGTATACCCCGGCGTGCACGCGCTGCCATTCACCCGTCCGCACCTTCCAGTCAACGGCCCGCGCCGACATCGCGGCCTTGACCGCCTGCTTCCTAGCGATGACCCCAGCCTGAAGGCTCGCCGTCGCGCGCAACTTCACCGGCGATCTAGCACTCATGTCCCGATTGTGCAGGCCGCCACCGACATTCGAGCCTGCACTTTGCCCCACAGTCCCCATTTTCTCGAATGATTTTACTGTTAGGAAGGATCGGCTACGTTCCAATGTGCGAATGCTTCCCAACAAGGATTTCTTACCGTAAATAGAGGGGCGGTCGCGGCAGGTGAGTCCTAAGCAACTCATGTGACTCAGGAGGCCAGCTCGAGCCGGCTGAACCGCGCGGGGCCACCGGAATCCCGGGCCACCGGAACGCCGGGCCACCGGAATCCCGGGCCACCGGAGCGCCGGACACCGGGAGTGCCGCACCCAGGGGGTTGAGCGTGGCGGGGTGGCGGGGCTGGCAAGATCGGGAGTTATGGCAGACGACAGCTTTCCCCGGCAGCAGGCCCGTACCCGGCGGTTCACCCTTGGCGCACCCCGCGCGTTCAGCATCTCCCCCGACGGGGGCAAGGTCTTGTTCCTGCGGACCAAGGCCGGCGATGACCCAGTCACCTGCCTGTGGGAGGCCGACGCCGGCACCGGCGAGGAACGCCTGCTCGCCGACCCGCGCGCGCTCGGCAACGATGAGGAGAACCTGCCGCCTGAGGAGCGCGCCCGTCGCGAGCGGGTGCGCGAGAGCGCGGGCGGGATCGTCACCTACGCCTGCGACAAGAACCACACGCTCGCCGTCTTCCCGCTGTCCGGGCAGGTCTACACGGTCAGCCTGACCGACCCCGCGGCCGCGCCGCAGCTCCTGCCCACCCGCGTCCCCGCGCTGGACCCCCGGCCCGACCCGACCGGGACCAGGGTCGCCTACGTGCACGGCGGCACCCTGCGCATTCACGATTTGCGATCCGGAACGGACCGGCAAGCGTCTCCCACCCCGCCCGATCCGAGCATCACCTACGGCCTGGCGGAGTTCATCGCGGCCGAGGAAATGGAGCGCACCCGGGGCTACTGGTGGTCACCCGACGGCACCCGGATCCTGTTCCAGCGCACCGACGAGTCCCGCGTCCAGCGCTGGCACATCGCCGACCCGGCCAATCCCGGCCGGGAACCGAGCGTGGTCGCCTACCCGGCGGCAGGCACCCCGAACGCGGGCGTGTCGCTGTTCACCGCCTCCAGCGACACCACCAGCGGCGAGGCCGCCGAGGCCGCCGAGGCCGCGCTCACGGCCATCGACTGGGACGGCGAGGCCTTCCCCTACCTGGTCACGGCGTCCTGGGCCGAGCGACTGCTGATCGTCGTGCTCACCCGTGACCAGAAGGTCATGCGCCTGCTCGACGGCGAGACCGGCGCGGTGCTGCGGGAGGAGAGCGACCCGGCCTGGGTCGACATCGTGACCGGGGCTCCGGCGCAGCTGCCCGACGGGCGCGTCGTCTGGACAGCCATGAGCGAGGACACCCATCGGCTGGTCATCGCGGCGCCCGGCGACCTGCGCGCGGCGCCACCGCTGACGCCGGCGGGCTTGCAGGTACGTCAGGTACTTGCGACGGACGGCGACACGGTCTACTTCAGCGCCTCAGCCGAGCCGACCGAGATTGGCGTCTACGCCTACGACGCCAGCACCGGCGACCTCACCGACGTGGCGACCGCGCCTGGGGTGCACAGCGCCACCGCCAAGGGCGGCACCCGGGTCGTCAGCTCGGCCGGGATGCAAGAGGCGGGACGGTCCGTTCTGGTGCAAAAGGAAGGCGCGGCGGCGACGCGCATAACCTCCCTGGCGCAACGGCCCAACCTGCCCGCGCCGCGCCCGCACTTCCTGAACGCCGGGCCGGGTCAGATCAGGACGGCGGTGCTGTTCCCGTCCTGGCACGAGCCGGGCTCGGGGCCGCTGCCCGTCCTGATGGACCCCTACGGCGGCCCGCACGCGCAGGAGGTGCTGAAGACGGCCAGTGCCTTCCACCGGTCGCAGTGGTTTGCCGAGCAGGGCTTCGCGGTGGTTATCGCGGACGGGCGCGGCACGCCCGGGCGCGGTCCGGCCTGGGACCGTGCGGTCAAGGGCGACCTGGCGACACCGGCGCTTGAGGACCAGGTGACCGCGCTGCGCGCGGCGGCGGACGCCCACCCCGACCTGGACCTGGAGCGCGTCGGCATCCGCGGATGGTCGTTCGGCGGGTTCTTGTCCGCGCTGGCCGTGCTGCGCCGCCCCGACGTCTTCCACGTCGGGATCGCGGGCGCGCCGGTCACCGACTGGCGGCTGTACGACACCTGCTACACCGAGCGGTACCTCGGCGACCCGGCCGCCGCGCCTGAGGCCTATCACGCCAGCTCGCTCAACGCCGACGCCGTCAGCCGGCCACACCGGCCCCTGCTGATCATTCACGGCCTGGCCGACGACAACGTGGTGGTCGCGCACTCGCTGCGGCTGTCGTCCGCCCTGCTCGCCGCCGGGTATCCCCATTCGGTGCTCCCGTTGTCCGGTGTGACGCACATGACACCCCAGGAGGTAGTGGCGGAGAACCTGCTGTTGCTGCAGGTAGCGTTCCTCCGGCAGGCCCTGGGAAGCGCGGCCGTGTAGCCAGGCTCACATACGTGATGTGCGCCTCAATGCGGCATGCTTGGCTCTACAGGATTAGGTTCGTGGCATACGTGCGCGCGGTGGCGCATGCCCTGCGAGGGCACCCCTCAGGCTCACAGCCGCATGCGGCCTTCGCGCGTTGCATCACGGTCTTTAGCTAGACAGTGCCTGAAGTAAGCACGGTGCCTACAAGTAAACAGGGCCTTCAATACGGCAGCGAGGACGCTGAAGGATGACTCAACTATCGGACGCGCCCGCCAGATCGCGGGCGCAGATCGGCGAGCGGACGCTTCGCAAGGACAGCTGGTGGCAGGCGCCGGCCGTCGCTGCGACGCTGCTCTCGATATGGGTGGCGTACGCCACCGTCCGGGTTTTCACCGGACACTGGTATTACGTCCCCCAGTACCACTACCTCACCCCGTTTTACTCTCCTTGTGTTAACGGCGAATGCGTGCCCGGTTCTTCCAGCCTCGGGCACTGGATTCCGGCGATCCCGCCGATCATCCCCTACGCGTTCGTGTCGCTGCCGTTCGTGCTCGGCTTCCGGCTGTCGTGCTACTACTACCGCCGGACCTACTACCGGGCGTTCTGGCAGTCGCCGACGGCGTGCGCGGTGCGCGAGCCGCATAAGAAGTACTCAGGCGAGACGAAGTTCCCGCTGATCATGCAGAACCTGCACCGGTACTTCTTCTACATGGCCGTGGTCATCTCGGTCCTCAACACCTACGACCTAGCGCAGGCGTTCCGCGGGCCGGACGGGAACTTCGGCCTCGGCCTCGGCACCATCATCATGGCGGCCAACGTCGTCCTGCTGTGGGCCTACACGCTGTCCTGCCACTCGTGCAGGCACATCACCGGCGGCCGCCTCAAGCACTTCTCCAAGCACCCGGTGCGCTACTGGATGTGGACGAAGATCTCCTGGCTCAACACCAGGCACATGCAGCTGGCCTGGACGACGCTGGGCACGCTGATGCTCACCGACCTGTACATCATGCTCGTCGCCAGTGGCGCCATCTCCGACGTGCGCATCTTCAACTAGGACTGCATCAGTCATGACCTCAGAAAACATCGAGCGTTACTCCTACGACGTGGTAGTGATCGGCGCTGGCGGCTCCGGACTGCGGGCGGCGATCGCGGCCCATGCCCGGGGCAAGAAGACCGCGATCATCAGCAAGTCCCTGTTCGGCAAGGCGCACACCGTCATGGCCGAGGGTGGCGCGGCCGCCGCGATGGGCAACGCGAACGCGAACGACAACTGGCAGGTTCACTTCCGCGACACGCTGCGCGGGGGCAAGTTCCTCAACAACCCCCGGATGGCCGAGCTGCACGCCAAGGAGGCCCCCGATCGGGTCTGGGAGCTTGAGGCCTGGGGCGCGATCTTCGACCGGACCCCCGACGGGAAGATCTCCCAGCGCAACTTCGGTGGCCACAGCTACCCGCGGCTCGCGCACGTGGGCGACCGGACCGGCCTCGAGATGATCCGCACGCTGCAGCAGCGGGTCGTCGCCCTGCAGCAGCAGGACTCCATCGCGCTCGGCGATCCCGAGGCCGGGCTTCGGGTCTTCGCGGAGACGACGATCACCCGGCTGGTCAAGGACTCCTCTGGGCGGATCGCCGGGGCGTTCGGGTACGTGCGCGACACCGGCAAGTTCGTCCTGTTCGAGGCGCCGGCCATCATCCTCGCGACCGGCGGCATCGGGCGGACCTTCAAGGTCACCTCCAACTCCTGGGAGTACAGCGGCGACGGGCACGCGCTCGCGCTGCTGGCCGGGGCGTCGCTGCTGAACATGGAGTTCGTCCAGTTCCACCCGACCGGCATGATCTGGCCGCCGTCGGTCCGCGGCATCCTGGTCACCGAGTCCGTCCGCGGCGACGGTGGCGTGCTGCGTAACTCCGAGGGCAAGCGGTTCATGTTCAACTACGTGCCGGACGTGTTCCGCGCGCAGTACGCGGAGACCGAGGAAGAGGCCGACCGCTGGTACAAGGACGCGGACAACAACCGGCGTCCGCCCGAGCTGCTGCCGCGCGACGAGGTCGCCCGGTCGATCAACTCCGAGATCAAGGCGGGACGCGGCACCCCGCACGGCGGCGTGTACCTCGACGTCTCCACCCGGCTGCCCGCGGAGGAGATCCTGCGGCGGCTGCCGTCCATGCACCACCAGTTCAAGGAGCTGGCGGACGTGGACATTACCAAGGAGCCGATGGAGATCGGGCCGACCTGCCACTACGTGATGGGTGGCGTCGAGGTCGACCCGGACACGGCCGCCTCCTCGGTGCCGGGCCTGTTCGCGGCGGGCGAGGTGTCAGGCGGCATGCACGGCTCCAACAGGCTCGGCGGCAACTCGCTGTCTGACCTGCTCGTGTTTGGCAAGCGGGCCGGCGACGGCGCGGCGGACTACCTGGAGTCGCTGGGATCTTCCGTGCCGTCGGTGCCGCAGGCCTCCCTGGACGCCGCCATGGCCGAGGCGCTCGCGCCGCTCGAGCGGTCGGAGGGCGAGAACCCGTACACGGTGCACGCCGAGCTGCAGCAGACGATGAACGACCTGGTCGGGCTCATCCGCCGGGAGCACGAGGTCAAGCACGCGCTCGAGGAGCTCGTGTCCTTCAAGGAGCGGGCGGCCAAGGTAGCGGTGCCTGGCGGCCGGGCCTACAATCCCGGCTGGCACTACGCGCTTGACCTGCGCAACATGCTGCTGGTCGCCGAGTGCGTGGCGATGGCCGCGCTCGAGCGGCAGGAGTCGCGCGGCGGCCATACCCGCGAGGACTACCCGGAGATGTCGCCCGAGTGGCGCAAGGTCAACCTGATCCTGACGCTGTCCGGTGCCGGCGACCAGGTCGCGATGACCCGCAAGCCGCTAGCGAAGATCCGGCCCGACCTGCTCGCGCTGTTCGAGGAGTCCGAGCTGAAGAAGTACATGACCGAAGAGGAACTGGCCGACCTGCCCGCCGCAGCATCGACGGTGTCGGCTTCGGCTTCGCCGGACTCGAATTCGACCGGGCCGCGGGAAGGGAAGCACTGATGGGATACAAGGCAAAGTTCCGTGTCTGGCGGGGCGACGCTGGCTCGGGCGCGCTCAAGGACTACGAGGTTGAGGTCAACGAGGGCGAGGTCGTCCTCGACGTGCTGCACCGCCTGCAGGCCACCCAGGCCTCGGACCTGGCCATCCGGTGGAACTGCAAGGCGGGCAAGTGCGGCTCTTGCTCGATGGAGATCAACGGCCGGCCGCGCCTCGGCTGCATGACGAGGATGTCGACGTTCACCCAGGAAGAGACGGTCACGGTGACGCCGATGCGGACGTTCCCCGTCATCCGCGACCTGGTCACGGACGTGTCATTCAACTACGCCAAGGCCCGGCAGATCCCGTCGTTCACGCCGGACCCGGCGACCAAGCCGGGCGAGTTCCGGATGCAGCAGGAGGACGTGAACCGGTCGCAGGAGTTCCGCAAGTGCATCGAGTGCTTCCTGTGCCAGAACACCTGCCACGCGATCCGCGACCACGAGGAGAATGAGAGCTACTTCGCCGGCCCCCGCTTCCTCATGCGGGTCGCCGAACTGGAGATGCACCCGGCGGACGAGGCCGACCGGCGCGACATCGCGCAGGAAGACTTCGGCCTCGGCTTCTGCAACATCACCAAGTGCTGCACCGAGGTCTGCCCGGAGCACATCAAGATCACCGACAACGCGCTCATCCCGCTAAAGGAGCGCGTCGCCGGGCGCAAGTACGACCCGCTGGTCTGGCTGGGCTCCAAGATCGGCCGCCGCAAGGCCGAGGGCACCCCGTCCGTGCCGGGCAAGCGGTAGTTCCGCACTCGCGGCAAAGCGGCCCTGGCCCCCTCCGCTGGGGGGCCAGGGCCGCTTCGCGTTCGGCTGCCGCGCGGTGCTACCCCACCCGCCAGGTCGCGTTCATGCCCGTCGAGCAGGCCCCGAGGACCAGGGCGATGCCGACGGCCGAGCCTGCGGGGGCCGTCAGGCACAGGCCGTAGGCCGCGCTCTTGATCCGCACCGGGATGTGCCCGGCGGAGACCAGCGACCACTGCTGTGCCGGGGTGCCGAGGCATTCCGCCACCGTGACCGCGAGGTCGCCGGCCGTGAGGCAGTCGCCACCGGCCAGCGCCGTGATCTCGGAGCTGGACGTCAGTGACCATCGCTCGGCAGCCGGCTGGCCGCAGTCGGCCAGCACCGCCGGGGACCCCGCTATGCCCCCTCCCGGCGCGTCCAGGCAGCGGCCGGCCACCCCTGAGACCACGGCGGCCGCCGGGCGGCTCCACTGCTGCGCCGTAGCCTGGCCGCCGTCGGCGCAGGCGGCGAGCGCGGGCCGGGTGCCGTCGGCGACGCTCAGGGCCGGGCCGGCCAGGCAGGTGCCGTACCTGACGCTGACGATGGAGCCACCAGTCCCCGCGTGCCACTGCTCGGCGCTGCGCGAGTTGCAGCGTTCGATGAGCAGGTGAGCCCGGCTGGCGGTCAGGCAGCGTCCGAGCACCCTGATCGTGCCATCCTGGACGGCGGTCCACGCCTGGTTCGGCTGGCCCGTGCAGGTCGCGAGGTCCACGGGGGTGCCATTCACGGTGCGGAACGACGGGTCATCGAGGCACTTGGCGGCCGCGCCCTGCTGCCGTATGGAGCCGGTGGTGCCGCTGTCCGCCGCCACCCAGACCCGCCAGGCAATCCAGGCGGACGCGGCGACGCGGGACCCGCTGGTGGCCGAGACCCTGACCAAGTAGCGGCCAGGCCGGTAGGGCCAGCCGGTGATCAGCCCGGTCGGGCTCATCGTCAGCCCGGCCGGCAGCCATCGTGCCGTCAGCACCGGCGGCGGGTCGCCTGCCTGTCCGCCGCCCTGCTCGCCGGCCGCCGCGCCGCCGTGCTTGCCCGCGGCGTCGTCGGTCGCGTCGGCGGTGGCGGCGGTGGCGCGAACCTGGACTGACACGGGACCGCCCGCGGTGCTGGCCTCCCTGGCCGGGGCCAGGGGCGGCGTGTCCCAGGTGAACGCGATCGTCGCGGGCACGCCGCCCGTGGCCGTCACGGTCACCCGATAGGCGCCGGCGACGGTTGGCGTCCCGGTGAGCAGGCCGGACGAGCTGAGGCTCAGGCCTGGCGGCAGCGCCTGTGACGAGTACCTGACCGCCCGGCCATTTCCCGCCCCCTGGGCGTTAAGCGCGTTCAGCGTCTGCAACTGGACCGGCGTGACGGCGGTCCCGAGCACCGAGCCCTGCCGGATCGGGCCAAGGTAGTCGAGGTCAACCGGGCCGGTGATGCCCGCGACGCTACCGAACGAGGTGTACTGCCAGAACGTGGGGCTGCCCCACCCGGGCATGGCGGGCGGGCTTGAGACGCCGTAGTCGGCGAGCCACAGCGGGTAGGCCGGGCCGAAGCCGGCGTAGTTCCCCGTGCACCTGGCCCAGAAGTCCGGTGCCGTGTAGATGATCGGCGTCTTGCCGGACAGGGCCGTCATCTCGGCCAGGAACTGGCTGATCCAGGTCAGCATGGCCGGCCTGCTCAGGCCGTAGCACTCGTTGGCGTTCGGCTGGCTCCCGCGGCCGGCGTAAGGGTCGGCCTCGATGTCCAGGACTACCGGCAGCATCAGCCCGCTTGAGTGATAGGCCGGGGTGGTCTTCGCCGCGCCGATCTCGTTATCCCAGGCATAGGCGGCCTGGGTAGTACCGGTCCCGTAACCGCGGATCTTCCTTGCCGCGTCGCCTTGGTACGGGTCCGCGAACACGTACGGCATCACGTACAGCCCGGCCGCCGTGGCGGCCCGGGTGTAGGGCTGGTAGATGGAGTCCTTGAAGTACGTCCCCTCTGACGCCTTCACGCCCACGAACGTAATGCCGGCCTTCCGCAGGTCCGGCCAGGTCGAGCTGGTCACGGCAGTGAAGTCGCTGATGTCCACGCCGCGGGCCGAGCCAGCGATGGGCGACGCGCTCGCGGCCGGCCGCGGGCCGGCTCCTGGGGCCGGTGATCCGTACGCTGTCGGGCCGACGGCCGCGGCCAGCGCGGCGATGACGATAAGCGCCGCGCTGGCCCGCCTGACACTCCTGCCGCTGACCTGGAGTTGTCCCGTCACAGAGGGAGGGTAACAGTGACGGCGACTAACACCGGGTAAGCGGCCGAACGCGTCCTGATCGCGCCTGGCTCGCTAGCCCACGCGCCAGGTCGAGCTCAGGGCGGTCGAGCAAGTGCCCAGGATGAGATGGGTGCCGCTCGACGGCACCGTGACGCACAGCCCGGAAGCCACCGACTCGATCTCCTGCGCGATGTTCCCGGCCGCCACCATCTTCCAGTGCTGCGACGAGGCGTTGGCGCACTTCTCCACCTCGACCGGGTCGCCCGCCGCCGTGCCCCCCTCGGTCAGGCAGTAGTTCGTCTGCACCGCGAGCTGGGCGTTGAATGCGTCGTTCCACCACTGCGCGCTGTAGGTGCCGCAGGTGCCGATCGCGGCACTCGCCCCGGACTTGGTCAGGCACATCCGCGCGACGCCAGCGGCGATCGGGGCTATCGGCCCGCTCCAGTGCTGGTTCGGCTTGCTCGTGGTGTTGGTGCACGTCGCGAGCGACGGCCTGGTGCCGTTCGCGACCGAGCCGGACGGCCCGTTCAGGCACTTGCCGTAGCGGACGCTGACGAGCGATCCGTCCGTGCTGACCCGCCACTGGTCGGCGACGCTGCCGTTGCAGGAGTAAAGCAGCACGCTGGTCCCGCTCGCGGCCAGGCAGTGGCTAAGCACCCGGATGGATCCGTCCTCGACGAATGTCCACGACTGGTTCGACTTGCCGTTACAGGTCGCCAGGTCGATCGGGGTCCCGCTGCTGGTGCGCGAGGACGGGTCGTCCAGGCACTTGTTGCTGCCGCCCAGCTGGTGGACCTGCCCCTTCGTGCCGGTGTCGCCGTCCGCCTTGACCGTCCAGGTGAACGGGACCGTGGCGACCGCGCCAAGCCCGTCCTTGGCCGTGACCTTCACGCTGTAGGTTCCCGGGGTGGCCGGCCAGCCGCTGATCTGGCCGGTCGAGGAGATGGACAGCCCCGGCGGCAGGCCCGTCGCGGTGAAGGCCGGCGGCGTGTAGCCGCTCAGCGTCGAGTTCGTGTCGCTGACGGTGAGCTGCGCCGACGTCGGGGACCCGGTCGATGAGGACCGGCTTGCCTGCGCCGGGAACGAGATGGGATCGGTCACATCCCACACCAGGGAGGCGCTCGACACGCTCCCGTCGGACGCCGTCCGGGTGACCACCACCGTAAACGAGCCGCCCTGAGCGGGCGTGCCGCTGATCACGCCGGTCGAGGAGCTGACCGCCAGCCCCAGCGGCAGGCCGGTCGCCTTGAACGTGGCGGTCACGCCGGTGCCAAGCGCAGGGAAGGACGTGAACTGGAAGGGCGTTACCGCGGCGCCGACCTTCGCGTCCTGCGTGACCAGGTAATCGCCGTCCACGCCGCCGGACATGCCGCCCACCGTTATGTCGTCGCTGTACTGCCACAGGCCCGGGCCGCTCCAGCCCGCTACCGCGGGTGGGGTGGTGATCCCGTAGTCCGCGAGCCAGAACGGGTAGGAGGTGAAGGCACTGCTACCCGGGCTGCTCGCGCTGCCGCCTGTGCACAACGACCAGAAGGACGGGTTGGTGTAGATGACCGGCGTCTTCCCCGAGTCCTTCTGCATCTCGGTGAGGAACTGGCTGATCCAGCTCACCATGCCCGAGGGAGTCTGGTTGTAGCAGGAGTTGACCGTGCTCGAGGTGTACGGGTCCTGCTCGATGTCCAGCGCCACCGGCAGCATGAGGCTGCTCGAACTGTAGGCCGGGCTGGCCGAGCTGATCTCCTGCCAGGCGTAGTCGGCCTGGCACTGGGCGGTCCCGTTGCCGGTGTGCGGGTTACCGAACACGTAGGGCATCACGTCAAGGCCGGCGGCCGTTGCGGCGGCCGTGGCGGCCTTGTAGCCGGCGAACTTGCTGCTGTCCGAGTACGGCGCCTCGTCGGTGTAGTAGTCGCCCTCGGTTGCCTTGATCGCCAGGAAGGAGACGCCCGAGCTCTGAAGGGCGGACCAGGCCGGGGCGGTGGCGGTTCCCGTGGAGGGGAAGTTGACGTCGGAGATGTCAATGCCCTGGGCGTCGCCAGAAGGGGGCGCCACGGCCGCCGGGCGCACGGCCGCCGCCCGCGCTCGCAGCGCGGTCGGCGTGAGGTCCGCGGCGCGGGCCTTCAGCGCCGCCGACGCGTCGGCGGCCGACGATGACGAAGTGGTGGCCGAGCATGAATTCGGCAGCGCGGTGGCGCTCGCCGGCCCCCCTGCGAGCGCCGTGAAGCCGACGGCTACGGTCGTCCCCGCGACGATGATTCCTGCGGCGCCAATACCAGCCCACTTAGCGCGTTTTCCCCGGTGTCGTCCAGTCACGTGCGGCAGGCTAACAGCAATGCCCTACTTAGGTTGCGAATTGGATGCAACCTGGTGATATGAGATTAAATCGACACCGTATCGGATACTTCTGAATCTCCCAAGCGAGCGAGCCGCCGGCGCTGGTCATCGGTAGCATGACATGGTGTCTGCTGCCTTGACCTATCCCGAAGCGATCATCCTCGGTGCCTTCCAAGGCGTGACTGAGCTGTTCCCCGTGTCCAGCCTTGGCCACAGCGTGCTGATCCCGGCCCTCATCGGCGGGAGCTGGAAGAACCTCGACGTGACCGCCAAGGACTCGCCCTACCTCGCCTTCATCGTCGGGATGCACGTGGCCACCGCCATCGCCATGATCATCTACTTCTGGCGGGACTGGCTCCGTATCATCAGGGGCTTCTTCAGCTCGTTCGGGCAGATGACCAACCCCACGCCGGGCACTAGGCGCTTCGAGTTCAGGGACATCTACTCCAAGCTCGCCTGGATGATCATCCTGGGCACGATCCCGGTGGGCATCGCCGGGGTGATCCTCGATCACCCGGTGCGCACGGTACTGGCCAAGCCGACTCCGACCGCGATCTTCCTGGCGCTCAACGGCGTGCTCTTGTTCGGCGGCGAGTTCCTGCGCCGGCGTCGCGCCGGACTTGACGCTCAGTACCCGGCGGCCGGCCCGGCGGCCGCGGTCAACCCGGCCGATGGCTGGGGTGGTCCCTTCGAAGGCGGGCCGCAGGGCGGCGATTACCGCCCCCAGCCCGGCTTCACTCCCCGCGGAGAGTCCCGCGACCAGCCCGGCTTCACCCCGCGGGCCGACTACCGTGGCCAGAGCCGCCACGGCGAGCAAGGCCATGGCGACCGGGGCGGCTACGGAAACCGCGGCTACGACGACCGCCCCGGCCAAGGTGGTTACGGTGACCAGGGCGGCTACGGCGACCAGGGCGGCCAGGGCGGCTACCCGGACCGGCGCGACCTTGGCGGCCAGCCGGGCTACACCGACGCTTCCTGGGGTGGCGGCCAGCGCGGCTACCAGAGCCGGGGCAGGCACGCCCAGCGGCGGGACGAGCGCGGCGGGCAGGGCAGCGACCAGCCCCGGTACGACCAGGGCGGGCATCAGCAGGGCGGCTACAACCAGGGCGGCTACCAGCAGGGCGGCTACAACCAGGGCGGCTACCAGCAGGGCGGCTACGGTGACGATGGTTATCGCGGGCGGCGTGCGCCGCGGCAGCAGCCCCCACAGCAGCACCAGTCGGCGGCTCCCGTCTCGGCGAGCGCGCACGACGCACAGCTGGCCATGGAGTCCGACCGCAGGCTTTCCTGGTTCAGCTGGCTGACCGCCATCGCGCTAGGGGCCAGCCAGATCCTGGCGCTGTTCCCTGGCTTCAGCCGGGACGGCAGCGTGATGGTCGCCGGAATGGTTCGCGGCCTGTCCCGGCAGGACGCAGTGCGCTTCTCCTTCCTGCTCTCCGCCCCGGTGATCTTCGCGGCCGGATTGTTCAAGGCCAACGAGTTGCTTGGCCCGGAGACCAAGGGGATCCACGGCCCCATCCTGGCGGGCATGGTCGTCGCGGGCATCTGCGCCTACCTGGCCCTGTGGTTCCTCGACCGGCTGCTGTCCAACCCCAAGCGCACGCTGACACCGTTCGCGATCTACTGCCTGGTCGCGGGGATAGCCAGCCTGCTGATCCTGGGCTAGGGACGCTGGTGGGGCCTAGCTGAGAATCGGCTACGAGCATGCCGGGAACAGGCCGCGCCGACTCCTGGCATGAGGTACTTTGTTGCGCATGCGCCCCAGTGGCACCGTTTGTGCCTCTATGTCCGAAATGGTGCTGCGCCTCGCCGGTGAGGCCGGCCGCGTCAGCCTGGCCCTGACGGCCCACTCGCCCGGTGCCCGGGCCAGCGTCGACCAGCACGCCGCCGAGATCAAGGGCGCCCTGGCCTCCTGTGGCCGCCCGGTCACGACCGCTACCTTGCTCAGCTACGCGGAAGGCTTCACCGAGGCCGCCATCGCCCGCGGCTGGTGGCCCCCGTGCCGCCCGCTTGACCAGCCCGTGGCCGTCCTTGACGGCTCGCTCACGGCCGCAGGCTCCCAAGGCTCTGATGGCGCGAGCCGCCCCGGCGCTGCGGCCAGCCTGCCACCATCCCCGCGCCCCGAGCTGGACTGGGAGTCTCTCCGCCTGGCCGCCATCTGCCGCCTGCTGATCGAGGCCCAGGATCTGGGGACGACGGGCCATTAGGGCATCGGGAGTAGCCCTCCCGATGCCCTCCTTGCTAGCGGGCCGCTTGCGGCCGGCTACTCCGAGCGGGCCATGCGGCCGCGCATCCGGCCGCGCTCCTTGGCGTCGAGGATCACCTTGCGGATGCGGACCGCGGTCGGGGTCACCTCGACGCACTCGTCGTCGGAGCAGAACTCCAGCGCCTGCTCCAGGCTGAGGACCCGCGGCGGCACCAGGCGCTCCAGTTCCTCACCGGTCGACTGGCGGACGTTGGTGACCTTCTTCTCCTTGGTGATGTTCACGTCCATGTCGTCGTCGCGGGAGTTCTCGCCGACGATCATGCCCTCGTACACCTCGGTGGTCGGTGAGACCATGAGCGCCCCGCGCTCCTGCAGGTTGAACATGGCGTAGGTGGAGGCCACCCCGGTCCGGTCGGCGACCAGCGAGCCGGTCGCCCGGCCGCGAAGCGCCCCGGCCCAGGGCTCGTAGGACTCGAAGACGTGGTGGGCGATGCCCGTGCCGCGGGTCTCGGTGAGGAACTGGGTGCGGAACCCGATCAGGCCGCGGGACGGGACCAGGAAGACCAGCCGGACCCAGCCGGTGCCGTGGTTGGTCATCGTCTCCATCCGGCCGCGCCGCACCGAGACGAGCTGGGTGACCGCGCCAAGGTACTCCTCGGGCACGTCAACCGAGAGCCGCTCGACCGGCTCGTGCACCTTGCCGCCGATCTCGCGGGTCACCGCCGCGGGACGGCCGACGGTCAGCTCGTAGCCCTCCCGGCGCATCGTCTCGACCAGGATCGCCAGCGCCAGCTCGCCCCGGCCACGGACCTCCCAGGCGTCCGGCCGGTCGATCTGCAGCACCTGCAGTGACACGTTGCCGATGAGCTCGCGGTCCAGCCGGTCCTTGACCAGCCGGGCGGTGACCTTGGTGCCCTTCTCCCGGCCGGCGAGCGGTGAGTTGTTCACCCCGATCGTCATCGAGATCGCGGGCTCATCCACGCTGATCAGCGGCAACGGGCGTGGGTCGTTCGGGTCGGCCAGGGTCTCGCCGATCATGATCTCAGCGATGCCGGCGATCGCGACGATGTCGCCGGGCCCGGCGGAATCCGCCGGGACGCGCTCCAGGGCCTCGGTGCGCAGCAGCTCGGATATCTTGACCCGCTCCACGGACCCGTCCCGCTTGCACCAGGCGACTTGCTGGCCACGGGTAAGCGTGCCGTTATGGATCCGGCAAAGCGCGATCCGGCCCAGGTAGTTAGAGGCGTCCAGGTTGGTGACGTGCGCCTGCAGCGGGGCGTCCGGGTCGTAAGACGGGGCCGGGACGGTCGTGCGGATGACGTCGAACAGCGGTTCCAGGTCGTCGCTGTCGGGCATCTCGCCGTCCTTGGGACGGCTGAGCGAGGCCCGGCCGGCCCGGGCGGCGGCGTAGACGATCGGGAACTCGATCTGCTCCTCGGTCGCGTCCAGGTCCATGAACAGCTCGTAGCACGCGTCGATGACCTCGGCGATCCGTGCGTCCGAGCGGTCGACCTTGTTGATCACGAGGACAACGGGAAGCTTGGCCTCCAGCGTCTTGCGCAGCACGAACCGAGTCTGCGGCAGCGGCCCCTCGCTCGCGTCGACCAGCAGCACGACGCCATCGACCATAGATAGACCACGCTCGACCTCACCGCCGAAGTCCGCGTGACCCGGCGTGTCGATGATGTTGATCGTCAGCCCGCCGTGCTTCACCGCGGTGTTCTTCGCGAGGATCGTGATGCCCTTCTCGCGCTCCAGGTCGTTGGAGTCCATGACCCGCTCGGCGACGTGGGCGTGGGCGCCGAACGCGCCGGATTGCCAGAGCATCGCGTCCACCAGCGTGGTCTTGCCGTGGTCGACGTGCGCGACGATCGCGACGTTCCGCAGGTCATCGCGGGTCGCGCTGTGAGTGGTGGCGTGCAGTGCGGGCATGCGTGAGTTTCCGGATCCTCGGCGTTAGGGATGCGCTGGTCAGCGACTGTGCCCGGCAAGAGCCGGTCGCCGGTGCGCGCGATGCCACGCGAAGTGGTGGCCAAGCACACATCCTACCGGCCCGGATCGCCCATCTGGCCGGACGGCCACGGGCGGGCGGCCTCGCCCCGTCATGACCTCGGTTGCTCATGGGTGAGACAGCCCAGTCGCAGTGTGATCGCAATCCCGGTAGCCAATCCGGCGATAGCGATGAACGCTTCGGCGACTTCTGGCGTATTAACCTCGTGCCGATTCGGAGAAGCGACGAGACGGGTGCCTGGCTGGGTAGTCACCGGGCACCGTTGGTCGGGTACGTGCTGCCGCTAGTGAACAGGGACCTGCAGGCGGCCGAGGACGTCGTGCAGGAAACCATGCTCCGGGGCTGGCAGCACTCCACCGAGCTGGAGCCGGAGAAAGCCGGGCCGTGGCTGCACACCGTGGCCCGCAACATCGCCATCTCCGCCTACCACCGCCGGAGGCGGACCCGGCCGAGGGAAGTGCCGCTTGAGGAGAACGCCCTGCCTGACGCAGACGACGGCGTGGACCAGATGTCGGACGCATGGCTGCTTGGCACCTCCCTGAACTCGATCGACCCCGCGCACCGGGCCGTGATCACGGAGCTGTTCTATCACCGCAAGACGGTGGCCGAGGTGGCGGAGATGCTCGGCATCCCGGAGGGCACCGTGCGGTCGCGCTGCTTCTACGGGTTGCGGGCGCTGCGGACGGCACTGGAAAAGCAAGGGATCACGCGGCCATGACCTGTTCAATGATGATGTCGCTTGGCGTCTACGTGCTGGGCGCGGCGGACCCCGCCGAGCGCCACCGACTGGAGGCCCATCTACCTGGCTGCCCGGCGTGCCGGGCCGAGCTGAGCCGGCTGGCGCCGCTGCCTGGCGTGCTCGCGGCCATCCCGCAGAGCATGCGCCAGGCGACCGTGCCGCCTGGCCGTCAGCGCCGGCTCCCACGGCGGTCAGCGGGGCCAGGCCGGGCCAGGCGGCGCTGGACCGTGGCCGCGGCGGCCGCCGCGGCGGCCGCGGGCCTGGCCGGGGGGCTGTGGCTCTCCTCCGGCGGCGGGCAGCAGCAGGTCCCCGTGACCCTCACAGGATCCAACCCGGCCACGCACGTCAGCGCGACGGCGACCCTCACCGCGACGTCATGGGGCACGAGCATCCAGCTGCGGGTCCGTGGCGTCCCCGAGAACGTGGAGTGCCGCCTGGTCGTCCGCTCCCGAGGCGGGCGCACCGAGGTAAGCGGCGCCTGGGACGCCTGGCGGGAAGGACCGCTGAGCATCCCGGCCAGCGCCTCCTGGCTGCCGTCCGACATCGCGAGCCTCCAGGTGACCACCCCGGCCGAGACCTTGGTGACCATCAGCGTCAGCCACCCGGCACAGGAGGCCGGCCAGTGACAGGCATGCTCACCCGCCCCGGACAGCACACGACGTGGCGGTGGCCAGTGCGGGCCGCGCGAGCCGGGACCGCCGTGGGACTGGCCATCGACGCCTACGTTCACTTTGACCTGGCCTCTACCTATGCCGAGTCGGGCGGGGCGATCAACGAGGGCGTGCTGTTCCGGGTCGAGGCGGTCGTGGCGGTGCTGGCGGCGGTGGCGGTCATCGCGAGCGGCCGCCTGGCCTGTCTCCTGGCCGGGCTGGCGGTGGCCGGCAGTGCGCTGACCGTGATGCTTGTGTCACGATACGTGGCCATCGGGCCGATCGGGCCGATCCCTAGCTTGTACGACCCGGTCTGGTACCAGGAAAAGCTACTCGCGGCCTTCGCCGAGGGCGCGGCATCGGTCACTGCGCTAGCCGGAGCCATCGTCACCGGCTGGACCTTCAGGGCACAGCGGACGGCCAGATCTTCACCGAGGTAACCGGCGGGCAACCGCAGCCAATCCCACAGGAGGAACATCGCCATGACAACCGAATCCAGCCCCGCTGCGCGCGGCCGCCTCTCCCGCCTCTCCTTCGGGACCGGCCTGGCCGCGGTGGCGGCCGCCGCGCTGCTCGCGGCCTGTTCCAGCGGGGTGAGCTCGGCGCCCGCGGCTGGCGGTGCGGGCAGCACGAGCCAGGGTGGCGCGGCCAGCGGGACCCTGCTGTCCACCAGCCAGGTGTCCGGGGCAGGGACCGTGCTGACCGATCAGTCAGGGATGACGGTGTACGAAGCCCAGCAGGAGACGGGCGGCAAGATCTTCTGCACCGCCAGCTGCCTGAGCTTCTGGATGCCGGTCACCGTCGGCCAGGGCGTGACGCTGCACGCGGCGAGCAGCGTCACCGGCAAGCTCGGCACGCTCAAGCGGCCGGACGGCGGCACCCAGCTCACCGTCAACGGCCACCCGCTGTACACCTTCAGGCAGGACAGCGGCCCCGGCTCGGATGCGGGCAACAACTTCAGCGACAGCTTCGGCGGCCACTCCTTCACGTGGCACGCCCTCACCGCCGCGGGTGCGGCCGCCCCCACGGGTACCGGCGGCAGCAGTACCCCGGCCAGCAACCCCTACGGCTACTGACAGGCGCCTCTTGGTCCGTGCCCCAAGGGCCGACACGGAAGGGAGACGCGGGGAAAGGAGCAACGGGAAGACATGGGCCAGGACTGTGCCAGGTGGCACGACGATCTCGGTGCCTACACCCTGGGCGCGCTGGACGCGAAGGACAGCGCCGCGATGCGCGCCCACCTTGCCGGCTGCGCGGCGTGCCGCGCCGACTACGAGTACCTCCTGCCGGTCCGCAACTGGCTGGCCAGGACGCGGCAGCACCTGGCGACCTGCCGGGCCTGTAGATCCGACTACCAGGACCTCCTCCACCTGCGGCTACTCCCCGCCAGCCCGCCGGCCGGTACTCGGCCACGCGGCGCCTTAGGTGCCTTAGGCGCCGAGGGACGGCCCGCGGTCCTGAACCTAAGGCGTTCGTCCGATGCGGCGGCCTGGGCCTTAGACCGAATCTAAAGGTACGGGAAAGCCACACGCGGCTCCCCGCCGAAGAGGAGGACAGGAAATGCACCACTATGTGGCGCAGGAGATCATCCGGCAGCGCGCAGATGAGATGCAGGCGCAGGCGAGGCAGGACCGGGCGGCCAGGCAGGCACGGGAGGCACGGCACAGCCGGGAGGCTGAGGCCGCCAAGGAGGCCCGGCGACCGGGCCAGGCAAGCCTGGCCCCGGGCGCGGGGGCGGAGGTGATTCCCCTGCCGCGAGTCCCCGACTACGTGGACGGGACGTTCCGTGACGCCGGGTCTCGCTCGCGTGCCTGCTGATGGGGGCCGGGGTCGTTGCCACGACATTTCAGCCAGCTGAAATGTCGGACCCTGCTGGCATCATTGGAGAAGTGAGCAGGCGCCCGACGAGCCCGGTCCTGATTGGACGGGCACCGCAAATGGCTGCCCTGGAGGCCGCGCTTGAGGCGGTCCGCCAGGGCAGCCCCGCGACCCTGCTCATTGGAGGCGAGGCTGGGGTGGGCAAGTCCAGGCTCGTGGGCGAGTTCAGCTCGCGGGCGCGGGCCTGCGGCGCCCGGGTGGTAACCGGCGGGTGCCTGGAGCTCGGCGCGGACGGACTGCCGTTCGCCCCATTTACGGCGATGCTGCGCGACCTGGTCCGCGAACTGGGGCCGGACCAGGTCAACGCGCTGCTGCCCGGCGGCGGCCGAGTCGCCAGGGAGCTGGCCAGGCTGCTTCCCGAGCTCACCTGGAGTGGAGCCTCCCCCGGTACCGGCCGGGGCCTGGCCAGCCGGGGCCTGGCCGACAGAGAACTAGCCAACGGAGGACTGACCAGTGGGGACCCGGCCAGCGCGGGCCCCGCCGACACCGTCTCGACGGCCAGGCTCGCCAGCTCGGCCGACTCGGCCGGAGAGGCACGCGCCCGGCTTTTTGAGGAGTTCCTGACCCTGCTTGAGCGGCTGGCCGAGCTGGCACCGCTGGTGGTCGTCGTGGAGGACGCGCACTGGGCGGACGGGTCAAGCCGGGACCTGCTGGCCTTCCTGACCGGCTACCAGCGAACGCTGCGCCAGGTGCTCATCGTCGTGACGTTCCGCTCGGACGAGCTGCACCGGACCCACCCGCTCCGCCCGTTGCTCGCCGAGCTTGGCCGGATCGACTGGGTGGAGCGGATCGAGCTGCCCCGGCTCAGCCCGGCCGAGGCGGTTGAGCTCGCGACGGGCATCCTGGACCACCCGCCCGCCCCCGAGCTGGCCGACCGGCTGTTCCAGCGGGCCGAGGGGAACCCGCTGTTCACCGAGGAACTGCTGTGCTGCGACGGCGGCCTGGCCGAGGAGATCCCCGATTCACTGGCCGACCTCCTGCTCAACGTGGTCAGGCGGCTGCCAGAGGAGACCCAGGAGGTACTCAGGGTAGCCAGCGCGGCGAGCGGCGGCGCGAGCCACGCGCTGCTGGTCAAGGTCACCGGCCGGGGCGAGGCCGACCTGTCTCGTGCGCTGCGCCCTGCGGTCACGGGGAACGTCCTGATCACGACCAGCGGCGGGTACGCGTTCCGGCACGCGCTCATCCGCGAGGCGGTGCACGAGGACCTGCTGCCGGGCGAGCACGGCCAGGTACACGCCCGGTACGCCGAGGCGATCGACGCGGACCCTGCCCTCGTCCCCGACGGCCGGGCGGAGATCGAGAAGGCGCACCACTGGCATGCGGCCCACGACACGACATGGGCACTGATCGCCGCCTGGCAGGCCGCCGCCCAGCCCGGCCACGCGGTCGCCTACGCGGAGCGGCTGATGCTGCTCAGCCGGGTCCTCGAGCTGTGGGATCAGGTAGCGGACGCGGCTGGGCGGATCGGCGCCGATCACGTGCGCGTCTTGGAGGAGGCGGTCGAAGCCGCGCAGGACGCCGGCGACGATCAGCGGGGCATGGCCCTTGCCACCAGCGCGATCGGCGAGCTCGACCAGGACAAGGACCCGATCAGGCTGGCGGAGCTGCTGGGCAAGCGCAGCCTCTTCCAGGACAACCTGGGCCTGCCCGGGGCGGTTCAGGACATCGAGCGGGCGCTGCAGCTGCTCCCCGAGACGACCGCCGTGCCGGGCGAGGCCTCGTCGTCCCCAGGGGCGACTGCCATGCGGGTCCGGGTCCGCCTCCTGCTCGACCAGGCCGGCTGCGAGCAGGACCGGGCCGGGCAGCGGTACCAGCAGTGGACCACCGATGCCCTGCGGTTCGCCCGCGAGGCTGGCGACCTGGTGGCTGAGTCGAGGGCGCTGCTGATGCTGGCGATGGCCAAGGCCAGCCCGACCGGGATCGCCGCTCCCGGTAGCGAGCCGCTGCTCCTGCTCGAGCAGGCGCGCGAGGTCGCCCAGCGGGCAGGCGTCTACCAGCCATTCCTTAAGGCGGTAACGGGGGAGTCGCATTTCCTTTGCGGCATCGGGGAGTACCAGCGGGCAGCCGACGTGGCCCGCCGCGGCATCGCCGACGCCGAGCGGTACGGCCTGGCCAAGACCGCGGGGACGTTCCTGGCCATCAACGTGGTCGAGCCGCTGATCGCGCTTGGCCGGTGGGACGAGGGAAACGCGGTCGCCGAGCAGGCGCTCGACCTGCTGCCCTCCCCGCGCACCCGGGCCGGCCTTTGGGTCATCATGAGCGGCATCGATGTGGCGCGCGGCAACCTGGACGCGGCAACCCGGCGGCTGTCCGCCAGCCGGCGCGTGTTCTTCAGCCTCAGGTACGAGGATCAGTTCCACCTTGCGCAGGAGAACCTTGATATCGCGTTGCCGCTGGCCTCGGGGGACCTCGTGGCCGCGCTGGACGCGGCCAGCGCGGCCGTCAGCCAGTCCGAGTTGCCCGCGAGCGGTCCCCGCTACGTGTGGCCACTGCTCGTGACCGCCCTCGACGCGGCCGTCACCGCGATCAGCTCAGGTGACCAGGCGAACGCGGCGGCGGGCGGCGTGCTCGCCGAGCAACTGCACTCGATCGCCGGGAAGGTCGAGGCCTTCGGCCCGGTGCAGCAGGCCTACCAGCTGATGTTCATGGCGGGTGACCCGCTGGCCGACGCGGGCGACCTCCCGGGCGGCTCGCGCCTCGCCGTGTGGGAGGCCGCCGCGAGCGCCTGGGAGGCGCTCGGCCAGCCCTACCTGACCGCGATCACGCTGACCGGTGGCGCGCGAGAGGCCCTGAGGATGCCTGAGGCGCTCCAGGCACCCGACTCTGGGCCCGCCGGGGAAACCCGGTGGAGTGCCGACGACCGGGCCGGGCGCGCGGGCGCGGTACGGCGGTTGCGCCAGGCCGCGCGGCTCGCGGCCGACCTGGCGGCCCAGCCGCTCAGCGACCAGGTCGCCGCGCTTGCCCACCGGGCGGGCATCTCGCTCGACGACGCCGCAGGCAGCCGCGCGGGCTCCGCGGCCGACGGCGCGCGCCGGAGCCGGACGACGGGCACTCCTGCCGTCACTCTGACCAGCCGGGAGCAGGAGGTCCTGCGGCTGGTGGCGGCGGGCCGGACTAACCGGGAGATCGCCGCGACGCTGTTCATCTCGCCCAAGACCGCGAGCGTCCACGTGTCCAACATCCTCGGCAAGCTGGGCGTCGCCAGCCGGACGGAGGCGGCGGCGAGGGCGCACGCGCTCCGCCTTCTCGACGAGCCACCACACTGAGTCGGGGGACGCTGATGACCAGGCCCGCTCCCGGCTCGCTGTGGCATCACGGACGTCAGCCAACATTGATCGAACCTTCGTTCGACCTGCTGATATGATCCCCGCATGGCCGCGTACATACCGCCGGGCTGGCCTACCGGAGTGCACCCGCCGGGCAGCGACGACTTCGAGGCAACCGCCATCGCCTGGCTGCTTGAGGTCGTCCCGCCCGACTACCGCTTGCACGGCGTGCTGCGCCGTTATCCCGTGGCCCTAGCCGCCATGGCCAGGTACCACACGGCCGCCTGCGTCGAGGGGGCACGCCAGGGGTATCGCACGGCGCGAACGGAGCTCGGCGAGGCGCTGCCGCCGCACGCCGTCGACGCGGTCCTCGCCGCCTACCGGACCGAGGGCCTGCGGCTAGCCGCGATCGCGCGTGCCGCCATCCTGGTCGAGCGGGCCTTGCGCGGCGAGACCTTCGCCGAGAAGCTCTAAAGCCCCGCGGCTCGATTCAGTTCCCGGATTCCCGGCTCCCCGGGAAATCCGGGGCGAAAGCCAATCCCTCCGGCCCACTGCCACGTTAAGTGAATGTTAGGGGTTTAACTGGTGAACTTCACCGCGTGACGGCGAAACGGGGGCGGCGCGATCGTTGGATGACAACGTGGGGACACGACGTCATAGCCGGTGGGTGTCAGCCGTCAGGCTTGTCATGGGGATCGCGGGCATCGGACTGGCGACGGCTTGCGGCACCGCCGCGAGCGCGGCCGACGGACCGGCCGCCGCACCTGCCGCGACCAGCCAGAACGCGACCAGCCAGAACGCGACCAGCCCGAGCGGGACCATCAGCGAGGCGGGCAGCACGCTACTCGAGCCGCTCATGCAGAAGTGGGCGACTGCCTACCATCAGCAGTACCCGGGGGCGACCGTCAACGTGGCCAGCCCGGGCGGCGGCTCCACCAAGGGGATCACCGACGCGGAGAACGGCTCGGTGGCCATCGGGGCCTCCGATGCCTACCTGTCAAGCGGCGACCTGCTGCAGCATCCCAGCCTGCTCAACATCCCGCTCGCCGTCTCGGCCCAGTCGGTCATCTACAACCTGCCCAGCCTGCAGGGCACCCACATCAACCTCAACGGGATGGTGCTGGCCGGCATGTACAACGGCAGCATCACGACGTGGGACGACCCGGCCATCAGGGCACTCAACCCCGGCGTTAGCCTGCCCCCGACGAGGGTCGTGCCGGTGCACCGGTCGACCGGGTCAGGCGACACGTTCATCTTCACCAGCTACCTGTCCACCCAGGACCCCGCCTGGAGCCAGCACGTCGGGTACGGGACGCAGGTGGCCTGGTCGCCGCTGGCCACCGCCCAGGCCGTCAGCAGCAGCACCACCATGATCAGCACGTGCGCGAGATTCGCCGGCTGCATCGGCTACAACGGGATCAGCTACCTGCCGCTGGAGCAGGCCAAGGGACTCGGCGAGGCCGCGCTCGAGAACTCGCGCGGCAACTTCGAGATCCCCAGCGCGACGACGATAGACGCCGAGTTGAATGACTTTGTGGGGATCACGCCCGACAACGAGACGATCTCCATGATCGCCGGCCCCGCACCCGGCGGTTACCCCATCATCAACTTCGAGTACGCCATCGTCACCACCAGCCAGCCGAGCGCCGGGCGGGCTACCGCGGTAAGGGACTTCCTGAACTGGGTGGTCAGCAGCTCAAGCGCGCTGTCGCTCGTCGGCTCAGTGGGCTTCCAGCCACTGCCGGGCGACGTCAGGCAACTGTCGCTCGACCAGATCGCGAGGATCCACTGATGGCCACCGCTGCCGCGCCGACAGCGCCGCCTCCAGCCGGCCTGCCACCGGCCGGCCCGGCGGGCCGCACGCCGCCGGCGGGCCGCAGGCGCGCCCCCGCCCGCGGCGGCCTGCGCCGGTGGATCTCCGAGCAGCGAACGCCGGCCGCCATGCGCCTTTCCCTCGCGCTGCTGGTGATCCTCTCGCTGGCCTGGGGTGGCCTTGGCGCCTGGACGGTGGCCCAGCACTCGAGCGCCGCCAGTTCGCTCGCCCACACCGACGAGCCGTCCAGCTTCTACGCCCAGCAGTTGTACCTCAACATCGCCCAGGCCGACGTGACCATCACCACGGCGTTCCTCACCGTCGCCCAGCCGGTGGCGCCGGGCGCGGCGATGCCCTCGACGTTGCAGGCGCGGGAGAAGTTCGAGGCCGACCTCGCCAGCGCGTCCCACGACCTGGCGGCCATCCAGGGCAGCAGCACGAGCGCCGCGTTCAGCAAGGACGTCGCGAGCATCGCCAGCGGGCTGGCGACCTACCGCGGTGATGTCGCCAGCGCCGAGTCGCAGTACTCCGACGATGACATCCCGGCCGGCGACTCCTTCATGGAGGTGGCCTCGGAAGACGCGCACCTGACGCTGCTGCCGAGCGCGCAGGACATCTACCGGATCGAGAACGACGCCGTCGCCGGGTCCAAGGGCCAGGCCACGAGCCTGCTGACGCTGCTCATCGCGGTGGTTGTCGCGGTGGGTGCCCTGCTCGCCCTGCTGCGGGTGCAGCGCTGGCTGGCCCGCCGCACCCGCCGCGTGCTCAACCTGGGCCTGGTCCTGGCCACCACCGCGCTCGTCATCAGCGTCGGCTGGCTGGCCGTCACGTTCGGCATCGCGAACTCCGACCTGAGCACCGCCATCGGCCAGGGCGCCAACCCCGCCCAGTCGCTGGCCCAGGCCAGCATCGACATCCAGCAGATCCGGGGCGACTCGATCCTCAACGTGATCGCGCGCAGCGGCACGACGACGCTGCAGGCAGACTCAGCCGCCCAGCAGGCGAACGTCCACAGCCTGCTCGGCGGCGCGCTCGCGGCGGGCAACGGCCAGGCCAGCCCGGCCATCCGGGCGGCCATGGCCGCCACGCCCAGCTGGTACGCGGCCAACGCCAAGGGGTACACGGACGCGAGCACCTACGACTTCTCCGGCGAGCAGGGCTACGTCGACTCGGCGGCCAGCGGCTACAGCGGCCTGGAAGCCGACGTCAGTGACGCCCTCAGGGCCAGCCAGGCCACCTTCACCTCGCAGGCGGACACGGGCGCCAGCGCGTTCGGCCCGCTGGAGGCGATAGTGATCGTCGCGGCCGTGCTGATGGCGGCCGCCTCCGCCTGGGGCATGTCCCGCCGCCTAGCCGAGTACAGGTAACCACCGCGGGCCGCGGGACACCGGCGACGCCGCGCACCGGGTCGCGCGGTCCCGCGCTAGCCCGGGTCCAGCGCGTCCAGGGTGTCGCGCAGCCGGGCGACGCCCCGGTCAAGCTGGGCGATGCCATCGGCCAGGGCCGGGTCGGTCTTCACCACCGGCAGGCTGGCCAGGGTGGCGGAGGTGACCTCAACCACGGACAGCCGCTTGGATAGCTCGGACAGAACGGCCCCCGACCCCTCTTCCACCGCGACGCCAGCCTGCCGGCGCAGCAGGTCCGCCTGCTCACGCAACTGGCGGTTCTTCATGTACAGGTCCACGAACACCGCGACCTTCGCCCGCAGGACCCACGGGTCGAACGGCTTGGCGATGTAGTCGACCGCGCCCGCCGCGTAGCCGCGGAAGGCGTGGTCGGGCTCCGCCCCGGCCGCGGTCAGGAAGATGATCGGCACATCGTGGGTCCGGGCGCGACGCTTGATGTGCGCGGCCGTCTCGAAGCCATCCATGCCGGGCATCACCACATCAAGCAAGATGACGGCGAACTCGTCGGTGAGCAGCGCCTTCAGCGCGGCCTCGCCCGAGCGCACGGACACAAGCTGCTGGTTCAGGGAAGACAAGATCGCCTCAAGTGCGATCAGGTTCTCCGCCCGGTCGTCGACGAGCAGGATCCTGGCTTTCTGCGGCACGATCAGCCGCTCCCCTCGGGGTGCTTGAGGCGGGAGTGGGCCTTGCGGCTGGGGTTCTTCCGCTCCAGCCAGTCGCGCATCAGGCCGACGAGGTGCCCGATGTCGACGGGTTTGGTGACGTACTCCGAGGCGCCGGCCGCGAGCGACTTCGCCCGGTCACCCTTCATCGCCTTCGCGGTGACCGTGATGATCGGCAGGTCAGCGAACTCCGGCCGCCTCCTGATGGCCGCCGTCGTCGCGTAGCCATCAAGCTCGGGCATCATCACGTCCATAAGTACTAGCGCGATGTCGTCCTCGCGGTCCAGAATTTCCATCCCTTGGCGGCCATTTTCCGCATACCTAACTTGTGCCCCATACCGTTCAAAGACGCTCGTGAGGGCGAAAACGTTGCGCACATCATCGTCCACGATGAGGATCTTCGCCCCGTCGAGCGGGTCGGAGGTCCCCGGTGGCAGGTCGGACAGGCCGGTCAGGCCCTCGGTCGCCTCCAGAGTAGCCTGTGGGGCTGCTGAGGCGGAGCGTGCCGTTCTGGTCGCTTGCGTTGAGGTCATCTGCTCGGAGCCCACCATGGCCGGCCGGCCAGGCAGGTAGAAGGTGAACGTCGAGCCGCGGCCGGGCCGGCTGGTGGCGTGGATCTCGCCCCCGAGCAGGCGGGCGATGTCCCGCGAGATGGACAGGCCAAGGCCGGTGCCGCCGTACCCGCGCGAGGTCGTGCCGTCGGCCTGCTGGAAGGCCTGGAAGATCAGCTCCAGCTTGTCCTCGGAGATCCCGATCCCGGTGTCGGTGACGGCGAACGCGATCACCGACTCCTCCTCGCGCAGCGGGGTGCCGAACTCCACCCCGGCTGGCGCCATGGCTACCCGCAGCGTCACGCCCCCGCTCGCGGTGAACTTGACCGCGTTGGACAGCAGGTTGCGCAGGATCTGCTGGAGCCGCTGCTCGTCGGAGTAGATCAGCGTCGGGACCCCGGATGACACCTCGACGTGGAATGCCAGCTTCTTCTGGGCGGCGGTCGGGCGGAACGTCGCGTCCACGTACTCAAGCAGCGTGTCAAGCGAGATCGGCGCCGGGTGGACCTCCATCTTGCCCGCCTCGACCTTGGACAGGTCCAGGATGTCGTTGATCAGCTGGAGCAGGTCCGAGCCGGCCTCGTGGATCGTCCGGGCGAACTCGGTCTGCTTGACCGTGAGGTTGCCGTCGGGGTTCTCCGACAGCAGCTTGGCCAGCACGAGCAGGCTGTTGAGCGGGGTACGCAGCTCGTGCGACATGTTGGCGAGGAACTCCGACTTGTACTGCGAGGAGATGGCCAGCTGCTGGGCACGCTCCTCCAGTGTGCGCCGGGCCTGGTCGATCTGGAAGTTCTGGACCTCGATCGCGCGGTTCTGCTTGGCCAGCAGCGCCGCCTTCTCCTCAAGCTCGGCGTTCGAGCGCCGCAGCTCACCCTGCTGGCGCTGCAGCTCATCCGACCGCTCCTGGAGCTGGGTGGCCAGCCGCTGGGACTCGGTCAGCAGCACCTCGGTGCGGGAGTTGGCCATGATCGCGTTGATCGTGACGCCGATCGTCGGCACGAACCGGTCGAAGAACGTCAGGTGCAGGTCGCTGAACCGGTGCAGGGAGGCAAGCTCGAGCACGCCAAGGACCTGGTCCTCGAACAGGATCGGCAGCACCACCAGATGCGTCGGCGCGAGTTCGCCCAGCCCGGAGCCGACGGTCACGTAGCCGGGCGGCGCGTCTTCTACCAGGATCCTGGTCCGGTCAAGCGCCGCCTGCCCGGCCAGGCCCTCTCCGACCACGAAGCGGGTCAGGCCGCGGCGGCGGAACCCGTAGGCGGCGATCCGGTCGAACTCGTTGCGCGCCCCGGACGGGCCCCTGGCCGCCGCCAGGTAGAACGCCCCGTACTGGGCCGAGACCAGCGGAGTCAGCTCGCTCATGATTAGCCGCGCGACCTCGAGCGGGTCCCGGTGCCCCTGCATCAGCGACGAGAGCCGGGCCAGGTTGGTGTTCAGCCAGTCCTGCTCGCGGTTCTTCCGCGTGGTCTCCCGCAGGCTGCCGACCATCAGGTTGATGTTGTCCTTGAGCTCGGCGACCTCGCCGCTGGCCTCCACCGCGATCGACTGGGTCAGGTCACCCTCGGCCACGGCGCTGGCCACCCCGGCGATCGCGCGGACCTGCGTGGTCAGGTTGGATGCCAGCCCGTTGACCGACTCAGTGAGCCGCTTCCAGGTGCCTGACACGCCCTCAACCTCGGCCTGGCCGCCAAGACGACCCTCGGTACCAACCTCACGGGCAACACGCGTCACCTCATCGGCGAACGCGGACAGCGTGTCCACCATCGTGTTGATCGTCGTCTTCAGCTCCAGGATCTCGCCCAGGGCCGCCACGTCGATCTTCTTCGACAGGTCTCCCTGCGCCACCGCGGTCGTGACCTGGGCAATGTTCCGCACCTGGCTGGTCAGGTTGCGGGCCATCGAGTTGACGTTGTCGGTCAGGTCCTTCCAGATGCCGGAGACCCCCTTGACGTCGGCCTGGCCGCCAAGGCGACCCTCGGTACCAACCTCACGGGCAACACGCGTCACCTCGTCGGCGAACGCGGACAGCTGGTCGACCATCGTGTTGAGGGTCTCCTTCAGCCCGAGAACCTCGCCCTGCGCGTCCACGGTGATCTTCTGCGACAGGTCGCCGCTGGCCACCGCCGTCGCGACCTGGGAGATGTTCCGCACCTGGACGGTCAGGTTGCGGGCCATCCGGTTCACCGAGTCGGTCAGGTCCTCCCACACGCCAGAGACGCCACGGACGTGCGCCTGGCCGCCAAGGCGACCCTCGGTACCAACCTCACGGGCAACACGGGTGACCTCATCGGCGAACGCGGACAGCTGATCGACCATCGTGTTCACGGTCTGCTTAAGCTGCAGCATCTCGCCCTGTACCTCGACGGTGACCTTCCGCGTCAGGTCGCCCTTGGACACCGCCGTAATCACCATGGCGATGTCGCGGACCTGCTCGGCCCGTCGCGCGACCTCATCCTTGAGGCCGGAGAGCTCGGCGTCGACCGCGTCGACCAGCAGCCAGATCTGACCGAGGGTACCCGTACTAGAGCCCGGCGGCACTACCTCGGTGCGCGGGCGGAAGTCGCCCTTACTCAGTGCGAGCAGCGCAGTGCGCAGCGGCTCCAAATCGTCGTCCGAGTACCTTGCCTCGTCGGACCGGTCCATTGTGTCCTCCGATGTCATCCCCGCTATACGGAGCATTGGTCTTCCAAGTCTGACACGATTGACTAGTGGCGCGATCACCGAAGGCGATGCGATCCTCGCGTTCGGCGCAATGTTCAAAGGTCGTGATGCGACGTGTCTGAGGACGGGGAGCTGGCTAAGCCCTCGGCGCTGTCGGCCCGGGCGTCGTTCGCCCCGGAGCCGACCGCCCCCTCGCGCGCGCGCTCCTTCACCCGGGAGGCGCTGGACCGCTGGGGCCTGCCGCCGGAGCGGGTCGACGACGCGGTGCTGCTGGTCAGCGAGCTGGTGGCCAATGCGGTCCAGCACGCGGGGACCAAGCTTGAGGTCACCTGCAAGCTGATCCCGGCCGAGTCCGCTCCCCTGGGCGGCCTCGCGAGCGGCATTGAGGTGCGCGTCACCGACCGGCATCCGGCCCGCGCCCTGCCTGAGGAACCGCCCCCGCTTGGCGATACCGAGTCAGAACGGGGCCGCGGACTGTTGCTGCCGACCGCCCTGGCCGCAGCGTGGGGCGTGACCTACACGGCCGCCGCCAAGACGGTGTGGTTCATCGTCGGTAATGCCCCCACGGGCGAGGCCGATGCCGACAAGGTGGCGGCGGGCGACGCCCTGATGGATGAGGAGCTGCCAGAGGAGCTGCCGGCGCCCCGGGTCCCCTCCCAGCGAGAGCTGGGGACGATGGACTTCGACGAGCTCGTCCGGCGCACGGTGGAGTCGGCCAGGGACGCGGTCGGAGCGGACGCGGCCTACGCCCTCGTCGCGGACGAGGAGGGCGAGCTCCGGGTCCGCGGCGTGGTCGGGATCGCGGTGCCCGCGGCCCTCACGGTGCCGCCGGGGCGGGTGGTGCTGTCCAGGGACCTGTCGCGCGACCAGCCGCAGCCCGACGACGGGCCGGTGGCCCGCTCACAGCTGTCGGTCCCCTTCCTGGTCGACGGGCGGGTGACCGGGGTACTCGGGGTCGGTACGGCGGCGGACGGCGCGTTCACGCCAGCGGACTCGGCCCGGCTACAGCAGGTCGCGGACCGGGTCGCGATGTCGCTCGAGCGGCTGCGCCTTTCCGAGCTTGAGCGGGTGCGGCGAGGCCGGGTCGCGTTCCTGGCCGAGGCCTCCGAGCTGCTGTCGTCCACCCTTGACCAGGGCCAGGCGATCGCGCTGACCGCGCAGCTCGTGGTGCCCCGGCTGGCGGCATGGTGCGCGATCTTCCTCGCCGGGCCGCCCGGCTCGCCCGGTGCCGCTCATGGCCATAGGAGATTTGACTCCCCTAATGACTTTGACGCCCCTGATGACTTGCGGCCCGCGTACGTCTGGCACGAGGACGAGTCACGGATCGATGAGCTGTCTGACCTGCTCAACGAGATCGCGCCGCCGAACCTCGGCCGGGTCATGGCCGGGCAGGCCAGCAGCTGGTCGCTCGCCGTTCCGGCGGGGGCCGGCCCCGAGGTGGCCCGGATGGCGTCCGACGCGGCCTGGTGCTTCCCGCTGACCGCCCGTGGCCGGGTCCTCGGCGCGGTCGTGATCGGCAGGCCGCGCGGCGACCGCCGCTGGCCGGACCCGGTCCCCCGCGAGTCCCTGGACCTGGCCGAGGACCTCACTCGCCGGGCGGCGCTCGCGCTGGACAACGCGCGCCTGTACGAGCGGCAGCGGACCACGAGCCAGGCGCTGCAGCACAGCCTGCTGCCGCCGGAGGTGCCGACGATCGACGGCATCGAGCTGGCGGCCGAGTACGAGGCGGCCGGCGAGGCGAACGAGGTGGGCGGCGACTTCTACGATGTCTTCCCCCTGGATCACGGGCCCGCGGGCGCCGGGCGCTGGCGGTTCGCGATCGGCGACGTCAGCGGCACCGGCCCAGAAGCCGCCGCCGTCACCGGCCTTGCCCGGCACACCCTGCGGATCCTGGCCGCCGAGGGGTACTCGATCACCGAGGTCGTGCAGCGGCTCAACCGGCTGATCCTGCGGGAGGGAACGCCCGGCCGGTTCATCACCCTGCTGCACGGCGAGATCGAGGTCCCGACCGGAGGGGCGCCGCCCTGGGCCTGCAAGCTTTCGCTTGTCTGCGCCGGGCACCCGCTGCCGCTGCTGCTGCGCGCCGGGCCCGACGGTGACCCCGAGCCCGCGGCCAGCCCGCAGACGCTGCTCGGCGTGGTGGACAACCTGATGTTCGAGGCCGATGAGCTGCTCATGTACCCGGGGGACGTGCTGCTCAGCGTCACCGACGGCGTCACCGAGCGACGCGACGATTCCGGCCGCCTGCTTGACGACGACGACGGCCTGGCCGGGCTGCTGGCCGACTGCCGCGACCTGAGCGCGTGGGCGGTCGCGTCCCGCATCCGCCGGGCCGTCAGCGACTTCGGCTCCGAGCCATCCTCCGATGACATGGCCATCCTGGTGCTGCGCACCCAGGGCCCCTCGGGCCAGTAGGAATCACCGGCAAGCCGGGCCGCGGCCACCACTGTCGGTTCCAGGTTGGCATCGTCCAGTAACTGATTAGGCACAGCGCAGCTGCCGGCCCGCGGGCCCAGGTAACCTCAGCACGTGCCCGGGTCCGCGTCGCCGATGCTGCTCTACCTTGTCAAGCAGGTGGAACTCGCCGCCCGTGCCCGGCTCGACGACATCTTCCGGCCGATCGGGCTGACCGCCTTGCAGTACACGGCGCTCACCGTGCTCGAGCGGCACGACGACATGTCCTCGGCCCAGCTCGCCCGGCACTCCTTCGTGACCGCCCAGTCGATGGCCGACATGATCGCCGCGCTCGAGGCGCGCGGGCTGATCCAGCGCAACCGCGACCAGGCTGACCGCCGCCGCCTGGTGGTGGCGCTGACGGCCGAGGGCCGCGCCCTGCTCGACCGCTACCGCGACACGGTCCGCGCGCTGGAAGAATGCATGCTGGCCGGCCTGTCCGACGCCGAGGTCACCGCCTTCCGCGCGGCGCTGGACACCTGTCATGCCAACCTGGCCCGCCTCCCCGCCCCAACCCCCCGCTTCGCCCCGCGTCCTCGCCTTGCCCCCAATCCTCGCCCTGCCCCGAATCCCGAGCCCGCCACCAACCCAAGCGTCACCAAAGACCCCGGCCCGGCCGCGGACCCCGGCCTGGCCACAGCCCCAACTAAGACCGTCCGCCCAGACCGGGTCGGCGGCGTCCAGTGAGGAAGAATGCAGATTCCGAGCGACGAGGAGATCCTCGCCCTCCACTCCAAGCACGCTCCAAGCGCCGCGGTGCTCGACGTGGTGTACGGGCACTGCCAGGCGGTGTGCGCGATCGCCGAGCAGCTGATGTCCCGGCCCGTGCCGGCCGTCGATGGCATCGACGCGGGCCTGGTGCGGGCCGGCTCCCTGCTGCATGACATCGGGGTGTACCGGCTTTACGACGACGCCGGCCTGCTTGATCACGCCAGCTACATCCGCCACGGGGTGCTCGGCCACGACCTGCTGATGGAGGAGGGGATACCCGAGCGGATCTGCCGGTTCGCCTCGCACCACACCGGGGTCGGGATCACCCGGCAGGACGTGCTCAACCAGGACCTCCCGCTGCCCGAGGCGGACTACATGGCCGAGACCACCGAGGAGACGGTCGTCATGTACGCCGACAAGTTCCACACCAAGTCGTCCCCGCCGAGGTACATCGGGCCGGAGGACTACGCCGTCAGCATCAGGCGCTTCGGCGAGGACAAGGTCACGGCGTTCGAGTCCATGCGCGCGCGCTTCGGCGACCCCGATTTCGGCGCCCTCTAGGGGGACGGCCCCGGCCATAGGGGGATAGTCAGGGCGCGGCCGCGCTGGCAGTATCTCAGTTCATGGAAACAGCGCTGTCGCCACTGGAGTTCGCCCGCCGTACCCGCCGCCTGCACGGGGCCCGCCCCGCGGTCGTGGACGGTGACCTGCGGCTGACCTACGAGCAGTTCTTCGGCCGCTGCGACCGCTGGTCGGCCACGCTGCAGGGCCTTGGGGTCCGCCAGGGTGACCGGGTAGCGACGATCGCGCCGAACACGCACGCCCAGCTTGAGGCGTTCTACGCCGTGCCGCAGCTCGGGGCGGTCCTGGTGCCGCTGAACTACCGGCTGACCGCGGACGACTTCGTCTACATGATCAACCACTCGGGCACCACGGTTGTCTGCGTCGACCGGGACTACCTCGACGCGGTGGACGGCGTCCGTGACCAGATGCCCGGCGTGCGGCACTTCGTCGCCCTTGCGGGCGGCCCGCGTGACGGCTGGCTGGACTACGAGCAGCTGATCGCGTCGGCCGACCCCGCGTTCGCCCGGCCGGAGATCAGCGAGCGGGACCTGCTGACGATTAACTACACCAGCGGCACCACATCCCGCCCCAAGGGCGTGATGATCACCCACAGGAACGCCTCGCTCAACACGATCGGCACGCTGCTGCACCTCCCTATTCCGGTGGGCGAGGCCTACCTGTGGACGCTGCCGATGTTCCACGCCAACGGCTGGACGTTCACCTGGACCGTGACGGCGGCGGCCGGGGTCCATGTCTGCCTGCGGAAGGTGGAGCCGGCGGCGGCGTTCGCCCTGATCCGCGACGAGAACGTGCGCCGCCTGTGCGCGGCACCGACCGTGTGCATCTCGCTGGCCAACGCCGACCCGTCGGCCCGCGGGCAGGTGCCGGCCGGGGTACGGGTCATCACGGCCGGGGCGCCGCCGGCCGCGGCGACGATCGAGCGGCTTGAAGGGGAGCTCGGGTGGGAGGTCACCCATGTGTACGGGCTGACCGAGACCGCGCCGTTCATTACGGTCTGCGCGCCGCTGCCCGAGCATGAGGCCCTGCCGGCCGCCGAGCGGGCAGTCATCAAGGCGCGGCAGGGCGTTGAGTTGCTCACGTCCGGTGAGCTGCGGGTGGTCGATGAGAAGGGCAACGAGGTTCCGGCCGACGGCGCGACGCTCGGCGAGATCACCGTGCGCGGCAACGTCGTGATGGAGGGGTACTACAACGACCCGCAGGCGACGGAGCGCGCGATGGGCGACGGCTGGTTCCACACCGGCGACGCCGCCGTGGTCCACCCCGACGGCTACGTCGAGATCCGCGACCGGATCAAGGACGTGATCATCTCCGGCGGGGAGAACATCTCGTCGGTCGAGGTCGAGGGCGCGCTGTTGCGGCATCCCGCCGTCGCCGAGGCCGCCATCGTCGGGCTGCCGAGCGACAAGTGGGGCGAGGCACCGCACGCGTTCGTCGTGCTGCTGCCGGGGATGTCCGCGACGCAAGACGACGTCAGGCAGTTCCTGCGGACCACGATCGCGCACTTCAAGGTGCCGCACGGCGTGACGTTCGTGGACGAGTTGCCCAAGACGGCGACCGGCAAGATCCAGAAGTACGTGCTCCGCGGCGGTGCCGCCAACCTGTACCGGCAGTAACCCCGTCAGCTAACCCGCAACCCCACCCACGTTGCCGCTCCTCATTCATCACTGCAACCCCATCCACCACTCGCGATAGCCACCATCATCGCTCACGGACTGTTAATGTCAGTTACGTTAAGTGACAGCAACATTCGGTGACAGCGATAGGAGCAACTCGCATGTCAACGGCACAGACCCAGGAACCGGACGAGCAGCACGCCCAGCCTGACCTCCAGGAGCAAGATGACCAGCTCGTCATCGCGCCACGACGGCACTGGTGGCCCGAGCGCGCCTGGTGGCCATCGCGGCGAAAGGGCCGGCACAGGGGGAAGGGCGGACGAAAAGCCGCCTTACGGGTCACCGCCAAGTTTCCCTTCGTTGTCACGTTAGGTAGCTATTGCACACCCTCCGTGATTGGGAAGGATGCCACCACGGAGGGATGCAACGTGGTGAGCGTCAACGCGATCGTGATCGACCCCGAGGTACCCGAGGGGGCGAGCCGCTGGCTCTCGGAGGCGGACGCGCGACGACGAACGCCACCGCAGCCGGAACATGTCGGTACTTACACCTTTCGCCAGCATGGAAGCACGATCTACCGGCGGGAGGACGACATCGAGTACGGCCTGGCCGTTCCGGCGCTCGTACGGTTCGCGGAGCAGGCACCGACACTGGACCCGCCCCGACTGCTCGAGGCGGTCACCCGGGCCCTGTGGCGGCGGCGCAAGGAGCGCCATGAGCTCGACAACGCCGCGATCTTCTACCATCGCCGCTACGTCTGCCCGTCGCGCGACCTTGACGCGGATTCCCGGCAGTCCTGGCAGCGCACGGTACGCGCGGCCAACGCGATCACGGCATCCGGCCTCGTCCGCCGGCAGCTCATCGACTCCGTGCGGGTGACCACGGTGCTGCCCTACCGCCTGTGGGAAATCGCGGAGCAACTGGCCCGCCTGTCGGCGCTGCGCACCGGCCACGAGCAGATCCTGGACGGCGTCGCCGCGGACGACCCGGACGTGGCTGTCGTCCTCGAGCCGCAGCGCCGCGCGCACGAGCTCGCCGCCCGCGACATCGAGTGCCGGGTACGCGACCTTGAGGTGTTCGCCAGCCGCCTCGACGACGCCGAGGCGGCCCTGCGGCGCGAGGAGGCGGTCCGCCAGCTGGCCGAGCTCAACGATGTGCACCGCGACCTGCTGGCCCACGTCGGAAACGGGATCGACAAGCTCGACGGCGACCTGCCCGCCCGCCATGACGTGCAGGCGGTCATTGATCAGGCCAACAAGGCACTCCGGGCCGCCAACGAGGCAGGCCGCAGCCTCGCCCTCCCCCAGTTAAGGCGAGCGACCAGCGGACCAGCGTCAGATGCCCAGCCGGCGGGAGAGGTCGGACGCGAGCACGCACTTGGGGTCGACCTCGCGACGGAGCCGACGGAACTCCTCCAGCCGCGGGTACATCTGCCCGAACATCCCCGGCGAGACCCGCGAGTCCTTGGCCAGGTACACCCGCCCGCCGTTGTCGACGACCAGCCGGTCGAGGGCGTCGAGCAGCGGCTCGAGCCCGGGTGTCGCCGTGGGGAAGTCGAGCGCCAGCGTCCAGCCCGGCGCCGGGAACGACAGCGGACCCGGGTCGCTCGCGCCGAACCGCTTGAGCACCGTGACGAACGACGGGGCATGCGCCCTGCTGACCATCTCGAACGACCGGCGGACGGCTCCTTCCGCGCCGAACGGGATCACGTACTGGTATTGCCTGAAGCCCCGCGGCCCGTACACGCGATTCCAGTTCCTGATCGCGTCAAGCGGGTGGAAGAACTGCCCGATCGTCTGGATCTCGCCCTCCCGCAGCCTCGGCGCCTTGCGGAAGTAGAGCTCGTCGAACAGCCTGATCGAGTAGCGGTTGAGCAGGCCGGGCGGGAACACGTCCGGCACCCCGAGCCGGGCGCGCGGGTCGAAGGCAAGCGGCCGGTCACGATCCGCCCCCCGCAGGTCCCCGACCGCCGCGAAGTCGCCACTGGTGATGATTGAGCGGCCAAGCCCGCCGCCGCGGGCCGTGCTGTCCGACCAGGCGACCGTGTACCCGTAGCGCTTGTCGTGCTCGGCCAGGACGGCCATCGTCTCGTCGATGCCGGAGGTGCGGATCGTGTCCACCCTGACGCGGGAGCTCTCCACCCGCTTCAGCTGGATGGTTGCCTGGATGATGAAGCCGGTGAGGCCCATGCCGCCCGCCGTCGCCCAGAACAGCGCCGGGTCGTCGCCGGGCGTGGCCGTCTTGAGCTCCCCGCTGGGCAGCACCAGGTCGAAGCTGAGCACGTGGCAGGCGAAGCTGCCCGCGACGTGGTGGTTCTTGCCGTGCACGTCGGCGGCGATGGCGCCGCCGACGGTGACCTGCCGGGTGCCCGGCGAGACCGGGACGAACCACCCGTGCGGCAGCCCGGCGACCATCAGGTCCTCCAGGCTGACGCCCGCCTGCGCGGTGGCCACGCCGGAGGCCGGGTCCAGGCTGAGGATGCGGTTCAGCCGGGCGGTGGACAGGACGGTGCCGCCGCCGGACTGGGCCGCGTTGTTGTAGCTGCGGCCAAGCCCGCGCGGTATCAGCGCTCGCGTGCCATTGACGCCCGCCCGCAGCAGCTCGGCGGCGGCCTCGGCGCCTGATGGCTCGGCCAGGGTCGCGGTAGACGGGGCAATGCGGCCCCAGCCAGTCAGCGTGACGGTGCGTGCGGACGTGGTCGCCATGGGGCCGATCTTACGGCCCTGGCCTCAGGAGGCGACGTAGGCCTTGTCGGTGGCCCCGGTCGAGGTGTCGCCGGGCCGGCTCGCTACCCGAGGGCGCGGCGCAGCCGCAGGCTGTTGCTGACCACGAGCACTGAGCTGAACGCCATCGCCGCGGCGGCGATCATCGGGCTGAGCAGGCCGATGGCCGCCACGGGGATGGCGACGACGTTGTAGCCGAAGGCCCACAGCAGGTTGCCCTTGATCGTCGAGAGCGTCCGCCGGGACAGCTCGATGGCATCGGGCACGAGCAGCAGGTCCCCGCGTACCAGGGTGATGTCGCTGGCCTCGATGGCGGCGTCGGTCCCGGTGCCCATCGCCAGGCCCAGGTCGGCCTGCGCCAGGGCGGCGGCGTCGTTGACGCCATCGCCGGCCATCGCGACGACCCGGCCCGCGTCTTGCAGGCCCTTGACCACGTCGACCTTGCCCGACGGCAGCACGCCCGCGATCACCTGGCTGGGAGCCATCCCCAGGGCCGCCGCCACGGCCAGCGCCGCGGCCTGGTTGTCCCCGGTGAGCAGGTGCACGTCAAGCCCCATCGCGCGCAGCCGCTCGACCGCCCGCCGCGAGGTCGGCCTGAGCGTGTCGCCGACGACGCAGGCGCCCCGCACGACGCCGTCCCAGGCGACGAAGATGACGGTCCGCCCGCCTTCCTCCGCGCTCCGCGCCCGGGCCGCGAGACCGGCGGGCAGGTCCAGTCCCTGGTCGTCCGCCAGCCAGGACCGCCGGCCGGCCAGGACCTGGTGGCCCATGACGGTGGCGGCGATACCTTGCCCAGGAACGTTTCGAAAGCTATCGGCAGGCGGCCATGGGGTCGGGCCGAGCCGGTCGCTGGCGCCGGCGGTGATGGCCCTGGCAATGGGGTGCTCGGAGGCGTTCTCGGCCGCGCCCGCCAGGCGCAGCAACTCGGCGGGGTCCTGGCCTGCCGGGGTGAGCACGTCGAGCAGGGTCATCCGGCCGGCGGTGACCGTGCCGGTCTTGTCAAGGACGAGCGTGTCGACGCGGCGCGTTGACTCGAGGACCTCAGGGCCGCTGATGAGGATGCCGAGTTGCGCGCCCCGCCCAGTCCCCACGAGCAGCGCCGTCGGCGTGGCCAGGCCCATCGCGCACGGGCAGGCGATGATCAGCACGGACACGGCCGCGCCGACCGCCAGGGTGGCCGGGTGGCCGGTGGCCAGCCAGGCGATGAGGGTGGCGAGCGCCAGTCCCATGACGATGGGGACGAAAACGGCGGACACCCGGTCGGCGAGCCGCTGGACCTGGGCCTTGCCCGCCTGGGCCTGGGTGACCATCCGCGCGATCTGGCTGAGCTGGGTGTCGGAGCCGACGCGCGTCGCCGTCACGACCAGGCGGCCGCTCAGGTTGAGGCACCCGCCGGTGACCTGGTCGCCCGGGCCCGCCTCGACCGGGGCCGGCTCGCCGGTCATCATCGAGACGTCAATGACCGAGCGGCCATCGGCGACGACGCCGTCGGCCGGGATCTTCTCCCCCGGCCGGACCAGCAGCCGGTCACCGACGACGAGCGCGCTGGCGGGCACGCGATGCTCGGTGCCATCCGCCCGCAGCAGCGACGCGTCCTTCGCGCCGAGCTCAAGCAGCGCCCTCAGCGCGTTGCCCGCGCCCCGCCTGGCCCGCGACTCCAGGTAGCGGCCAAGCAGGATGAGGGCGGTAATCCCCGAGGCGACGTCGAGGTAGGTATGCCCCTGACCGCTGGCCAGGGCGTACAGGCTCCACCAGAAGGAGGCGGCGACGCCCAGGCTGACCAGCGTGTCCATCGTGGCGGTCGCGTGCCTGGCGTTGATCACCGCGGCCCGGTGGAACGGCCATGCCCCCCAGGTCACCACCGGGGTGGTGACCGCAAGCGCCACCCATCCCCAGCCGGGGAACTCCAGCGCGGGGACCATACCCGCCGCCATGACCGCGACGGTCACGACCGCGGTCGCCACCACCCTCCAGGGGACCGGCCCGGCCGGCCGCCTGTCCCGCTGCCCGCCGGCGTCCGCGCCGGGGCCGGCCGGGCTGGCGGCCGGCGCCGCGGTGTAGCCGGCCTGCTCGACCACGGTGATCAGGTCGCTGATGGCGAGGCCGCTCGGGTACTCGACCCGCGCGGTCTCGGTCGCGAGGTTGACCGTCGCGCTCACGCCGTCGAGCTTGTTCAGCTTCCGCTCGACCCGGGTGACGCAGGACGCGCAGGTCATCCCGCCGATGGCGAGGCTGGTGGAGGCCATTTCCCCGTTCACCCTGCCACCTGCCTAGTTGATGACCGGCAGGCCCGCACGTGAGGCCGTCGTCGCGGGACCCTCGCCCGGCTCGGTGATCCTGTAGTCCCCAGCCTCGTCGAGCGCGGCCTCGACATCCTTGAGGCTCAGCGGCCGCCCGCTGGCCACGGTCACGGCCGAGGTGCCTCCAGGCACGAGGTCAACTGCCACGTCGCTGACCCCGTCAAGCGCCTCCAGCTCAGTGGTCACGGCCCGTGCACAGTGCTCGCACGTCATGCCCGTCACGTGGTAAACGGCAGATGTCATGGCTTAACTCCCGTCAGTCAGGTTCCGGCACCCCCGCGTTGGAACGCCGGTCAGTTGCTCGCGGTCCCCGTGCTCGCCTATCCCCCAGAACGGACCAGCCGGGCGATCGCCTCGGACGCCTCGCGGACCTTCTCGTCGGCAACGTCGCCCCCCTCGGCGACGGCATGGGCAACGCAGTGCCCCAAGTGGTCCTCGAGCAGCCCAAGGGCGACAGCCTGTAGCGCCTTGGTCACAGCAGATACCTGGGTCAGGATATCGATGCAGTACTTGTCCTCGTCGACCATTTTCTGCAGTCCGCGGACCTGCCCCTCGATCCGCCGCAGGCGCCGCAGGTACTGCTCCTTATCTTGCGTGTAACCATGCATAATGTCACGGTACCATACCCCCGCAGGGTATCTGCGCCAGTCAGCGGGGTGGCAGCCGATAGCGGCCGCGGCCTAGTCGTTAGCCGCGCGGGGTCGTTAGCCGCCGGGGGTTCAGCCGCGGGAGGCTTCAGCCGCGGGAGGCTTCAGCCGCGCGGGCCGGCACCGCGACGGGCGAGCCTTCTGCGGTAGCCGAACAGGACAAGGCCGAGCAGGATGGCCGCGGCGCCGAGGCCGAAGAGGTCACCATCTTGCAGGCCGGCCGTCCCGCCACCACCGGTCTGCGGGGCGCCCGTGGGAATGGGCGTGGCCGTCGGGCTCGCGGTGACGGTGGGCGTCGCCGCGGCGGTAGGCGATGCGGTGACCGTAGGCGTCGCGGTGACGGAGGTCGTCGTGCTCGGCCCGGCGGTGGCCGTGCGCGACGCGCCCGCCGACGCGGTCGACGTCCCGTGCGACGACGAGGGCACGGTCGCGGTGCCACTGCCCACGGCGGTGGGCGCGGACGCGGTCGTCGTGGACCCCACCGACGGCGAGAAGATCGCCGGCACCGAGGAACCGCCTCCGCTGCAGGCTGACACTGACCCGGAGAGCAGAACGGTCGCGGCGGCGCAGCCGACGGCTGTCAGCCTAGCCCTGCTCACCTGCATGTGACCTCCTTGTGTACCCGGCTGGCAGCGGCTTTAAATCTCGACGCCGATTAAGATATAAGCACATTTCGCAATGGCAGGTTTTCCATTTCGACATTAGGCTACGCGAGCCGAGCCGCCTTCGGAAGGGTCGATACCCGGCCATACCTGGCCTACTGCCCAGAAGGGTGCTCCCGCAGCCACCGACGGGGTATAACCAGGTTGGGTGTGGCCAGCAATGGGCGCGGGAAGGGACTGGCGTTGGGCAGGACGAGTTGGCGGCGCATCGGCGGGTTCCGCGTGGTCATGTCCTGGCCGGAGAACTCGGTTTCCGGTGGTCCGCCCCCGTCAGCGTCCCCGCGGGCACGGGTCGCGGGACTGCTTGGCGCGGCCCTCGTCGTTGGCGGCCTGTCCGTCATCGGCTTCGCGATCGCCTCACAGGTCCACGCGCCCCAGCCGGCCGCCTCGGCCGCGGGGACGACCAGATCGGCCAGGCGCGGGCCGTCGTTGCCCCGGTCGGTACCTGTCAGCGTCGACATCCCGGCCATCGGCGTCCGATCGCAGCTCCTGGACCTCGGGCTTAACTCGGACGGGACCGTCGAGGTCCCCTCGCTAGGCAGCGACGCGAACGAGGCGGCCTGGTACAAGTACTCGGCGACCCCGGGCGAGATCGGCTCGTCGGTGATCGAGGGACACGTCGACAGCTACACGGGACCGGCCGTGTTCTTCCGGCTGGGCGCGCTGCACCCGGGTGACCGCGTCAACGTGACGCTCGCCGACGGGGTCACCGCGATTTTCCGTGTCACCGGGGTCCGTGACTACGCTAAGACCGAATTCCCGGACCGATTGATTTACGGTTCTACTGATTACGCCGCACTGCGGCTAATAACCTGCGGCGGGACGTTCGACCCGGCAACAGGTCATTACCTCAGCTCGACGGTGGTCTTCGCCTCGCTCGAGTCCTCGCACCGCGGGTGAGTACTGCCGGTGGCACTACCGGCGAGTGCCTGGCCGCGCTAGCCGGTCGCCTCGGCGCTTGCGGGCGCCTGGCTGCCCCGCTCCCGCTCAGAGTCGCCGGCGCCGGCTCTGGCCTGGGCCGTGGCTCGGCTCACTGACCATCCAAGCGCCAGGATCCCGCAGGCCAGGGCGGTCACGCCGCCCACGACCAGACCCCAGCGGGCGCCGAGGTTCTCCCCGATCCAGCCGATGATCGGTCCGCCGATCGGAGTCGACCCGAGCCACGCCAGTCCCCACAGTGCCATGACCCGGCCGCGCATCTCCGGCTTGGCCGCCAGTTGCAGCGTCGTCTTCGCGAGCGCGTTGAACGTGATCGACCCGTACCCGACGAAGAGCATCGCGGCCAGTTCCACCGGCATGTCCGGTGCGAGCGCGGCGACGAGGATCGCCACGCCCCAGCCGATGGACGCCAGGCACAGGGACCGCGCGCCTGGCTTGACCCGGCCGGCCGAGACGAAGCCGCCGACGACGGCGCCCGCGCCCATCACGGAGGCCATCATCCCGTAGGCGGCCGCCGCGTTGTGGAAGATCCAGCCGTTGAAGACCGAGCTGGCCATCAGTGGCAGCGACACCGGGAACTCCCAGGCCAGCGTGCCGACGACCGCGATCATGATCATCGGGATGAGGATCTCGGACTTGGACCCGACGTACCGCAGGCCCGCGCGGACCTGGCCCTTTTCCTTGGCGACCTTCCTGGCCGGGTACAGCGCCGCCGCGCTCATCGCGGCGAGCGACGCGAGCACGGCGACGAAGGAGACGGCGTTGAGCGTGAAGCACAAGGTCAGCCCGAGGACGGCGGCGACGGTCCCGCCGACGGCCGCGCCGAAGACCCGGGCCATGTTCACCGAGATCGAGTTCAGCAGTACCGCGTTGGCCAGGTCCCTCTCCGGGACCATCTCGGAGATGAATGACTGCCTGGCCGGGTTGTCGAACACGTTGACAAAGCCAAGGGCCGCCGCGAGCAGGTAGACCACCCACAGGTGCATGGAGCCGGTCGCCAGGCAGATCGCGAAGGCCGCCGCCAGCAGCCCAGAAAGGGTCTGCGTCACGTACAGGATGCGCCGCTTGTCGTGCCGGTCCGCGTACAGTCCGCCCGCCGGCCCGAACACCAGCATGGGCAGGAACCGGGCGGCCGTCGTGAGGCCGAGCTCCGTTCCGCTGTGCGTGAGGTCGAGGACCAGGAACGACTGCGCGACCGTCTGCATCCAGGTGCCGATCACCGAGACCAGCTGCCCGAAGAAGAACAGCAGGTAGTTCCGGTGCCGAAGCGATGGGGCCTTGCGGTCGACCCAACCGGGCCGAGCCGCCAGCCCGGCAGCCTCCCCCTGTCCAGCAGGGACGGTCATGCTCCCACCACCTTCCGCGCGCCACAACGTTAGCTCCGCTAAGGATATTCCCTTCAGCCGGAAGGCCATGCGCGGATGCGCTGGCCCAGAAGCGGCGGCGGGCGGTTGCCCATGACCCAGCGAGTGCGGCCGCTCGGAAATGTCGCTGATGAGCAGCTGGGCGAACTCCTCGCCGTACCGGTCCCGCCAGGCTCGGGGATACCAGCGCAGGAGCCGCCTGGCTCTCCCCTCCGGGCCCTGGCTCGCTGTCCCCCGCTCGCACCGGGACGCCTGAGCGGCCGTGTCTTGCCCCCCGCGGCTCCCTCGCTCGCCCGGGCCGGCGCTCACGGGGCGCCCCAGTTGGCGGCCAGGCGGCGCAGGCCGACGTCGGCGGTGGCGCGCTGAGCCTGCAACTGCGCTCGCAGGACGGCGGCCCCACCGGCGGTCAGCCGGTAGGGGCGGCGCCGGTCCTCGCTCTCGACGGCCTCGATCAGCCCCTGTGAGTCCAGCCGGGCCAGCGCCTCATACAGTGTCCCCGGCGCCAGCCTGATGCCCGCGAATGCCTCGATGTCCTTGGTCAGCGCGTACCCGTGCTTGACCCCATCAGCGAGGCTGGAAAGGATCAGCGTGGCCGGCCCGGCGTACCGCCCGAACCCGGCCAGGCCGTTGTCATCGTCCTTGCCTACTGCCATGCCGCAAACTATATCGTCTTCCGATCTATCGTGAGACGAAGTAGTTGGCCGGCCCATCACAGGAGCGTGAGTTGTTCCTCCTCCTCCAGCGGGTCGGCGGCCTGGCGATACTTCCTCAGGTGACGCCACTCGGGCAGGTTGTCGAGGTAGGCCCATGACAGCCGGTGATACGGCGTGGGGCCGAGTGCGGCGAGCGCCTTCTGGTGCACGGGGGCCGGGTAGCCGGCATTGTCACAGAACGCGAAGTCCGGGTAGTCCTGGCCAAGATCGGCCATCAGCCGGTCCCTGTGCACCTTCGCGATGACCGAGGCGGCGGCGACGCTGGCCGAGCGCACGTCCGCCTTGATCGCGGTGCGCACCGTCCAGGGCTCGCCGATGTAGTCGTAGTTTCCGTCTAGCAGCACGACGTCAGGAGCGACTGGCAGCGCCTCAAGGGCGCGGATGGCGGCAAGCCGCAGCGCGGCGGTCATGCCGAGCTCGTCGATCTCCGCGTGGCTGGCGGCACCGATCGCGTGGGCTAGCACCCAGCGGGGCAGCACGGCCGCCAGTTCCTCCCGGCGCTTTTGAGTCAGCCGCTTGGAGTCGGTCAGCCCGGTCGGCGGGTCGGGGAAGCTCGGCCTGGCCACGGCGGCGCAGACCACGACTGGCCCCGCCCACGACCCTCGGCCTACCTCGTCCACCCCGGCGATACGCACCTTCCGCACCTTGAGCGCCTTACGCGTCGCGGTAGCGAGGTCCCGCTCGATCTCGTACCCAGCCTGGGCCGGGAGGGGCACAGGAGTGCCTTCTGAGGGGGTAGCTGCCATAGCACTCCATAATGCCGCCCGCGCGAGGTGACGCGCACCAGGTTCAGCCGTTGAGGTAGGCGAGGACGGCCAGGACGCGGCGGTTGTCGTCCTCTGACGGGCTCAGGCCGAGCTTGGCGAAAATGCTCGTGCAGTGCTTGCCGACAGCCTTATCCGAGATGAACAGCCGCTGGGCGATCGCGCTGTTGGACCGGCCCTCGGCCATGAGGGCCAGCACCTCACGCTCGCGGGCGGTCAGCCGCCCGAGCGGCTCGTCACTGCGCCGCCGGGTCATCAGCCTCGCGACCACCTCGGGGTCCATGACCGTCCCACCACGGGCCACCGCGCGGATCGCGTCGGTGAACTGGTCATCGTTGAACACTCGGTCCTTCAGCAGGTAGCCAACCGCGCCAGCGTGGTCGGCGAGCAGCTCGCGTGCGTAGAGCTGCTCGACGTACTGCGACAGCACCAGGACGGGAAGCCCGGGCACCTGGCGACGGGCCTCGATCGCGGCCACCAGGCCCTCGTCGGTGAAGGTGGGCGGTAGCCTGACGTCCACCACCGCGACGTCCGGCTTCTCGTTAACCAGCGCCCTGAGCAATTCGGGAGCGTTGTCCACCGCGGCGACCACCTCGAAGCCGTGCTCCTGGAGCAGCCGCTGGAGCCCGGTCCTCAGGAGATAGAGGTCTTCGGCGAGGACAAGACGCATGGCACCTCGATCGCGATGATGGTGGGGCCGCCGGGCGGACTGCTGACCGCCAGTATGCCGTCGAACGCGCCAAGCCGCCGTTCCATGCCGGCCAGTCCCGTTCCGTTCCGCGGGTCCGCGCCTCCGATGCCATTGTCGTGAACCTCCGCCCGCAGCAGGCCACGGGCAAAGGCGACGCGGACGAGCACTGAGGTCGCCTGGGCGTGCTTGGCCGCGTTGCTCAGCGCCTCGGCGACAGCGAAGTAGACGGCCGACTCCACCGGCGTGGGCAGTCGGCCGGCAAGCTGAATGTCGGTCCCTGCCGGGACCGGGCAGTCGAGCGCGAGCGCCCTGACCGCGTCGCCCAGGCCGCGGTCGGCCAGCACCGGCGGGTAGATGCCGCGCACCAGGGCGCGCAGCTCCGACAGCGCCAGGGTGGCGCTGTCCCGGCACTCGGCCACGAGGGACACCGCCTCGTGCGGGCTCTTCTCGATGAGCTTCTCGACCGTTCGCAGGTTGATGCCGAGGGCGACCAGCCGCGCCTGCGCCCCGTCGTGCAGGTCCCGTTCCAGCCGCCGCAACTCGGCGGCGGCCGAGTCGACCGCCTCGGCCCGGGTCTCGGTAAGCCGGTCCACCCGGGCGGAAAGCGCGGTTTCCCGAGCGCGGACGTCGGCCACGATCGTGCGCCTGACCAGCACGAAGCTGAGCGCGAGTGCGGCCGTTCCCGCCACGGCCAGCTCCTGGACATCGAGCCCGTCGCGGATCCAGCCATACCATTCCTCGTCATAGACGCCCGGCGGGAGGAAGGCGCACACGTAGAGCAGGTAAAGCCCGAGGCCACCGGTGCCGACCGCGGCCACGTACCCAGCCCGCCGCGGCGCCAGCGCGGTGAGCAACGTCACCCCGAGCATGGTCACCAGCGTCCAGCCATCGGCACCCGCGTTGGTGGTCGCACTGAAGAGGTTGCCGCGCCCCGCCTGATCGGTGAGGAAATATGAGCCGAAGACGGTGAGGTAAACGGCGGAGACCACGATTAGCGCCAGGCCCCAGCCGAGCTCCCTGACCGCCCGGCTCGCGATCGCCCGCGGCGTTGCCAAGGCCGACGGCGCTCCGCCCCGATCGGGTGCCAGCGGGCTGCCTGGCAGCCACTGCTGGCCCCGCCACCACGGCCCTTGCAGGCCCGCCACGAACAGCGCGCGAATGAGCACGCACGCCGCCGCTGCGCCCACGGCCCAGCCCGCCGCCTGCGTGGCGTGGGTGATGAAGAACCTGTATTCCATGCCAGCCATCGTGGCTCGCCACGCGGGCCGTCGCCATGGGATGGAGCCCACTTTCCGTGGTAGGCGTTTGCCTACCCTTATTCGCTGGCTGGCCAGGCCAGGCGGCCCGTACCCTCAAGCAATGATCATCAACGTCGTGGACATCGAGGCGACCTGCTGGGCCAAGGACGAGCCAGCCAAGCACGTCAGCGACATCATCGAGGTCGGTCTCACGACGGTCGACCTCGCGGCGGGCGAGCGGCTGGCCAAGCACAAGGTCCTGGTACGGCCAGAACGGTCCGTGGTCAGTGCGTTCTGCACCGAACTGACCGGCCTCACCCAGGAAGAGGTCGACTCCGGGGTCAGCTTCGCCGAGGCGTGCGACCTGCTGGCGACGGAGCACAAGGCGGCCGACCGCCCGTGGACCAGCTGGGGCGAGTACGACCACGACCAGTTCCTCCGCCAGTGCACGGCCACCGGGGTCGCCTACCCGTTCGGCGAGACGCACGTGAACGCCAAGGCGGTGTTCGGCCAGGTGCACCGAGGCCGCCACGGCATGAAGGCCGCGCTGGAGCTCGTCGGCCTTCCCCTCGAAGGCCGCCACCACGACGGAGCCGACGACTCCTGGAACATCGCGGCCCTAGTCCTGCACCTCCAGGCAGCCGGCCACTGGCCCCCCGCTGCCGCGTAGCGACACCGCCCGCTTCCCCACCTGGCCTGCTCCCCCCGCCCCGAAAGTGGCGGGCGAGTGCCAGGCCATCCCATTGAGGCAACGGCAGGAACGCCCGCAACGGATTGCGGGCGTTCCGCTCTGGGGATCCGGAGGGCTCACGCGGCGGTGCGGTGGCGGAAGAGGTAGGACGCCCCGGCGGCGGACAGGACGGTAATGACGGCGCAGTAGATGACGGCGAGGATGGCCTCGTGGACGGTGCTCGCTCCGGTTGAGGTGTGGCCCATCCACAGGCCGCGCATCGTCTCGATGACCGGGGTGAACGGCTGGTTGGCCGCGATCGGCCGCAGCGCCCTGGTCATGGTCCCGGCCGGGACGAACGCGGTGGACAGGTACGGCACGAACATGAACGCGAGCGTGGCCGAGGTGGCGGCCTCGGGGCTGCGAACGAGCAGGCCCGCCGCCGCGGCGAGCCAGGACATCGCCAGGATGAACAGCACGATCATGCCGATAGCGGCGATCCACTGGGCCGGGCTGGCAACCGGGCGCCAGCCGACGGCCAGGCCGACGCCGATCACCAGCGCGGTGGCGAGCAGGTTCCTGGCCAGGCTGGCGACGATCTGCCCGGCCAGGACCGAGGAACTGGCGATCGGCATCGACCGGAACCGGTCGACGATGCCACTGGACATGTCGGTCGCGATGGCAACGGCGGTGGTACCCGCGCCCTGGCCTGCGCACAGCACGATCAGTCCGGGGACAACGTACTGGGCGTACCGGCCGCCGCCCTCGGCGGCGAAAGCCCCGCCGAAGACATAGACGAACAGCAGCATCAAGACGACCGGCAGCATCAGCGCCGTAACGAAGGCCTCCGGATCGCGCTGCGAACGGCGCAGCCCGCGGCCGATCATGACGCTAACGTCGGTGGCGGCGTCGGCCAGCGAAGAGGACGTGGCGGCGGTGTAGGTCATCGGACGGCTCCCTTGAACGCGAAATCGGCGTCGGCCTGGGCATCGGGCTCGGTCAGCGCGAAGAACACGTCGTCGAGGCTGGCCCCGTCGGCCCGTGACTTCAGCTCGGCCGGAGTGCCCTGCGCGACGATGCGGCCCTGGTGCAGCACGGCCACCGTGCTGGCGAGGCGGTCAGCCTCCTCGAGGTACTGGGTGGTGAGCAGCACGGTCACGCCCTCGTCGGCCAGGCCCTTGACCACGCCCCACAGCTGCTGGCGGCTGCGCGGGTCAAGCCCGGTCGTTGGCTCGTCGAGGAACAGCAGGGGCGGCCGGACGACCATGCTGACCGCGAGGTCGAGCCGCCGCCGCATGCCGCCTGAGTAGGTCTTCACCCTGGTGTCGGCCGCGTCTGCCAGGCCGAAGTCCGCCAGCAGCTCGTCCGCGCGAAGCCGGGCCGCCCTGCGCGGCAGGTGCAGCAGCCGGCCCATCATGACCAGGTTCTCCCGACCGGTCAGGACCTCGTCCACGGCGGCGTACTGACCGGTCAGGCTGATCGACCGGCGCACGCCGCGCGGGTCGGTGCGCAGGTCGTGGCCAGCCACCGTCGCGACGCCCGCGTCCGGCTTGGTCAGCGTGGCCAGGATGCGGATGAGCGTGGTCTTGCCCGCACCGTTCGGGCCGAGCAGGGCGAACACGGAGCTCGTGGCGACGGCCAGGTCGACCCCGTCGAGCACCTGCTTGCCCCCGAAGGCCTTGCGGATGCCCAAGGCCTCAACTGTGTATGTCATACACTTAAAGTATGCGTCATACACAGTTTGGTCAAGGGCATCCCCGCGAGTCCGCGAGTTCCGGCGTAACCTACAAGCCGTGACTACATCCGAGCCGGAGCACGCGCGGGCTGACTGCGCCCAGCCGCCGCTTCCGCCTGGGCTCGACCTCTTGTGGGGACGCCGCGAGCGGGGCAAGAGAGGGCCGCGACCGGGCCTGTCAGCCGACGCGATCGTCGCGGCCGCCATCAAGATCGCCGACGACGAGGGCCTGGAGGCTCTCTCGATGGCCCGGGTCGCGGGCGAGGTCGGCTTCACCACGATGTCGCTGTACCGGTATGTAGCCAGCAAGGACGAGCTGCTGCAGCTCATGTGGGACGCCAGCGCGACCGGCGCGGAAACCCTGGTCCTCGAGGGTGACACCTGGCGGGAGAAGCTGCGGATGTGGGCAATCGTCCAGCGCGACCTGCTCGGCCAGCACCCCTGGATTACCCAGATGCCCATGGCCGCTCCGCCGCTCGCGCCGAATTCCATGCACTTCGTCGAGCATGGCCTGTCCGCCTTCGATGGCACCGGGCTGCCCGGGGCCGACGCACTACGGGTCCTTGGCCTGATCAGTTCCTATACGCTCAGCGACGCCCGGATGGCCAGCGACGCCGCTCGCGCGGCCAAGAAGGCGATGGAAGCGGGCCAGCCGCCGGACCCGACGACGATGCCTAGCTTCGAGAGGCTGCTGCGCCAGCTCATCGACGAGAAGACGTTCCCGCGGCTGTACCGGATGGCCTGGTCCGCCGACCCGGGCCAGCCGCAAGACGAGCAGGCGGAATTCCTGATCGCCCTGGATGTCATCCTCGACGGCGTCCAGGCCCTCATCGACCGGGCCAGCGCGGCCGGCCCTACCGCCCTCGCTGGCCAGCCGGACTCGGACCCGGACTCGGACTCGGACTCGGACTCGGACTCGGACTCGGCAGGCTAAGAGGACTCGAGCCCGTCCCAGGACCAGCGCGGAATCGCCAGGCCGGCGGGGACATCCGTGTCGTGCGGGTGGGACAGGGCCACGTCGCCGACCGCCCACTGCATGTAGGCGCGCAGCGCGGCACGGAGCGAGGGGTCCTCGGGCAGGCCCGCGTCGTCGGCCGCCGCCATGAAGCACTCAACGAATCGCCGGGCCAGGTCGCTCATGTCGCCCATGCCCGCGTGCATGTGGACGAGGAAGGACTCGTCACCGCCCCACTCGTCGGTGTAGGCGGGCGGTCCGCCCATGACCTGCCCCCAGTAGGCGGCCAGCCGCTCGACATGCCGCGGGTTCTGCCCTGGGTGCGAGAACGGGTGGTTGAGCTCGGGGTCGGCCAGGCACCGCGCGTGGTGCGCCACGGCCAGCTTAAGGAACGCCTGTTCCCCGCCCGCGACCTCGTAAAGCGTTGGTCTCATTTCCCGAGCATCGCACATCGGGCGAATCCCCCGCGGCCTCCTTGGGCCGCCCCGGCGGCCCGCTGCGACCGGCCACTGCTTGAATCGGCAAAAATTCCCGCGAAAAGTTGTTGGTGCTCGACCCGGTTTCGACTCATACATGCGGAAGGACGCGGGGAGGCGGCAGGCCTCACAGGGGCGAGCTTTGAGGGGGGCGCGCCGATGGGCGGGCCTGCTGACGGACTTCCACGGGGGCGGCAGGGGCCGGGCGGATCTATGAGGGAGAACCGTCCGGTCCCCGGTGCCGATCCGTGCACGTCGAGGTCGGCCACCGGGCCGACCTTGCTGATGCCCGCGTGCCAGGATGTAGACGCCCGGGACGTCATCCTCCTCATCGGGTACCTGGCCCGGCTCGACCAGGCCGAGTGGGACTCCAGGGCACGGCACCTGCTGCAAGTCATCCTTGACGGCCTGCGACCCCATGCCGCCGGCGCCTTAACCTCATTGCACGGCGACCGCCGGGCGAGGATACTTCGTCCGTGGATACGAGAATTGTCCGTTACAGCGAGCGGCCGGACCTGTGGGACGACCTCGGCGACCTCTTCGACGACGTGTGGCCGGAGTACAACCAGCACGGCGAGGAACTCAACCACTACTGGCGCCAGCTGTACAACGTCTTCCCCGAGTGGCAGTTCATGCTCGTTGGCCCCGGAGACGAGATCCTGGCGGAGGGGCACACCGTCCCGGTGGCCTGGGACGGCACCGATGAAGGCCTGGCCCCCGGCATCGACGCGACGATCGCCGGCGCCTTCGAGCTCAGGAAGGCGGGCGGTCAGCCGACGGCGGTGAGCGCGATGGCGGCCGAGGTGCCGCAGCGGCACCAGGGCAAGGGGCTGGCCCCGATCATGCTGCTGGCGATGGCGACCCTGGCTCGCGAGGCAGGCCTGCCCCACCTGATCGCGCCGGTCCGCCCGAGCCAAAAGGTCCGGTACCCGACCATCCCGATCGAGCGCTACGCCCACTGGACCCGCGAGGACGGGCAGCCCTTCGACCCGTGGATGCGGGTGCACACCCGGATGGGCGCCCGCCTCGGCCCGGCGATACCGAGGTCCCTGCACATCACCGGCACGGTCGCGGACTGGGAGTCCTGGACGAGCATTCGATTCCCCGAGACCGGCGAGTACGTCTTCCCCGCGGGCCTAGCCCCAGTGCACATCAACCGGGAGAACGACACCGGAGAGTACTGGGAGCCCAACGTGTGGATAATCCATCAGGTCGCCCCCGAGGCAGGCACTACCGGGGCCGGGCAGGCTTGATCACGGCCGCTGACGTGCGCGCGGTGGCCGTGTCCCTGCCGCGTACCGAGGAACACCTTATCCGCGACTACATCAAGTTCCGCGTCGGCAAGATCGTTTACGCCTCGTGCGCTCTGGAAGCGCCTGACTGTATTCCCGGCCCAGCCGGGAGGAATTTGGAGGATATTCCTGGGTCGATGGCTTTACCTTGCGCTGAAAGGCAATGGGGACAGTAGCATGCCATTAAAGCGGCGGTTGGTCTCGGGTATCAGGGACGGCGTGCCGCAAGACCCGCGCGATACGGTGAAAGCTAAACTGCCTGAACCTCAGTCTCCAGTCGATTAAAAAACGGATCCGGCGGAACGATGCCTGAAACCGCCGCAGTTCCCTGCGCCGGGCGAGTGGCGGCCTGTCTGCGCACCTCCGGGGGGCTGGGCGATGTCCGATGAGGACATTCAAGGAGGCGAACGGGGCACCTAAGTCGTGCTATCACGTACAGCCAGGACGAACAGAGGATCACCTAAAGGGCGCGAGCCCCAAGGTGACGGAGTGCCCGTAGTAGTCGCAGGGGTAACGGCCTGCCAGGGAGGACGGGAAAGCCGTCCGCAGGGCGAAGGGGCACAGGTGACAGGACATCAACGTGACCGGGAGGTATGCGAAATGCAGAGCGCCGAAACGGTACTTGGCGTCATCCGTGAGCGCGGCAGGAGGGGTCTGCCGTGCGATGAGCTGTACCGGCAAATGCTCAACCCGCAGCTGTATCTGATCGCCTGGGGCCGCCTTTACTCCAACAAGGGCGCAATGGCGCCAGGCGTCACAGGGGAAACCCCGGACGGCATGTCGCTGGCCAGGATCGGGCGCGTCATCGACGCGTTGCGCCACGAGCGCTTCCGGTTCTGGCCCGTGAAGCGGACCTATATCCCGAAAAAGAACGGGAAGAAAAGGTCGCTCGGGCTGCCATCCTGGACGGACAAGCTGGTCAGTGAGGTGATGCGCCTCCTGCTGGAAGCGTACTACGAGCCTCAGTTCTCTGACCGCTCGCACGGTTTCCGTCCCCGTCGCGGATGCCATACCGCCCTGCGCGATGTGGCAATCGCGTGGACCGGGACGACCTGGTTCATCGAGGGTGACATCGCCCAGTGCTTCGACTCCCTCGATCATGAGGTAATGCTCGGAATACTGGGAGAAAAGATCCGAGATAACAGGTTCCTGCGGCTCGTGCGTAACATGCTCCGAGCCGGATACATGGAGGACTGGACCTGGAATGCCACCCTCAGCGGCGCGCCGCAGGGAGGGGTGCTCTCCCCGCTCCTGTCCAACATCTACCTACACAGGCTGGACGAATTTGTCGAGACAGTTCTAATGCCACAATACACACGGGGAACCCTCAGGGCCAGGAACCCTGAGTACCGGAAGGTGGAAGCGCAGATCGTCAAGGCGCGGCGGCACGGCGACCGGACCGGAACCCGTACGCTGGGAAAGAGGCTGCGACAGCTCCCCAGCCAGGACATGGCCGACCCGGGATACCGCAGGCTGCGCTACGTCAGATACGCTGACGACCACCTGATCGGATTTATAGGGCCAAAATCAGAGGCCGAGGAGATAAAGCAGCGTCTCGCCCAGTTCCTTAAGGAAGAACTCCGCCTGGAACTGTCGCAGGAAAAGACGCTGATCACGCACGCCAGGTCCGGCGCCGCGAGATTCCTCGGATACGAGGTCACCGTCAAGCGAGACGACCGCAGGTCGGAACAGAGGACCGGGCACCGTCGGCAGCGCCGGTCGGTCAACGGGACTGTCCAGCTGCACGTCCCCGCAGACGTGATCAAGGCCAACTGCACCCCATACCTGGAGCGCGGCAAACCCGCGCGACTGACCGAGCTATACAACTGCGACGATTACACCATCGTCAAGGTCTACGGTGCCAGGTACCGCGGGATCGTGAACTATTACCTGCTGGCCTGCGATGTTTTCAGGCTGGACAGGCTGCACTGGGTCATGCAGTCCTCACTGCTGGGCTCCCTGGCGAACAGGCACCGCTCGACCGTATCGAAAATGGCCAGGAAGTATAAGGCCACCATCGAGACACCGGCCGGGCCGCGCAAGTGCATCCGGGCGAGCATCACCCGTGGCCCAGGCAGGAAGCCAATGGTCGCGACATTCGGCGGAATTCCCCTAAGACGGCAGAAGAGCGCAGCCATCCCCGACCGGAACCCCGCCTACCCCAACCACCCCCGGCAACGCGAGGTGGTCCGGCGGCTGCTGGCAGGAGAATGCGAGCTATGCGGACAGGCCACCAGAACTCAGGCCCACCAGATCAGCAAGCTCTCAGATCTCGACCGGCACGGCCAGGAGAAACCCGAATGGGCAATCCTCATGAAGAAAATGCATCGCAAGACCCTGATGGTCTGCCCTGCATGCCACGAGGCCATCCACAAGGAAAATGACTTCGCTCCACGGTAGTCACCAGAGAGCCGGATGCGGTAAAAGCTGCACGTCCGGTTCGGGAGGAGGCCGCCGGGAAAAGGGCCGGTTCACCAACCGGCACCTCGCCTGGCGGCCCACCTCACGATCTCGCCGGACGAGGAGATGCTTGGAGTTGGGTTCCCCAAGGAAGAGCGGGCCGCCCTGATCGCCAGCGAGCCGGCCAAGTTCGTCCTGCCACGCCTGTCCGACCAGCGATTCCACTGGATCGTCGCCCGCATGGCCGCACTCGACGCGGACGAGATGCGGGAACTAGTCATCGACGCCTGGCTGATGGTCGTCCCCAAGAAGGTCTCGGCGGCGCACCTAGGCACCAGCGACTAGGTAATTCCCGGGCCACGTCACCTGTCACCTGTCACCTGTCACCTGTCACCTGTCACCTGTCACCTGTCACCTGTCACCTGGTCGACTATAGTCGACGAAGCAATGTGGCTACGGTGGCAGCCCACGGACTTGACGACCTTCCTGATGGGCGCACTGTAGCCTCGGCGGTGGCGGAATGTCCGGGACATGCAGGTCGGCGAGGGCCGGGCCTGGCCAGGGGAGGCGCGAGCATGGCGACCGCGAGGGTCGGGATAGTGGGGGCGGGAATCGTCGGGCTGGCAACCGCCCGGCTGCTGGCCGAGCGCGGCCTTAACGTCACCGTCTTCGAGAAGGAAGCCCAGGTCGGCACGCACCAGACTGGACACAACTCCGGGGTCGTGCATGCCGGGATCTACTACAAGCCCGGCTCGGCCAAGGCGACGATGACCCGCCGCGGCGTGGCGCTGCTCAAGGAATACTGCCAGGAAAAGGGCCTGCCTTACGACGAGCGGGGCAAGCTGGTGGTCGCGCGAGACGAGGCCGAGATCGTCAAGCTGCAGGAGCTTGAGCGGCGCTCGGTGGCCAACAAGGTGCCGGGCATCCGCTGGCTGGAGGGAGACGAGATCCGCGAGCTTGAGCCTGACGTCGCGGGGGTGGCCGGGCTGCTCTCCCCGACCACGGCCATCGTCGATTATGTCGCGATCACCAGGGCCTATGCCGATGACGTGGCCAAGTCCGGCGGTCAGGTCCTCCTCAGCACGCCGGCAACGAAGCTGGAGCTCGCCGTCGGCAACAAGGTCAACGTGATGACGCCGGGCAAGCTCCATCAGGTGGACAAGCTGGTTATCTGCGCGGGGCTGCAGGCCGACCTGCTCGCGAGCACCATCGGGGACGCGCCGTCTCCGGAGATCATCCCGTTCCGTGGCGAGTACCTGCGGCTCAAGCCGCACGTCCGCGACCGGGTCAGGCACCTGATCTATCCCGTACCCGACCCAAAGTACCCCTTCCTCGGCGTCCACCTCACTCCCCGGGTCAACGGCGAGTCCGATCTGGGCCCGAACGCGGTGCTCGCGCTGGCCCGCGAGGGGTATAGGCGCACGACGGTCTCAGGCGACCAGCTCAGGCGCCTGGCCCGGTCGGCGGCGTTCCGCCAGCTGGCCCGCGAGAACTGGCAGGCCGGCGTGCGCGAGGTGCGGGGATCGCTGCTGCGCCGGGCCTACCTGGCCGAGGCCCGGACCTACCTGCCCTGGCTCACCAGCCACGATGTGATGGCCGCCCCAGCGGGAGTTCGCGCGCAGGCAGTGGATCCCAGCGGCGCCCTGGTCGACGACTTCCGCATCACCCACGTTGGCGAGGTCATGGCAATCAGAAACGCCCCCTCCCCCGCCGCGACCGCCTCCCTGGCGATAGCGGAGCACATCGTCACCGAACTCGGCATCACCCCCACCCCCGCCAGCTAGCAGCAACCCCGCCAGCCCCGCGCCCCAACTGCAGCGGTGCGCCACCACTGCGGCCGGCCAATGTACGCGCTGCGTCATCACTGTCACAGGGGCAGCAGCACTGCGGCAGCGCATACAAAACCCCGCGACAGCGATGCGTCACCGCTGCTGTCGCGGGGCTGGGGCGATGCGTCACCGCTGCTGTCGCGGGGCTGTCGCGGGGCTGGGGCGATGCGTCACCACTGCTGTCGCGGGGCTGTCGCGGGGCTGGGGCGATGCGTCACCGCTGCTGTCGCAGGGCTGGCGCGGGGCTGGCGCCTACGCTGGCGGCGGGGCCGGGTTGAGCGTCAGCGGAAGCCCGCGACCGAGTGCGGGACATACGGCTCTTCCAGGTAGGCGACCTCGTCGTCGTCCAGCGTGACGTCCACGGCCGCGACCGCGTCACTCAGGTGCGCAGGCTTGGTGGCGCCGACGATCGGGGAGGTGACCGCTGGGTTGCGCAGCAGCCAGGCCATTGCCACCTGGGCGGCCGGCAGGCTCCGCTTGGCCCCAATCTCAAGCACTCGCTCGACCACCGACCGGTCCTCATCGCGGTACAGGGTCTGGCCGAACTCGTCGGTCTCGCCCCGCGTGGTGGTCACGTCCCACCCGCGCGTCAGCTTCCCCCGGGCGAGCGGGGACCACGGGATGACGCCGATGCCCTGGTCGGCGCACAGCGGCAGCATCTCCCGCTCTTCCTCGCGGTAGATGAGGTTGTAGTGGTTCTGCATCGAGACGAACCGGGTCCAGCCGTGCAGGTCGGCCAGGTACAAGGCCTGGGCGAACTGCCAGGAGTACATGGACGAGGCGCCGATGTAGCGAACCTTGCCCGACTTGACCACGTCGTGCAGCGCCTCCAGGGTCTCCTCGATGGGGGTGGCGTAGTCCCACCGGTGGATCTGGTACAGGTCAATGTAGTCAGTCTGCAGCCGCCGCAGGCTCGCGTCCACCTCGGCGAAGATCGCCTTGCGGGACAAGCCCGCGCCGTTCGGCCCGGGACGCATGCGATTGAACACCTTGGTCGCGAGCACGACCTCATCGCGCGGGACGAAGTCCTTCAGGGCCGCCCCGGTGATCTCCTCGCTGCGACCGGCTGAGTACACGTTCGCCGTGTCGAAGAAGTTGATGCCCGCGTCGAGGGCCTGCCGCACCAGGTCCCTGGAGGCGCTCTCGTCCAGGGTCCACGGCCGCCCGCGCTCGCCAGGCTCGCCGAAGCTCATGCACCCCAGCGTGATCACCGACACCTCGAGGCCGGTCTTGCCCAGTTTTACGTAACGCATAGCTGACTCCCGTCGGTTATAGGCATTGGAGTGGGATCCTGGCGTGGCGGCCAGGGCGCTGAGGGCATCGCCCAAGGGCCGCCACGCCAGCCGCGCGGCGAGAAGGCGGCTAGAACTTCTCGATGGCCGGGATCACCCGGGCGGCGAACAGGTCGCGGGTAGCGGGCTCGCTGACGCGGGCCAGGGCACCGTGGCCGACCGTGATGCCGAGCTCGGAGATCGCGTGCATGCTCTCGATGACCTGCTGGACGTTCTCGCCGTTGGCACCAAGGTCGAAGCGGACGATCGTGGTCTTCTCGATCTCGTCGTAGTCGCGGCCGAGGGTGGCGCAATGCTCGCGCAGGATGTCGACCTTGCGCGCCAGGTCGGGGCCGAACGCCATGAAGTTGACCGAGTCGGCGTACTGCGCGACCAGGCGCAGGGTCTTCTTCTCTCCGCCGCCGCCGATGAGGATCGGCGGGCGCGGGCTCGCCAGCGCCTGCGGGGAGTTCAGCGTCCGGCCCAGGTGGTAGTGCTTGCCGTTGTAGGGCGCGTCGGACTCGCTCCACATCTGCTTCACGATCTGGAGGGTTTCCTCAAGGCGCTCGAACCGCTCCGCCAGCGGCGGCAGGAACAGCCCGAGGCCGCGGGCCTCGTCCTCGTTCCACGCGGCACCGATGCCGAGCATCGCCCGGCCACCGGAAAGCACGTCAAGCGTGGTCACCGACTTGGCCAGCAGGCCAGGGTCGCGGTAGGTGACCGCGGTCACCAGGGTCAGCAGCTTGACTCGCGAGGTCACGCCGGCCAGGTAGCCGAGCGCGGTGTAGGCCTCAAGCATTTCGTGCTCGGGCGGGCCGTTGTGCCCGATCTGCCATACATGGTCCATCACGCTGAGCCGGTCCACGCCGGCCTCGTCCGCCCACCGGGCGATCTCGCCAAGCTTGGGGGCAAGCTGGGCCGCGCCGCCCGCCCACGTAAAGTCCGCGATGTGCAGGCCAATCTTCATGGCTGCGCTCCTCACCGTCGTTGTTGAGGTTCCTGCTCCAGCCTCTCACCCCGGATCGTTAGCCGGCTCACTGGGGTAGCAAATGCCCGCGACACGGGACAAGCCGGGAAAGTTAAGATATGTCGCATCTCTGGCATGTCGCCTATATACTCCGTATAATCAGAGCTACATACTCAGTATGCAACTGACTAGATACTGAGTATAATGCTACGTATGGTAACGAGTTCTCCCAGGTCAGAGGTGCTTTCATGAGCGTGCGACACGCGATGCTCGCGCTGCTGAGCGAAGGGCCCAAGTACGGACTCCAGCTCCGCGAGGAGTTCGAGGCCCGGACCGGCGAGGTGTGGCCGCTCAACGTCGGGCAGGTCTACACGACGCTGCAGCGGCTTGAGCGGGACGGCATGGTGGAGTCCGAGGGCGATTCGCCCGAGGGCCCGCAGAAGGCCTACCGGATCACCGGGGCCGGCCGGGGCGAGCTGGACTCCTGGCTCCGGACCCCGCCGGACCTCAGCTCTCCGCCACGGGACGAGCTGGTGATGAAGATCCTCGTCGCGCTGCGCGTGCCTGGCGCCAGCGTGACCGACATCATCCAGGCCCACCGCCGGTACCTAGTGCAGCTCATGCAGCAGTGGACCCACATCAAGGAAGACAGCGACCCCGCGGAGCTCAACCTGGGCCTCGCGGTGGACGCCGAGATCTTCCGCCTCGATTCGGTCGTCCGGTGGCTGGACGCCGCCGACGGCCGCATCAAGCGCGCCCAGGCCGACGACAGGCCCCCCGGCGCGAGCCCCCAAGCCCCCGACGGCAATGGCCCAGATAAGGCGAGCACCGCGGCCGAAGGACGTGGCCAGTGGCCGCTGCCTCGCCCCCCGACCCATGTAAGGACGCGTCGATGAGTTCACCGAACATGATCGAGCTGTACCAGGTGTCCAAGTCCTATGGACAAGGGGACGCCGAGGTGCAGGCGCTGCACGAGGTTAACCTCCCCGCCGTCGCGGGCGAGATGGTGGCGGTGATGGGACCAAGTGGCTCGGGCAAGAGCACGCTGCTCACCATCGCCGGCACCCTGGAAGAGCCCACGACCGGCGAGGTGCTGGTCGCGGGCCAGCCGGTCCGGTCGATGTCGAAGAGGGCCAAGGCACAGCTCAGGAGGCGCACGATCGGCTACGTCTTCCAGGACTTCAACTTGCTGCCCGGCCTGACGGCGGCCGAGAACGTGAGCCTGCCGCTTGAGCTCGATGGCACCTCCGCGCGCAAGGCCCGGATCGCGGCCCTGAAGGCACTCGATGGCCTGGGCCTGGGCAATCGGGCCGGGCACTACCCGGACCAGCTGTCCGGCGGCGAGCGCCAGCGCGTCGCGATCGCCCGCGCGATGGTTGGCGAGCGCAGGCTCCTGCTCGCCGACGAGCCGTCGGGCGCGCTCGACTCGGTCAACGGCGAGGCGGTCATGCGCCTGCTGCACAGCGCCTGCAAGGACGGCGGGATGACCGCCATCGTCGTGACGCACGACGCTCAGCTGGCGAGCTGGGCCGACCGGGTGGTCTTCATTCGCGACGGCCACATCACCGACCAGACTCTCCCGGCGGCAGGCCCCGAGTCCCTGCTCGCGGCGGCGGAGCGCAAGCGGGGGACCGAGTGAACGCCGCTCCTGCGGCGGCCACCCTGCAGCGTCCTCAGGCACGACGGCCGGCCGACGGTGGCGTCCCCGCCCTGCGCGTGGTCGTCCGCTGGGCCATCCGGCTGCTGCGCCGTGAGTGGCGCCAGCAGCTCCTGATCCTGGCGCTGATCACCGCCGCGGTCGCGGCCACGGTCGTCGCCTCGGCCGTGGCCACGACCACCCCGGCCAGCCCGGCTGGCACGCTCGGCACCGCGCAGTACGCTGACTCCTTCTCCGGAGCGAGCAAGCTGATCGTGTCGAACGTCGCCGCCATCGAGAAGAACTTCGCCCGCACCGACGTCATCGAGAACCAGCAGGTCCAGGTGCCCGGCTCGGTGGCGACATTTGACCTGCGCTCGCAGGACCCGCACGGCCCGTTCGGCCAGCCGCTGCTCAGCCTGGTCAGCGGCAGCTACCCGACGACGGCGAGCCAGGTCGCGGTGACCAGCGGGGTCGCCACTGACCTCAGCCTCCGGGTCGGCGGCGTCTGGACGGTCAACGGCGTCAGCCGCACCATCACCGGCATCGTGCAGAACCCGCAGAGCCTGCTCGACCAGTTCGCCCTGGTCATCGGGGGCCAGGTGACCAGCCCCGACAACGCCACGGTGCTCTTCGACGCACCGGGCAAGTCGGCTAGCCAGGTCGCGTCGGCGATGCCCGCCGCGGGCACCCTCTACGACTCCCAGTCGCTGGCCAATAACAACGTCATCAACCCCGAGTCGATCTCAATCGCCGCCGCCATTCTCGGCATGCTGCTGATCGCGCTGGTGGGCGTGGGCGGCTTCACCGTCCTGGCCCAGCGCCGCCTGCGCGCCCTGGGCATGCTCGCGGCGCAGGGTGCGACCCAGCGGCACCTGCGGCTCGTCATCCGGGCCAACGGCGTGGCGACGGGCGTGGCGGGAGCCGTCGCGGGCCTGGTGATCGGCTTCCTTGGCTGGCTGGCCTACCGGCCGACGGCGCAGGTCAGTGCCCACCACGCGATCGGCCTGTTCCAGCTGCCGTGGACGGTGATCATCGTCTCGATGGTGCTGGCCGTGCTGGCCTCCTACTTCGCCGCCGGGCGGCCGGCGAAGACCATGTCCCGCGTGCCGGTGGTGGCCGCGCTTTCCGGCCGTCCGCCCGCGCCGAAGACGGCCGGCCGCCTCGCACCGCCGGCCGGGATCGTGCTGCTCGTGCTCGCCTTCCTGCTCTTGGGCGTGGCGGGGGCCGCCCCAGGCGGCGGGGGCGGTCAGGGCAACCAGATGCTGGCGCTCGTCCTCGGCCTGCTCCTGCTTGGCGCCGCCATGGTGCTGCTGGCGCCCGCCTGCCTCAGGCTGGTCGCCTGGCTGGGCAGGCGGGCCCCGATCTCGGCCCGGCTGGCACTGCGCGACCTGTCCAGGTACCGGTCCAGGTCGGCCCCGGCCCTGGCGGCGATCGCCCTGGCCACGATGATCGCGGTGCTCGTCTGCGTGGAAACCGCGGGCCGGTACGCCAACGTACTCGACTACGCGGGGCCGAACCTGACCTCGAGCCAGCTGGTCGTCTACGCCAACCCTGCCCCGGCCGCCGGCAGCGTCGTCACCGCCACCCCCGGCTCAGGTGGCGCGGGCCGCGTCATCACCAGCCCTGGCTCAAGCGGCCCCCGCCAGATCAGCGGCACTGGCTCGGGCGGCCAGGACTCGGCCAGCACCAGCTCGGCCAGGCAACTGGCCGGGCAGGCCAAGGCCGCGGACAAGATCGCCAGCTCCCTCGGCCACGCCACCATCTTCACCCTCTACTCGACCAGCGCCGGGCTCACCCACGCGGCCAGCGGGCGGAGCTTCAGCGGGCAGATCTACCTGGCCACGCCGCAGTTGCTCAGCGCGTTCGGCATCAGCGCCTCGCAGGTCAACCCGAACGCCGACATCCTCACGATGCGGCCGGGCTTGTCCACGATGTCGCTGATGCAGCTCACCTACGGTCGCGGCAAGGGCGGCCCGCCCGGACCGGGAAGCGCCTATCCCTGCCCGGCGGGCAGCTGCCTGGCCAGCCCGCCGATCCAGCAGGTCAGCCAGCTGCCGTCGGGCACGTCGGCCCCCAACACGGTGGTCACCGAGCACGCGGTCGACAGCCTGCACCTGCAGTCGTCGGTCAGCACGTCAGGCTGGTTCATCCAGGCGCCGAACGGCCTGACCTCGGCGCAGATCCGTAGCGCCCAGGTGGCAGCAGCGGCGGCCGGGCTGTCGGTCGAGACCCGCAACAGCATCCCGTCGCTTGAGACGGTCGTCAACGACGCCACCGTCTTCGGCATCGTGCTCGCGCTCGCGATCCTCGGGATGAGCGTTGGCCTGGTCCGCAGCGAGGCATCCAGGGACCTGCGGACGCTGTCGGCGACCGGGGCGAACGGGACCACCCGCGGTATCCTCGTCGCGACCACGGCCGGGGCGCTCGGGTTCACCGGGGCGCTGATCGGGATAGCAGGCGGCTACCTCGCGGCGATCGGCTTCGCCCGCAGCAACCACCTCGACGGGCTGTCCTCGCTGGACAGCATCCCGCTGGCGAACCTGCTGCTTATCCTCATCGGCATGCCGCTGATCGCGGCCGCCATCAGCTGGCTGCTCACCTTGCGTGAGCCGGCGTCGATCGCCGGCCAGCCCCTGGACTGACCGGAAGCGGGGCACGCCATCTTCCCGGTGGCGTGCCCCGCCGCCCGGGGCACGCGGTCTGGTGACCCGCCCCACCGGGGTGCCTGCCGTAAAGTGCGGACATGACGGACATTCCCGAATCGCACCGTGACCTGCTCGGCGAGCAGGTGCTTACGCTCGCCACCATCGGAAGCAGCGGCCGCCCGCAGCTGTCCAACGTCTGGTTCGTGACCGAGGGCGACACGATCAAGATGTCGCTCAACACCACCCGGCAGAAGGTGAAGAACCTGCAGGCCAACCCGGCGTGCAGCGTGATCATCACTGGCAGCCCGCCGTACAGGTACCTGGAGGTCCGCGGCGACGCCGAGATCACCCCCGACGACGACTACGAATTCGCCGACGCGGTGGGGGCGAAGTACCACGCTGACCTGCGCGACCGGGACAACCCCGGCGACAAGCGCGTCGTCGTCACGATCCGCCCGTCCCGCGTCATCACCTGGGGCTGAGACCGAGGCCCTACGAGGCCAGGGCCATTAGTAGTACTGCGGGCGGAAGAACGCAGAGGCGTCCTTCCGCCACAGCAGGATCACGGCGCCGAGGCCTACCAGCCACAGGATCAGGGCGGGGATCAGCGCCAGGCCACCCCCGAGGCCGCCGCCCGCCCCGGTGAGGATGATGATCATGAAGATCGTGAGGAACCCGAAGAACCCGGTGCCGGTGAGCCGCGCCCAGTTCCTGCCCGCCCGGCACATGAAGGCCATCCAGACCCACAGGCCGACGAAGATCAGCCCGAGAACGATGATGAAGACGAAGTCGATGTGGGCGAGCCTGGTCACCTGGGACGGGGTCAGCCTCGGGTAGGTGTTACGGACCCTGGTCTTGAGCGACCCTTCCGTCGCGATGTTGAGGATCACGCCGACAAGGCTGATCGCGGCGCCGACGTACATGAGCCGGACGGCGTTGACCACGCTGCCGGGGGCGGGCCCGGGTCGCAGCGGCGACTGCGGCACGCCGTCGGAGAACGGCTGGTAGCCCTGCGAGCCACCGCCGGGGTAGGACTCGTACGTCATCGGTCACCTCTAAGGGTCTGCAGGATCCCTCCGTCATGCTAAACGGCGAAACTGAGCCTCGGGTTACAGGCTGGCCGTACCCTTTCGCACCGGGCTGACGACAGGCCGCCCGTCGGGCCCGGTGCGTACCTGCACGTTCGCGCCATACACCCGGCCGATGAGGTCCTCGGTCAGCACCGCGGGCGGTGGCCCGGCGGCCGCCACCCGGCCGTCGGACAACAGCACGAGCGCGTCCGCGTACTGCCCCGCGACCGTCAGGTCGTGCAAGGTCGACACCACGGTGAGCCCGGTGGACCGGCGCAGCCCGTCCACCAGCTCAAGCACCTGCTGCTGGTGCCCGATGTCGAGCATGGATGTCGGCTCGTCGAGGAGCAGCACCGATGGCTCGGTGGCCAGCGCCCGGGCCAGCACGATCCGCTGCCGCTCCCCGCCGGACAGGTGACCGAGCCGCCGCTGGCTGAACCGGGCCACGTCCAGTTGCCGCATCGCGTCGTCGGCCGCCAGGCAGTCCCGCCCGCCGGGCATCCCCAGGTAGCCCAGGTGCGGGGTCCGGCCGAGCATCACGTAGTCGCCGGCCGTCATGTCCGGCGGCAGCAGCGGCTCCTGTGGTACGTACGCGATCGCCCGTGCCCGCGCCCGGGCGCGCAGCGAGCGCAGGTCCATCCCGTCAAGTACGACCGTCCCGGCATACCGAAGGAGTCCGGCGATTGCTCGAAGGGCGGTCGACTTGCCCGCTCCGTTCGGGCCGATGAGGGACAGCCACCCGCCCGTGACGGCCTCGAAGCTCACGCCGTGCAGGACCGGCGCACGGTCCAGGGTGACCGTAAGGTCACTCACCCGGATCACGTGCCCACCGCGCGCGTGCCCCGCAGCACCCAGATGAACGCGGGCGAGCCGACAAGCGCGGTGACCACGCCGATCGGCAGCTCGGACGGCGCGACCACGGTGCGAGCCAGGGTGTCCGCCAGCATCAGGAAGCCGGCCCCGCCGAGCATCGACAGCGGCAGCACGATCGTGTAAGACGGCCCGGCGATCCGCCGCGCCACGTGCGGCACGATGATCCCGACGAAGCCGACCAGGCCGCTGATCGCCACCGCGCTCGCCGCCGCCAGGGCGCAGGCGGCGATGACGGTGGCCCGGACGACAGTGGGCCTGATGCCCAGCGCGCGGGCCTCCTCGTCCCCGAGCGACAGGACGTCAAGCTGGCGCGCGTGCACCAGGATCACGAGGGTGCTGACGGCCGAGTATGGCAGGATCTCGGTCACCTGCTGCCAGGACGCGCCCGCGAGCGAGCCGAGCAGCCATTGGTAGACCTGCTGGATGACCTGCGTCGACTGCTGCAAGACGTAGGTCTGTGCCGCGGTCAGGAACAGCCCGACGGCGACTCCGGCCAGCAGCAGGGTGGCGGCGCCTGACTGCGGGCCGCGACCGGTGCCGATGACCCCGGCCAGGGCGGCGACGCCGACCCCGGCCAGCGAGCCGAGGAAGGCGGCGACCGGGACCACGTCCGGGCCGAGGCCGCCGAGGTACACGATCGCGATGGTCGCCCCGAGGCCGGCCCCAGCCGACGCGCCGAGCATGCCCGAGTCGACCAGCGGGTTGCGGAACACGCCCTGGTAGCCCGCGCCGGTGATGGCCAGCAGCCCGCCGACCAGCGCCCCGGCGACGATGCGCGGCAGCCGTATCTGGAACAGCACCGCGCTGTCGATCTGGCTCAGCCCGGAGTGCAGGTGGACGAAGGGGATCTTGCCTGCTAGCGCCGCCGCGACGTTCAGCGGGCTCAGGTCGGCCGCGCCGACGAAGGCGCTAACTCCCGCGGCGGCGATCAGGAAGATCGCCGCCAGGCCAAGTGCGATTGCCTTTCTCAAGAACTTACTGGCCTCACGACTTGCTCGCGGACTCGACCGCCGCGGCGATCGCGGCGACCAGCTGCGGCAGGCGCGGCCCCCATCGTGCGGCCACGTCGTCGTTCAGCGCGACGATCTCGTGGTCCTTGACCGCGGGGATGCCCGCCCAGCCAGGGCGGGCGGCCACGATCGCGGGAGTCTGGCCCCCGTCGCCCGCGTCGTTGTCGGTCAGGAAGATGATCTGGGGCTTGCTGGCCACGATGTACTCCTCGGTCAGCTCCGGGTAGCCGCCGTCGGCCGCGGTGGCCACCTTGTCCGCGATGTTCCGCAAGCCGAACATCCCGGCGATCTGCCCGAAGATCGTCTGCGAGGTCGCGGAGTAGTACGGGCTGGCGCTGACCTCCCAGAAGTAGGACAGGTCACTGTGCGTGGTGCCGGCCTTCTTCAGGTCGGCGGCGATCCGCGACTTCATGCCGGTGACGACCGCGGCGGCCTGCGCCGCGTGGCCGGTCGCCTGGCCGACCTGCTCGATCTCGGCGTAGGCCGCGGGCAGGGTCGCGGCCGGCGGCTCGATAAGTACCGGCACGCCGAGCTTCTTCAGCCCGGCGACCAGGCCATTGGCGTTCTCCGCGGCGATGACCAGGCTTGGCTGGTAGCCGGCGATCGCCTCCACGTTGGGATCGGTCCCATTCAGGCTGGTCTTCGGCACGCCCGCGGGGTAGTCGGACGTCTGGTCGACCGCGACGACCTGCTGGCCCGCCCCGTCGGCGTACAGGTCCTCGGTCGCCGTCGGCGACAGCGAGACTATGCGCTTGGGCTGGGCAGTGATCGTGACCGGGCCGGTGGTCGCGTCGATCGTGACCGGGAACGTGTCCTGCCCGGTCGCTCGCGCGGTGGCGGACGCGGACACGACGCCGGCCGGGCTAGCCGAGCGGCCGGGCGAGGAGCCGCAGGCGGCGAGCGCGGCCAGGGCGGCGAGGGTCGCGAGCACGGTGATGGGCGCTCTGCGTCGCTTAGCGGGGTTCACTGGGGGACTTCCTCCCGATGACGGGCAGGAAGGCGAGACCGCCGGCGTGCCGGAGCGAGCCCGGGCAGGCCGGGACGGATCGCCCTTCCCACGAGGGTCGATGTCGTCCGGCGTGTCAGGAGTCGACCTGGCTTAGGCCACCGCCACCTCAGGCGGCGGAAGCCTTCACAGTTGCGGGACAGCGCCGGAATGGCCGATTGGAGGGGCTTCACCGGCTTCGCTACCGGGCACGCTGTCCGGGCCCGGTTTGACCGTGGCCCGGCCGTTGTACAGTAGCACGCGGCTCAGGAAGTTCTGAGCTTCGGCTGACGGCGGGGAGCATGGATGCGGGAGCGGCTGCTCAGGAGGTTGTTTCCGCTGGTCGCCTCGGCTGGCCTCATCGTGGTCGGGATGCTGACCACCACCTGGGGGCCCAGCCTTATCGACCGCAGCCAGTGGGCACTCCCTTACGACTACTGGGGCACGCTGGTCGCCGCGACCAGGCTGGCGCACGGCCATCTTGGCGGGATCTACGCCCCGCCGACCGGCCTGGTGTCGCTGCCTGGCACCGCGGTGATCCTGGTTCCCGTCGCGGTGGTCGCCAGCCTGCTTGGCCTGTCGCTGCAGCTACCCGGGCCGGCGAACCTGCACCCGGCGGTGTGGCTGGTCGCCGGCCCGTACCAGATCGCGCTGTGCTGCATCGCGCTGTTCGCCGCCGACGGGCTAGCCGAGCATCTCGGCGTCGCCTGGTGGAAGCGCGGGCTGCTCGCCGTCGCCGAGGCGACCGCGCTGTGGAGCCCGTCGGCGCGCTGGGGGCACCCCGAGGACGCGGTCGCCACCGGCTTGCTGCTCTACGCGGTGCTCGCGCTGGCCAAGGGCCGCCTGGCCGCGGCGGGCTGGCTGGCCGGGGCGGCGGTGTGCGTGCAGCCCCTCGTGCTGCTCGCCCTGCCGGTGCTCATCGGGGTCATGCCGCTGCGGCGAGTGACCGGGTTCCTGCTGCGGGCCGCGCTGCCCGCGGCCGTCTTGCTGGCCGCGGTGGGCATCGCCAACTGGAACGTCATGTACTCGGCAGTGACGAGCCAGCCGAACTCGCCCACGATCAACCACCCGACCGCGTGGACCGCGCTGGCCCCGCACCTGGCCAACGGCAACGTGGCGGCCGGCCCGTTCCGCCTCGCGGCGATCGCGGCCGCCTGCTGCCTCGCCCTGGTGATACACAGGCGCCTGGCCGGCCGGCTGCCTGCGGTGGGGCACTGGCCACTGGACGTTCTGAACGAGGTCTTGTGGTGGATGGCCCTGGCCCTGGCCCTGCGGTCATTCTTCGAGCCGGTGATGGTGTCCTACTACCCGTGGCCGCCGCTGGCCGTCGCGCTCATACCGGCCGCGACCGGCGGCTGGGCCCGGCTGGTCGTCGCCAGCCTCGTCGCCGGCGGGATCACCGCCGAGGGCCAGGGAACCTGGCATAACGTCTGGACCTGGTGGGTACCGCTGGTGGCCGGCCTGCTCCTGCTGTTGTTCGTCGCCCGGCGAGACTGGCGGCTACGCGCGGCCAGGGCGCCCGCCGTCGAGAGCAGCGCGGAGCTTGGCCGCGGCGTCGTCTAGCTCCTCGTCGGTGGCGGGCGTGGCCTTCGCGAAGTCGAAGTCCCCCAGGCTCCACGCCGGGATCACGTGGATGTGCAGGTGCGGAACTTCCAGCCCGGCGACGATGAGCCCGGCCCTGGGCGCGTCAAAGGCGGCCTTCACCGCGATGCCGATCCGCTTGGCCACCCCGGTCAGGTGCGCGAGCACGTCGTCGGGCGCGTCGGTCCACTGATCGACCTCCAGGCGGGGCACGACCAGCGTGTGGCCGGGGGCGATGGGGTTGATCGACAGGAACCCGACGGCCACCTCGTCCTCGTAGACGAACTTCCCTGGCAGTTCCTTATTGATGATCCGCGTGAATAGCGTTGGCATGGCCACCTCCGGTGGAGATCGTAACGCGCGACGGGAGACGGCATGCGGCTAGAGCAACTATGGCGGGATGAGGACGGCCTGCGGCTGGCGATGGCACTGTGGCGGCCGGGCCCCGGGTGGACCATGATCTCAAGCGGGGTCCTCGGCGGCGGCCTCGGACGGCGCGAGTGGGTACTCAACGCCCAGGTCCCCGGGCTTTACCGGCGGACGGACCCGGCTCGGCACCTGGCGGAGATCGCCCGCGCGCTCGGGCTTGACGGCCCGGGCGTGGGACTGCTGACCGCCGCCTCGGTGGCCGGCGTCGTGACGGCTGAGGATGCGGGGGCCCACGCCGCCGCCACCGTGGGGCTGCGGGTCCCGACCTGGGCCGCCGCCGTCCCCGGCACTGCCGACCCCGAGCTCGCGCCGATCGGCCAGTGGCGGCCAGGCACGATCAACATCGTGGTGAGCGTGCCGGTGCCACTCACCGACGCCGCCTTCGTGAACGCGGTCATCACCGCGACCGAGGCCAAGTCACAGGCCGTCATCGAGGCGGGCTTCCCCGGCACCGGCACCGCCTCGGACGCGGTCTGCGTGGCGGCGCCGCAGGCCAGGCTGGCCGGGCCGGCGCCCGAGGACTTCGCCGGGCCCCGCTCGCTGTGGGGGGCGCGGATCGCCCGCGCCGTGCACGAAGCGGTCCGTGCCGGGGCGAAACGGAATCCGGTCGAGCCCGCCCCCGCCGGGTAGCCACGGGTGTGCCTACTGTAGCTAACGGGGAAGGATCAGCCCGACGGGGGGAACGGGAAAGTTGGGCATTCTCAGGGGCTACTTGGCGTGGATGGCGGCCCTTATCATCGTGCACTACACGGTGCCAGGCACGCGCCTCGTGACATGGGCGCTGATCGGGGCGAGCAGCGTCATCGCCATGCTGGCCGGCATCGCGCTCAACCACCCTCCGCATAAGGTGCCCTGGCTGGTGCTCTCGCTGGCCAACCTGTGCGCGCTAGCGGGACAGCTCGTCGCGAAGATCACCGCCAGGACGTCACTCGCGGAGGTCTCCGCCCCGGTGGCCCTGGCCCTGTACTTCGTCGAGTACCCGCTGTACATTCTGGGCCTCATCCTCCTTATCAGGGCAAAGGGACTGGGCCGTGACCTGCGAAGCACGCTCGACGCGCTGATCATCACGATCGGCCTGGGCTTGCTGCTCGCATGGCTGTTCCTGATCCATCCCCACGAGGTGTCGCTGGGGCTGTCGCAGCCGCGCGAGACGCTCGCCGTCGCCTACCCGATCGGCGACGTCATCACGCTGGGGGTGCTCGCCCGGCTGCTCACGCCCGGGATCGCCCGGGGCAGGGTGGTGCAGCTGCTGGCCGCGGGGACCGTCGGAGCGCTCACGTCCGACGTGGCCATTGGCTGGACGCAGATCTACGGCCACGTGAGCTGGCAGCACGAGCTCTCCCTCGGCTGGGCGGTCGGCTACACCGCCTGGGGCGCGGCCACCCTGCACCCCGACTTCGCCCGCATGTCGCGGGTGACCATCACGCACCCGGAGCACAGGACCGAGCCCAAGGCCGTGTCGGCCCGGATGATCGCGCTGCTGGTGGCGGCGCTCATCCCGCCGGTCTTCCTGCTGGTCAGGACGTCCATGTCGCCCACGAGCGCGGCCGATTCCACCGCGGCCGCCGCCTCCGCGGCGCTGTCACTGCTCGTGCTGCTGCGGCTGTGGGACGCGAACATCTGGCGCCAGCAGAGCCTGGACAGGGAACGCTCGCTGCGAAGGAACGGGGCCGCGCTCGCCTCGGCCAGCACGGTCGAGGAGATCGGGAAGATCGTGGTCGGGGCGGTCCGTGACTTCATCGGCCAGGGGCTGGATCGTGAGGCGCTGTTCGCCGTGCGCGACGAGGAGGAGCTGTCCGTCGTGTCCACCACCTCTGGCGGAAGGGCACCCTCGGATGAGCTGGCCCGGCTCGTGCCGAGCTGGCTGCCCCGCTTGCGGAAGCTGAGGACGGCCGAGCCTCGGCTCCTGCGGGCAACCGCGCTCACCGCCGGGGAGAAGGCGGCCGCCCTGCGCGCCGGGTTCGAGAGCATCTTGACCTGCCCGCTCGTGCTGACGAACCGGCCATCGGGTGACCCGCTCATCGGCGTGCTCGTCGTCATGGGTCAGCACCGGATGCTTTCCGACATGTCGTCCGGGCTTGGGATCGTCGCCAACCAGGTGGCGCTGGCACTCGAGCGCGTCCTGCTAAGCGAGGAGGTCGTCAGGCAGCGGGGCGAGACCCTGTTCCGCACGCTGGTGCAAGACGCCCTTGACGTGATCCTCGTGCTGGACGACGACGGGACGATCAAGTACGCCTCCCGCTCGGCCACCCGGCTCTACGGCGACATCCGCATCACGGGGGCGAACACCGCCGACCTCACCACCGGCATGCAGCGGGTCAGGAACCAGCAGATCTTCGACCCGGCTACGAGCGAGGAGGTCTACAGCGGGCTGTACTGGTTCACCCGCAGGGACGGGCAGCGGCTCCTTGTGGAGGTCCGGTCCTCCGACCTGCGGCACGACGCGAGCGTCCGCGGGCGGGTGCTGACGATCAGGGACGTGACCGAGGAGCGGCGGCTTGAGGACCAGCTCAAGCACCAGGCCTTCCACGACACCCTGACCGGCCTGCCCAACCGGGCCCTGTTCACCGACCGGGCCGAGCACGCCATCGCGGTGGCCCGGCGGAACGGGACGATTGCCGCCGTGCTCTTCGTGGACCTCGACGACTTCAAGGTCGTCAACGACTCGATGGGACACGCGATCGGGGACGAGCTGCTGGCCGAGGTGGCCGAGCGGCTGTCCTCCGTGACCCGAAAGTCCGACACCGCCGCCCGGTTCGGCGGGGACGAGTTCGCGCTGCTGATCGAGAACCTGCCCGATCCAAGGGCGGCGGAGGCATTCGCCGACCGGGTCATCACGGCGTTCAGCGAGCCGTTCGAGCTGTCCGGCGGGTCCGTCATCGCCGGGGCCACCGTGGGCGTCGCGACCACCGAGGACGGCAGCGACATCGGCGAGCTCATGCAGCACGCGGACCTGTCGCTCTACGCCGCCAAGTCGGAGGGCAAGCGGCGCTGGAGCCGCTACACCCCCGTGCTGAGCGCCGGGATCAACAAGCGGCGGGAGTTGCAGGAAAGGCTGGAGGAGACGGTCGCCAAGTCGGCCTTCACGCTCGCCTACCAGCCGATCGTGGAGCTGTCCTCGGGGGCGATCCACGGCTTCGAGGCCCTGGTGCGCTGGCCGCACCCAGTGCGCGGGACGGTCCCGCCGTCTGAGTTCATCGAGCTGGCCGAGGAAACCGGCCTCATCATCCCGCTAGGGGCGTGGATACTCAAGCAGGCGATCGGCGACATGGCCCGCTGGCGCGGCACCGACCCCGACCCCCGGCAGCCGAGCATCGCCGTGAACGTGTCCGCCCGGCAGTTCCGCGACTCCGGCTTCGTCCAGGGGCTGCGGCGCTGCCTGAACGAGACGGGCCTCGTAGCGTCGGCCGTGGTGCTCGAGCTCACCGAGAGCTCGCTGCTGCAGCGGGACGAGCGGATCCACTCCGATCTCGCCGAGCTCAAGGACCTGGGCGTACGGCTGGCGATCGACGACTTCGGCACCGGGTACTCATCGCTCAGCTACCTGCGTGACCTGCCGATCGACCTGATCAAGATCGACAAGGCCTTCGTCGACGCCGTCACCGAGCCACAGGGACGCAAGTTCGCCGAGATCATCGTCAGCTTCGCTAACGCGATTGAGGTCGACGTCATCGCCGAGGGCATCGAGACCGAGGAGCAGCGCTCGGCGCTGATGGAGATGGGGTGCCGAATCGGCCAGGGATACCTGCTGGCGATGCCGATGGACTGGCGCGCGGCCGAGGTCCTGCTGCGCTCCGGCCGCCCGCTCACCCGGGAGGAGTCGCGGCGCGGCGCTCCCTGGCAGCTTCCGTTACTCACTGACCCGGGCCGTCGCCTGGCGGGCACGCAGCGCGGTCAGCAGCAGCTGGGCCGCCAGGCACGCCCCCACCCCCTCGCCTGAGCGCAGCCGCAGGTCAAGCAGCGGTTCCAGGCCAAGCTCGGTCAGCACGGCCTGATGTGCCCGCTCCCGGCTGCGCTGCCCGGCGATTAGGGCGGCCTGGACCGCGGGCTCGGCCCGCACCGCGAGCAGCGCCGCGACCGACGTGACCAGCCCGTCCAGCACGACGGGAGCCCGCTCTCGCGCCGCCCCAAGCGCGACCCCGGCGAGGAGCACCACCTCCGGCCCGCTCAGGGCCGCGGCCGCGCCCCAGGGATCTGCCTTCCATCGGCCAGAACGCGCTCGCCGCAATGCCCTGCCCACCACCTCTTCCTTGCGACGCATCATGGCCGAGTCGGACGCGGCCCCAAGGCCCACGGCCTGTGCCGGGTCCAGGTCGAGCAGGGCACAGGCGAGCGCGGTCGCGACGGTGGTGTTCCCGATCCCGACTTCGCCCAGGCAGACCAGGCCCGCCTGCCGGGCGAGCCTGGTGCCGATGGCGACGCCCTGGCCGGCCAGCTCGGCGACGTCGTGGAGCGTCAGCGCGTCCGAGGTGGCCAGGTCGCCCTGCGGCCCGGCCGGCCGGGCGTAGACCGCCTCCGTCTTCAGGCCACACTGGCGGGCGGTGGTGGCGCCAAGCGACACGCCCTGACGGGTGGCCTCGTAGACGTCGGCGGTCACGTGGGGCGGGTAAGCGGAGACACCGTAACGGGTCACCGGGTGGTCCGCGGCGGCGATGAGCAGCGTGCCCCCGGCCGGCGGCCGGGGGCGCAGCGCCAGCACCCGGTTGACGCTGGCGTCAAGGACGCCGAGCGAGCCGGGCACGGTCAGCAGGTCATCCCCGCTGTCCCGGCCCGCGACGACGGCCCGCTGGTCCGGGCCGAACAGCGGGCCGGCGGCGGCCGTTTCTGCCCCCGCCGTACCCTGGACTCGCGGTGCAGCCTGGACTCGCGTGGTGGCCTCAGCTCCCGTCGTAGCCTTAGCTCCCGTCGTAGCCTCAGCTCCCGTCGTAGCCTCGCCTTGCGGTGCAGCCTCAGCTTGCGGTGCAGTCTCGGCTTGCGGTGCGGCCAGGTGGGATGGCGGTGGCGACGGCTCCCGGCCCTCATCGGCGGCGGCCGGCCAGCGCTCGGACAAGATGACGTCGTCCAGGGGCAGCCGCCGCGACCAGCCGCGCCGCTCCAGGCCCGGGTCGGGTGGCCGCTCGTCGGGCCAGCCGAGGCACAGCCAGCCCAGGGTCTCGACGCCCGCAGGCAGGTGCAGCAGCTCCGCCAGGTCCTGCGGCCGGAACAACGTCACCCAGCCGAGGCCGAGGCCTGCGGCACGGGCCGCGAGCCAGATGTTCTGGACCGCGCAGGCGCAGCTCCACATATCGGCGTCGGTGAACGTCGCCCGGCCGAGCACTCCCGCCGCTGGCGTCCGGCGGTCGCACGCGACCACGATCCCGGTCGGCGCCTCCCTGATGCCGTCCAGTTGCAGGTCGAGGAGCCGGGCGCGCCGGTCTTCCGTCAGCTGGGCCGCCTGGCGCAGCCGCTGGGAATCGGCCAGCAGTGCTGCGCGATCCCGGGTCTCCTGCTTGCTGACGACGATGAATCGCCATGGTTGTGAGTGCCCGACCGAAGGGGCCTGATGACCGGCCTCGAGCACCCTCCTCAGGAGCGGCTCAGGCACGGGGTCGGGCCGGTACCTGCGGATGTCCCTGCGCGCACCGATCACCGTGTGCAGCGCCTCGATGCTGGCCTCGTCGAAGGCCCACGCGTCCGGCCGCGCCGCCCGGCCAGCCGCCGACGTCGTGTCCCCCACCAGCGGAACGGGCCGCGCCCACACGTACTCATTCACCACTGCGCCCACCCACCACTCGGTGCTCATCCACCACTGTGTCCTCACCCAGCACCGTGTTCTCATCCACCACTGTGCTCGCACCCGGCACCATGCTCGCACCCGGCACCGGGCTCGCACCCGGCACTGCTGGCACCGTACTGCCGGGTCACGATAGCGCGACCCCGATGAGCGCGACGACGGTCGCCGTCTCGATCAGCGCGCCGAAGACGTCACCCGTCATCCCGCCAAGCCGCCGTCCCGCATGCGTGCGCAGCAGCCAGGCCGCCCCCATCGCGACGCACTGGCCGCCGATCACCCAGCCGATCTGGAGGCCCGCCGCCATGGCGATGAGCGCGCCCGCCGCGAGCGCGCCGATCGTCCAGGCCGCCACCGCCCAAGGCGCGACGCCGTCGGCCACCAGGGTGCCAAAGCCGCTCGTGCGGGCCGCCTTGACCCCGCGCATCGCCCCCTGCACGGCCGCCACCCGCCCGGTCATCGCCGCCACGGCAAGCGCGGCCGCTGGCGTCCAGGCCCCGCCGGGCACGGCGCTGACCGCGACGATGTCGGCCAGCAACACGAGCACCAGCGTGACCACGCCGAACGGGCCGATGTCGGACTTCTTCATGATCTGCAGCGCGCGCTCGGCCGGCGCCCGGCTGCCGAGGCCGTCGGCGGTATCGGCCAGTCCATCCAGGTGCAGGCACCGGGTCGCCACGGCGAGTGCCGCGACCGCCAGGACGGCGCCGAGACCGTTGGCGTGCGGCGACCACTGGCGAATCGCCGTGCCCGGCAGCCCGGCGGCGGCGCCCAGGGCCGCGCCGACGGCAGGCAGCCACAGCAACGCGGCCACGCCGTCGCCCGGGCCGAGCTCGGCGGCCGGGGTCCGGACGGGGAGGATGGTGAACAGGCTGGCCGAGCGCTCCAGGGCGTGGCCAAGGCGTACGGGGGAAGGGGTCATCGATTACCTCAAGCGCAGGGGTATGCCCGCCGTGACCAGCCAGACCTCGTCGGCCTGTGCGGCGAGCCGCTGGTTCAGGTCGCCGAGCGCGTCGCGGAACCGCCGGATCACCACCGACTCGGGGACGATCCCGCTGCCGACCTCGTCACTCACGGCGACCGTCAGGGCGTCGGTATACGCCCACGCGCCGACCAGGGCGTCAAGCGCGGCGGTGAGCCGCTCGGCAGACTCGGCAGCAAGCTCGTCCGCCCAGCAGGCGCAGTCATCCATCACCCGGCTGAGCCAGGTCGTGATGCTGTCGATGAGGACGGGGGCACCTTCCCTGGCCCCGTCGAGGATCCTTGCCGGGTCGCCCGTCTCGATGGTCGACCAGTTCGCGGGGCGGCGCTCGCGGTGCAGGCGGACCCGCTCGGCCCAGTCGGCGTCATCGGGGTAGTCCGGCGCCGTCGCGACGTACGTGACCGCCACCCCGGCGCCGAGATACTGCTCGGCGAAGCGTGACTTGCCCGACCTGCTGCCGCCGAGCACCAGGACGCGCCGGCCGCTGCTGACACGGCCGGCCGGCCGGCCAGGGGCGTTCCGGGCCGAAACCGGGTAGGTGAGTTCGTCCACTGGAAAAGCATGTCACTTCCGGCGGCGTGCCGTTACCCCCGCGGACCGGCCCCAGGCGATGCCCGCACAGGTGATGGCGGCGGCGATCGTCACCGCCCGGCTGAGCCTGACCGCCCGGCGGATGTCGGCGGCGGTGGCCGGCTTGCCCTCGTCGCCCTGGGTGCCGCCGCCGAGGACGGGACGGTCCTCGACGTGCGACCCGTAGTCGTTTCGCCCGCCCAGTCGCACCCCGAGCGCGCCTGCGTAGGCGGACTCGCAGACGCCGGCGTTCGGGCTGGGATGACGGCGGCCGTCCCTGCGCCAGGTGGCCAGCGCCGCGCGCCCGCTCCCCCCGGCCACCGGGGCGACGGCCACGGCAAGCAGCGCCGTCAGCCGGGCGGGCAGGTAGTTCGCGACGTCATCGGCCCGCGCCGACGCCCACCCGAAGTTCTCGTACCTGGGACTGTGATGGCCGACCATGGCGTCAAGCGTGTTGACCGCCCGGTAGGCCAGCAGCCCGGACAGTCCCCCCACGGCACCCCAGAGCAACGGCGCGACCACGGCGTCGCTGGTGTTCTCCGCCACCGACTCGATCACGGCCCGCGCGATCTCGCCCTCATCCAGGTGCCCGGTCTTGCGCCCGACGAGGTGGGTGAGCCGCTGGCGGGCGGCCGGCAGCTCACCGCGGGCGAGCAGGTCATCGACCGCTACCGCCTCGGCGGCCAGCGTGCGGCCGCCGACGACCGCCCAGGTCCCGACCGCGGTGGCCGCGGCCAGCCGCAGGGTCGGCAGGCGGCTGGCCGCGACGCCAAGGCCTGCCGCCGCAGCGGCCAGCAGGCCAGCATAGGCGACCCCTGCGCCCCGGGTGTCCCGCCACATCGCCGCTTCCAGCTTGGTCGCGACGGTGCCGAACGCCGCGACCGGGTGCCCGCGCCTCGGATCCCCAATCGCCTGGTCAAGCATGATCCCTGCGACCAGCCCCACAGCCGTCGCCCCAGCACGCCCAGAAACTTTCATCGGGCCAGTCTCCCCCACCTAGCACGCGCGAGGCTCCCCCACCCGCCACGCGGCGATTTGCCACCCGGCACGCCGCAGGCTCCCCCACCCAGCACGCGGCTATGGTGGCAGTGTGCCCAAGCCCGACGGTCTGCCCGATCCCGACGGGGTCACCGTCTCCTACGTGAGGCACGGCGAGAACCAGGCGAACCTGACCGGGGAGCTGTCCTGCCGGAGGATCGACTATCCGCTGACGGAGCGGGGCATCGCGCAGGCCAGGGAGGTTGCCGCGCGACTGGCCCGCGAGGCCGCCCCGGTCGCGATTTACTCCTCGCCGCTGCGCCGCGCGGCCCAGACGGCCGACATCATCGCCAGGCACCTGGAACTGCCCGTGGTGACGCTTGAGGACCTGCGGGAACTGGACGTCGGTGATCTTGAGGGCCGCGGCGACGAGGAGGCATGGAAGACCTACCTGGCCGTTGCCTACGCCTGGCTGGCAGGGGACCACGACAGGCGATATCCAGGAGGCGAGGACTTCCACCAGGTGTTCGCCAGGCTCACCCGGGCGATGGCGCGCGCGGCGGCCCATCCGGCCGGCAGCCGGGTCCTCATGATCGCGCACGACGGGCTGATCCGCGTCGCCCTGCCGACCCTGTGCCCGGGGACGGAACCGCCTGCGACCGGCCTGCCCAAGTGCGGCATCGCTCAGCTGGCCGTCAGCCCAGTCATGAGTGCCGCTGCTGGCCCTGCCCCTGGTCCAGCCCACCCGCTGGCCCGTGGTCCCGCCCTTGCTGGTGGTCCCGCCCTTGCTGGCGGCCCCAGCCCCGCCAGCGACGGCGTGACCGCCAGGCTGCTGTCCTGGCCGCGGGGTTAACGCCCGCAGTCGTGCCCACCCGACAGCGATGACAAGGCCACCGCTGCGGCCATTCTCACCGCAGCAACGGCCCATCGCCACGCTCCGCCAAGGTCAGCGCTGCCACATCGCTGTCGCAATAGCAGCTGCTCTGACTCACCGCGGACAAAACCCCATTGCCACGATGTCACATTGCCGAAAAAAGCCCCTCGACACGATGTCACACCGCTGCTCTTGCTGCGCCGAACGCGCCGAACGCGCTCCCCGCACCAGCGTCGCTGTAGCCGCCGTACCAGCACCGCTATGACAGGGCCAGCACCGCTACCGCAGCGCCAGCACCGCTATGACAGGGCCAGCACCCCTATCGCAGCGCCAGCACTGCTGCCACTGCAGCCACAAGCGTCGCAGCAAGACAGCAGCCAGGAGGCCTACCAGGCGTCGGGCATGGCGGCAGCGACGGGGAGGCGGGCTAGGCGTCGCGGCATGGCGGCAGCGACGGGAGGCGGGCTAGGCGTCGCGGCATGGCGGCAGCGACGGGAGGCGGGCTAGGCGTCGCGGCATGGCGGCAGCGACGGGAGGCGGGCTAGGCGTCGTCGGCGAGCTGGGGGACCGGGGACAGCTCGGGGTGCTTGGCCGAGCGGCCATCGCCGGAGGAAGTACCACGCAGGCGGCGGCCGATCCAGGGGATGAATGACTCCGCGGCCCACTGGTAGTCCTCGATCCGCGCGGCCAGCCAGGCACCGCGGCCGCGGTTACCCGCGGCAACGGGCGGCGACCAGACGAGCGGCGCCTGACCGTTGCCGCCCAGGTCGGCTACGGGAAGCGAGCCGAGCACCTCGGCCGCCCGCACGGCGATCTGCTGGTGCGACTTGGAGTTCAGGTGCAGCCGGTCCGAGCTCCACGCCGCGGGCACGGTCAGGGACCGCATGCCCCATAGGTCGAGCAGGTCGCAGCCGTGCGCGTCGGCGATCGCCCGCAGGTGCATGTTGTAGGTGGCGACCTTGCCACGCAGCAGCGCGATCAGCGGGAAGGCCAGCGGGTCGAACCCGGTGATGAGGAGCACCCGCAAGCCCGCACGCCGCAGCTGGGCAACGGCGGCGTCGAAGATCTCGGCCAGCGAGTCGGGATCACCGCTCGGGCGTAGCAGGTCGTTGCCGCCGCCGGCGATGCTTACCAGCCGCTGCCCTGGAGCGTCGGCCAGCAGGTCGATGGCCGCGGGCACCTGGTCGGCCACGATTTGCCGCAGCAGCTTCCCGCGCACCGCCAGGTTCGCGTACCGGAAGCCGGGATCGCGCGCGGCCAGCGTGCCGGCCAGCCGGTCAGCCCAGCCCAGGACCCGGCCGTCGGGGGCCACGTCGTTCATCCCCTCGGTGAAACTGTCACCGATGGCAACGTAAGCCGATATACGTTGATTAGCACCGCTCATGATCGATCCATGATGCCAGGCGCGGAGCAGCAAGTCATACGCGGCACCGGGCCCGGCCCGCGCCGTCGGGGCTCTCGCGAGCTGGGAGCGCAAGCAGCGCCTCAGGCAGCGCCTGCAGGCATTGCATTTAAATTCATCAATACATACACATGGTGGCCGGCTGATGTCGAAGAGTAGCTACCGTCGCGGGACGGGATATCTCACCGGGGGGATCATGCGAGTACTGACGGGGGCTTGCGCGGCTATCGCCGCGCTCGCGGCCTGCACGACCGGGTCCACCCCGGGCAACGCGACGCCACCCAGCACGACAAGCAGCAGCACGGCCGGGACAGGCAGCAGCACGCCAGGCAGCAGCACGCCAGGCAGCGCGGGGGCGGGAAGCGGGGCCAGTGCCTACCCGACGGCGGCCTGGCCGACCTACGACCAGAACGTCGAGCGGACCGGGGTCGCCGTCGGCGTCAGGCCACTGGGCAAGCTCAGCGTCGCCTGGCGCGAAACGCTTGACGGCTCGGTCTACGGCCAGCCACTGCTCATCGACGGCCTCGTGGTGGTCGCGACCGAGAACGACACGGTCTACGCGCTGGACAACGCCACGGGCGCCGTCGCGTGGCGCGCCCATGTCGGCACGCCGGTCCCGCAGGCCGCCCTGCACGGGTGCGGCGACATCTTCCCGCTCGGCATCACCGGGACGCCGGCCTACGATCAGGCCGACGGCCTGATCTACGCGGTCGCGGAGACGACGGGGTACCGGTTCGTGCTGTTCGGCTTGTCCGCCACCACCGGCGCGACCAGGTTCGAGCGCGTCATCCCCACTCCCGATGGGCAGGACGCCTGGGATCAGCAGCGGCCCGCGCTGACGATCACCGGCGGGCGGGTCTACGTGATGTTCGGCGGGCTGGCCGGGGACTGCGGCCCGTACAAGGGGTCGATCGTGGGCGTGCCGGCCAGCGGCAGTGGGCCGATCACCGCCTATGTGACGCCCACGCCGCGCGAGGGGGCGTTCTGGGGGCCAGGCGGGACGGTAATCGGGCCGGCCTCCCCCACCAACCAGACGCCTACCCTCTACGGGGCCAACGGGAACGGGGCAGCGGAGCAGGGCGACTCTTACGACTACAGCGACTCGGTGACGCACCTGACCCTCGGGCTGCGGCGCATTGGCTTCTTCGCCCCCTCGACCTGGGCGCTCGACAACTCGACGGACCTAGACCTCGGGTCGACGCAGCCCACGCTGGCCTCCGGTGGGTCGGTCTTCGCCGTCGGCAAGCGCGGCGTCGGCTACCTGCTGCGACTCGGGTCGCTCGGCAGCATCGGCGGCCAGGTCGCGCAGGCGAGCATCTGCCAGGCCTACGGCACGGCGGCCGTGAGCGGCGCGACGATCTACGAGCCTTGCACGGACACCGGCCTCACGGCGGTGGCGGTAAGCGCCGCCACCCGCCAGATCAAGGTGCTCTGGCGGGGGCCATCGGCCGCCCACGGGTCCGCGGCCATCGGCGGCGGCGCGATCTGGGTGCCGGACAGCCACGACGGGATCCTGTACGCCCTCAGCCCGGCAACTGGAGCGGTGCTGGGGTCGGTCTCGCTCGGCGCCACGATGCCGCGCTTCTCGTCGGTGTCGCTCGGCGGGACACGGGCCTATCTCGGCACGTCGCGCGGGGTGATAGCGGTCGCCGGGGCGTTATGCAATCAATGGGACGATCTAAACGGAGATCGTTATTAATTCGTTATGTTAGGGTTGTGCAAGTAGGGGAGCCCCTTATCGTCCGGCGCGAGTTGGATGGAGTAAAGCGGACGAACGTGTATTTCTGACTCGGTAGGAGGCGATGCATCGTGGCTGCGGTGCGTCGGGTGGTCGTTGGCGTGCACGGCTCGATGGGTAGCCTGCAGGCGCTGCGATACGCGGCCGATGAGGCACGGGAACGTTGCGTGCCCCTAGTTCCTGTAATCGCCTGGGTGCCCCCGGGCGGGGACGCAGCCGAGCGAAGCCGCCCCTCTCCCTACCTGCGCAAGATCTGGCGGGAAGAGGCCCGCAAGCGGCTGTGGACCGCGTTCGACGACGGGCTTGGCGGCCTGCCTGAGGACCTTCACCTTGAGCCGCACGTGGAGCGAGGCGAGACCGGGCAGGTGCTAGTCGAGATCGCGGGCCAGCCCGGCGACCTGCTCGTGATCGGGACCGGACGGCGTGGCTTCCTGGTCCGCGCGTTCCGCAAGTCGGTCGGCCGTTACTGCCTGGCCCACGCTCGGTGCCCGGTGCTCGCCGTGCCGCCATCGGCCCTGATGGACGAGATGGGCGGCGGCTTCCGTACCCGGCTGCTGCGCCGCCGGGCGAACGACATCACCACCGAGCTGGCCAAGTAGCCGACGCCGCAGCCAGCGAGGTAGCGACCAGCTGCCGCTTGCGTCGCCTAGCCTCCCCGGCGCGAGGGGCGCTCGGCGCGATTAGGCGTATCTCGCGCCTGCCGAGGCCATGCCTGGCTGCCCGCATGAAGAGCGTTAGGAAGGACAAAGCTGGCGCATGAGGACCGCATAGACCGGATGATTCCGTCCTGACCTGGCTATTTGCTAGATCCAGAACCGCAACCGCAAGGAGTTGTGATGCTGGATCTGCTAATGATCGCAATCACGATCGTCATCTTCGCGGTGCTCTTCCTCCTCGTCCGGGGAGTAGAGCACCTTGAGCGCTGAGAACTGGGTGGGCCTCATCGCGGCCATCATCCTCACCGTCTTCCTGATCTACGCCCTCGTGCGACCGGAGAAACTCTAGATGAGCAGCGGACTCGCGGGCTTCCTCCAGATCGTGCTGCTCGTCGTCGCACTGGCGGCCTGCTGGAAGCCCCTGGGCGACTACATCGCCCGCATCTTCACCTCAGACAAGCATTACCGGCCCGAGCGGGCCTTCTACCGGGTCATGGGCATCGACCCCGACGCCGACCAGCGCTGGGGCACCTACGCCCGGTCCATGCTGGCGTTCTCGCTGCTGTCGGTGTTGTTCGTGTACCTGTTCGAGCGGATACAGCACTGGCTGCCGTACTCCAATGGACAGGCCAACGTCTCGCCGTACCTCGCCTGGAACACTGCCGCCTCGTTCACCACGAACACGAACTGGCAGAACTACTCGGGCGAGACCACGATGGGCTACGTCACCCAGATGACGGCCCTGGCGGTGCAGAACTTCGTGTCCGCCGCCGTCGGCATCGCGGTAGTCATCGCGCTGGTCCGCGGCTTCAGCCGGCAGAAGACCGACCGGCTCGGCAACTTCTGGGTCGACCTGACCCGCTGCGTGTGGCGGCTGCTGCTGCCGCTCAGCGTGGTCGGCGGCATCATCTTGATGGCCACCGGCGTGATCGACAACTTCAACCTGACGCACGTGGTCACCTCGCTGGCTGGCGGCTCGCAGACGATGGTCGGCGGCCCGGTCGCCTCGCAGGAGGTCATCAAGGAGCTCGGCAACAACGGTGGCGGCTTCTTCAACGCCAACTCCGCCCACCCGTTCGAGAACCCGAACGCCTTCAGCGACTGGTTCGAGATCTTCCTGCTCCTGGTGATCCCGTTCTCGCTGACCCGTACGTTCGGCAAGATGGTCAAAGACGTTCGCCAGGGCTACGTGCTCGTCGGCGTCATGGTGTTCCTCTGGCTGCTGTCCGTCGGCGGCGTCAGCTTCTTCGAGTGGCAGCACGCGGGCAGCGCGCTCCACGCGGCGGGCGCCGCGATGGAGGGCAAGGAGGTCCGGTTCGGCATACCGGGATCGTCGCTGTTCAGCGCGTCCACGACCGTCACGTCCACCGGCGCGGTCAACAGCTTCCACGATTCGTACACCGCCTTCGGCGGCGGCATCCTGCTGTTCAACATGATGCTGGGCGAGGTGGTGCCCGGCGGCGTCGGCGCTGGCCTGTACGGCATGCTCATGCTGGCCGTCGTCACGGTCTTCATCGGCGGCCTGATGGTCGGCCGGACGCCGGAGTACATCGGCAAGAAGATCCGCCCGACCGAGATGAAGTGGGCCTCGCTCTACATCCTGTGCACGCCAGCGTCCGCCCTCATCGGCGCGGCACTGAGCCTGGGATTCAAGACACCCCGCGCCTCGATCCTCAACAGCGGGCCGCACGGCCTGACCGAGATCGTCTACGCGTTCACCTCGATGGCCAACAACAACGGCTCCGCCTTCGCCGGCCTCACCACCAACACCACCTGGTACAACATCTCCGGCGGCGTGGTGATGCTGATCGCACGGTTCGCGCCGATGATCTTCGTCCTGGCGCTCGGCGGATCGCTCGCCCGGCAGCAAGCAGTGCCTGAAAGCGCTGGAACGCTGTCCACCCGCGGGCCGCTGTTCGCGTCCATGCTCGTCGGCGTGATCGTCATCCTCGTCGGGCTGACTTACTTCCCCGCGCTTGCGCTGGGACCGTTCGCTGAAGGACTGCACTGATGTCAGTCAACACCCTCCAAAAAGACCCGGAGCGTCCTAAGACGGGCGCCCTGACCCAGCGGGTCGGTGGTGGCCTGCTCGACCCGAAGATGCTGTGGAAGTCCACACCGGACGCGTTCCGCAAGCTCGACCCGAGGGTCATGATCCACAACCCGGTCATGTTCGTCGTCGAGGTCGGCTCGGTGCTGACCACCTACTCGGCGATCATCCACTCCTCCGCCTTCGCCTGGACGATCACGGTCTGGCTGTGGCTGACCGTGCTGTTCGCCAACCTGGCCGAGGCCGTCGCCGAGGGGCGGGGCAAGGCCCAGGCCGAGACCCTGCGCAAGACCAAGCGGGAGACGGTCGCCCGTCGCCTGGTGAGCTGGACGCCGGGCACTGACCCAGCCGCCGCCCGCGAGGAAGCGGTCCCCGGCACGCAACTGCAGCTCGGCGACCACGTAGTTGTCGAGGCCGGGCAAGTCATCCCGGGTGACGGCGACGTCATCGAGGGCGTCGCCTCGGTCGACGAGTCGGCCATCACCGGGGAGTCCGCCCCGGTCATCCGCGAGTCCGGCGGCGACCGCTCCGCGGTCACCGGCGGCACCAGGGTCCTGTCGGACCGGATCGTCGTCAAGATCACGTCCAAGCCGGGCGAGACCTTCATCGACCGGATGATCGGCCTGGTCGAGGGCGCGTCGCGGCAGAAGACCCCGAACGAGACCGCGCTCAACGTCCTGCTGGCCAGCCTGACGCTGATCTTCGTGCTCGCGGTGGTCACCCTGCAACCGCTGGCGTTCTACTCGGGCGCACCGCAGACGCTGGTCATCCTGGTCGCGCTGATCGTGGCGCTGATCCCGACGACCATCGGCGCGCTGCTCTCGGCGATCGGCATCGCCGGCATGGACCGGCTGGTCCAGCGGAACGTGCTGGCGATGTCCGGCCGGGCCGTCGAGGCCGCGGGCGACGTCAACACGCTGCTGCTCGACAAGACCGGCACGATCACCATCGGCAACCGGCAGGCGACCGAGTTCCTCCCGGTCAGCGGGGTGCAGACCCAGGATCTCGCCGACGCCGCTCAGCTGAGCAGCCTCGCGGACGAGACTCCCGAGGGCCGTTCCGTCGTGGTGCTGGCGAAGGAGAAGTTCGCGATCAGGGAGCGCGGAACGGGCGAGCTGCCCGGGGCCGAGTTCGTGCCCTTCACCGCGCAGACCCGAATGAGCGGGGTAAACCTCGCCGATGGCCGGGAAGTCCGCAAGGGGGCGGCTAGCGCCGTCCGCGGATGGGTCCTTGAGAACGGCGGCTCGGTGCCGGACGAGCTCGGGGTCACGGTCGACTCGATCTCCTCGGTCGGCGGCACCCCGCTGGTCGTGGCGGCCAAGGAGGCCGGCCAGCCGGCCCGGGCGCTCGGCGTGATCTTCCTCAAGGACATCGTCAAGGAAGGCATCCAGGAGCGGTTCGCCGAGATGCGCGCGATGGGCATCCGCACCGTCATGATCACCGGCGACAACCCGCTCACCGCCCGCGCCATCGCGGAGGAGTCCGGCGTGGATGACTTCCTCGCCGAGGCGACCCCAGAAGACAAGATGGCCCTGATCAAGAAGGAGCAGGAGGGCGGCAAGCTCGTCGCGATGACCGGCGACGGCACCAACGATGCCCCGGCACTCGCTCAGGCCGACGTCGGCGTGGCGATGAACACCGGGACCTCGGCTGCCAAGGAAGCCGGGAACATGGTCGACCTGGACTCCAACCCGACGAAGCTCATCGAGATCGTCGAGATCGGCAAGCAGTTGCTGATCACCCGGGGTGCCCTGACCACGTTCTCCATCGCCAACGACGTGGCGAAGTACTTCGCCATGCTGCCGGCCATGTTCGCGGGCGTATTCCCCGGGCTGAACGAGCTCAACATCATGAAGCTGCACAGCCCGCAATCGGCGATCACCTCGGCGATTGTCTTCAACGCGCTGATCATCGTCGCGCTGATCCCGCTGGCGCTGCGCGGTGTCCGGTACCGGCCGTCCTCGGCCTCCCACATGCTGCGCCGCAACCTGTGGATCTACGGCGTCGGCGGCCTGATCATCCCGTTCATCGGGATCAAGGTGCTCGACCTGATCATCATGAACATTCCCGGGTTCCACTGAGGGGGCCTGAAACAATGAACCGCCTTCCAACCATCATCAGGCAGCACATCGCCGCCTTCCGCGCGATGCTGGCATTCACCGTCGTCTGCGGCATCGTCTATCCCGTCGTCATGTGGGGCATCGCCCAGGTCGGGTTCACCAACCAGGCCGACGGATCGCCGGTGTCCTACCACGGCCACGTGGTGGGCTCCAGCCTGCTGTGCCAGGAGTTCACCGACGCCAAGGGCAACCCGCTGCCGCAGTACTTCCAGCCGCGGCCGTCCAACGCCGACAACAGCGCGGTCAAGAACGACTACGGCTGCAACCCCAACTACTCGGGCGCGGCCAACCTTGGCCCGAACAACCCCACCCTCACCCAGGACGTCAACCAGCTGAGGGCGGCGATCGCCAAGTTCGACGGCGTCTCGCCGTCGCAGGTGCCGCCGGACGCGGTAACGACCTCTGGCTCGGGCCTCGACCCCGACATCTCGCCCCAGAACGCCGCCATCCAGGTCAACCGGGTGGCGAGTACCAGGCACCTGTCGGTCTCCGAGGTCCAGTCGCTGGTCAGCAAGTACACCGACGGCCGGAGCATCGGGATCCTCGGCGAGCCAGGGGTGAATGTGCTCAACTTGAACATCGCCCTGGACGAGCTCCCCGGGCAGGCTCAGTTCGTCGGGGGCGGCCAGGGAACTAATTAGGCAGGGATATCACGATAGGCCCACAATGGGGGCCATCTGATGACAGGGCCTGCGGTGCCGGGTAATCTCGGCCCGCAGGCCCTGTCTGTTTTTCTCACGGGAGCACGGGTGCAGCCCCTTTCCGCAACTGATCCTCGTTCCGCTGGCGAGTTCACGCTCCGTGCCCGGCTGGGCTCGGGCGGAATGGGCCGCGTGTACCTCGGCCATTCGCCCGCGGGCCGCGCGGTGGCGGTCAAGGTCGTCCACCCCGAGCTGGCCCGCGATGAGGAGTTCCTGGCCCGGTTCCGCAACGAGGTCATCGCCGCTCGCGCGGTCAGCGGCCTGTACACCGCGCCGGTGGTGGCCTCCGGGCTCAGCGACGACCCGCCGTGGCTGGCGACCGTGTACGTTCCTGGACCCCCGCTTGATGACGTGGTCGCCAGCCACGGCCCGCTGCCCGAGCCCGCGGTGTGGCGACTGGCGGCCGGGCTGGCTGAGGCGCTGCAGGCCGTGCACGACAGCGGCGTGGTCCACCGGGACCTGAAGCCGTCCAACGTGCTGCTCGCCGCCGACGGGCCGCACGTGATCGACTTCGGCATCTCCCGGGCGATGGGCGGGACCCACCTGACCGCGACCGGGATGGTGGTCGGCACGCCCGGCTACATGTCGCCCGAGCAGGCCGAGGGACAGGAGGCCGGGACGGCCTCGGACGTGTTCTCGCTCGCCTGCGTCGTCGCCTTCGCCGCCACGGGCAAGCAGCCATTCGGAACCGGGAGCGCCGCGTCGGTCCTGTACCGCGTCGTGGCCGGCCAGCCCGACCTTGACGGGATCCCGGCCCGGCTGCGGGAGGTGCTCGAGGCCTGCCTGCGCAAGATCCCGGCACAGCGGCCCCTGCTGCCGACGGTGGCCTCCGCCTTCTCCCACGGCCCGGGAATGGCCGACGACTCGGCCTCGCCGACGTCATTCTGGCCGCCCGCGATCGAGTCGATCATCAGGACCGCCACCGAGGGCGCGTCGGGCACGGCCTCCGTGTCGGCGACGGGCTCCCCGCTGAACCCGCCCCAGGGAACCCAGTCGCCGGTACCGCAATCGCCGGTACCCCAGTCACCCGTGCCCCAGTCACCGGCGCCGTCCTACCGGCAGCCCGCCTACCCGTCGTCGTATCAGCCCCCGTCCTACATGCAGACGCCGCCGCCGGGCCAGCCTGCCTCGGGTGAGCAGGGACGGCCGACCCCACCGCGGCAGTGGCCGCCCGTTCCCGGCACTCCCTGGCCGGCCTCGGGCGTCCAGGGAATGCAGGGGACTCAGGCACCACCCGTCCAGGCACCGCGGGCACCGAGCCCGCAGCCGGGCTACCCCTCCGCCCCCTACCAGTCGTCGGTCCAGCAGCCCCCGGTGGCGCAACCGGCAGGGCGGCCGTCGGCGCCCTGGCCGGGCCCCCAGCCGTCAGGCTCGTCGGGTGCGGTACCTTCTGGGGCCGTGCCGCACTGGTCGGGCCCGCCGGCCGGGCAGCCCGGGCCAGCAGGCCCGTACGGCTACCGCGCGGCTGGCCGCAAGCCGGCCTGGGCCGAGCTCCCGTCCGCCGTGGCCAGCGGCCTGCGGGTCATGTACACGGCCCTGGGCGCCACCGTCGTGGCGATCGTCGTGAGCATCGTGGACATGGTGCGCCTGAACCACCTGTCGGTCATCAACCAGGCCACCAGCCCGGGGCTTTCCAACCAGGAGACCACCACTCTCGGGTTCATCGTGCTGTTCACGTTCATCCCTTATCTCGCTGGCCTGGTCATGTGGCCGGTGTGCGCCTTGGCCGTCAGGAAGGGCCGCCAGTGGGGTACCGTCGTCGGCACCGTGATGTTCGGCCTTGACGTGATCCCCCTCGTGCTCACCCTGACCCTCGCCACGGGCGCGCCGCTGACCAAGCTGTTCACCGTCATCATCTGGGCGCTTGGCCTGGTGACGATCATCATGCTGTGGAGCACTCGGGCCCGCGCGTTCTACCGGGCCTTCCGGTAGGCTTAGGCAGTTAAAGGCCACGCGCGAAAGCCGCTTGGATCGTCACCGCGCGCGCATGAGCCCCGTTAGGGCTCGACTTCCCAGGGCGCTGACGTCGCATGATAGAGGTATGGGAGAAGTGCCCCCGGGCGAGCAGAGCCAGCCCCGCGAGGCCAGGCCGGAGCGGAACCTGGGGCAGGGCCAAGAGCGCAGGCAGCGTGGTCAGCTGCGTATCTACCTCGGCGCGGCCGCTGGGGTAGGGAAGACCTACGCCCTGCTCAGCGAGGCTCACCGACGCGGGGACCGCGGCGCCGACGTCGTCGTCGCGCTGGCCGAGACGCACGGCAGGCCGCACACCGCCGCCCAGCTCGAGGGCCTGGAGATCATCCCGAAGGCCCGCATCGGCTACCGGGGCTCCACCTTCGAGGAGATGAACACCGCCGCGGTGCTCGCCCGGCATCCGCAGATCGCCATCGTCGACGAGCTCGCGCACACCAACGTCCCCGGAAGCAAGCACGAGAAGCGCTGGCAGGACGTCAGGGAGCTGCTCGACGCTGGCATCGATGTCATCTCCGCGGTCAACATCCAGCACCTGGAGTCGCTGAACGACGTCGTCGAGCAGATTACCGGGATCCCCCAGCGGGAGACGGTCCCCGACGCCGTCGTGCGGGCCGCCGACCAGGTCGAGCTGATCGACATGACCGCCGAGGCGCTCCGCCGCCGGATGGCGCACGGCAACATCTACCCGCCGGAGAAGATCGACGCGGCGCTGACCAACTACTTCCGCGCCGGGAACCTGACCGCGCTGCGCGAGCTCGCGCTGCTGTGGCTGGCCGACAAGGTCGACGAGGGGCTGCAGCAGTACCGCGCGCAGCACGACATCAAGTCCACCTGGGAGGCACGCGAGCGGGTGATCGTCGCGCTGACCGGAGGCCCCGAGGGCGACACCCTCATCCGCCGGGCCGCACGGATCGCCGCCCGGTCTACTGGCGGTGACCTGCTGGCGGTGCACGTCACCCGGTCCGACGGCCTGACCGGGGCCAATCCCGCCGCCTTGTCTCGCCAGCGGCACCTCGTGGAATCCCTGGGCGGCAGCTACCACCAAGTGATCGGGGACGACATCTCCGAGGCCCTGCTCACCTTCGCCCGGGCGGAGAACGCCACCCAGCTGGTGCTCGGCGCGAGCCGACGGCCGTGGGTCCTAGCCCTGCTGGCCGGGCCGGGCATCGGGCAGCGCACCATTCGTGACTCAGGGCCGATCGACGTGCACATCGTCACGCACTCCCACATGGGCGGTCGCTGGGGACTGCTGCCCAGGTACCGGGGCGGCATAACCCCCCGCCGTCAGGTCGCGGGGTTCTGCCTGGCGGCGGTCCTGGCCCCGCTGCTCACCCTTGGCCTCACCCAGGTCAGGTCCGGCGCGAACCTGACAACCGACCTGCTGCTGTTCCTGGTCGCGGTGATCGCCGTCGCGCTCACCGGCGGCTTCATCCCCGCGCTAGCCGAGGCGATAGCCGGCTCTCTGCTGCTCAACTACTACTTCACTCCGCCCATCCACCAATGGACCATCGCCCAGGGAAACAACGTGCTCGCCCTTCTCGTGTTCATCGCGGTCGGCCTGGTTGTCAGCTGGATTGTGGATACCACGGCCCGCCAGACCAAGCAGGTGGCCCGCGCCAGTGCTGAGTCCGAGCTGCTGGTGACAACGGCGGGCAGCATCCTGCGCGGGCAGGGCGCGGTGGACGCGATCCTGGAGCGGGTGCGGGAAGCCTTCGGCATGCGGTCGGTGTCGCTGCTCGAGTGCTCAGACAGCCCGGGCGCGACGGGGGTATCCGGAGCCAGCGACGCTAGCGGACCGCGGGGCGCGATCGCTCCACGCGGCCCGTCCTCGACCTGGATCACCGTGGCGGCGGCGGGCGAGGACCCGGTGCGGCGGCCAGAAGACGCCGACGTGGAGGTCCCGGTGGCCGAGGGACTGTCGCTCGCCCTGCAGGGGCGGCCCATCCCGGCCGGCGACCGAAGGGTGCTCGGCGCGTTCGCCGCCTACGCCCGGGTCGCGCTTGAGCAGCAGCGACTGGCCGCAGAGGCCGAGGCGGCCAAGCCGATCGCCGCCGCCGACCGGATGCGGACCGCCCTGCTCGCGGCGGTGAGCCACGACCTGCGCACCCCGCTCGCCTCGGCCAAGGCCGCGATCACCAGCCTGCGCTCCCCCGACGTGCCCTGGGACGCCGACGACATCGCCGAGCTGCTCGCGACCGCCGACGAGTCGCTTGACCGGCTTACCCACCTAGTGGAGAACCTGCTGGACATGAGCCGCCTGCAGGCCGGCGCGCTATCGCTGTTCCCCCGCCCGGTGGGCCTCGATGAGGTCGTCGCCCGTGCTCTCGACAGCATCGAGCCTGGCGGCCGTGACGTTCGGGTCGACGTGCCCGACTCGCTGCCCGCCGTGAGCGCCGATCCAGCGATCCTCGAGCGCGTGGTGGTAAACCTGGTGCAGAACGCGCTTCGCTACTCCCCCTCCGGCCAGCCGCCGCTGCTGGCCGCGAGCGCCCTGGGCAACCGGGTCGAGCTGCGCGTGGTCGACCGGGGCCTAGGCATACCTGAGGAGGACAGGGAGCGGATGTTCGTGCCGTTCCAGCGGCTCGGCGACACCGACAACACCACCGGCGTCGGCCTTGGCCTCGCGCTGTCGCGTGGCCTGACCGAGGCGATGAACGGGACCCTGACCGCGGAGGACACTCCGGGCGGAGGGCTGACCATGGCCATCTCGCTGCCCGCCGCCACCGATGACTCCTTCGGCCCACAGCACGCCGTGCCTGGCGCCAGGTCCGAGGTCACTCCGTGACCCGTGTGCTGGTCGTCGACGACGAGCCGCAAATCCTCCGGGCGCTGCGAATCAACCTGCGAGTGCGGCAGTATGACGTGCACACCGCCGCCACCGCGGCCGAGGCACTGTCAGTGGCGGCTAAGTACCCGCCCGACCTGGTTCTCCTTGACCTTGGCCTGCCCGACATGGACGGCATGAACGTGATCGCCGGGCTGCGCGGCTGGACGAAGGCACCGATCATCGTGTTGTCAGGGCGAGCCGACAGCACCGACAAGGTGGCCGCGCTTGACGCCGGCGCCGACGACTACGTGACCAAGCCCTTCGGGGTCGATGAGCTGCTGGCCCGGATGCGAGCCGCCGTGCGCCGGATCGGCACGACCGAGGACCTGCCCCGGATCCACCTCGGCGACCTGACGGTTGACCTGGCGGCCAAGCGGGTGATCAGGACGGCCAGCGAGGCCGGCGGTGAGACCGACGTCAGGCTCACGCCCACCGAGTGGCACCTGCTTGAGGCCCTGCTGCGCAACCCGGGCAAGCTGCTGTCACAAAAGCAACTGCTCAACGACGTGTGGGGTCCCGGGTACGGGAACGCCGCCGGGAACCTGCGCCTGTACATGGCCCAGTTGCGGCGGAAGATCGAACCGGATCCGGCCCGCCCCCGCTGGCTCATCACCGAGCCAGGGATGGGGTACCGCTACCAGCCTCCGGCCGATGACGACCAGGCCGCCACCGGGCCAGGCGGCCCACGATGAAGCCGGAACGGCCCCGGGGCACAATTGCGTGGCGAGGTTAACCGTTTGTTAGGGATTTCTACACTTTCTGTCCCTTCTGGTCATTATGGGGCGGAGTTCACCCTTGTGGTGTGAGTAACGACATAGTGCTCGTCCTCGTGGTGATCACGGCCCTCGGGTTTGACTTCACCAATGGCTTCCACGACACCGCGAACGCGATGGCCACATCGATCGCGACCGGGGCACTGCCGCCGCGGATCGCTGTTGCCATCTCCGGCGTGCTGAACTTCGTCGGGGCGTTCCTCTCCCTGGCCGTCGCGGCCACGATCGCGAGTGGCCTGGTCTCCGTAGGCAAGGTGACGCTGATCGTGGTGGCCGCTGGCCTGATCGGCGGCATCATCTGGAACCTGCTCACCTGGCTGCTCGGCATTCCGTCCAGCTCCTCGCACGCCCTGATCGGCGGGGTCATCGGGGCGACGATGGCGGCGGCCGGCGGCAGCGCCGTGCTGTGGCACGGGCTGGTCTCCAAGGTGATCATCCCCGCGGTCGCGTCACCGGTCATCGCCGGGCTTGTCGCCGCCGTGGGCACTTACCTGATCTACCGGATCAGCCGGGCCATGACCGACGGCGCGCGCCGCCACGGCTTCAGGATTGGGCAGATTGGCTCGGCCTGCATGGTCTCCCTCGCGCACGGCACGAACGACGCGCAGAAGACCATGGGCGTCATCACGCTGGCCCTCATCACCAACGGGACCCTGGCCAAGGGGTCCCAGGCCCCAGTGTGGGTAATCCTCTGCTGCGCGCTGGCCATCAGCATTGGCACCTACTCGGGCGGCTGGCGGGTCATCCGCACCCTGGGCAAGGGCCTGGTCGAGATCGAGTCGCCCCAGGGCATGGCGGCCGAGTCCGCGTCCGCCGCCGTGATCCTGCTGTCGGCCAACTTCGGCTTCTCCCTGTCCACCACGCACGTGGCCACCGGGTCGATCATCGGCACCGGCATCGGCAAGAAGGGCGCCACGGTTCGCTGGGGCGTCGCCGGCCGGATGGCCACCGCGTGGATCTTCACCCTCCCCGCGGCGGCGATCGTGGGGGCCGCGGCGGAGGCCATCGCGCACGGGATCGGCAGCACCACCGGCGTGATCGTCGACCTCGTGCTGCTGCTCGCCGTCGTGGCCACGATCTACCTGCGGTCCCGCAAGGGCAAGGTGGACCCCAACAACGTCAACGACGAGTGGACCGGCTCGGCCACTCCCGCCCAGCCCGCCACGGCCGCGGCCTAACCCCTACGACTGCGACACCGGAGCGAGTACCCATGTCCTGGTTCAATGTCACTGACTTCTGGAAGACCGTCGTCTACGGCCTGATCGCCGGGGCCGGCCTGCCCGCGCTCTTCGCGGTCGGCCTGTACGCGCTGAGCCGCGGCCCCCGCGTCGCGGCGGCCGGCGCGGACGGCGGCGAGTCCTCGGAGACCGTCGTCGGCGGGAGCATCATCGGCATGATCGTCGCCGCCATCTGCTTCCTCGTCATCCTGGCCGCGATCGGCTGGGGAGTCCATTACATCTACGTAGCGGGCCACCCGGCCCCGAAGAAGTAGGGAGGACGACGAGATGCCACTGCCACCACTGCTGGCCACCATCGTCGGCTGGCTGCGGGCCGGGTACCCCGAGGGCGTGCCCGACCACGACTACCTGCCGCTGTTCGCCCTCCTTGGCAGCCAGCTGACGGAGAGCGAGGTCAGCGCGATCGCCGACGATCTCGCCGACGAGAGCAAGCCCGAGTCCGCCGCCGCGATCAGGCACGCGATCACCGCGGTCACCGCCAACGATCACCCGAGCGACGCCGACATTGCCCGGGTGCGGGCCCGGCTGGCAGCGGGCGGCTGGCCGCTGGCCGCCCCCGGCCGGGAATAACACCGGCCGCCCGCGCCGCTTCCGGCCGCGAGAGCCCGCTACCAGGGGATCTCGCGGCCGTCGCGGGTGAACGTGCCGGTCGGGCCGCCGTTCGGTATGGTGACCGCCCAGACGACGCTGGCCGCCCCCTGGGCGGGCGTCCGGCCGGCCGTGGTGCCGGCGGCCGCGGCGGCAGCGCCAACACTGCTCGTGCTGTCCTGCGCGGTCCACCCGGGGCACACCGCGTTGACCAGGATGCCGTCCCGGTACAACTCGGCGGCCAGCATCCTGGTGAGCGCGTTGAGCGCCGCCTTGGACAGGCTGTAGGCGGGCCGCCCACCCGCCATCCGGGCGATCGACCCCGCCTCACTGGACACGTTGACCACCCGGGGCCGGGGGCTTGAGCGCAGCAGCGGCAGCAGTGCCTGCGTCACCCGCCAGGCGCCGAAGAGGTTGACGTCCAGCGCCTCGGCCACCGGCGACAGGTCGGTGTTCCCCGCCATCGCCCACAAGTCGGGCGCGGTGGACGCGTTGTTCACGATCGCGTCAACCCGGCCGAACCGCTCCTTGACCCACTTTCCCAGCGCGTCCACGTTCACCGAGTTGTCGACCTCGATGTGGCACGGCGTGATCCGCTCGCCCTCCGGGTCGATCTCCTTGGCCGCGACCTCGGCCCTGCGCAGGTCCCTGGAGCCAAGTACTACCGCGTAACCCAGGTTCCCCAGCCTCCGGCAGACCTCCAAGCCGACACCTCGGTTACCGCCGGTTACCACGGCAACCGGCTGCTCAGAGCGCCCGGGCATCGTCATCGCCTAATTGCCGCGCTTTTTTCCATGTGGCTAATCTTGCCACCATCGGCGGCAGGCCGCGCGCCACGATATCTGGCTGTAGTCAACCGGTTCTCATGCGCTGACCGACTCGCTCCAGCCGAGGCGGGGCGGCCCGTTAACCGTCCCGGCACACCGCGTGTCTGCGCAGGCTGGCCGACGGCGGGCAAGAGTCAGCGCTGAGGTGTTTCCGTGAGCTTTGGGTGAGCAGAATGGACTGCGGGGGGACTGCATGAGCGATCTGAAGCACGGGATACGCGCGGGCGGCCGGTTTGCGAGCGCGCGGCCGACGATGAAGGACGTAGCGGCACGGGCGGGTGTCGCGCTGAAGACAGTATCACGGGTAGTCAACGGGGAACCCGGAGTGACTCCGACAACCGCGACCCGGGTCATGGACGCGATCGATGACCTGGGCTTCCGGCGAAACGAGAGCGCCCGCCTGCTGCGCACCGGACGGACCTCCGCCCTGGGGTTCATCGGCGATGACCTCGCCGAGCCGGACACGGCGGCACTGTGCCGGGGAATCGAGGAAGTGGCCCGCGAGCACGGCATGCTGTTGTTCACCGGCTCGAACGACAGCAACCTCGACCGCGAGCAGCGCCTGGCGGAGTCGCTGACCGCCCGCCGCGTCGACGGCCTGATCATCAAGCCCGCGCCGGGCGGTCAGGCCTACCTCGCGGCGGAGATCGAGGCCGGGACCACGACGGTCTGCGTGCTGCGGCCACCGGCTGGCATCGAGGCCGATACCGTGCTCGCGGACGAGAGGGGTGGCGCGCAGGTCGCCGTGGCGCACCTGATCGCCCATGGCCACCGCCGGATCGGGCTGGTGATCGGCGACCCCGGGCAGTACGGGCCCAGGCAGCTCCTGCAGGGCTACAACCAGGCCATGGCGGAAGCGGGCCTCATGGTGGACGACGCCTGGACGACGCTGACCCCCGAGCGACTGGCTGACTCACCGGTCACGGCCGTCTTCTGCGGCAGCCGTGAGCACACCGGGCGGGTACTGCGCGTCCTGGCGGCCACCGGGCAGTCGGAGCGGATCGCGGTCGTGGGGTTCGGCGACTTCGGGCTGGCCGACTACCTGCGACCAGGCCTCACCGTCGTCAGCTATAACCCGGCGGAGGTCGGCCGGATGGCTGCCGAACTGCTCTTCCGGCGCATAGACGGCGACGACGCTCCCCCCGCGCGCGTAGCGGTCCCGGTCCGGCTGGTGGCCCGGGGCTCGGGGGAGATCCCGGCTACACCACGAGTGTCAGCGCTATAAGCGCGGCCACCACGGCCACGGCGATGACGATGCCTGCGAGCAGGCCGATCCTCTTCGCGGGGGCGCGCATCTCCCACGCCGTTGGCTGTTCGTCGTCCCGGTGCTGGACAAATGCCTGGAAGCGAGCGGTATCCGCGCTGCGGTCCTCATCAAGTTCGGCCATGGCACAGGACAATAGCCGCTAAAGCCCTCGATCCGGGGACTTTCCGCAAGGGGAAAGCATCAGGGTGACCCACGGGGGCCACCCTGATGCCATGAGCTCGGTGTCCCGCTTTCACCGAGCCCTCGTATATATGACGCGGCGTCCCCCGGAGTGGTTTACGCCGGCCCCGCGCCCACCCCGGGATTTTTCTCCGGCCGCGAACCATGGATCATGGGCAGCATGCCTGAGCCACAGATGTACCGGTCAATGTACGGGCCCGAGATCACGTTCGCGGGGGTGCCGAGCGCCTCGCTCGAGCAGGTGACCGCGGGCGGCTACGACGTCGTGCTCGTCGGGGCGCCGTTCGACGGGGGAACCACCTACCGGCCGGGGACACGGTTCGGGCCGCAGGCGATCCGTAGCACCGACTACCTGCCGCATGACGGTTCAAGGCCGCATCTCGCGCTGGGCGTGGACCCGCTCGTCGACCTGCGGATAGCCGACATCGGGGATGTCAACATGCCGTCCGGCTACCTCACGGAGTCGATCAGGCAACTTGAGGATGTCGTGCACGCCATCGCCGGGACGGGCGCGATCCCCGTGATCCTCGGTGGCGACCACACGATCACCCTCCCGGACGCTACCGGGGTCGCCCGCCACGTCGGCTGGGGCCGGGTCTCGCTCATCCACTTCGACGCGCACGCTGACACGGGCGAAAGCGACTGGGGCGACCACCTGTACAGCCATGGCACGCCAATGCGGCGGCTGATCGAGTCAGGCGCGGTGCGCGGCGACCGATTCCTCCAGATTGGCCTGCGCGGCTACTGGCCGGAGCCGCCCACCCTCGCCTGGATGGCCGGGCAGCGGATGCGGTCCTTCGAGATGACGGAGGTTGTCGCGCGCGGCCTGGACGACGTGCTCACCGAGGCGTTCACGATCGCCACCGACGACTGCGACGCGGTGTTCCTGTCGGTTGACATCGACGTCGTCGACCCGGGGATGGCCCCGGGAACCGGCACGCCCGAGCCCGGCGGGCTGACCGGCAGGCAACTGCTCGACGCGGTGCGCCGGATCGCCATGGAGATGCCGCTGGCCGGCGTCGACGTGGTCGAGGTCTCCCCGCCCTACGACAGCGCCGACGTGACCGCGTTCCTGGGCAACCGGGTCGTGCTTGAAGCCCTGTCCGCGATCGCCTGGCGGCGCAAGAAGCTCGCCGGGGAGGCAGTCAGGGACCCGCAAGCCCCGTTGCTGGAAGGCCGCTAGCTGGCTTTACCTGCACCGATTAGCCGGCTTTAGACATCTAGCCGCCACTGATCGACACCATCTATAGTCGAGAGATGCTGGACGTTACCCGCCTGCGCGTCCTCGTCGCGGTCGCGCGGCATGGCTCGGTCACCGCCGCGGCCCACTCGCTGAACTACGCGCAGCCGTCGGTGAGCCACCACCTAGCCCGCCTGGAGGCCGAAACAGGAACCAAGCTGGTCACCAAGGCCGGCCGGGGCATCAGGCTCACCGACGCCGGGCGACTGCTGGCCGAGCGGGCCAGCGAGATCATCGGCCGGCTTGACGCCGCGGAGAACGAGCTGGCGGCCCACTCGGGGCTGCGGGGCGGGCGGCTGCGGCTGGCCGCGTTCCCTTCCGCGCTTGGCACGCTCGTACCCGCCGCGGCGGCCCTGCTCAGCGTCAAGCACCCGACCGTGGACCTGCGCCTGACTGAGGCCGAGCCGCCTGAGGCACTGCGCATGCTGCGGGCCGGCTACGTGGACGTGGCGCTGATCTTCCGGCACGAGGCCGAGCCTGCCGCGCCCGCCCTGGCCGCTTCTGGCCTGGGCGAGGCTGGCCTGGGCGGGGCTGGTGTGGGCGGGGCTGGCCTGGGCGGGGCCGACTGGGCCGCCGACGCCGATGGGCTGCGCGAGCAGGGCCTGCTCGAGGAGTCGGTCAGCCTGATCATGCCGACCGGCGACGCGGCCCTCAGCCTGCCGGACGTCGCGCCCGCGGTGACGGAGCTGTGGCCCGATGACCTCACCCGGTTCACCGACCACCGCTGGATCGCTGGCTGTGACCGGTGCCGCGAGCACCTGCTGCAGCAGTGCGCGGCGGCCGGCTACACGCCCAGGATCTCCTTCACCACCGACGATTTTGTCGCCGTTCAGGCGCTGGTCAGCGCGGGCCTCGGTGTCGCCCTGCTGCCCGGACTCGCGCTGCGCGCGGCCAGGAACCCCGCCGTCAGGGCGCTCCGGCTACGCGGGACCCGGCGCTGTGTGGTGGCGGTTCGCTACGGCGAGCCGCCGGACCCGCCCGGGATCGCCCTGCTGATGGAGGCGCTGCGATCCGCCGCGACCACGGTGGGGGCGCCCGCGCTCCCCGAGGGGGCACTAGAGGCGCCATCGCAGGGGGCATCGTCGGGCGGCTGAGGACCCCGCCGTTCCAGGCGCCGGGACAGCGCGTGGCCCAGGCGCTGCATCGGCCGCTCGACCAGGTAGTACGTGACGGCGCTCGCCCCGATGATCACGGCGAGCAGGCCCGCGGCCAGCGGGACCTGGACCGCGAGCCCCCTGCTGGCGTCGTGCAGTGGCCGGATGTCACGGAAGGCGTCGAGGATGAGCGGGTGGATCAGGTAGAGCGAGTAACTGATCATTCCCAGCCAGGCCAGCACGCGCGGCACCCGCCGGTGGCGCAGGGCGAGCCCGATGCCGAACGTCACGGCCGCCCCGGCCAGGCTCGTCACCCACTGGTATCGCCACTGGGCCGTGGCCGTGCCCAGGCCCGGCTGCTGGGCGCCATGCCACAGGCCGCCGCCGATCGTCATCGCCAGCACCACCGCCGCGACCACCGCGGCCGCGGTCTTGCTGACCTGTCCCTGCTCCGCCCGGTAGACCAGCGTCCCGGTGAACATGAAGGCGAGGATCGTGTACCCGCTCCACGGGTAGGGATAGTGGTTCTGGTTGACGGTCAGCAGGAGCAGGCCGGTGAGCGCGGCCAGCCACGCGCCGCCGATCGGCACTAGCCGCCCGAGGCGGCCGCCCGCCCGGCCGATCCCGCTCACGGAAAGGGCGATCCCCGCGACGATCGCCGCGTCGACGGCCAGGTCCACGTGACCCGGGCCGAGCAGTCCGTGGCCGCCAAGCAGCGCCGCCATCGGCAGCGCCCCGCCCGCGGCGACGACAACGATCGCGCAGGCCAGCGCGTAGCCGCCGCTGTGCCGGTGCACCCGGACGCTGAACAGGGCCGCGAGCAGTAGGTAGAAGGTCATCTCGTACGACAGCGTCCACGTGACGTTCGGTACGTTCGGGCCGGTCAGCAGGTTAGGGATCATCAGCAGCCAGGAGGCGACCGCACTGAGGCGATCGTGCTCGGCCCCCCGCAGGGTGCCATAGCCGGTCTTGTAGCCGATCACCGCCAGCCCGATGGCCAGCAGGTACAGCGGGTACAGCCGGAAGGCGCGGCTGACCCAAAAGCCCCTCAGGCTGCCCTTGCGCTCCAGCGACGCCGGAATGATGTAGCCACTGACCAGGAAGAACACGAACACGCCGTACTGGCCGAGGTCGAGCCACTGCGACCAGAAGGCCTGCGTCGACCGCAGCACCAGCGTGTTGCCGTGGTCGACGACGACGCACAGCGCGGCCAGTCCGCGCAGCGCGTCGAGCCACGCGAGCCGACTCGTTTTCCGCTGAGACATACCCCGGACATGCTACCCGGGTCGCCACCTCATCCAGCGGGCTGCGGACGCTCGGCGCCGAGCGCGAGCGAGGGCTCGGCCGAGTCCCGGTAGCGCCGCGCCACCTTCCGGCCCAGGCGTTGCATGGGCCTTTCCACGAAGTAGTAGGTCGCCGCGGCGAGCCCGAGGATGGTGGTCAGCATGGCCACGGCCAGCAGGGCACGCAGCCAGAGTGGCTTGCTCCCGTGGGCCAGCGCGGGGATGCTGGCGTAGGCATTGATCACCAGCGGGTGCGTCATGTACACGGAGTAGCTGATCATGCCCAGCCAGGCCAGGACCCCGGGGACCCGGCGATTCCTGACCGCCAGTCCCACGGCGAACGTCAGGGCCGCGCCCGCGACCGAGGTGAAGTACTGGTAGTGCCATTGGGTGCCCAGGTTCCAGGTGGGGAACCTGGTGCCCCACCAGAACGCGCCCGCCACCGTCATCGTCACCACCGCCGCGGCGGCCATCGCCGCCTCGGCCTTGCGGACCTGCCCCTGCTCCGCGCGGTAGACCAGGGTGCCGGTGAACATGAACGCCAGGATGCTGTACGCGCTCCACGGGTACGGGTAGCCGTTCTGGTTGACCGTCAGCACGAACAGGCAGATCAGGGCGGCCAGCCACGAGCCGGCGTGGCTCAGGGCCGTCCCCCTCGTAGCGGCGACCGCGAGACCCACCCCGGCCAGGATGAGGACGTCGATGACGACGTTGACGGAGGTCGCGTCGAAAATGCCGTGCCCGTGGTCCAGCATGTCCATGGGCAGCTTCCCGCCGACGGCGCAGACGATGATCCCGCAGCCCAGCGCGTAGCTTCCGCTGTGCCGGTGTGCGCGCACCGTGAACAGCGCAGCAAGCAGCAGGTAAAAGGCCATCTCATACGACAGCGTCCACGTGACGTTCGGTACGTTCGGGCCGCTAAGGAAGTTGGGGATCATGGCCGGCCACGAGGTGACCGACCTCAGCCAGTCTCGCTGCGCCGCGTACGCGGTGCCAAAGCCCAGCCCGTACAGCAGCAGCACGGCGGTGATCGACAGGGCGTACATCGGGTAAAGCCGGAACGCCCGGCCGATCCAGAACTCCCTGACGCTCCCCTTGCGTTCCAGCGACGCCGGGATGATGTAGCCGCTTACCAGGAAGAATACGAACACGCCATAGCGGCCGAAATCGAACCACTGATACAGCAGCTGATGAAGCCGGTACAGCACCAGCCCGCTCGAATGGTCGAACACGACGCACAGCGCGGCGAACCCGCGCAAGGCGTCGAGCCAGGCCAGCCGCCCAGCCGACCGCGCTGGCGCCGCGGTCGGAACGGGGCCGCTGGCCCGCTGTGCGTCGCTCGCGGCGAGGAGCGGCTCCCGGACCGCGAGCGTGTCCTCGGCCAGGCTGGGCTCGTCCCCCCGGCTGGGCATTGGCCCGCCATCGCCAGCGCTTCGCAACTTACGCCTCCCCCGAATGGGCGTATCGAGCAGGCGAAAGCGACGCGAAGGATCTCCGGTCGCCGCTACCGCCCAGTGCGGGTACATTCTCATGCATGCCAACCGAGCCGAAGGCCGCTGGCGATTACACTGCCGGCGCCAGTCCCCACTGGCTCACTGCCGACGAGCAAAGCGCGTGGCGCGCATACATCCGGCTCGCCAAGATGCTGATGCGCCAGCTCGACCGGGACCTGCACCCGTTCGGGCTGACCACCAACGACTACGAGATACTCGTCGAGCTCTCCGAATCCCCCGATCACCGCCTTCGGATGACCGAGCTCGCCGACCTCACCGCACAATCCCGTAGCAGGCTGTCACATCAGGTTACCCGGATGGAAGCGCGTGGCCTAGTGCAACGCGACGCCTGCGCCGGAGACAAGCGCGGCACTTTCGCGGTCATCACCCCCCGCGGCCTCGCCACCATTGAGCGGGTCGCCCCGCATCACGTGGAAAGCGTCCGGCGCCACTTTGTCGACCAGTTCTCCGGCGAGCAGCTGGTCATGATGTCGGCGGCGTTCGAGCCGGTACTTGAAATCATCCGCAAGACCCGCGACCGGGACTAGAACAGGACCGACATGAACCGGCCCACCTCGGTGAAGCCCGCCCTGACGTAGGTCGCCCTGGCCGGGAGGTTGAAGTCGTTGACGTACAGCGAGACGACCGGCGCGATCGACTGCCGCGCCGCCAGGACGACTGCGGCCATGCCCGGTGCCGCCATCCCCCGGCCGCGGAACTCCGGCCGGACCCAGACCCCCTGGACCTGGCAGGCCTGCGGAGTCGCGGCCCCGACCTCGGCCTTGAAGATCACCCGGCCGTTCTCGATCCTGGCGAACGCCCGGCCCGACCTGACCAGCTCAGACACCCGTGCCCGGTAGGCGGCCCCGCCATCGCCGAGCAGCGGCGAGATGCCCACCTCCTCGGTGAACATCGCGATCGAGGCGGGCATCAGGATGTCGACCTCGTCGGGCTGGACCCGGCGCACCCCCTCGTCCGCCGGCACGAGCGGCGGGCCGGATATCGCCATCAGCGGCTGCACGGACCTGACCTCGCGGGCCGGACCCCAGTACGGGCGCAGGTGCTGCCACAGCTGCGTCACCACGTCGGCCTTGCCGAGAACCGATGAGCAGCGTCGCCCTTGCCGCAGCGCCCTGTCGGCGAAGGCGGCGATCTCCTGGGCCGTCCCCACCTCCACCGGCACCAGGTTGGCCCCCGAATAGCACGCCGAGGTAAGCAGGCCGCCTCGCTCGTAGCCCCACACCTGGGCGCCGAGGCGACCGGGGTCAAGCCCCAGCGCCCGCACCCGGGACGCGACGAAGACGTTCGCCACCGGGTCGGCATCGCACAGCGCGAGCACCGCGGCGCGGTCACGGTCGTCGAGTAGCCGTGGCGACTCGGACCGAGGCCTAAGGCGCAACATGCTGCCAGCCTATAGCGCAAAGCTAGCCGAATCAGCAGCATCATCCGCTCGGCGTGGGCGCAGGCGGAGCCGGGCACGTGGCGTTCACCAGGCCCGTTCCCGTCGGCAGCGCCCCGGACGCCAGGTAGTTGTTGAGGTAGCTCATCACGCACGAGTCGACGGGCGTCTGCAGCGACTGGCCATGGTTGCCGTCGCCCTCGACCGCGACGAGCCGGGCGGTCGGCAGCGCCTTGTGCGCGTCCTGGGCGCCGGCGTAGGGCGTGGCCGCGTCCAGCGTCCCCTGCAGCATCAGGATGCCCGGCAGGCCAGCAGCGCCGATCTTCATCGGCGTGGCTGGACCCTCGACCGGCCAGAACGCGCACGCCGCATTGAACCACGCGTTGCCCCAGGCGTAGAACGGCGCGGTCTTGTCCACGGTCTCGGTGTCGGCCTGCCACTTGGACCAGTCGCGGGGCCAGTCCACGTCCGAGCACTGCACGGCGTTGTAGACGGCGAACTCGTTCTCCGTCTGCTCCCCGTCAGCCTGGTAAGCCGCCACAAGGGCCGACGTGTTGCCACTGGTCAGGTATTCGGACAGTGCCTGGGCCAGGCTCGGCCACAGCCAGTTGCCGTACCCGCCCTCCACGAACGTGTCGTCGAGCTCGTCCGGGCCGAGCTGAGGCTTGCCGTTAACGGCCAGCGGCCTGGCGGCCAGCATGGGCCGGGCCCGGTTGTACGCGTCCTGCACCGCCGCCTGCGTCGTGCCCAGGTGGTAGTCCGAGTCGTTCTGGGCCATCCAGGCGAAGAACGCGTCCATCCGGCCCTGGAACGCGTAGTCCTGCCCGATGTTGTCCTGGTACCACACGCCCGTCGGGTCGACCGTGCTGTCGAGCACCATCCGGCGCACCCGGCCGGGGAACAGCGTCGCGTAGACCTGACCCAGGTAGGTGCCGTAGGAGAAGGCATAGTATGTGATCTTTGACACGCCGAAGGCGGCGCGGATCGAGTCCATGTCCCTGGCGGAGTCCGCCGTCGTCATGTCCGGCAGCAGCCAGCCGTAACGCCGCTCGCACCCGGCGGCGTACGCCTTGGCCCGGCTGATGTTCTGTGCTTCCTCGGCGGCACTGGTGGGGTCGTAGTCCGGGCGCGCGCCGGTGAAGAAGTTCGGGTCACAGCTCAGCGCGGGCACCGAAGCGCCGACGCCGCGCGGGTCGAAGCCCACGATGTCGTACTCGGCGGCCACCGACGGGCTGAGCACCGACGCGACGGTTTGCGCCAGGCCCCGGCCGGGAGCGCCCGGGCCGCCCGGGTTCACCAGCATGATCCCCTGCTGCTTGTTCTTCGGCGCGGTCGCCGCGACCATGGAAAGGGCGATCGTGATCTTCCGCCCGCCGGGATCGGCGTAATTCAGCGGGACCTTCAACGACGCGCACTGCATCCCCGAGCTAAGGCCAGTGCAATTACGCCAGCTCAGGCTCGATCCGGGCGAAACGTTACGGCCTAGTCCCGCACCGGGCGCCGCAGCGCCGCTGGCACCCGATGATCCGTCGCAGGCCGTGACCAACCCAGCCGTAAGCGTAAAAACGATAGCGGCTAGGCAAAGCGCCAGACGGCGAGACGTTGACATGCCCACAATCTAGCGTCATGCTCCGCACAACTTGCGGCATACCTGAACCGCCGCGAGCCGGAGACCCGTCGGCGAATTCCGACAGCGCTCGCCGGAACCGAACAACCCGGTCAAGCGTCTCACTTAAAACTGTTCGGACACTATTGAGGGGGTAGTGAAGTGCTTGCGAGACACCGTCAGTCTCTGATCTTGCAAGCCGTCAGGAGTGACGGCAGCGCCAGAGTCAGCGACCTAACCCAGCAACTCGGCGTATCAGACATGACGATCCGCCGGGACCTGGAGGTTCTCGCCCGGGACGGGCTCGTCGAGAAGGTGCACGGCGGCGCGGTGCTGCCCGGCACCGCCGCGATCGCGCACGAGCCCGGCTTCGATGACAAGCTCGTTCTTGAGCGCCCGGAGAAGTCATCCATCGCGCATGCGGCGGCGGCCCTGGTCAGGCCGGGAACCGCGATCGCGATCACGGCGGGGACCACCACGTTCGCCCTGGCCCAGTGCCTGGTCGACGTGCCCGGCCTCACCATCGTCACCAACTCGCTGCGGGTCGCGAACCTGTTCAGCGGGATCAGGAACGCCGACGGCCCGACGATCGTCCTCACCGGCGGAATGCGCACGCCGTCGGACGCGCTCGTGGGTCCGGTGGCCGACCTGACGATCAAGTCGCTCCACTTCGACACGCTGTTCCTCGGCTGCAACGGGATCGACCCCGAGGCCGGCCTCACCACGCCGAACCTGGCCGAGGCCGAGACCAACCGGACGTTCATCAAGCTCGCCCGCCGGGTCGTGGTGCTAGCCGACCACACCAAGTGGGCCGTGGTCAGCCTCGCCTCGTTCGCGTCGCTGGATGACGTGAACGTGCTGATCACCGACGAGATGCTGCCGGCCGAGTCGCGTGCCGCCGCCGCGGAGAAAATCGGCGAGATCCTCGTCTGATGCTGGCAGCTCCCCGAGAGCCGCCAGGACCAGCCGAAGTCTCGTGGGGGAAGGCCTTACTTGACCGTAACGATTGGCTGAGACGGCTCGGTGTCCCGCTCACCGAGCCCAGCCTCTCCCATGTCCTCAGCGAGCTTCATCGCCTCGTCGATCAGGGTCTCCACGATCCTCGACTCCGGCACGGTCGCGATGACCTTGCCCTTGACGAAGATCTGCCCCTTGCCGTTGCCTGACGCGACGCCGAGGTCGGCCTCCCGCGCCTCGCCCGGGCCGTTCACGACGCAGCCCATCACCGCGACGCGCAGCGGTACCTCCAGGCCAGTCAGCCCGGCGGTGACCTCCTCGGCCAGCTTGTACACGTCGACCTGAGCGCGGCCGCAAGACGGGCAGGAGACGATCTCGAGGCCGCGCTGGCGCAGCCCGAGCGACTCAAGGATCCCGATGCCGACCTTGACCTCCTCCACCGGCGGGGCCGACAGCGAGACCCGGATCGTGTCGCCGATGCCCTGCGCAAGCAGCGCACCGAAGGCGGTCGCGGACTTGATCGTGCCCTGGAACGCCGGCCCGGCCTCGGTAACGCCCAGGTGCAGCGGGTAGTCGCAGGCGGCCGCGAGCTTCCTGTAGGCCTGGATCATCACGACCGGGTCGTGGTGCTTCACCGAGATCTTGATGTCGCGGAAGCCGTGCTCCTCGAACAGGGAGCACTCCCACAACGCCGACTCGACCAGCGCGTCCGGGGTGGCCTTGCCGTACTTCGCCAGCAGTCGCTTGTCTAGCGAGCCGGCGTTCACCCCAATCCTGATCGGGGTGCCCGTCTCCGACGCGGCCCGCGCGATCTCCTTGACCTTGTCGTCGAACTCCTTGATGTTGCCCGGGTTCACCCGGACTGCGGCGCACCCGGCGTTGATCGCCGCGAACACGTACTTGGGCTGGAAATGAATGTCCGCGATGACCGGGATCTTGGACTTCTTCGCGATCTGCGGTAGCGCGTCCGCGTCGTCCTGCGATGGGACGGCGACCCGGACGATCTGGCAGCCGGACGCGGTCAGCTCGGCGATCTGCTGCAGCGTGGCGTTCACGTCCGCGGTCAGTGTCGTCGCCATGGACTGCACGCTCACCGGCGCGCCGCCGCCTACTGGCACGTTGCCCACCATAAGCTGGCGGGACTGCCTACGCTCGGCCAGCGGCACCGAGGGGACTGCGGGCATGCCAAGGTCAACGCTCATGTGCTTCCCTACCTCCCGCGCGGCCGCCGGGCTTGCTGCTCCCGGTTTGAGCCGCACTCAGAGCTTGGCTGTGACGGTTCACTAGACGCGAGGTACCCCGAGACGCGCCTCCACACGTCCCATTCTCGCCTACGCCGTGCCCGCCCCGTCGCGGGACCCTGACCGCAACGTCAGGTCCCAACGAGACGTCTGTCCCCTCGTCACCCACCGTTCACCTGCTTTCGCCCCCCGTCGCCGCCACGCCCCCGCCGCAGCTCCCAAATCTCCTCGCCGCACCACCACTGTCGCACCCAAATGTCCGCAATGTCACATTGCTGTCGCTATAGCAGCAGCTCTGCAGCAGCGCGGACAATGTCCCACAACAGCGATGCGTCATGGCGGCGAATGTCCTGCGACAGCCATGACGCATCGCGGCTCGCGGGGGCGGCTCTGGGGACTCGGGGCGGCTCTGGGGACTCGGGGCGGCTCTGGGGACTCGGGGCGGCTCTGGGGACTCGGGGGCGCGCCGACTAGCCGATGCTGACGGGGTTCACGATGTCAGCGAGGATCAGGATCACTCCGATGACCACGACGATGGAGAAGATGCTGAAGCTGATCGGGATGAACTTCATGTAGTCGACCAGGCCGGGGTCGGGACGGCGGCGCCAGCGGGCGATCCTGGACCTGATCCGCTCCCACACGACCAGCGCGATGTGCCCGCCGTCCAGTGGCAGCAGCGGGAACAGGTTGAACGCGCCGACGAAGATGTTCAGCGAGGCGATGAGCAGCAGCACGAAGCTGACCTTGTCCTGCCAGCCCACCGGGGCGGCAACGGCCTGCCCGGTGGCATTGGCCGCGCCGACGATGCTGCTGACGTTGCCCGCCGGCGTTGAGGCCCGGTTCTTGGAGAACAGGTCAGGGATGGCCGCGGGCAGCTGAGCCAGGGCCTTGCCCGAGCCGTCGAGCACCTGCCAGAAGCCTGAGCCCGCGTAGGTGACCGCGCGCACCGGGCCCACTGCCTGGAAGACGGTCGAGCCTGCGATGCCGAGGAACCCCCCGCTGCGGCCGGGGACCGAGGCGAGCGTGGCGTGCAGCGTCACCGACCGTCCGTCGCGCAGCACCGTGATCGGCACCGTCGTGCCGGCCTTCACGTTCTTGATCGCCGTGGTCAGCTGGGTGTAGTTGCTCACCGCGGTGCCGTCGAACGAGGTGACGGTGTCGCCCACCCGCAGCCCGGCCAGGCCGGCGGGCGACTTGGCCGCCCCGGGCGGACAGGCAGCCCCGCTGTTCAGCGCGGACACGCTCGCGGGCACGCAGCCCGACACCGTGCCCAGCTGGGTCGTGTTGTTGTTCTCGATCCCGATGCCGAGCGCCAGGCAGAAGATCAGCAGGAACGCGAGGATGAAGTGCACGGCCGAGCCCGCGGCCAGCACGATAACCCGCTGCCAGCCGGGGAACCTGCGGAAGGCGCGCGGCTCGTCGGCCGGGTCGACCTCCTCCATCGACGTCATGCCGACGATCTTGACGAAGCCGCCGATCGGGAAGGCCTTGACCCCGTACTCGGTCTCGCCGAGCCTAGTCGACCATAGCGTCGGGCCCATGCCCACGAAGAACCTGGTCGCCCTCATCCCGAACTTCTTCGCGGTGAGGAAGTGGCCGGCCTCGTGTGCCATCACCGAGAACAGCAGCGCGAACAGGAAGATCAGCCATCCCAGCAGGTCCACCGGTGCTCCTCCTGACTGGTCAGCTACGCCCAGTGATCGCGTTCAACTCGTTCGCCCGTGCCCGCGCCCAGGCGTCAACCGCCAGGACGTCATCGAGGGTCAGGCTTCCCGCACTCTGCGTGTCATGTTCCGAGACTATCCGGGCCACGGTGTCAACGATCCGGGTGAACGAGATTCTTCCCGCCAGAAAGGCCGCCACGCATGCCTCATTCGCCCCGTTATACACCGCTGGGGTGGTCCCGCCGCGCTGGGCCGCCTCGCGGGCCAGCGCCACCGCGGGGAACGCCTCGTCATCCAGCGGCTCGAACGTCCAGGACGCCGCCTTGGTCCAGTCCAGGCAGGGCGCCGCCCCCGCGACCCGCTCCGGCCAGGCCAGGCCAAGGCCGATCGGTATCCGCATGTCGGGCGGGCTGGCCTGGATGATCGTCGCGCCGTCCGCGAACTCGACCATCGAGTGGACGATCGACTGCGGGTGCACGACGACGTCGATCTGGTCGAGCCCGAAGCCGAAGAGCAGGTACGCCTCGATCACCTCAAGGCCCTTGTTCACCAGGGTCGCCGAGTTGACGGTGATCAGCGGCCCCATGGTCCACGTGGGGTGGGCGAGGGCCTGCTCGGGAGTGACGGAGTCCAGTTTCTCCCTGGGCCAGCCGCGAAATGGCCCGCCGCTCGCCGTCAGCACCAGCCGCTTGACCTCTGAGTGCTTCCCGGCCCGCAGGCACTGCGCGATCGTCGAGTGCTCGGAGTCCACCGGCACGATCTGCCCCGGCTTGGCCAGCTTCGTCACCAGCGGCCCGCCGATGATGAGCGACTCCTTGTTGGCCAGGGCCAGCGTCCGGCCCGCCTCGAGCGCCGCCAGGGTGGCCCGCAGCCCGGCCGCCCCGTCGACGCCGTTGAGCACGACGTCACAGGGGTGGGCGGCCAGCTCCGTCACGGCGGCGGGACCGGCGGCCAGGGCAATGGGCGGATCCGTTCTGGATGAAAGGGAGCCGAGCGCGGCACGGACGGCATCGGCGGCGGCGGGGTTGGCCACGGCGACGTGCCCGACCCCGAACTCGGCGGCCTGCTCGGCCAGCAGGCCGGGGTTGCCCCCGCCCGCGGCGAGGGCCACCACCCGGAACCGGCCGGGGTTGCGCCTGACGAGGTCAAGCGCCTGGGTACCGATCGATCCCGTGGAGCCGAGGATCACTACGTCGCGGGGGGCTGGCGCAGAAGTCACGGATGCCATTGTGCGCCAACCCGCCGCCGCATGCGAGCCAGGTGGGCTAGCTCGTTGATCCCGCCAGCCGCTGCGCCTGGCCGATGATGGCCTGGCAGCCGCTCAGCTGGCCCTGCGCGCCGAGCACAGGGACGCCCCAGTTCTCGGCCGCGTAGAGCTCGTTCTTGATCCGGATGGCGAGGTCGTCGCGCTCCTTCTCAAGGCCGGCGAGCCGGTCGTTGACCTGCTTGAACTCCCGGTCGCCCGGCGTTGCCGACTTGATCGCGCTGGTGGACGCGGTCAGGGTGGCCGCGCCGAACTCACCGACGCTGGAGTTGAGCTGCTTGTAGCAGGCCCCGAGCGCGGTCACGTCCCGGCCGCGCAGGGCGGCGTTCGGGCGGGCCAGGATCTGGGTGATGACCCGGCCGTCCTGAACGTAGTCGGCGTGCAGGCCAAGCAGGTACAGCTCGGTCGGCTGGATGTCCGTCTCATCGGTCCAGGGTCCCTTAAGCGACTCCTGGACCACGGTCGTCTGGCCACTGTTGGCTCCGGCCGAGCTCGGGCCGTCGGCCGGCCCCGACCCGTCGAGGCCAAGGTGGCTCACGCCCGGCCCGGCGAAGCCGGCGTAGTTGGTGTCGATCTCGGCCGCGTAGTCGCCGTGGTCCCAGGCGAACCCGTCGTCAACCGTCACGCAGTCGGTGCTGGCGTCGCTGGCGGACGAGCCGGTGACCGAGGGATCACAGGTCGCCGACCCCTGCTCCAGGTAGTAGTCGGGCTTGGCGAACTCGGCCAGCGTGGGCGTGCGGGCCGGGTCCGCGTTGACCATGTGCAAGATCGCCTCTTCCGTGGGATCGGCCAGGTAGTTCGCGATCTTCTGTGTCTGGCCGGTGTACGGGTTGTCCGCCGTCAGGCTGGCCACGTCGTGGTCGAACTGGCGGGCCACTGGCGAGGACTGTGACGGGTCGCCGTTGACGTAGTACTCCGGCGCCGTGTCGAACTCCATGCCGAACTTGGTGGTGTCGCCCGTCTGCTGCGCGAGCAGGCCGGTGACGTTGCCCTCAAGCTCGCCGAAGGTGCCGCTCGGGTAAGTGCAGGGCACGTCGGGGGTCACGGTGGCGCCGGAGACGGTCGCCCCGTCGCAGTTGGCCGGGGTGGGCTGCACGGCCCGGCCCACGTTAGCCCCGGCCTCGTGGTCGCCCTCGTCCGAGCTGAGCATGAACAGCGTGTTCGCTGGCGTGATGCCCTCGGCCGCCAGCCGCTTGAAGAACGTGCCGAAGGCCTGGTTGTAGTAGGCGGCCTGGGCGGTGTAGCAGGCGCTGCCGCTGCCGAGCGCGTCGCCCGCGTGGAAGCACGGCTCGCCCTTGCTCGACAGGCCCGAGATGTCCTCGTTGCCGTGCAGGTCGGAGATGTACATGTTGACGACCTGGACGCCGGAGGAGAGCATGTCAGCCGCGTACGCCAGCGACTGGGACGCGTTGATGCTGCTGTAACCGGGGAAGCCGGGGTAGCTGGTCAGGAACGCGCCGTCGATCTCGTTGCCGTTCAGGTCGACCAGGTTGCCCGCGGAGTTGGTGACCTGGTAGCCGTCGTCGGTCAGGTTCGGCTTGCCCGCGCCGAGCTGCGGCGCCAGGTACTTGTGGCCGAACAGGGCCTGGTACCCGCTGTAGCCGCCCGGCTCGTCCGGCAGGGTGTCGGCCACCGCCGTGTGCGAGGGCGCCGACTGGCCGAACTTGACCCCGGTCGCGCCGGAGCAGAACGCGCTGCCCTTGGCGCAGTGCACCGCCACGCCGACGTAGTCGGCGGTCTCCGGGTCCTTGAAGGAGTCCGGGTCGCTGGTGAGCTGCTGCTCCTCCGGCGAGTTGGCCCCGAACACCTTGGGGATGTCGACGCTGGTGTTCTCGAGCTCGGCGTTGGCCGTCGCGACCTCGCCCACGTTGCAGCCTGCCCGGGTGAACGGGACCCAGGGCGCGGGAGTGGTGGTGTCCGGCGCGATCGGCTTCTTCGCGGTGGCCGGCGGCACCGGGGAGTACACCATGTTGGGGTTGGTGTCCTTGTACTGCGCCGGCGTGGACGACGTGTCGAACACCGGGTCGGTCCAGTAGGCGAACGCGCCCGCGTTGTCGGTGTCGCCGAAGGTCCCGCCCGGCCCGTCGGTGTTGTACACCTCATAGTCGTTGGAGATCGGCATGCCCTGCCGGTCGCCATAAAGGCCGGTGTACGTGGTGAGAATGTCGTCGGCCGTGTGCGCGATGAGCGGCGTGTGGTTGTTCGACAGGAACGTGCCGTTGTCCTCGAAGAAGTTAAGCAGGTTCGGCATCTGCTCAAGGTCGGAGGGGACGTTGGGGTTGTCCCTGAAGAAGTGCACGTTGTCGAACGTGATCTGCACCACGTGCTTGACCCCGTTGCCGAGGTCACAGCCGGCCGCCGCGCTGGACTTCGCGGGCTTGGCCGGCGCGGCGTGCGCGCTCGACGCGGTGGCGCCGGCCACGCCAAGCCCGGTGAGCAGCGCGGCGGACGCGGCTATCGCGGCCACGCGCCTGGATCTCAGTCTGCTGATGGATCGCCCGAATCCGGTCACTCGTTCCTCCTGCAGGCCGCATGGCATCCCGTCCGGGGCCATGCCGTCAACTGACCTTCGCTAAGGCGCGACAAGCGGGACGCGCGCCATACGTGATTCACGATTGCACGGGCAGAACGCAGCCGTAAGTGTCTAATGGGCGACCAGTGCGGGAACTCTTTTCCCGCCATTGGCTGTGACCAGCGAAAAGCGTGAGGCATTCCAGAGGGAATGCATAATTGCGGGCTTGCTAGTCGAGCGAGCTCACGCTGCGCGCGAGGTCGAAGTCCTGGTCGGTCAGCCCGCCCGCCGAGTGGCTGACGAGGCTGAGCGTCACCTCGTTCCACGAGATCGTGATGTCCGGGTGATGGCTGGCCTTCTCGGCGAGGTACCCCACCGCGTTCACATATCGCAGGGCGTCACCGAAGTCGCTTCTCGTCACTTTCCTAACGATCCGCCCGTCGGCCAGCACCCAGCCCGGTGTAGCCGCCAGCTGGGCTTCTACCTGATCTGGAGTGAGGAGGGTCATTCTTACGGCATACCATGCCCAGGTGACTTCAGAACCTAAGCAGACCCCCTTGCGCCCGGTCCACGAGCGGCTGGGGGCAACGATGACCGACTTCGCCGGCTGGCTCATGCCGCTGCGCTACGGCAGCGAGACCGCCGAGCACCTGGCGGTCCGGTCGTCGGCTGGCCTGTTCGACCTGTCACACATGGGCGAGATCGCGGTGACCGGCCCGTCCGCCGCCGAGGCACTCGACTACGCGCTGACCGGGTGGATCTCCCGGCTGAAGGCCGGCCAGGCCCGCTACACGATGATCTGCGCGCCCGACGGCGGCATCATCGACGACCTCGTCGTGTACCGGCAGGACGAGACGCGGTTCCTGGTCATCGCCAACGCCTCGAACGCCTCGGTGGTGCTGGCTGAGCTGGCCGGGCGCTGCGCCGCCGCCGGGGCTGAAGTCACCGATGAGACTGCCCAGACCGCGCTTGTCGCCATCCAGGGGCAGAACGCGCCCGCCATCTTGTCCCAGGTAACCGCGCTGCCGCTGGCCGGCATCCGGTACTACTCCGGCATGTACGGCGACGTCGCCGGGGTGCCGGCCTGGGTGGCGAGGACGGGGTACACCGGCGAGGATGGCTTCGAGGTCTTCTGCCCGGCTGACGGCGCCGAGCAGGTCTGGGACGCCCTGGCCAAGGCCGGCGGCTCCGGCGTCGTCCCTGCGGGCCTGGCGGCCCGGGACACGCTGCGGCTTGAGGCGGGCATGCCGCTGTACGGCAACGAGCTTGGCCGCGACGTCCGCCCGTACGAGGCCGGCCTGGGCAAGGTCGTCCGGCTGGACAAGCCGGCTGACTTCGTCGGCCGGCCGGCCCTGGCCGCCGCCGCCGCGGCCGAGCAGGAAGGCAGCGGCCCGCCCCGGGAGCTGATCGGGCTGATCGGGCGGTCCCGCCGCATCCCCAGGCACGGGTATCCGGTACTGTCAGACGGCGCGCCGGTCGGCACCGTGACCAGCGGCGCTCCCTCGCCCACGCTCGCCGTGCCGGTCGCGATGGCGTTCGTCGAACGCGGAGCCAAGGGCCCGTTCCTCATTGATGTCCGCGGTCGGCTCGAGCCCGCCGACCGCACCCAGTTGCCTTTCTACCGGAGGAGTCAGCAAGCATGAGCGTTCCCGCCGAGCTCCACTACACGTCGGAGCATGAGTGGGTGTCGATCAACGGTGACGTCGCCACGATCGGGATCACCGACTACGCCGCGAATGCGCTCGGCGATGTCGTGTACGTCTCGCTTCCGGCCGTCAGCTCTTCGGTCAGCGCCGGGGAGCCCTGCGGCGAGGTCGAGTCGACCAAGTCGGTCAGCGACCTGTTCTCTCCGCTCGACGGCGAGGTCACCGAGGTCAACGAGGAACTTGACGACGACCCGGGCCTGGTCAACGCCGAGCCGTACCGCGCGGGCTGGATGTTCCGCGTCCGGTTCGCCGGCGGTGAGTCGGCACTGCCCTCCGACCTGCTGACGGCGGCCCAGTACGAGGACCTCACCAAGACAGCTGAGTTACCTGGGGGATGCAGGCCAATCCCCCAGACCCCCGGCCCGCGCGGGCGAAAAACCACACCGCCCGAGGGGGACCAGGCGGCGGGTGCCTACTTGCGCAGCTTGCGCCAGACGAAGTAGCAGGTGACGCTCACGGCGGCGAGTGCGACCGCGCCGCCGACGACCGGGTCGACGCGACTCAGCCGCTCCTTGATCTGGGCTGACGTCCGCTGAGCGACCCTGGACGGGCTCACCCGGTCCGAGATCGCGTCGATGGTCCGCGCCAGGTCCGCCCGAGTCTTCTCGATCTCGGTGACCAGTGCCGCTTGCCCCGGCTTCATGCTAGTGGTCTCGGTATCAGCCATGTCCTCAACTCTATTCTCGAAGGTCACCGACCACGGCGATACCCCGCGCGACGCGCGGCTGAGCCCCGTGTTGGCACCTCGCCCGAGCCGACCCTAGCGGACCCGGCCACAGCGCCTCCAGCCAGGATTCAGAGGATCTCCATATTCTGGACTTTTCTCGCATTGCTCACAGATCACAAGTTTTAGTCTGTTTCGATACATGTATCTATGAAAAGTAATCGTCCGAAATATCCTGAAACCATGACCTATCACCCGCCCAATGCCATTGAATTAAGCGGCGGGATGAAACAGCCGGATCGTCGGCGGTGAAGCGTGGCTGACGTTTTTCTGGTCGCGTTTCTTCATGGGGAACGCGGTATGCTGGGTGCGTTTTACGCCGCGAGGGCAGGTGCGCTCGCGGCGGGCCGGGTTTGGACGCTCGGCGATTTCCCTAATCGCTTCCCTGGTCGCTCTCTCCAGCATCCAAGGGGGAAAAAGCCGCCTGCCCGGTAACCTGGCGGCGGATGATGCGGAGCGCGCGGATGAAGGACATCCTGTCCGGGTCAAGATCGGCCTGGTCGGCTGCCTCGCGCATCAGGTTTCGTATTCCGTAGTGAGTGAGCAGGAGGCCCCAGATTTCCTGTTCGACCAGTTCGGGCTTGCGGGAGCGGAGGATCATTCCCTGCCCTCGCTGGTGGACCTTGAGCTCGTCGAATACGAGTTCCGCCTCCCACCTTTCGTGATAGGCCGCGGCAAGCTCGACGGCCGGGATTTCTTCCGGGTCCGTGACGTTGGTGACCAGGGTGATGATCTCATCGCCGTCTCCCCGGTCCGTGACCTCGTAGTCGACGGCCCGAACGTAGATCCCGGGCAGGTCGGTCAGCTTGACCAGGCCGTGCCGGAGCCTGTAGTTATTCTTCGCCTTCTCGGGAGAATCCGCGATGTAAGACAGGTAGGAGCCATCAGGCAGCCATTCCAGGACGGGAAGGTCGAGGTTAGCGCCCACCCGGAACAGGGCGTCGGCCCCGGCATCGACGACCATCTT
>Ga0335075_10000181_pt1 | contig 121326 bp, 101 predicted proteins | sample Lox_Sample_24_FD_206723 | JGI IMG/M metagenome (GOLD analysis project Ga0335075, IMG submission 206723) | Soil microbial communities from Loxahatchee National Wildlife Refuge, Florida, United States - Lox_Sample_2.4 | ecosystem: Environmental > Terrestrial > Soil > Wetlands | place: USA... | reverse complement strand
CAAGGGCCGTTTGCCGCTGCTGGAGTACTTGCGACGGCAGAACTGGGCAGGCCGGCGGGCGGGCCGCTTCGAGTACGTCGGACTCTGTCCATTGCACAAGGAGATCCGGCCATCGTTCTATGTCAACCGGGACGCGGCTGTTCAGCGCCTGGTCGAAGCGGGCAGGCGCACCGGCACCTGCTCCACAATTTCTACGCTGAAACCTTCCAGCGCCGGCACCCGGGTGGGCGTGTTGCTCAGCAATCGGATGCGGTGAATCCCGAGGTCCGCGAGGATTTGCCCGCCCAGTCCGACCTCGCGCAGAATCCGCTGCTGCCGGTCCTCGTGCCGTTCCCGCGCGCGCGCCTCGCGATGAAAAACGATCCGTCCATGCAATGAGGGGTCCCCGGCACCCCCATCGTTGGCCTGCCGGGGTCGTGGCTCGCCCACGCCGGCCGCGCTGCGGTCGATCTCAAATCCCCGGCTTGCATTGTGGAGATAAATCAGCGCTCCACGGCCCTCCTCGGCAATCATCCGCAGCGATTCCCGCATCGTTCGCTGGCATTCGCAGAGTGTCGTACCAAACACATCACCCGCGAGGCAGTGCGAGTGCACCCGGACCAGCACAGGGGGCGCGGCGCTTGCATCCTGCCGCACGTCGCCCATCGTCAGGGCGACGTGGCTCTCACCGCCCATCACTTCGCTTTCGTAAGCGATCATGCGGAATTCGCCGAATTCGGTGGGCATCGGCCCCTCGGCCACGCGCACAATGTATCGTTCATGCTGCAGACGGTACCGGATCAGCTCCGCAACGGTCAGCATTTTCAGGCCGTGCTCCTCGCAAAAGCGCAGCAGATCCGGCACCCGTGCCATGGTGCCGTCATCCTTCATCACCTCGCAGATCACGCCCGCCGGAATCAGTCCTGCGAGCCGCGCCAGATCCACTGACGCCTCGGTCTGTCCGGCGCGTACCAGCACGCCGCCCTTGCGTGCCCGCAGCGGGAACACATGCCCCGGCCGCGCCAGATCCTGCGCCGTCGAGCGCGGATCGATCGCCACCTGGATGGTGCGCGCCCGATCGTACGCGGAGATCCCGGTGGTCACACCCTCGCGCGCTTCAATCGTCTCCGTAAACGCTGTGCCGAAGCGCGACGAGTTCTCCGTCGTCATAGGCCCCAGACGCAAATAGTCCGCGCGCTCCTCGGTAAGCGCCAAACAGATCAGCCCGCGCCCGTGCTTCGCCATGAAGTTGATGGCTTCCGGCGTCACATACTCCGCGGCCAGCGTCAGGTCGCCTTCGTTCTCGCGGTCCTCGTCGTCGACCACAACGATCATCCGGCCGGCCTGGATCTCCGCAATCGCGCCCGGAACAGCCGTCATGAGTCCTTCTTCGTGCATAGCCCTATTGTCCGTCAGTTTGGCGCAATCGTCGGCTGGAAAGTTCTGCGGCTTTCCGCCCTGGTAACGTTCGGAGGAGCAGCAGGTTTTCGCAATGGCTCCTGCCCGACTGCTGCTCAGTGGATGAAATACAGAATCGCCTGGTTTGTCGCCAGCGCCGCCACATAGGCCAGCACGCTCATGTAGCAGAACTGCAGCAGGGGCCATTTCCAGCTGTTCATCTCGCGCCGCACAATCGCCAGCGTCGACGTGCATTGCAGCGCAAACGCGAAGAACACCACCAGCGCCATGGCTCCACCCAGGGTCAGATCGTGGCGCAGCGCCGCCTGCAGGCCGAGAGAATGTGTCGTGGGGTCGGCGCCGTACAGCGTGCCCAGTGTGCCGACAATCACCTCGCGCGCCATCACCGAGGTCAGCAGGCCGATGCCAATCTTCCAGTTGAAGCCCAGCGGCCGAATTACCGGCTCGATCCAGTGGCCGACCCGCCCAATCAGGCTTTCGCCCAGCGTGGCGCCGGAAGGCAGATGGCTCAGCACCCACAGCACAATGGTGACCGACAGAATTACCGTTCCTGCCTGGCGCAGAAATATCTTGCCCCGGTCCACCAGCCGCAGGCACAGCGAGCGCAGCGTGGGCATACGATACTGCGGCAGTTCCAGAATGAACGGCGCCGACGATGCCTTCAGGATCGACGATTTCAGCAGCCGTGCCGTTCCCAGCGCCGCCAAAAATCCCAGCAGGTACAGCGACAACATCACCGCCGCCTGCAGGCCCAGGACATCCCCGAGCAGCGGCTTGTTGGGAATGAACGCCGCAATCATCAGCAGGTAAATCGGAAGCCGCGCCGAGCAGGTCATGAAGGGCGTCACCAGTATCGTCGCGAACCGGTCCCGCTTGTTTTCAATGGTCCGCGTCGCCATAATCGCCGGCACCGCGCACGCATACGCCGAAAGCAGCGGGATGAACGCCTTCCCGTTCAGCCCGATCGCGCGCATCACCCGGTCGGCGATCAGCGCCGCCCGCGCCAGATACCCGGAGTCCTCCAGTACGCCGATGAAGAGAAACAACAGCAGGATCTGCGGCAAAAAGACAAGCACCGAGGCCACGCCGCGCCACACCCCGTCAATCGCCAGCGACTCCAGCCAGCCATGCCCGAGCAACGGCGCGATCCTGTCGCCCGCCGCGTACAGCAGGTTCCCAAATCCATCCGACAGCGGGTTGCCGATGGTGAATACCACCTGGAAGACCGCGAAAACCACCGCCAGAAAGACCAGCGGTCCCCAGATGCGGTGCAGCAGCACCCCGTCGATCTGCTTCGACCACTCAGAGGAGAGCGGCGCCTTGTACTTCGTCCGCGTGCTGATGCCCGTCGCCCACTGCCGGTACGACCGCGGATTCCCCACCACCGGCAGCTCGATCTTTATCGCTGCGGGCGCATCCGGCTCCGCCTTCCGATCCAGAAAATGGTTGATGGAGTCCAGCCCTGTGCCCCGCGTCGCGCTGATCTTCGCCACGGGTGCGCCCAGCTCCAGGGCCAGCGCCAGCGTATCCACGCGTCCGCCGCGCGCCTCCATCAGATCGCTCATGTTCAGAAGCACCAGCGTCGGCAGGCCCAGCGCCAGCACCGGCGCGGCCAGCATCAGTTGCCGCCGCAACTGGAGCGAGTCCAGCACCAGAAGAATCGCGTCGGGAGCCGGCGTCCCGGGCATCTCCCCGTGCAGCACTTCCACCGCTACCCGCGCGTCTTCCGAATACCGGTCCAACCCGTAGATTCCCGGCAGATCGATCAGCGTCAGGTCGCTGCGCCCGATTCCATTCAGCCGCCCCACCCGCTGCTCCACCGTAACGCCAGGATAATTCGCCACCTTCTGGCGCAGCCCCGTCAGCCGATTAAACAGCGTAGATTTTCCGGAATTCGGTGGGCCCACCAGCGCGACGGTGCGGATTTTGCCCGCCACGCGCGGTTCATTCGGGAGCTCGACGGTCTCGGTGCTGCAGCAACTGCTCATCGCTATCTCGTATTCGAAGCCTCGTATTCCCGGACCCGGATCGCCTGGGCAGTGTCCCGGCGCAATGCCACTTCAAAGCCATCAATGGAATACACCGTTGGATCACCCGCCGGAGCACGGCGCACTACCTTCACCCGTGCCTCCGGCACAAAGCCCATGTGCATGAGGTGGTGCTGGACTTCTCCAGGCAAATCGAGCGATTCGATCACACCCACAGTCCCGATGGGCAATTGGCTCAGCAGACTCAATTTCCAGGCTCCGGAGAGATCGAAATCGTCCGCGGCTCCGGCCTCAAATTCCGATAATAGCGCAATTGCGACCATTTTGCTCCTATATTGGGGAGCATAAAAGTCCGTCGTGGTTGTTTTCCGTGACCAGCGTCACACTCCAGCCTTCGCACCTCCCGTTTCCAGCCCAGGCATCCATTCAGCAAACCCCTTCCTCTCCGCTTCCAGGGTGCTGATTTTCCCGCTTATTCTGTCGATGACTTGGCGCTGCGTGGACCATCCCACGGGCAACTCGTCTCGGCGGCCGGTTTTCAGCTCCTCTCCCCTCTGCTATCAGATAAGAGCCTCGTTTGCTGCTTGTTTTTTAGAAGTTCCTGATTCGGAGTACGCCCTCCTCATGGTTGGGAGACAATCTTCTGTCTCCTGTTTGGCTCCATTGCTGGCTCCTCTTTTGCTGATTTTGCTGCTTCCCGCCGCCCGCGCCCGGGCTCGAAGCCGGCCACCCCTGGCGGCGCAGGCACGGCGAAAGCAAAAGAAGCCAGGCCATCCCCGACACCCTGCCTCTCGTGAACGGTGATCGCATCACCGGCACCATGCTCCAATCCGCCGGCGACAGCGTCTCGTTCCACAGCGACATCCTCGGCGATCTCCAGCTTAAGTGGAAAGACATCAAAGAGTTACAGACTAACGCGCGGATGGTCATGCTGGGCCGGAACACACCATCCCGGGGCAAGCTGGCTCTGCACCTGCCAAGGGAGAACGATCTTCGTCGACAATCAGTCGACAATCAACGGATCACCGTCCATTCGGAGAATGGCGCCTCAATTCCTCCAATACCCGTCGAGGACGTCGAGTACATCGTCGACGAAAGCACTCTCCGCAGGCAGATCGCCGGCCATCCCGGCGCGTGGGCCGGCTGGAACGGCTCGCTGACCGCGGGCGCCACTGTGATTCAGGCCTCTCAGGACCGGTACACCTTCCACGGAGCGGTGAGCCTGGCGCGCGTGGCGCCGATCGAAACCTGGCTGAATACAAACAATCGCGCTCTGATCGACTTCAGCGGCTCCCCTGGCAAGATCATTCAGCCCGCGTATGCCAGCGGCGGCGTTTACACCCCGGCCGGCAGCTCGAAGGAATCCATCTGTCACGCCGACGCCGAACGCAATGAGTGCTTCCTGGCGCGGTTCTGCGTTCTCGCTCAGAAGGTCTTCGAGCACAATTTCGCCCAGGCTCTCGATCTGCGGCAGATTTACGGCGCGGGTGTCGGCCGGACGGCCATCAAGCGCCCGATGCAGGAGTTGGACCTCAAAACCACCCTGAAAGATGAAGGCCAGAGCTTCCTCGACGCCTCCGCCGGCGTCAATCAGAACCTCATCGGCTCGGCGGTCGACGCCAACTGGGGCGCAAAGCTGCCCCGGAAGGTGGTCTTCAGCCAGCAGGTCTCCTGGATCCCAGGCATACAGCAATCCCTGCGCGTACTCGGCCGGAGAAACGAATTCCCTGACCCTGCCCTTCTTCAAAAAGCTGGCGTTCTCCGTCGGCTCCATCGACAGTTACCGGAACCACCCGCCCCCGGCCGCTCCCCCCGCCAAACGCAATTCCTTCCAGTTCACCACCGGCTTCGCGTACGCCTTCAAATCGAAGTACTGACCCGGTTCCTGTTTCTTTTTTCCAGCCATCGGCTCTGCCGGCGCGGGGGTGGACACCGGTTCGAGCGGCTCGTTCAGCAGCCTGACTGCCTCATCCGGCAGCGTCGTATTGGCGTTTTTCAGCAACCATGCCACCTGCCACATCTGCCGCTCGCTCAATACCTTGCTGAACGCCGGCATCCCAGTCAATCGGATCCCGTTGGCGATTTTCCAGTACGTCTCCCCGGCTGGATCGTCGCTCACCCCAATCACACCTTCGCGATGCCACTTGAACAGGGGCGGCGCACTGGGATACATGTGCGCCGCGAAATCCGATCCGCGCAACGGCAGCCCGTGACAGGCCGCGCACTGCTCCCGGTAGGTCTGCGCGCCCGCAATCAGATCGAATCCGGTCATTGCAAACGGTACCTTCCGCGGCATTTCCCTCGCCATGCGCGTGTGCAGCGCCACCTTCACAATTTCTTTCTCGAAAGGCAGCGGCGTATCGGTCACCGCCACTGGTGGATGCCCAAACCGAAAATATCCCCACACCACCGCGGGAATGATCAGCAGCCCCACCACCAGGCCCAGCAGGAATTTCATCATGCGTCGTGTGCCTCAGCCCAAAAATAAATCAGTCGCACTGCTGCCATCTTCTCTTCTTCATGAAACTTCCGCAATTCACACAGCCGCGAGTGCCGCGGTCACTGGTCGCTGAATCCTGATCCCGGTTCCCTGATTCCTCCCGTCTTCCCCCGTCGCCTTGTCCCTGCTCCCTCTACCCTGTAACCTTGTTGTTGAATCAATCTCTTCTCACCGGGCAGTGGAGGCAATCAGGTTCATGCACTTTCGCAAGTGTTTCGGGTACGCCGTGTACCCGCTTCTGGCAGCTTTTCTTTTTGCTCCCTCCCCAGTGCGGGCGCAGAATTCCTCCTCCCAGCAACAACCAGCCGCCACGCCGCAAACCACTCCGCAGACGCCTCCGACCGTCATGGAGGAGCCGCTCCCGAGAAATGACCAGCAACAGCGCGCCCTCATCCTTCGCGAAGCCCAGGCGCGCGTGAACTCGCGCCGGCAGGAGCGCGTCCGCCAGTTCATCAGGGACACCTACAGCCACAAGTACGAGGTATATTTCGGAGGCGGCTATTTGCGTTTTCGACCGGGCGCCTCACTCCAGCATCTGAACGAGTCTGCCTGGAACGCAGGCGCGGTGGATTATCTCTATGGCAGGCTGGGCGTCGCTGTGGACTCCCGCGGCTACTACGGCACGGCGTACACGGGCAGGCACTCGTTTGTAGGCGCCTTCCACCCCAGCATCAGCGAGTACACCCTCATGGCCGGCCCGCAGTACCGCTTCTTTGAGGGCGAACACTGGGGCTGGACCGCGCAAGTGCTTGCCGGCGCCGGCCACGGCAACTTTGCCACCGGAACCGGCGGCCTCGGCTCGGCTCCTGTGGGACTTTACAACGACGGCACAGTGCTCAACATCTCGCCCGGCGTTTCCGTCGACTACAACCTGGGCCCCGCTCTTGCCATTCGCCTCACCCCCAACGCGCTCTTCACGAGTTACGACAGCTCCGTCCCCGGCGCCAGCAACAGCAGCTTCCAGCGCAACCTGGGCTTCAACGTGGGCGTGCTCTACCGCTTCGGCCGCCAGCACTGATTTCGGGCGCGCATTTTGCGGAAGATCGCATTCGGGTGCCGTGCAACCTGGCCTGGGGCGAAGCCGGGCGGCTCTGCCCGACTTTGGCAGATTTGGGAAGCCGAGCAGTCTGATCCCAGGTCAGCGCGGCATTCATGCTGCGCGCCACCTGGAAGCGGAAGACGGCGGCTTGAGCCGCTGAGGCCGGCCTGTTCTCTCGCATGGGTCGCTCCCTCGCGGCACTCCGACCAATGTCTCCCCTCCCCCGTTGACCGCTTTGTCCCTGACCGCCGCGGCGGTCTCTCCACCCGGTACAATGGCGATGACCACCCGCTCGTCGCCATGTATTCCCTCCTCTCGGCCTTCACGGCTCGCCTGCTCGCCTCCAGCGCTTTTTTCCTGCTGCAGGCGCAGAGCGGCTTCCGCCACTATCTGCGCACGCACTACGCCGACCATACCTTCCAGAATCTTTACCAGTGGCACTTCTTCTCCTTCGATACCCTCCTGCTCACACCGTATTTCCTGGTGATGATCGTTCTTTCGATTTACGGCATTCACCGCTATAAGCTTGTCTGGCAGTATTACCACTACAAAAAGAACGCCACCCATGAGCCGCCCAGCCATTTCGCCGAGCTGCCCCGCATCACCGTCCAGCTCCCCATCTTCAACGAGCAGTTTGTCGTCGATCGCCTGATCGAAGCCTGCTGCAACCTCGACTATCCCCGCGAGCGGCTGGAAATCCAGGTACTCGACGACTCCACCGACGAGACGAAAGAGGCCGCCGAAGCCATCGTCCAGCGCTATCGCGCCGCGGGCCATAACATCGTCTACCTGCACCGCACCGACCGCACCGGCTACAAAGCCGGCGCGCTGCAGGAAGGCATGAAGGTCTCGAGCGGCGAGTTCATCGCCATCTTCGACGCCGACTTCATCCCTCCCCGCGACTGGCTCCTGCGCGTCATCCACCATTTCGCCGAACCTGGCGTCGGCATGGTCCAGACCCGCTGGTCCCATCTCAACCGCCGCTACAGCTTCCTCACCGAGGTCGAGGCCATCCTCCTCGACGGCCATTTCGTCATCGAGCACAGCGCCCGCGCCCGTTCCGGCCTCTTCTTCAACTTCAACGGCACCGCCGGCATGTGGCGCCGCTGCGTCATCGACCAGGCTGGCGGCTGGCAGCATGACACCCTCACCGAGGACACCGACCTCAGCTACCGCGCCCAGATCCTCGGCTGGCAATTCAAATACCTCCAGGACATCGCCTGCCCCGCCGAACTTCCCATCGAGATGACCGCCTTCAAAACCCAGCAGCAGCGCTGGGCCAAGGGCCTTATCCAGGTCTCCATCAAAATCCTGCCCCGGGTCTTCCGCAGCAAAATCCCCCTCCGCACCAAAATCGAAGCCTGGTACCATCTGACCGCCAACATCAGCTACCCGCTCATGATCGTGCTCTCCGTCCTGCTCATGCCCGCCATGATCATCCGCTTCTATCAGGGCTGGTGGGAGATGCTCTATATCGATTTCCCCCTCTTCGTCGCCTCCTCCTTCTCCATCTCCGCGTTCTACCTCGTTTCCCAGAAAGAACTCTTCCCGCGCCGCTGGCATCGCACCCTCATCTATATGCCCTTCCTCATGGCCCTCGGCATCGGCCTCACCATCACTAACTCCATCGCCGTCATGGAGGCCCTCTTCGGCATCCAGACCGCCTTCAAGCGCACTCCCAAATACCGCGTCCAGAAAAAAGGCGAGAGATCGAAAGCCTCCCGCTACAGAAAGCGTCTCGGCATCATCCCTCTGCTCGAGCTCGCCATCGGCGGCTATTTCGTGCTGTGCATCTGGTACGCCTGCGCCAACCAGAACTTCTTCACCGTGCCGTTTCTGCTGCTGTTTGTCGTGGGATACCTCTACACCGGCCTGCTCTCGCTTTTTCAGGGACGCTTCGAGCGCTGGCGCTCCGGTGCCAACCTGGAAGACACCTCGCCCAAGCCCTTCCCGGTCGGCGTCTAACCAGCTGGCAAATCGCGTCAGACCTCCATCGCGGTCGGCTGGCTCCTGCCGCACGCCGCAACCCGGCTGCCCCGACCCGACGAATGTAACGCCGTTTCCATGCAACTGTCCCGAAAAACGTACCCATCGAATCGTTGATTGAGACCGACTTCGGGGGTTTTATGGGTCTTCGTATCCGTACCTTCCCTGTGCTGCTACTTTCCTTCTGCGTCATCGCCTTCTTCAGCCTGACAGGTTGCGGCAACCAAATGGGCAGCCAGAGTTCCTCCACCGGCGGCTCGGGTTCCGGAGGTTCCGGGGGATCCGGTGGTTCTGGCGGGTCAGGTTCCGGATCCGGAGGCGGCGGTGCCTGGGTTTACGTCGCCAACCCTCCCAATAATTTCATCTGCGCGTTTGCCGCCGCCCCGAACGGCGTGCTCACCGCTCTGTCCGCCTCGCCCTATACCGATACGGGCGTGTACTCGCTCGCGGCCAACGGTTCGTGGCTCGTCGCGGTCGTGCCCTGCTCGTCCAGCCTTCAATCCCGGGCCATCGCATCCGACGGCTCGCTCACCCAAACCTCCAGCGCCACCGACACGAATGGCCCCGACACGGCGTTCACCGATGCGGCCGGCCAGACCTTCTGCACCGAAGCTCTCGGCACCGCCAACCACAGCTACGACGCCTTTGCCGTCCGGAAGAATGGCAGCCTCACCGCCGAAGGCTCAACCCTCAACGAGGGTCCTCTTGTCACCGATTCTCAGCTTGCCTTCACCAGCAACGATGCCGGCGCTTACGGAGCCGGCTGCTATCACGGCGGTGCTAACGTCTACGCCTACACCCGCGCGGCCACCGGCGGGCTCACGTATTTCGATCCCAAAGCCACTCTGCCCACTGCCGCCAGCGGATACGGCTACTGCCCCACAGGCACTGCCATCAGCGGCAGCTACGTCGTCATGCCGCTGGAATTAATGACCGGCGACGGCTACACCGACACCGGCTCGGCGCAGTTGGCCGTCTACACCATCGGCACAAACGGAACGCTGACCACCACCAGCACTGCGGCCAACATGCTCTCCACCAAAGTGGGCGCGATTCAGTTCTCTTCGGAATTCGATCCCACCGGCGCGTGGCTCGCAGTCCCGGGCAGCACTGGCTTCCAGATCCTTGCTTTCAGCAACGGCATGCTCACCTCGACCAGCTCCGTTGCTGTCGCCGGAGGAATCAACCAACTCTCCTGGGACAAATCCGGAAACCTCTGCGCGTATCAGGGCAGCTCCGGCAACCTGTACGTCTATCACCTCACCAAAGGAGTTCCCAAGCAAGCGAGCGGCTCGCCGTGGTCCACCGCTCCGTCGAGCTACAACTCCTCCGGCAGCCTGGCCGTCGTGCCGACCTCTTAGCGAACTGTCGTCGCCGCAACCGTACCACCCTCGGCGCCGCCATCCCGAGGGGCGAAGCGACGAAGAGCCTCGTCTGTGCGAAAGCCGAGTGTAAAGTTTTCGAATCGCCGGGATTCCGGCAGAATGCGCCGGTCGCGGATCCCGTCCCCTGCAGGAGTAATTGCAGGGAGTTCCCCCGGTCGTTACTTCACCACAGAATTACCTGAACCCATCAGCATCTTCTGACGCCTCATTGTCTGCTGGCCACCAGCCGCGCCCGCACGCCATCGTTCGCCGCCATGTCGATGCACGTCCACGCCATCGCCATCGCCCCGTCAACCAGCGCTTTGTCCGCGTCTGCCGTCACGCAGTGCGCCGTAAACTCCGGCTGATGATTCACTGCCGGCAGCGAGTTGATGCCGATCATGGGATGAATCGACGGCATCGCCAGCGAGACGTTGCCCATATCCGTCGAACCCGTCGGCCGCCGGCCCAGTTCGCCCAGGTCCGGGAAGGGCCGCCCCAGCGCTTCGGAGTTCGCCCGGTAGATCGCGGCCATCTCGCTGTCGTGCATCATCTCCGCGTACGGCTTGTCGCCGCCGGTGAACTCGACCCTCGCGCCGGTCGCCAGCCCGCCGGCTTCGAAGCACCGGTACACTTTCGGCCGCAGGTCCTTCAGTTGTTCGAGCGTCTCCGAGCGGATGATGTATTTCGCGGAGGTATGCGCCGGGATCACATTGGGCGCGACGCCGCCCTCGGTGACGATGCCGTGAATGCGGTCCGTCGCCCGGATATGCTGGCGCAGCAGCCCCAGCGCGGTTTGCGCGATGGTCAGCGCGTCCGCCGCGTTGATGCCCAGCTCCGGGAATGCCGACGCGTGCGCCTCCTTGCCCGTGCAGCGCACCTCGAACATCGACGCTGCAATGATCTTCGCCTCCAGCATGTCCATGGGCGCGGGGTGCACCATCATCGAAGCATGAATGCCGTCGAAGCCGCCGCGTTCCAGCAGCAGGATTTTGCCGCTGGCATTGCCCACTTCCTCGGCTGGCGTGCCAATGACGGTGATCGTCAGTCCCACTTCATCGGCCACTTTCGCCGCTGCCAGCGCCGCGCCCACGGCCGACGCGGCGATGATGTTGTGCCCGCACGCGTGCCCGATGCCAGGCAGCGAATCGTACTCCGCGCAGATGCCGATGTGCAGCGGCCCTGATCCCGCGCGCGCTCGGAAGGCGGTCGGCATCTCGCAGACGCCCTTCTCCACGGCGAAGCCCGCCGCGTCCAGTGCGTCAGACAGCCATGCCGAGGACTTTTCTTCCTCAAAGCCCAGTTCCGGATGCGCGTGGATGCGATGACTGAGCGCGATCAGCTCGTTCCGCGCCGCGTCGAACCGCTCCCGCGCGCCCGCCTTCGCGTTTCCTGCCTTTGCATCTCCCGAGCCGACCTGCGTGGTTTTCGGATTCATCTCATTCGCTCCTTCCACCAGGGATCAGCCAGAACCTTACCACGACAGCCTCGCTTTGCGCCTTGTACCCTGTAGCCATGAACGCTGCCGTCGTCCACTCCTTCGCCGCACCGCCCCGCTACACCGCTTTTGCCGATCCCGTTCCCGCCGACGGCGAGTTCCTCGTCACCGTCACTGCGGCCGGCTTGCATCCCATTGTCCGATCGCTCGCCAAGGGCGCGCATTATGGCAGCGCCGGCATTCTCCCGCTCGTTCCCGGCGTCGACGGCGTGGGCCGCCTGCCGGATGGCTCGCGCGTCTACTTCGGCGCCACGCACCCACCGTTCGGCACCTTCGCCGAGCGCTGCGTCTCGACGCCTGCCACCTGCCTGCCCATTCCTGACGCTCTCGACGACGTCACCGTCGCCGCCGTGATGAACCCCGGCATGTCCTCGTACGGCGCGCTTACCGAGCGCATTCAGTTCGCTGCCGGAGAGAGCGTTCTCATCCTCGGCGCCACCGGCTCCGCCGGGCAGCTCGCCGTGCAGATTGCCAAACGCCTCGGCGCACGCCGTGCCGTGGCTGCGGGCCGCAACCCGGAAGCGCTGGAAGCACTGGAATCTCTGGGCGCGGACGCACTCATTTCCCTCGACCAGGACCGCGACGCTCTTGTCGCCGCCCTGCGCGAGGAGATCGCCGGCCAAAAGATCGACGTGGTGCTGGATTACGTGTGGGGGCCTCCCGCCGAAGCCGTTCTCGCCGCCATCGCCCAAAAAGGACTCGACCACGCCGCCCGGCGCATTCGCTACGTCGAGATCGGCAGCATGGCCGGACAAACCATTTCGCTCCCGGGAGCGACCCTGCGCAGCTCCGGCCTCGAGCTGGTCGGCAGCGGCTTCGGCAGCGTCTCCATGGAGCACATCTTCCGCGCTCTGGCCTTGTTCCTTGTGGAAGCAGCGAAGCAGCCGTTCCAGTTCAAAGCCTGTGCTGCGCCGCTTTGCGACGTCGAATCGCTCTGGAACGCCCCGGCCGACGCGCGGCTCGTCTTCCAACCCTGATTCCGTTTCCTGGCCCCTGTCACCTGTCCGCCCCCGAACACCCGTGTCCGCAGCCGAACAGCCGAGCGGTCGGCCCGAACCCAGCCGCGGAACCATCCGCCTCAAAATAAGGTAATTGTATGGCCCTCAAGCGTGGCCCATGATGTGCTCATAGCTCCGTGATGTTCAGGGAGGAGCCTCGCGATGCCACGATTCCTCCAGGATGTGCGCTTCAGCGTCCGGACTCTGCGCCAGTCACCGGGGTTCGCTCTTACCGCCATCCTCACCCTGGCTCTCGGTATCGGCGCGGTCACCTCCATCTTCAGCGTGGTGGACTCGGTGCTGCTGAAGCCGCTGGCCCTCCCTCAACCCGGCCAACTGGTGATGCTGCGCGAGACCGACAGCCCCATAGGCAATGGTCCGCTGCCCATCAATCCACGTCATTTCTACAACTGGAAGACCAACGCCAGGTCGCTGGCCGGCGCGGCAATTTTCCAGAGCGGCTCGTACAGCGTCTCCGCCGGCACCGACCATCCTGAGCTGCTTCAGGGCCTCCAAATTTCCCCTGATTTCTTCTCCGTCCTGGGCGTGCGGCCGATTCTGGGCCGCAGTTTTCTTCCGTCCGAGGCCGTCAAGGGCCACGACAACGAAGTCATCCTGAGCTGGGGCGCCTTTGAGCGCTATTTCCATGGCGATCCCGCCGCCATGGGCCGCACGCTCCGCATCGGCGGCACGCCGGAAACCCTGGTCGGTGTCCTGCCCGGAAACTTTCAGTTTCCGCGCATCGAGGCCCTGGCAACCAGCGTCTCCAGAGTGACCGCGACTCCTTACCAGGTCTTCACCCCGCTGGTCCTCGATCTCGCCAACGCCAGCGACGAGTACGACTACAATTACCTGGCCATCGGCCGTCTGCGGCCCGGCATCCCCGTCCGGCGGGCGCAGACTGAGCTGACCACGATTCAGCAGGCCTTCAACCACGCCAAACACGTGCAGACGAACCCTGAGCCGCTGGTCGTTCCCCTGCTCACAGAGATCACCGGCGACGTCAGCACCGCGCTGTGGCTGCTGCTGGCTGCCGTGGGGGCTGTGCTCCTGATCGGCTGCGTGAACCTCGCCAATCTGCAACTGGCGCGCGCCGTCGCCCGCGAGCGCGAACTGGCCGTCCGCGCCGCTCTCGGCGCGGATCGTGGCCGCCTGGTCTGGGCTGCGCTGTCTGACTCGCTGGTGCTCGCCCTCGTTGGCGGAGCACTCGGCATCGCGCTCTCCTCCCTCGGACTCCACCTGTTTTTGGCCGCGGCACCCGCCAGCCTGCCGCGGCTGAGTGGCATTCACATTAGCTGGCCGGTGCTGCTGGGTGCGGCTGCGCTCTCCATCCTCACCGCCTTCGTCTTCGGCCTGCTCCCCGCGCTGCGTTCCATGCGCGTCGATCCCCACGCCGCCATGCAAACCAGCACCACCCGGGTCTCCGCCTCGCGCGACAGCCGCCGCACCCGACATTTGCTGGTCGCCACAGAGGTCGCCTGCACGCTGGCGCTGCTCGTCGTCACCGGCCTGCTCGTCCGCAGCTTCTCGCACCTGCTCGACCAGAACCGCAACTTCGACGCGAGCCACGTTACGCTGGCCCAGGTGTACCTCTATGCGCCGCAGTACGGCGACTCTATGACGGACGCCAAAGGCCAGGCCGCCCGCGCCGCCTTCGACGACCGCGCGCTCGCCGATCTCGCCGGAATTCCCGGCATCCAGTCCGTCGCCAGCACCAGCGAAACGCCCATGGCCGGCGAGACCTGGATCAACACGATCAAGCGCCCCGATCATCCCTTGCCCGAGGCCCAGACGCCTGATGCCAACATCCGCTGGGTCAGCCCCAGTTACGCGACGACCCTGCGCATCCCGCTCCTCTCGGGCCGCGACCTGCAACCGTCTGACAGGAACCACGACACGAATGTCCTGATCTCAGAAAAAGCCGCGCGCGACATCTGGCCCGGCGAAAGCCCCGTCGGCCATACCTTCACCATGGGCGACAACACGACCTACACCGTGGTGGGCGTGCTGGCCGACGCGCGCATCAACGACCTCCGGTCCACCGCTAATATGGTTTACCTGTCCTACTGGCAGAATCCGTGGTGGCGCGTGAACTTCCTGGTCCGCAGCCCTGTTCCCTCCTCTCAACTGGCCAACTCCATCCGGCGCACGCTATGGAAGATCGATCCCGAGATCGCGATTCCGGCGGTCCGATCGCTCGATGAACAGGTTTCCGACTCCGTGGCGACCCAGCGCTTCCAGACGCTGTTGCTCTCCAGCTTCGGCGCCGCGGCGCTCCTGCTCGCTCTGCTGGGCATTTACGGCGTGCTGGCCTATTCCGTGTCGCTGCGGCAGCACGAGTTCGGCATCCGCATCGCGCTGGGTTGCGGCAAGGCCGCACTGATGCGCTTTGTTGCCCGTGAAGCTTCACTGCCCGTCCTGGGGGGCATCCTCGGCGGACTGGCGCTCGCGTTCGTGGCGACGCGCTGGGTCGAGAGCCTGCTCTACCAGACCAGCGCCGTCGATCCGGTCTCCATCGCCGCCGGAATCGTGCTGCTGCTGGCCGCTGCCCTGCTGGCTGCTCTGGTTCCTGCGCGCCGAGCCGCCGACACCGATCCCATGCAGGTGCTGCGCAATGAATGAGGGTTGTGACGCGTGCGCCACAGCCCCCTGATTCCTGACTGCCGATTCCTGCCTACCGGGCCTTCGCGTGCACCAGCGGCATCTCCACCAGATGCTCGCTGAGGAACCACACCTGCATCTCGTTGGTGCGCAGAACGTCGCTCACCAGCAGATCGTTGGTGCCGTCGTCGCCCAGCTCGCTGGCTCGCTTCGCCAGGGCGCGGGTGTCCCTGATGATCAGCGCGTGCGCTTCCAGCAGACGTGAAATCTGCACAGGAACCTCTTCGCGTCCTTTGGGCGGACGCTCGAGGCGCGTCATCTCTGCCACGTCGTGCGCCATGGCCACGCTGACGCCGCCGAGGATCTGAATGCGTTCCGCCAGCAGGTCCACCAGCTCCACCTGCTCGCCGAAATGCTTGTCGAACAGAAGATGCAACTGGTAGAAGGTTGGGCCGCCCACCTGCCAGTGCGACTTCTTGTAGAGATCGCGCATCGAGGCCGTATCCGCCAGCAGCGGATTCAGCCGCTCGCATATCTCCCGCCGCACATCCTCGCTGAGGCCGATGGGCAGGCTGCGAATCACGGTGCCGAACTTCTGGATTTCCCTGGCGCTCTGCGGCCACTGCGGCGTGATCAGATCCAGACCTTTGCGCGCTTCTCCTGGTTTCCGGGCAGGGGTGCTCATGTATATCTCCTCTTTTCCGCTTGGATGCCGGGGCCGCTGGCCGCGTCGCAACTGCCGGCAGGCGGATCCTTTGGATTCGGCTGCAGATCGTGCGCCACGTGCGCCCAGCCGCGAGGCAGCTCCGCCATGCCCCCCCGGGCCAGCAGCATCTCCGCGACCTCCTGCAGCCAGCGCGCCGGAGACGTGGCCGGGACGACCACCAGATCGAACTTCTCTTCGCTGCTCTCGCCCGCTGGATGCCGGAACAGCACCAGGGCCGCCGAGCTGCGCTGCCTCGCCAGCTCGGCCGCGGCGTCCGCAGGCTTGCCGCGCGATTCCTCAAAGAGCACCGCGCCGATCTCCGGCGCATCCTCAAGCCGGCGCGCCAGCTCCGTCGCCGAGGCGCAGTGCGCCACGCGAAATCCCGCGACCCGGAGGACGGGGATACGCAGACAATCATCAGCACCGCAATAAAGGATCGTCGGGGAACCCACGCGGCACCTCGCTCTCCTGCCATGATCGGCCTCAGGCAGAAAGCGGTTCACGGAAACAGGTGACTGAGTATAGGCACGGGTGGTTTACAAAATCAATCCCGGGCGGGGGGCCTGGTTTCGTAATGCGGAACCGCCCCACCGGCATTACGAAGCGATATCGTCCGGCCGCCTGCAGCCAGGAAACCCGGCGCGGCGCAGCAGGTTGCGGGGAGAGAACCGAGGGCCGGATTCCCGACCCGTTAAATCCGCGTCTTGTCGTGATGCGGCGCCCGCAAAGCGTCCAGCACCAGCAGAATCCCACCAATCACGATCGAGGAATCGGCCACGTTAAAGTCCGGCCAGTGATAATGGACGATGCGAAACGCCAGGAAGTCCGTGACCATCCCGAACCGGATGCGATCCCAGACGTTCCCGATGGTTCCGCCCAGAATCAGCGCCAGTGCCAGCGTCGTGGGGCTGAAGCGCCGCCCCAGCCGCAGCAGCACCAGAACAACCACCAGCGCGGCCGCCAGCGAAAAGCTCACCAGCAGCCAGTGAGTCAGCGTGGGCCGCGGCGAGTCAATGAACAGCGAGAACGCTGCGCCTGGGTTCTGCACGTGGGACAGCCAAAAGACGTGCCGGATCACGCGAATCTCGCCGCCGATGCGAATGTGGGCGACGATCCAGGCTTTGGTCAGCCGGTCGAGCGCCACAATGCACGCCGTGATCAGAAAGAGCCAGGGCCGGCGATCGCGTGCGGTCATCGGCCATCCTCGCGGTAGCCTATCGTGCGCAGGGCGTCAGCACAGCGGCCGCAGACGTTCTCCCAGGGCCCAAACCGGCGGACATGTTGCGGGCCGTCGTCGGGGTAGTAATTCCAGCAGCGGTTACATTTGGTGCCGGAGGCGGGACGCGGCTCAATTGTGAAATCCACGAACGGGGTTACCCTGACGCCAGGCCCGCCGCCCCGATCGTACTTGTCGAGGGTCGCTCGCTGACTGTCAGATCCTGCTGGCGCGGCCTTCTCAACCACCGCAACTCCGGATACGTTGAAGAATTCCTTGAGCCCGGCGGCGTGGCGCTGCAGGAGAGCGAGCTTCGCACCGTCGGCTGAAATCTTCAGTTCCGATTCGAGCCCCTTGCCGATGCGCCTGGCTTGACGCTCCTCCTCAAGGCGGCGCAGAGCTTCGTCGCGAACTTCAAACAGCTGCTTCCATTCCTCAAGCAGCTCGGAGTTGGCAGAACCGAGGTCATCGCCTTTCGGGAACTCCGCCAGGTGTACGCTCTCCGGCCGCCCCTCCACCTTCGGCAGGTACTGCCATATCTCCTCCGCCGTGAACGTCAAAATGGGCGCCACCATCCGCACCAGCGCCTCAGCAATCCGCCACAGCACCGTCTGCGCCGACCGCCGCTCGCGGCTGGCCGGCGCGAAGGTGTACAGCCGGTCTTTCAGTATGTCCAGGTAGAACGCGCTCAGATCGACGATGCAGAATTCGTTCACCGCATGAAAGACGCGATGGAACTGGAAATCGCCATACCAGCCGGATTTCCCGTCCGCTCCCACCAGTATCTCCGCCAGCTCGCGCGCCCGCGCCAGCATGTAGCGGTCCAGCGGCAGCAGTTCGGCATCCGCCACGGCATCGGGCTGCGGTTCGAAGCCCTCCAGGTTTCCGAGCAGAAAGCGGAACGTGTTGCGCAGCTTCCGGTAGTTTTCCGCCAGGCGCTGCATGATGTTCTCGCTCGAAACCACGTCCTCGCGGAAGTCCACGCTGGCTACCCACAGGCGCACGATCTCCGCGCCCAGCCGGTCGGCAATGTCCACCGGGTCGACGCCGTTGCCGAGCGACTTGGACATGGCGCGCCCCTGCTCATCCAGCGTCCACCCTGCCGTGCCCACCATCCGGAAAGGCGTCGCATGGCGCGCGCCCACACCGACGCTGGTCAGCAATGAGGTGTGGAACCATCCCCGGTACTGATCGCCTCCCTCGAAGTACAGGTCCGCCGGCGGCTCCAGACCGGGCTCCTGCTCCAGCACCGCATACCAGCTTGCGCCGGAGTCAAACCAGACGTCCAGGATATCCGTTTCCCTTCGGAACTCCGTCCCGCCGCACTGTGCACAATGCGCTCCGTTCGGCAGAAGTTGGTCCGCGGCCTCCGTGTGCCACGCTTCGGCGCCCGCCTTCCGGAAGAGCTCCACCACCCGGTCGTTCAGCACGCAGTCGTTCAGCGGCTGTCGGCACCCTTTGCAGAGGAAGACCGCGATCGGCACGCCCCACACCCGCTGCCGCGAGATACACCAGTCCGGCCGCGTCGCTATCATGTTCGCGATGCGCTCCTCGCCCCACGCCGGATCCCACTTCACACTGTTCTTGATCTCAACGAGCGCTCGCTGGCGGAACGTGGTGGGCGTCCCGTCGGAATTCGTCATCGGTGTATCGATTGCGATGAACCACTGCTCCGTAGCGCGGAAAATGACCGGGTTATGGCAGCGCCAGCAATGCGGATAGCTGTGGTAAATGTCCGACCGGCCCAACAGCACGCCGCGCGCGGCCAGCAGATCGACGATGGGCTGGTTCGCCTCGAAGACCGTCTTGCCATCGTACTCAGGCAGGCCGTCGCGAATCCGCCCCTCGTTATCCACGTGGCAGGTCTGGTCGAGCCCGTATTTCACGCCGGTGTAGAAGTCGTCCGCGCCATGCGCCGGCGCCGTATGTACCGCGCCCGTTCCCTGGTCGGCGGTAACGTAGTCGGCCAGCACGCCCAAAATCGAGCGTTCCAGAAACGGATGGCGGAAGGTTGCACCCTCCAGGCGCGCTCCCGGGAACTCCGCCACCGGAACCGCAGCTTCCAGGCTGCAGTTTTCCCGCACCGCCTGTTCCAGCGCGGCCGCAACGATATACACGCGGCCGTCCTGCTCCAGCGCCACATATTCAAACTGCGGATGAAACGCCACGGCCAGCGAGGCAGGCAACGTCCAGGGCGTCGTGGTCCAGATCATCGTCGCCACCTGCCGGCCGGCCAGCGACGGATGGATTGCCGCCGCATCGCTGGTCAGGTCGTAGCGCACATACACACTGGGGCTCGAGTGCATCTCGTACTCGATCTCCGCGTCGGCCAGCGCCGTGCGGTCGTGGATGCACCAGTAGACCGGCCTGAGTCCCCGATAAACGAAGCCGCCTTCCAAAAACCGGTAAAACGTTTCCAGCGTCCGCGCCTCATACTCCCGCGACATGGTCAGGTAGGGCTGCTCCCATCGCCCGAAGACCCCCAGGCGGACAAACTGGCTGGTTTGCAGCTCCACGTACTGCTGCGCGTACTCGCGGCAGTGGCGAAGGAACGAGGCTGCCGGCATGGCCAGCTTTTTCCGGCCGAGCTGCTCGTCCACTTTGATCTCGATGGGCAGCCCATGGCAGTCGAATCCTGGCACGTACGGTGCGTCGCAGCCGGCCATCGTCTTCGCTTTGACGATGAAGTCCTTCAGACACTTGTTCAGGGCGTGGCCCAGGTGCAGGGGCCCGTTGGCGTAGGGAGGCCCGTCGTGCAGTACGTAGCGCGGCGCGCCCTGGCGGGCCAGGCGAATCCTCTCATAGAGCGCCATCTGCCGCCACGCCTCCAGGCGTTTCGGCTCATTCTGCGGCAGATTCGCCTTCATCGCGAACTCGGTCCGCGGCAGAGCAAGCGTTTCTTTTAGCGGCGGATACGCGCCGGGCTTCTCACCCCCCGGCGGCGGAACTGCGGGCATCGGAACTCCGTCTTTCGTGTGGGTAAAACTCCATTGTATCCGCTGTTTCTCCGTGACTTCCGCGCCGGCCGCACGTCTATCCCTGCAACAGCAAAGGACGAATATCCTTTGGACACGTCCGGCATCCGAAGAAATGGGCCGCCCCCCCCCAGGACAAGAGGACGCCTGAAGTGGATAATCAGGAGAAGCCGGGTATTGATCCCGGCGCGTAGTTATGGGGAATTCGGTTTTGTCCAAGCCTGATACGGATCCGGCAGAGTCTCGGCCCACCGAGGTCCAGCGCGACCTCCTCCAGGAAGCCGATGGCCCGATGTGGGTTTCGCTGTGGTCCAATCTTCGCGACGCCTTCAGGCCGGTCAAGCAGCCTCCGCTGCAGCTCACGTCTCAGCCGGTTGCGTCCACCAGTCTCAACGTCATCGATGAAGAGCCGATCTGGAAGACTCTGTCAAACAGCCTCCAGGACCTCTTCTTCCCTAAAAAGCTGCCTCCTCTGGAGTTGACCTCCGCTCCCATCGCCGTCCCTGACCGGATGGCCGTGAAGCGCAACCCCGCATCCCAGGCAGTCTCCTTTGCGGCCCACGTCCTCGTGATCGGCCTCATCCTGCTCCTGGCTCTCGCCGACTGGCACATCCGCCAGGTTCAGCAGAAGGTAGCCGTGGTGAACGAGACGCCCTTCATCCCAGCCGCGCCCGCGAAGCTGACGATGGGCGGCGGGGGCGGCGGCGGGAATCACGAAATCGTCGAGGCTTCCAAAGGGCGCCTTCCAAAAATCGCCAAAACCCAGATCACGCCCCCGCAGATCCTTCGTATTGATCATCCCAAGCTGCCGGTAGAACCCACGATCGTGATGCCGCAGCCCCTCAAGCTGCCGGATCAGGCGTCGCTGCCCAACTTCGGCATCCCGCAATCGCCTCAGGTGGCGCTGGGCTCGCAGGGTTCGGGGGGCGGTTCCGGCTTCGGCACCGGGAATGGCGGCGGCATCGGCTCCGGCAACGGCCCGGGCGTCGGCCCCGGTGAAGGCGGCGGCTACGGCGGCGGTGTGATGAGTCCGGGCGGCGGCGTCTCTGATCCGGTGCTGCTCTACGCGCCCGATCCCGAATTCTCTGACGAAGCACGCCGCGCCAAGTATCAGGGCATCTGCGTCGTGGGTCTCATTGTCGATGCGCAGGGCAATCCCCAGGACGTGCACGTGGTTCGCCCGCTGGGCATGGGTCTCGACGAAAAGGCTATGGAAGCAGTCCGCCTGTACAAATTCAAGCCTGCCACCTTCCACGGCCGCCCCGTTCCGGTGAAGATCAACATCGAAGTCAACTTCCGCATCTACTGACCGGCCTCAGCTTCCAGAATGTAAGGCCCTCGCCGCGGCGAGGGCCTTCTGTTGCATGCGAGGCAGCAGGATCAGCCCAGCCCTTCCACCACTGCATCGTGAAAAAGGGGCCAGACGGCGCGAATCTGACGGTTCGAACGGTCGGGCCAGGTGCGGTTGGTCAACAGCACCACAGACAGATCCCGATCCGGGTCAATCCACAGCGAATTGCCCGCAAACCCCAGATGCCCGATGGATTGAGGTCCAAAGTGGCGCCCGGTCGTGGACGGCGCTGTCGGCACGTCCCATCCGAGCGCGCGTCCTTCGCGCTGCGGCTCGACAAACCGCGCCACCGTCGCAGTGTGGAAGAGCTGCCGCCCATCAGCGGTCCTTCCCTGCGCCAGAATGCAGGCCGCGAAACGCAGCAGGTCCCGCGCATTGGCGAACAACCCCGCGTGCCCGGAAACTCCGCCCATCACCCAGGCATTTTCGTCCTGCACTTCACCCTGAATCACGCGCCCGCGAAACCAGGTGTCGTTCTCCGTGGGCGGAATCGCCGCACGCGCGCTCGCCGGCGGACAAAACCGCGCCGTCTCCATCCCCAGCGGCACAAAAATCTCGTGCGCGCAGAAGCGGTCGAGCGGCTCGCCGCCGAGCACCTCCAGCGCCTTGCCCAGCAGGATGAAGCCGATATCGGAGTACTCCGTCCGCTCGCCGGGCCGCGCCTCCAGCTTCAGCGCCAGAGCCGCGCGCAGCAACGCCTCCGCCGTACCGCAACTTTGAAACAGGGGCGCATAACCCGGCAGACCTGAGGTGTGCGCCAGCAGCATGCGCAGGGTGACCCGCTCCTTGCCGCTGCCGGGCTCCATGCCCACCACGAATCCGGGCAGGATGTCGCCCACCTTTGCGTCCAGGTCGAGTCGACCGCGGTCGACCAGCAGCATAGCGGCAGCGGTCGTCGCCGCCACTTTCGTCACGCTGGCCAGATCGAAGACCGTTTCCGGCCGCACGGCCCGCGCGTTCTCGTCATAGGTGAAACGTCCCGCCGCCTCCAGCGCGATCACATCGGCGCGGTACAGCACGCCCCACGCCGCGCCGGGAAAGGCCCGCTCGGCAACAGCGCGTTCGACCACCGCGCGCGCCGCATCGAGGCGCCCGCCGCGCTGCCCTGCCTCAGGAAGCTCCACCGTCGCCATGTCAACAGGGTACCCCGTGGCGCAGACCCGCGGCTGTATCGGCGGTCACGGCCGCAGATTTAGCGCAGGGATGTTGGATGTCAGCGACGGGGGGGCGCGCAATGAGGCGCCGAAAGCGCCGAGCCGCTGAGAACGAAAAACGCCGACTGGAGATTCGCTCAGCGCCCCTTCGTTTACCTCAACGAGCGCCTGATTCCACACCGCTGCCTTTCCCGCGGCTTCTCAGTGTTCCGTCTGCGCGTAGAAGCCATCCAGATCGTGCACCAGCTCCTTCAGGGCTTCCACGTTCAGGTAAACCATGTGCCCGGCCGGATAGTAGCCAAACTCGACGTTCTTCGTCAGTTGCGGCGCCAGCATCATGTGACTGATGTCAAACTCGGTGAGGAAGAACGGCGTCGCCAGGTCGAACATCCCGTTCGCCGAGAAGACTTTCATCTTCGGGTCCTTCCGCATCGCATCTGCCAAATCCAGCGCCACATCCGGCATCGTCTCCTCGCGCCGGAATCCAAACATCATCCCCGGCGCGCGATGGTGCCAGTCCCACTGCCCGATGGAGTTGGAGGAAACCTGATACGGCTCGTCGCTATCGTACTTCAATTGCCGGGTCAGATAGTCCTCGAAGGCCGCCGTAAACGCTCCGGCAATGCCCGAATCCGATGGATCGTACCCGGGAAACTCGGCGACATTGTTCGCATCGGTACCCTCGAAGCGCGCATCGTAGCGGCCGAGGATTTCGCCCTGATCGCGCAGCAACTGCTTGCGGAATTCGCTCGCGTTGATGCGCAGTTTCGCGTCTTTGACGTACTGGACGCTTAATCCCGTGTATGCGGCCACCTTTTCTGCAATGGCGTCGAACTGCGCCGGCGGCAGCATATCTCCCTGCGCCAGCGCCTCGGCATAGGGACCGCGCGCGAACGCGCGCACCTCATCGAGGTACGCCTTCAGATCCGGGGGCTTGTTGGCCAGTTTGTTGTGGTACCACGCGATCGCGGCGTACGACGGAAGATAACCGATGTACTCCTCGTCAATACCCGGCACCAGAATGTTGTAGTTCAGGATCGATGAAAGCAGGATCACTCCGTTGAGCGAGATCCCCGAGTTCTGCAGCGCGTCCGCCAGTCCCGCTGAGCGCGTGGTCCCGTACGATTCGCCGAAGAGATACTTGGGCGAGTTCCAGCGCTCGTTCACCGTCACCCAGCGGAGGATGAATTTGTCGAACGCCTTCAGGTCCTGGTCGACGCCGCTGAAATCCTTCGGCGTGCCTTTGCCGACGGCCCGGGAAAAACCAGTAAGCGGCGCGTCGATGAAAACCAGATCCGTCTTGTCCAGCAGAGTGTACTGGTTGGGGACCACCTGATACGGCGCGGGTCCGGTGGCGTCCGGGCTGTCCGTAATCACGCGCACCGGACCCACGGAACCCATGTGCAGCCAGATGGACGACGAGCCCGGACCGCCGTTGTAAAGGAAGGTCACCGGCCGCGTGTTCGGATCGGCGCCGTCGAGCGTGTAGGCGACATAGAAGATGCTCCCGTACGGATGGTCGTCTTCTCCGTCGCGGATCAGCAGCGTGCCCGCGGTCGCCGTGTAATGCAGCGTTTGGCCGTTCACCGTGAGTTCATGATGAGTGACCGAGCTTCGCTCCGGCGGAATCGGCTGCTGCTTCTGGGACTCAGCCGGGTGCGCGTCTCCCGGGTGCGGCTGCTCCTGGCCACGAACAACCGGTCCGGCACAAACGAACGATGCCCCCAGGGCGAGGGCGCACAACCTGAGATGGAAGTGGCTCAACTGAACCTCCGAAAATGCGGGCCGCCCAACCGGCGCGCGTCGGCGATATCGCAGGACCGAGGGACTCTGCCGTTTATCGTCGCGAACCAGTTTGCGTCAGCCGGGGGGGTTCTGACAAGGGCGGTAGTGGGTGTCATAGCACATTAGAAATGTCCCCGTTTTGCGCTCAATAGAAATGTCCCCTGTTGAAGAGTTATGCAGTTGCTGGGAACTGCGCTGCTGTTTGCGGCTTGAAGGGTTTCTTCCATGGATGATTCGGAGAGGGGCGCGGCGGCGGTGGTGGCGCGGGGGCAGGGCGATCGAAGATCTCCCGGTAAGCCAGCCGGCGCCCGCGGTAAGCGATGGCCAGTTCGCCCTGCTCGTTCTCGCGTACCGTCACCCGACTGCGCGCCGGCGCATAGTGCCGGCTCCGCCGCTCCAGTTGCAGCAGTCGCGTCTTGTAGCTCACCACCCAGTCGGCGCTCACCACCCGCTCCTCCTCCAGCCAGAACACCTCATCCAGCTGCCGCGCCGTCGGCCGCCGCCGATGATAATTCACCTCCGAGGCCGCTGGCCGCGCGTAGCGCCGGTTGTGCGCCGCCAGGTACTGCTCCTCCAGAAAGCGGTTCGCCGCTTCGTAGTCGCCGATCCCCGCCAGCCGCAGCTTCTTCACCAGACGGTCCTGATGTGTGCCGTGCGCTCGCTCCACACGTCCCCTGGCCTGCGGCGAGCGGGCAGCGATGATCCGGATTTCCAACCGTCGGCACATCCGTCCGAACTGAGTCAGCGGCACCAGTCCCTGCTGCTTGTCGGCCTCCGTCGCCTCCCGCACATACACGTTCTTCCAGTCCGTATACAGCGCCCGCGGCACCCCGTACTTCTCGATCCAGCACCGCAGCACCCCCACCGCCGCCCAGATCGTCTCCTCGGCATAGAACCTGCCCTCCGCCGTCGAGGTCACGTCATCGACCATGTACATCAGGCATCCCCGCCCTCCACGCTCCTCCAGCCACAAGTGGAAACTGCCGTCCAGCTGCACCAGCTCCCCGAAGTGTTCCCGCCGCGGCCTTCGCTGCCGATGCGGCTTGCGCCGCCGCGCTCCACCCCACAGCCCCGCCGCTCGCAGCCACCGCGCCAGCGTCTGACGGCTCACCACCACTCCTGAACAGAAAGACCCTGCGGCGGTGTCGCTGGGGAGGCGCGGCGGGATGAAAGGAGGCAAGGCGCGCGCTGCAAAATTGTCGCCAGAGCGGCGCAGTGAAATCGCCCAGCGAGCCGCTAAGCAACGCTGGGCGAAGGAGAAAGGTGTTGGCTCCGATTCCTAGCTGATCAGGCTCTGGACTCGGCGGGGAGCTTGCGCTACCCTATATTGGGATAACGACCACGACGGTTTCATCGCCCCTGGTAAGAGTGATTACGACCCGTCTGGTCTGGACATGGATTCGCATCACGGTCCGCACATAATTTAACCTTTCCGAACCGCCCGGTCTGCTGCCAGGCGGTTCTTCATTTAGCAGAATTTTTCTCCACCACGACCTTCAGTGATCCGCGGTTGTCTTCCGAGTCCCTGTAGATCACGTTAAAAATGGTGGACGCCATCTCCAGCCATTTCTTCCGATCTTCGGTGGTCCACTCCGACTGCGGCGGTGGAAGCTCTTGCAGCAAACCTTCGATCAGCGGATGGCGGCGATCCTGATTGCCTTCCTCCTTGTCCTTTTTCTTTGCTGGTTTCTCGGGTTCCCCCTCGGGCACGGCGGCGGCAGCACTTGCCTTGATGGCTGGCCGCACCAGGCGGTTTGTACCAGACCAGAAGTATCCGGCGGAATTGGCTGACCGCTGAAAAGCCTGCCGCGCCTTGCCCTTTTGCTTCGGCGCAACACCCATTTTGACGATCTCATTCTCCAGAGCGTCCGGCGGCGGCAGCGTCCCGTTTTTGAACAACTCGTAAATTCGGTTGTAGAGTTCCACGCACAGGAAAGCGTCCGCCTTTGCGGCCTTTTCCTGCTGCGGATCATTCAGCCGCTGGCCGAGGGCCGTGAGCGATACCGTCCCATGTCCGTAGGTCACAAAGCCAAACGTCTTCGCGGTCATCACACGCATCCGGAACCCGCCGCCGGTGGCGGCCTGATTCAGATGTGCCGCGAGTTGATCCCAAGCGCAACTGGAGCCACCCACTTGATGCACCCCCTGGGCGATTTCGATGGCGGCGTCGAGGTCAAGGTACGGGAACTCAATGGTCGAGCGTTCCCGCTTCCCATCCTCAGACTGCGGCGACTCATCTTCGGGGCCGAGCACTTCTGCTTCTGCCATAAACCCTCCTTGCGGGCTCACAGGTATTAAAATATTGCCTATCTGGCGGCGAGTCAAGAGCCACATGGAATTATCGGCAGAATATTTTATGCCGAATGTCATTATTACTTTGACTACGTGAGCGATCAAGCATAGACCTTTATTGTTATGAACCGCTTAAGCACGGCCAAACGAGCGCAAATTGTGATGGCGCTGGTTGAAGAAAACTCCATCCGCTCAACCTGCCGGATGACTGGGGCAGCAAAGGGCACAGTTTTATCACTTCTGTCTCGCCTGGGAACTGCATGTGCCGCCTTCCACGATGAAACGGTAGGGGGTGTGACGACGCGGCGGATTCAGGCCGATGAGGTCTGGTCGTTTGTCCGCGCGAAGATGAAGAACGCCAGCCAAGAAAAGGTTGCGGCAGGATGGGGCGATGTGTGGACCTGGACCGCAATTGACGCGGATTCCAAGCTGATCGCCTCCTACCTTGTCGGCCAGCGTGGAGCGGATTGGTCAAACGCTGTTCTGGAGGATGTGCGTCGCGTGTGTCGAACCGCATCCAGCTAACGACTGAGGGCCATCACGTCTATGTGGACGCCGTGGAGAGTGCGTCTGGGGCGGATGTCGATTACGCGATGCTGATAAAGCTGTGCGGATCGCCCACAGACCGCCCGGAGACGCGCTACAGCCCCGGCCAGTCCATCGGCATCGATGTCAAGCGGGTGACAGGGAAACCCGATCAGGCGGGTATCGCCGATCACATCTGAACCATGACGGAACTGGTATCGTTAATGGAGCCGACCTCGATTTTGGACGGCCTGCCGCTGGCATCCTAAGAATTATCGGGCTTTAATGGAATCGTGATTCCCGCTGGCCATCCATGTGCAACTGCAAAATTCGCGGTTGACAAACCGAAATCTAATCTATATCGTGAGTGGCCCAATGTCACTGGAAAAAGAACTTGAAACGTATCGCTCAAAGCTGCCCGAAATAAAGGAGCACGAAGGAAAGTTCGTGCTCATTCATGGCGACGAAATTGTGGACTTCTTTACATCCTACGAAGACGCTATCAAGGCAGGGTATCAGCGTTTCGGACTGGAGCCATTCCTGGTGCGCCAGATAAATGCGGTTGAGCAAGTTCTACACGTTACTCGCCACATCAAACCATTTCGGAAGGCCTCTTAAGCTTGCCTCATTTCGGGCGCACATTCACGCAAGGGGCACCGATCATCAATTTGGGGATCGGGGTGAGCGCAGCTCGCGCTCAAGCACTGGTTGCGGCGCATCAACCAATCCCGCCTATGCAAACCGTCCAAGGCCTGATTGATACGGGTGCAAGCGGAACTTGCGTCGATCCTTTGGTTTTGGCAGCGCTTCAACTCGATCCGACCGGAAGTATTCCGATGCTGACCCCCAGCACTGGGAATACGCCAGTCGATACTGACACATACGACGTTTCCGTATTTATTGCGAGCGCTCCAGGAATGCCCCCCCTCTCGCAATTCAAAACATGCCCATCTCTGCAAGCCAGCTATTCGTCGCCCAAGGCTTTAGCGTTCTGGTGGGAAGAGACATTCTCAGACGTTGCATCCTCACGTACAACGGTTCGATGGGCCTGTTCATGTTTGCCTTCTAGTCGCACTATTCCTTCGTGGATTCAAACTGACCCACTACAAGGGCGGCAAGCTTTTTAAACGCCTGTTCCCTGCACAACGACGCCTGCGGTTCTCAGCAGGATCTTCAGGTCCAGCCAGAAGGTCCAGTTTTCCACGTACGCCGTGTCGAGCTCGATGTATTTGGCGAAGGAGGGATCGTGGCGGGCCTGCACCTGCCACAGGCCGGTGAGGCCCGGCATCACTTCGAGGCGCCGAAAGTGCTCCAGCTCGTATTTCTCGACCTCGCTGGCAACGGGCGGCCGCGGACCGACAATGCTCATTTCGCCGCGCAGCACGTTCAGGAACTGGGGCAGCTCGTCGAGGCTGTATTTGCGCAGAAACCGGCCCAGGCGCGTAACCCGGGGATCGTTGCTGCATTTGAAAAGGATCCCGTCCCGGTCGTTCAGCGCCGCGACCTCCTGTTTCATCTGATCGGCGTTTCTGACCATGGTCCGGAACTTGAAACAGGGGAATACGCGGCCACGCTTGCCGATGCGGTCGGAAACATACAGCGCCGGACCTTCGCTTTCCAGCTTCACGGCCAGAGCAATGGCAAGCAGCAGCGGCGCGGTCGCAAAGAGCGCCAGCAACGACAGCATCACGTCGACCACACGCTTCGAGATAAGGCCCACGACCCGGTGCCGGCGCCGGTGCAGCGTGACCACGGGAAAAATTCCCAGATACTCCACCGGAGCGTTCGTGGTCAGGTCTCCGTAGTAGCCAGCAATGGCCCGGACGTCGATATCGAGTTCGCGGGCATCCTGCACCAGCCGGATGGCGTCCTCGGTGGGATAAAACTCGGTCAGCACCAGCTCATCGACGAAGCGCTGCCGGGTGAGGGCGCGAATTCTTTCGATGCCTCCCAATACCTGTTCCGGGCCAATCTCCGGGCTAACCAGCGATCCGGGACGGGCAATGAAGCCCACAAAGCGGCAGCCCAGCCGGCGATGGTCCCGGAGGTCGCGGGCCATCGCGTAGCTGAGCTGGTTCGTGCCCAGAATCACTACGTTGCGGAGTTCGATCCCCTGCTCGAACCGGCGGTAACGTGAACGCCGCCACCTGTAACGCCGAATGCCGAGCAGAATGGGAGCTGTAATCACCAGCAGCACGACCAGGATGCGGGAAACCGCGATCCCGTGGAACACGTAGAGCGCGCCGCAGAGGAGCAGGCCCGCCGTCAGACTTCCCTGCAACACCAGTCGCAGGTCGTGGTACCCGTTGGTCGACGGAACGGAGGCATAGAGCCCGTATCGCCGGGCCACCAAAAGGTAGGCCACCATAAACCAGATCAGGTAGGGTATGTCGGCCGGTTCCGCCCAGTACCTCCGCAGGTGCATCCCCAGACCTGGAGCCAAATGAGCCGCGATCGACATGCGCAGCGCCAGCGCCAGCCCGAATGCCACCAGCATGGCGATCACATCGCCGAGAACCATGACCGCCGACATCGCCGCAGCGGGCTCGATTCGCACTCCCCTTCCTGAGAAGGGAAGCTGCGATACCGCCGCTCGCGCTTGCTTTGCGGAATCCTCGTTTCTCAGATATTCAGAAGTCGCCATACCCGATCCTGCAGGAGCTCGCTGCGGTTGGGGATACTCGCCTGAGGCATCTCGGAGATGCTCATTCCTGTCTGCAAATCGACCGACGATTCAGAAGCGGATCAAGTTCTTGCTGGTAATGGGCGGAAACGTCCCGCGAAACACCTGCTTCTTTCGATTACGCAACATTCCGGGGACACTGGACCGGCGGAGCAACTTCGCGTCCAGCTACCTGCATTCACTAGCAACATACAATAGAAGCCGGCCTCTGTACATTGTATTTTTCGAGAACTTCCCGTAACCGCGGAATCTGTAATCTGCCGCTCCGCCACCTCTTCCGCGTTTCCCGAGGCCTGGCCGATGCGGGTATTCCCGATTCCGGGCCGCATCCATTGCTCGTGCTCAGCGAATTGACCCAAATCCTAGATCGTCACATCGGCAGTGTCAATTGGAATCAGCGGCGTTTTCCACCGGGGTCACAACCCTGGTTCACAGCGGCGCGTTGCTCTCCTTTCGTGTGCTTGAGGCGCCAGCCGGTCCTGAGATACCACGGCTGTCATTGGCAGCAACGCCTGAAGCGTCGGGCTCACTCGCGGCATCAGGATGTGTCATCGGAAGGCCGATTCCTGAGCCAGGCTCTAGAATGGAAACAAAGATGACCGCCAGCGCCGCCCTCATCCAGTCGAACCGCAACCTGCAGGAAGAATTGCTCGCCCGCATCGCTGCCCGTAACTTTCGCGTCGGCATTGTGGGCATGGGCTACGTCGGCCTGCCTTTGGCTCTGCTGTTCAGCGAACAGGGTTTGCCGGTGACCGGCTTCGACATCGACGCGCAGAAGATTTCTGCGCTGAATTCCGGCAGTTCTTACATCGTCCGCATTGCGGAAACCGAAATCCAGTCTGCCCGGGGCCGCGGCTTCTCCGCTACCGCCGATTATGCCGCCATCCGCGCCATGGACGCCGTGATCATCTGCGTTCCGACACCGCTGGACGAGTTCCTTGAACCGGACCTGAGCTTCATTACCGGAACCGCGAGGGCCATCGCTCCGCACCTGCGCCGCGGTCAGCTGATCGTTCTGGAAAGCACAACCTATCCCGGCACCACCGAGGAACTGCTGATCCCCATCCTGAACTCCGGCAATCCCGACGGACTCCGCGCCGAGTCGGCTGCCCAACCCGGCGTTCCCGGCTTCTTCGTCGCTTTCTCGCCGGAACGAGAAGACCCCGGCAACGATACCGTAGCCCGCCGCGACATTCCGAAAGTGGTCGGAGGAGTCGGCCCGGTCTCGCGGGATCTGGCCTGCGCTCTTTACGGCAGCATCTTTAACCGCACTGTCGCCGTGTCTTCGCCCGCTGCGGCAGAGATGACCAAGCTGCTCGAAAACATCTACCGCTGCGTCAACATCGCCCTGGTGAATGAGCTGAAGCAGCTTTCTGAGCGCATGGGCATCGACATTTTTGAGGTAATTGACGCCGCCAAAACCAAGCCCTTCGGCTTCCAGGCCTTCTATCCGGGGCCCGGTCTGGGCGGACACTGCATTCCCATCGACCCGTTCTATCTTTCCTGGAAGGCGAAACAGTTCGATTTCCGCACCCGCTTCATCGAGCTGGCCGGCGAAATCAACACCCGCATGCCGTACTACGTAGTCGAGCGCACCGCCGAGGCGCTGAACCGCCGGCGCAAGCCGCTCAATGGATCCAGGGTGCTGGTGCTCGGCGTGGCCTACAAAAAGGACGTGGACGACCTGCGCGAATCCCCCGCGCTGACGATTCTCTCACTGCTGCAGAAGCGCGGCGCCGCGGTCGATTATCACGACCCTTATTTCCCCCGCGTCGGCCGTGGCCGTCATTACGACCTGAACCTGAGCTGCGCCTCCCTCGACGATCTCTCCGGCTATGACTGCGTGCTGATCGTCACCGACCACTCCGCCTACGATTACCCGCGCATCGTGCGCGAAGCCAGGCTGGTGGTGGATACGCGCAACGCTACGCGCGGGATCCACTCGCCCAATATTGTGCATTGCTGAAAAACGGCGTGGGCGGAAGCTTCTCACCCCTGGCGTTGTCGTTGCCGGGCTGGCACTCAATGTGCCTGCCGGATCGTCAGGCAGACTCCCGAGGCGTGTCCCACGGTGATGCTGCAGCGGCCATGGCTCAGGCGGTCCGAGCCGGACGCGGTGATGGCGGCGCTGCGGCTGTCGAGGGCCGCGGCGTGCAGCGTCTCCATCTCTGCGGTTGCGTGCCGATGCGCCCCGAAATTCAGGTTGAGGGCGATGTCACGGTCGGCGTCCTTGTTCAGGACGATGACCCGCGTCTCGCCGCCCGGCATCCTGGCGGCATACGCCGTGGCATCCACACCCGCCGCCAGCAGGCGGCCGGAGAAGTCGTCCCCGAAAAACGAGCCACCGCTCATCAGACCGGCAAATTTCAACCCATAAGCAACCGGCTCCATCACATATTTCGTACCAAAGCTGGCGACAGGCGTGTAGAAGGGGTGTGGATGCGACGCGATCTCGTCCGGCGTCGCGCCCTGGTCGCGCAGCAGCGTATCCCCGGGCAGCGAGCCGCCCACCGAGTTCGCTACCGACGGTCCGCTGCCGCCGTGCAGATTCACCCCGGTGTAGCCATTGCTGGCCAGCAACAGCGAGTAATCCGCCGCCCACAACGCCGCCGCGAAGACGTCGGAGACCCCCGGCTTGCCACCGCGGTAGCAGGTATTTCCTTCCGTCATGCGCAGCGGAACGCCCATCCGGCCGGCCGCCGCCCTTGCGATATCCGCCATGTCCTCGACAGTCGCCGCAGTCTTCGGGCTCAGCAGGTTCGGAATGTTCACCCTCGGATTCGTCGCCGGCCCGCCGAAATAGTAATGATGGGTGAAGCGGACCACGTTGGGCGGATTCCCGATGGTCGGCCACAACTCCGCAATCTCCGTGAGCCAGTCCAGGTGCGAGGCGACATCGGGCATGCCGAATTTCGCGTCCGGTACGGCGCCCGTGATGGCCCGGGCAAACCTCAGCCACTGCTCCAGGTACGTCTGAGGATTCCAGGTTTCGGGGTTGCGCAGGTGCGGTGCGAACAGATCGACCTCGTTGCCGACCTGGAAAAACAACAGACGCGGCCCCAGCGTCTTCGCCGCGAACGCCGCTTCTTCGGCCGCGCGCTCCGGCACATTGGTCCCCAGGCCGATCCCGTAGATGCACTTCCAGCCAGCGGCGCGGAGAAACGCGTCCAGATTGCGCACGGCCTCGGCGGTGACCGGATAGTAGAGCGGCTGCGGCTCGCCGGTCACCACGCGGGTCTCGGGGTGCCTGGGCTCGGGCGTTTCGGGTGTCGGCTTCCACCATTCGTATTCGCTCGTATTGCCGCCCAGTCGCAGCACTCCGTTCCCGGATATCGCCTGGAACTGCCGGATCAGCCCGGTGTTGCGGGGAGAAAAGAAGGCGGGATCTTTGAGCTGCTGCACCTCATAGGAGAGCCCAACGAAATCCTCCGGCATCTGCGGACCGGTTGCCTGCGCGGGCAGCGTGAGAGAGGCGCGCGCGGGAGCAGAGTTTTGCGCGTGAAGGCCAGCAGCGGTTATGGAAGCCGCCGCGCCGGCAAGAAAACTGCGGCGGGTCACAGTTGCCATCGCATCGAGTGTACTCGCCACGCCGCAGGCGTTGCATGTTGATCGCAGGGAACGGCGGCCCGTTCCTACGGCACCGTTTCCTTTTCCCGTTCCCTCTCTGTTTCGGCAGCCTCCGCCCCGTGGGCCGGGAAAAAGACGCTGAACACCGTCCCGGTTGACTCTCCTGCAGCGCGGCTCCGCATCCGGACTTTTCCCTGATGCTTGCGGATAATCTGATCGCTCACCCACAGCCCCAGCCCGGTACCGGTCGCATCTTTCGTCGTGAAGAACGGCTCGAAGACGTGCCGCTGCGCCTCCGACGGAATCCCGCAGCCAGTGTCCGCCACCGTCACCTTTACGCCCGCGTCGCCCTCCTGTCGCACTCGCCGCGCCCGCACCATCAGCCGCCCGCCTTCCGGCGTCATCGCGTCCAGCGCGTTCGTGATCAGGTTGGCGAAGAGCTGCCGCAGCTCACCGGCAAAGCAGAACAGCGGGATCTCCGGCGGATAGTCGCGCCTCACCTTCACGTGCGCCGTCTGGGTGCGCCCGGTATGCAGGGTCAGCACCGAATCCAGCAGCTCTGCGACGTTCGTCACGGCCGGCAGTGTGGACTGGCGGTAAAAGCGCAGCGTCTGCTGCGCAATCTCCGACACGCGCGCCAGCTCCTGCTGCGCCAGGTCCGCGAAGTGCGCCGAAGACGGAGAAAGCGGCTCCTGCCGGATCAGATAAAGCAGGTTTGTCACCGCCTCCAGCGGATTGTTGATCTCATGCGCCACCGAAGCCGCCAGCCGCCCCGCCGCAGCCAGCTTTTCCGTCCGCCGCAGCGCCTCTTCCGAGCGCTTCTGCTCCGTCGTGTCCACCAGGATCGCACCCACCCATCGGGTTGTCTCCGGATCGGTTCGTACCGGATACAGGTGCGCCAGCCAGCTCCGCGCCCGCCCCGGCGCGGTCTCCCACGCCAGTTCCAGATTGCGGATCGGCTGCCCGGTCTCAAACACGCTCTCCAGGTTATGTTCGAGCCTTGCCGCCATTTTCGGCGGCAGTATGACATCCGCGCCCCGCCCCAGGTGCAGCGTGAACGGGTACCCGTTCATGTCCGCCAGAAACTGATTCACGCGCACGAAGCGGTACTTGCGATCGAAAAATGCGAATCCGATCGGCGCATTCGCCAGCATGGAATCCAGCAGTGCCAGCGTCTCGTTCAGTCCGGCCCTTTGTTCCTGGATCGCCGCCACCATGCGGTTAAACGCGATGGTCAGGTCTGCCGCTTCATTCGCCGATTTCACCGGCAGAGGAAAGGCTCCGACATCTTCCGGATCGTGGATCAGCCGCCTCGTCGCTCGCGTCAGCGTCGCCAGTTGCCGCGTAATCGACTCCGCCAGAATGACGGCGATTCCGGTGCAGCCGGCAATTACAAAGAGCGACCACAGCAGGGTCATGCGCAGCAGAGATCTCACATCCTGGCGGTCCTGCTGCTCGTTCGGATAAATCCACGCCAGCGCCCGCACCTGCCCGCTCGCCACGACGGGCGCGACCGCTTCCCAGTTGTTCGATGTGGTGGCAAAGATCTCCGGCTGACTCAGATCGTGCAGGTAGCCTCTTTCCTTTGCGGACAGCGTCAGCTTGCCCAGCGTGGTGGGATCGCTGCTGGCCATCGTCCGGCCCCGCATGTCGGTTATCTGCGCCGCATTCACGCTGGGCGCCTGCGCTGCCGTCACCACCACCGTCTGGAGGTCCTGGGGGTGCCCGTTCTGGATCGCCATGCCGCCCTCAGCGGCCACCAGATACGCCTGATATTCCAGTCGCCGGCGCAGATGCTGCAGCAATTCCGTATGCTGCTGATGCACCAGCAGCAGCGCGAATATCCCCACTACGATCAGTTCGAACAGAATCAGCGCGCCCATCAGCTGGCTGCGAATCGTCCGTAAAGCTGGAAACTTCATCATCCGTCCTGAGTTTTACCCTGCGTGTGTGCGGCCCCGGAGGAAACTGCCCGCCTCGGCCCGTCAGACGGGAGCCAGTTGCCCGGCGGCAAGGCCCAGCTTCTGCTTCAGATCGGCCGCAATCTGGCGCCCATGAAAGCGCCCATTCTCAATAAAGATCTCATTGGTCCGCCCGCCGGCAATGATCACGCCCGCCAGGTAAATCCCCGTCACGTTGCTCTCCAGACTCGACGGATCGCACGCCGGGCACCGGTCTTCCCCCTCGATCCGCACCCCCAGCGATTCCAGAAACGTGAAGTCCGGCCGATACCCGGTCATCGCCAGCACCGCATCGTTGGCGATCGTTAGCTCGCCCTGCGGTGTTGTCAGGGTTGCCGAATCGGGATCGATCCGCGTTACCGAGGTGCTGAAATGCGCCGTGATTTCCCCGTTCCGGATGCGATTCTCGATATCCGGCAGAATCCAGTACTTCACGTGCCGGTGCATCCCCGGCCCGCGATGCGCCAGCGTCACCCGCGCTCCGTGCCGCCACAGCTCCAGCGCCGCAATTGCCGCCGAGTTCTTCCCGCCGATCACCAGCACCTCCAGCCCGTAATACGGATGGGGATCGTCATAGTAGTGCCGCACCTTGGGCAGATCCTCGCCGGGAATATTCATCAGGTTCGGCAGATCGTAATACCCCGTCGCCACCACCACCTTCCGGGTGGTGTAAACCCGGGTGCGCCCGAAACAGTCGCGCGTATGGACCCCGAACCCGAGATCCTCGCCTGTCACCTGTTCCACCGCCTGATTAGGCCGCACGTCCAGCCGGTAGTGCTGCGCCACTTTACGGTAGTACTCCAGCGCCTCATTCCGCGTCGGCTTGGCGTTGGGACTGGGAAACGGCAGGTCACCAATTTCCAGCAGCTCCGACGTCGTGAAGAACGTCATGTGCGACGGATAGTGAAACAGGGAGTTGCACAGGCAGCCCTTGTCCACCAGTACCGACCGGAACCCCGCGCGCTGCGCCTCAATCGCGCACGCCATCCCCGTCGGCCCGGCGCCGATCACCAGCACGTCGAATGCCTCAGTCTCCTGAGCGTAATCCGCCATTTCTCTAGCTTAGACGATGCCCGCGGGCCCAGGTGGGCGCGCTCGTCTTCCCGGCTCCGGTTTACCCTAGAGACAGGTTCAGGACAGGCAGATACCGATGGCGACCATACGGCAGGAAGATTTCATTCAGAGCGTCGCGGACACGCTCCAGTACATCAGCTATTACCACCCGGTCGACTACATCACCGCGCTCGCCCGCGCTTATGAGCGCGAGCAGTCGCCGGCCGCGCGCGACGCCATGGCGCAGATCCTCGTCAACTCTCGCATGTGCGCCGAAGGTCACCGGCCCATCTGCCAGGACACCGGCATTGTGACAATTTTTTTGAAGATCGGCATGGAGGTCCGCTGGGATTCCACGCTGACCGTGCAGGAAATGTGCGACGAAGGCGTGCGCCGCGCCTATCTTGATCCTGACAACACGCTGCGCGCGTCGATCCTCGCGGATCCCGCCGGCGCCCGCAAAAACACCCGCGACAATACGCCCTCCGTCGTCTCCATCGAAATGGTTCGCGGCGGCAAGGTCGAGGTCACCGTCGCGGCCAAAGGCGGCGGCTCGGAAGCGAAATCGAAGTTTGTCATGCTGAACCCGTCGGACTCCATCGTGGACTGGGTGGTGAAGACCGTTCCCACCATGGGCGCGGGCTGGTGCCCGCCCGGGATGCTCGGCATCGGCATTGGCGGCACCGCGGAAAAGGCCATGCTCCTCGCCAAGGAATCGCTCATGGATCCGATCGACATGCGCGACCTGATCGCCCGCGGCCCGAAAAACCGCCTGGAAGAGCTGCGCCTCGAAATCTACGAGAAGGTCAACCAGCTCGGCATCGGCGCACAGGGCCTCGGCGGACTCACCACGGTGCTCGATGTGAAGATTCGCGACTACCCGACTCACGCCGCCAACCTGCCCGTCGCTATGATCCCCAACTGCGCCGCCACGCGTCACGCACACTTCACCCTCGACGGTTCCGGTCCGGTCGCGCTCGATCCGCCTTCGCTCGAAGACTGGCCGCAGATCACCTGCGACGTATCCTCTGCGCGCCGCGTCAATCTCGACACCGTGACCCGCGAAGAGGCCGCCACATGGAAGCCAGGCGACGTCCTGCTCCTGCGCGGAAAGCTGCTCACCGGCCGCGATGCCGCCCACCAGCGCATGACGGAGATGCTGAATCGCGGTGAAAAACTCCCCGTTGACTTCACCAATCGCTTCATCTATTACGTGGGACCTGTTGATCCTGTTCGAGATGAGGTGATGGGCCCTGCTGGCCCGACCACCTCCACCCGCATGGACAAGTTCACCCGCCAGATGCTCGAGCAGACCGGTCTCCTCGGCATGGTCGGCAAGGCCGAGCGCGGCCCCGCCGCCATCGAAGCCATCCGCGACAACCACGCCGTCTATCTCATGGCCGTCGGCGGCGCGGCCTATCTCGTCTCCAAAGCCATCCGCGCGGCGCGCGTCGTCGGCTTCGAGGATCTCGGCATGGAAGCCATCTACGAGTTCACCGTCCTCGACATGCCCGTCACTGTCGCCGTCGATTCCCAGGGGACCTCCGTCCATCAAACCGGCCCCGCTGAGTGGAAGCTCCGCATCCAGAAAGATTTTGCCGGCGTGCCCATTCTGGCCTGACCGCTTTCGCAGCTCAGCTTCGCTGCCGGCTGCTGGCTACCGGCTGGCCATCCCCCGCTCCCTCGATGAAGCCATCCCTGTCCCATCTCGGCGCCATCGGCTTCGCTCTCGCGGGATTCACCTTCTGGGTGCTTACCGACACCACCATTAAGCTGGCTGGACCGTCCGGCCTGCCCGCCTACGAAGTCGTTGCCTTCCTGGGATTCTTCATTGCGGTCTTCCTGGCGCTGAACGCCCTGGCCCGCCGTCAGCTGCGTCAGCTCTGGCCTCGCAATCTGCCCCGTCAGCTGGTGCGCTCCGCACTCGACCTGGGCAATAATCTCGGCGTGGTCATCGCCCTCCGCCATCTCAGCCTCACGCTCTTCTACATCCTGGTGTTCATGGCCCCCCTGGTCACGACGATCCTCTCCTCCATCTTCCTGCGCGAGCGCCTCACCCTGCGCAAGAGCCTCGCGGTTCTCGCCGGATTCGCAGGGGTTGTCATCGCTGTCGATCCACCCGGCGCCGGCCATCACGCCGACTGGACCGGCTACGCCGCGTGCATGCTCTGCGTCGCCTGCTTCTCGGTCAATATGGTCTGGTCCCGCGTCCTCACTCAGACCGAGACTGCCGAAAGCCTCACCTTCTTCTCCGGACTGGTGATGGCCGCCGTCGGCTTCGGCCTGATGTTCGGTCACGCGGTGCCTGTCGGTCCGGGGCTGGGCGGACTGCTCATCGCCATGGGCCTGTTCTGCGCTCTGGGAACGCTCTGCTTCTTCATCGCCCTCCGCCATACCTCCGCCGCCAATGTCGCGCAGTACCACTACACGCAGCTCGTCACCGGAGCCCTCATGGCGTACCTGGTCTGGCATCAGAAGCCGACTCTCTTTATGCTGGTGGGCGGAGTTCTCATCGCCGGATCGGGCATCTCCATCGCATGGGCTGCCTCGCGCGAGCGCTTCAGCGCCATCCCGCTCCCGCCCGTGGTCCCGGACTGATCGCCCTCGCCGCCGAGAGCGCTTCGGTGTCTCGTCTCATCCCACCGGCGCACGGAGCCCCTCATGACCACCCGCCGCGAAAAAGACTCCCTCGGCTTCATCGACGTTCCCGCCGACGCGCTCTACGGCGCGCAAACCGCTCGCGCCGCAGAAAACTTCCCCATCTCCGGCATGCGCGCCCATCCCCTCCTCATCCGCGCCATCGCCATGGTGAAGCGCGCTGCCGCCGAGGCCAACCGCGACCTTGGCACCGTATCCTCTCGCCGCGCCGACGCCATCATCGCCGCTGCTCAGGAGGTCATCGACGGCCGCTGGAACGACGAGTTCGTCGTCGACGTCTTTCAGGCCGGCGCCGGCGTCAGCTTCCACATGAACGCCAACGAGGTCGTTGCTAACCGCGCGAATCAACTCCTCGGCGGCGCGCCTGGCGAATACGCCGAAGTCCATCCCAACGATCACGTCAATTACGGCCAGTCCACCAACGACGTCTTCCCCGCCGCGATGCGCCTCGCCGCGTTGCTCGCGCTCGACACGCTCTCGCCCGAGGTCGATGCCCTCGCCGATACCTTTGCGAAGAAAGCCTCCGAATTCGGCCCCATCCTGAAATCCGGCCGCACCCACCTGCAGGATGCTGTCCCCATGCGCCTCGGCCAGGAATTCGCCGCTTACGGAGTCGCCTTCCGCAAATCCGCCGAATCGCTGCGCCACACCGCGGATTCCCTCCGGGAACTGGGCCTTGGTGGCACCGCCGTCGGCACCGGCCTCAACACCCATCCCGAGTTTCGCGCCAAAGCCATCGCGATTCTCGCCCGCATCTCCGGCCAGCGCCTCACACCCGCGGAAGATCTGCGCTGGGCCATGCAGTCCCAGGCGCCCATGGCCCAGGTCAGCGCCGCCCTGCGCAGTCTGGCCCTCGAACTCATCCGCATCTCGAACGACCTCCGCCTGCTCTCCTCCGGCCCCAACACCGGTATCAACGAGATTCATCTGCCCTCGCTCCAGCCCGGCTCGTCCATTATGCCCGGCAAGATCAATCCCGTCATGGCTGAGCTGGCCGCTATGGTCGGGTTTCAGGTCATTGGCAACGATACGGCCGTGGCCCTCGCCGTCCAGGCCGGCCAGCTTGAGCTCAATGTCATGATGCCCGCCATGGCGTACAACGTCCTTGCGAGCATCACGATTCTCGCCAACACGCTCCACGTCTTCCGCGAACGCTGCATCGCCGGCATCACTGCCAACGCGGATCGCTGCCGCCACTACGCCGAGAGCACCATCGCCCTGGCGACCGCGCTTAATCCGTACGTTGGCTATGCCAAGGCCGCCGAGCTGGTGAAGGAATCCGTCGCCACCGGCGAATCGATGGTTTCACTCGCGCGTAAAAAGCAGCTCCTCAGCGAGGAGCAGATAGAGGAAATCCTCGATCCCGCGCGCATGACTGAGCCGCGCCCGCCGAAACCACGCCCCTGAACCGCCTCAGAGCGTATCGCGCAGCAGCACGTCAAACTGTCGCGCAAAATTGTCTCCCAGCCGGCGCATCTGGTTGATCTGCGCCTCCACGCCCATCCCCCGCCACTCCGGCGCTGAAAGCCGGTTGGCAAACCCGTGAATCTGCTGGTGCAGCCGGTCCATCTCCTCGAACGCCGGCGACATCGCCCCCCGCTTCTGCCGTTCTCTCTCCAGCCAAAGTCCAAACCGGCAGCGATGCGCATCCGGCGGCGGCGGCACGTGGCGTTCTCCCTTCAGGAACGCCTCCAGCGCCGCCGCCCACGCGCGATGCGCCACCGCCGCCTGCAGAAATCCCCGCCTTTCCGGCCCCACTGAGGCCGTCGTCATCCAGCTCGGATCGGGTTTCCACGCCGTGTGCCACGCTGGCAGTTGCTCCGCGGGCATGGGCCGTGCGATGCCGTATCCCTGCCCGTATACGCAGCCCAGCTGCAACAGCAGTCCTCCGTGCTCCACCGTCTCCACGCCCTCGGCAATTGCCATGCGATCGAAGGCCGCCGCCAGCCCCAGAATGCCCTCCAGAATAGTCAGGTCGTCCGGATTGTCCAGCATCTCCCGCACAAAGCTCTGGTCGATTTTCAGAATGTTCACCGGCAGCCGCCGCAGCCAGGTCAGCGACGAAAACCCCGTCCCGAAATCGTCCAGCGCCACGGCAATGCCCAGCTCCCGGCACGCCGCCAGCACCGCGGACACCTGTGCCAGATCCCGCAACGCGCTGCTCTCCAGCACTTCCAGCTCCAGCCACGAGGGCCGCACCCGCGGGTGCTGGTCCAGCAGGTTCCTCAGCCGCTTCACAAAATCCGGCTGCTGCACGTGATGCGCGGCGATGTTCACGCTGATGGGAATCTCCAGCCCGGCGTCGTGCCACGTTTCCAGCTGCGCCAGGGCTGTCTGCAGTCCCCATTCGCCCATCCGGTCCATCAGCTCGTGGTGCTCCATGGTCGGCAGAAACGCCGCGGGCGGCAACAGCCCACGCTCCGGATGCCGCCAGCGCACCAGCGCTTCCGCCGCGATCAGCGCCCCGGTGCTCATATTCACGCAGGGTTGGTAATACATGACAAATTCCTGCTTCTCGAAGGCACGGCGGATCTGCTCCAGGTCCTCCTGGTGCGTGCGGATCACGTTATCCTGCGCGGGATCGAAAACCTCGCGACGGTTCTTTCCGGACAGCTTGGCCTGGTACATCGCCTGTTCCGCCCGGCGCAGCAGGAGACCGCTGTCGGTCTTGTCCTTCTGATGGTAGAAGGCCACGCCCATACTGGCCGTCACCTGCACGCTGGGGTGACCGCAGGGATCGTCTTCCGAGGCTGCCGCCAGCAGCTGGTCCAGCAGGTGTCTGGCCGATTCCGTCTCCCCCACGTCCAGCAGGACAGCTGCGAATTTATCGCCGCCGATCCGCGCCAGCGTATCCCCTTCCCGCAGTACCTGCGACATGCGGTGCGCGAGCTCGGCCAGCAGCCGGTCGCCCGCTTCGCGCCCACAGTCTTCGTTCACGAGCCGGAAGCCGTCCAGATCCAGGCAGGCCACGGCCAGCGTCTGCTCCCGCCGGTGCGCCTGCGCGATCGCCTGCTGCAGGCGATCCGCAAACAGCGTACGGTTTGGCAGATTCGTCAGCGCATCGAAGCTGGCCACCCGCGCCAGCCGCTGCTCCTGCTCCCGAGCCTCGCTCACGTCGGAAAATAACCCAACGTAATGCTGCACCTGGCCCGTCCGGTCGTACACCGCGCTGATCGTCAGCACCTCCGGATAAATCCGCCCGTCTTTGGCCTTGTTCCACAATTCCCCGGACCACTGCCCGCTCGCTCTCAGCGCGCGCCACAGGTCGCGATAGAACTCCTCGCTCTGCCGCCCCGATTTCAGCATGCGCGGATTGCGCCCAATGGCCTCGTCGCGGCTGTACCCTGTAACGCGCGTGAACATCTCGTTCACGTCCAGAATCGTGCCTCGTGGATCGGTGATCAGGATCCCTTCCCGCGCATGGGTAAAGACGCTTGCCGCCAGTTTCAGTTCGTCCGTCGCCCGCACGCGCTCCGTGACGTCTTCTGAGAACACCAGAACGCCGCCCACCTCGCCGCTCGCTGTGTGCCACGGGTGCAGCTCCCGCCGAACCCACTGCACCTGGCCGCTCCTGCGCACCAGCCGCTCTTCGCCGGCCATCACGCTTTCGCCAGCCAGCACCCTCTGGTGCTGCTGGCGCCAGTGGTCCGGAATCTCCGGCATCAGCTCGTAATGCAGACGCCCGATGAGCTCCCGCCCTTCGAACCCGAACGACTCCTGCCATCGCCGGCTGACGGCCAGGTATCGCAGGTCGCGATCCAGCATCGCCAGGGGCACCGGTGATCGTTCAATAAAGAGCCTCAGCGGACCCTGAACATCCGGAATCGCCGTTTCCGCCGGTTCCGCGGTTTCCGGACGGATTGTCAGATCCAGGAAGATGTCCCCGCCTTCCGCCTCCGCCGTCTTCGACGACTCCACCTGCAGGCGGCGCATTTCCCCGTGCGCATCGAACAGGCGCAGCGGAACCGGGCTTACCGGAACTGCCAAATCAGGGGAAAACAGAGATTCGGCCAGCGCTGTGTCGTCCGGATGAATGCGCTCGCGCAGGTCGACGCGTCCGGTCAGCAATTCTTCGGCGGAGAAGCCCAGCAGCTCCCGGCTTCCGTCGGACACCGACAAAACCCGCAGTGGATCTGCGAGCACCAGCCTCAGACTGGCTGTTGCCTCGTTGCTCTCCATCGCTTGCCCGCTCTCGGCAACGCGGCAATCATAACGGTTCGAGACTCGCTACCGTCAAGGAAAATCCACCGCTGGCGGACACGCCGGCAGCTGACGCAACACCGGCTTCGAGGCCGCTACTCCAGCCCGCCGGCCTTCTTCAGCGCCTCGATGTCGAGCTTCTTCATCTGCATCAGCGCCGCCATCGCCCGCTGACCGCCCTCCGCATCTTTACCTTCCAGCAGCCGCGTGATGCTGGCCGGAACCACCTGCCACGACACGCCGAACCTGTCGTGCAGCCAGCCACACGCCACCTCTTCGCCGCCGTCCGCTGTCAGTTTCGCCCACAGCTCGTCGATCTCCGCCTGATCCTGGCAGTTCACGACCAATGAAACGGCATCGGTGAAATTCTGGTGCGGCCCGCCATTCAGCGCGATGAGCTCCATGCCTTCCAGCTCGAACTTCGCCGTCAGCACCGAGCCCTCCGGCAGCGGACCGCCTTTCCCGCACCGAAACACCGGCCCGGCTTTGGCATTCCTGAAGACGGAGAGATAGAAATTTACCGCCTCTTCGGCATTGTTGTCGAACCACAGAAACGGCTGGATCTTCTGCATGAATACCGCCCACGTGAAATCAAACGGCCAGCACAAATCCGGTCTGACCGGCCCTGGCGTCGAACGCCGCTCTGCCGGTTGCCTGCCGACCGCTTCCGGCGCTACCGGATCGCTCCGGGTTTCCCCGCTATCCGCCGCAGCAGGCTCGTCTGCCCGGTGTGTCCGGCCTGATGGAACATCAGAATCGACAGCAGCGTGCCTACCGTTTCGTTCGGATCCCTGCGCGGCGAAAATGGCGCCGGCTCCGCCAGCCGCGCCGGATCCAGTTTTGCAAGACCCTGCTCAATCCGCGCGCACCCTTCGTCCCACGCGGCCAGCAGCTTCTCCAGCGGCATCGCTTCGGTCCCGTCCCTCAGCGGCTCCGACCCGCGCGCATAGCGCTTCAGGGCCTCTTCGCCCAAAACCGGAGGCTCGCGCAGCACCTGCAGCGTCTGTTCGTTGGCGAACACCAGATGCCCCACATTCCAGTTGAAACAGTTCCCGCCCGGCTGCGGCTGCACCAGGCTGTCTTCCTGCGTGATCCCGTCTGTATTCAGACGCAGCACGCGATGAATCACCCGCACCTGCTCGCGCAGCACATCCAGCGCGCCGACCGGCGTTGACGTTACAGTGGCTGTCGACATGATTTCCTCCCCGGGTGAGCGGTCAGCAAAGAAGGCTCAGAGAGCCGATCTCAGAAACTAACTTCCTGGGCCCACAGCCTGCGCGGATTTCTCTCGCGCGAAGCGCATCCGCCGGAACTGCTGGTTCCCTCCGGCAATCGCTCCAACGATCATCAGCGGTTCCCGGCCGTCGGCCACTGCCTCCGGTAACGGCGTCTCCGGCGCCGCGTGCGACCAGTCCTCCGAGCAGGCAAAGAACCGCAGGAAGGCCCGCCGTTGCCGCGTCTCCTGATCGCGAATCGTTCCCCGCAGCACCGGATACTGCGCCTCCAGCGCATCGAGCACCCGGCCGAGCGTCACCGGCTCCTGGACGATGAGCCGCACCTCTCCGCTCACCTGTGCCAGGGTACGCAGATGGTGCGGCATCTCGATCCTCAGCACCCGCTCGGTCATGCAATCGTCTGCACTTCGACCGAAAGCACTGCCGGCAGATCCCGCACAATCGGCTTCCAGTGGTCGCCGCTGTCCGGCGAAATGTAAACCTGGCCGCCCGTCGTGCCGAAGTAAATTCCGCAGTCATCCAGCCCGTCCACCGCCATCGCGTCGCGCAGCACATTGACGTAGCAATTCTGCTGCGGCAAACCGTTCGTCAGCGCCTCCCACTCGTTTCCGCCGGACCTGCTGCGCCACACCTGCAGCTTGCCGTCCAGCGGGAAATGCTCGGAGTCGCTCTTGATCGGCGCCACGTAAATCGTCTCCGGCTCGTGCGCGTGCACGTCGATGGCGAAGCCGAAATCCGTCGGCAGGTTCCCGCTCACCTCGCGCCACATATCGCCGGCATCGTCCGAGCGCATTACATCCCAGTGCTTCTGCATGAAGAGCACACCCGGACGGCGCGGGCTCATCGCGATGTGGTGCACGCAGTGACCCACTTCGGCATCCTGATCGGGCAAAAACTGCGAACGCAGTCCCTTGTTGATCGGCTTCCAGCTTGTGCCGCCATCGTCCGTGCGGAACGCCCCCGCGGCCGAAATGGCGATATAGATCCGCATTGGATCCTTCGGGTCCAGCACAATCGTATGCAGGCACATGCCGCCGGCTCCGGGCTGCCAGTTCGGACCCGTTCCGTGCCCGCGCAGTCCGGGCAGCTCCTGCCACGAGTGCGCGCCGTCCTTTGAGTGGAACAGCGCCGCATCCTCCACCCCGGCGTACACCGCCTCCGCATCGGCCAGCGACGGCTCCAGATGCCACACCCGCTTGAATTCCCACGGGTGCTGGGTCCCGTCGTACCACTGATGCGTGGTCAGAGGAGCGGCCGCCGCGTCGTACACAAAGCGGTTGCTCTCCCCCGTCGGCCAGCCCTGCGGCGATTTCTGCTGTCCCCCGCCCGGCGCGTGCCACGTCTTCCCGCCGTCGTCCGAGCGCTGGATGATCTGCCCAAACCATCCGCTGGTCTGCGACACATAGATTCGATCCGGATTCACGGGCGAACCCTTCATGTGGTAGATCTCCCACCCGGCGAAGAATGGGCCGCTCACGTCCCATTTCTCGCGCTTCCCGTCGGCGGTCAGGACGAAGGCTCCTTTTCTCGTTCCTACCAGCACTCGCACTTTGCTCATGGTTGGCTCCCTGTTGACTTGCCTGAACTCACCCCTCGGCGTGATGGCGGTGGCATCCGGCTTCACCCGCTGATCCGGAGGGCTCATAACGGTCGTGGTGCTTCACCCAGTCCATCAGGTTGAAGTGCGAACCCGTCTCGTTACGTCCCTTCGGAGTCATGTCCAGATACATATAGGCGGTATCCAGCATCTCATCGCCCCGGCCAAAAGTGGAATAGGTATGAAAGATATTTCCGGACTCATCCTTATGGAAGACGCTGTCGCCCGATCGCTCTTCGCTCTCAAACGGCTGCGTTCTGTAGTTGTAGTACACCCGCCGCGCGGCAATCTCCGCCTCGGTAAAGGAGACGTGAAAGTCGTAGTTGAAATCGCTGCTGAACGAGGACACCCACCGGAAGCGCCACCCCATGCGCTGCCGGAACGCCTCAATCTCCGCGAACGGCGCCCGCGAAACCGACACGAAGCTCACGTCGTGATGCTCCAGATGCGGCAGCGCGCCGTCGATATGGTCCGACTTGAACGAGCAGCCGGCGCAGCCCTCCTTCCAGCCCGGTCCGAACATGAAGTGTTGCACGATGAGCTGGCTCCGGCCGTCGAAAAGATCGGAGAGAGTTACGCTGCCCTGCGGACCTTCGAAGACATATTGCTTCTCTACGCGCACCCACGGCAGCGCGCGCCTGGCCGCATCCACGGCATCCCGCTGCCGGGTCAGCTCCTTTTCCCGCGCCAACAGTTCCAGCCGGGCACTTAACCACTCTTCCTGGGATACGATTCTTCGATCTTCAGCAGCGCAGGCAGTCATAATCCTTGCTCTCCTCTTCGCTTCCTGTTGTCTTCCGGCGTTCCTACATCGGCTTCGACACGTTCACCATCCATGGTGTGCCGAACCGGTCGTGGAACATCGCGAACCGCTGCGCCCAGAACGTTTCCTGCAGGGCCATCCCGATGTGGCCGCCCTCGGACAGCACCTTGTAGACCCGCTCGGCCTCCGCCACGTCCTCGAATTCCAGGCACACCCGCAGCCCCTGGGGCTTGCTGTAGTGCGGCGGCGGCGCATCGCAGCCCAGCAGCACCTGATCGCCGGCCTGCATGGTGCTGTGCATGATCTTGTCGGCCCACTCGGCGCCCACCTGGCCCGCCATGGGGCTGTTGCCGTAGGTGTGCCGATAAACAATCCTGCCGCCCAGCGCCTTCTCGTACAGGCTGAACGCCTCCTCGCACTGCCCGTTGAATTGCAGATACGGCTGAATTTTCATCGCCTATTCTCTCCTCTCAAAGCTCTTCCCGGACCACGCGGCCTCCGTGGCCCGGCTGCGGCGCGCTCTCCCTGGCCGAACCAGCGCAACGCAGATGCCCCGGTCGACGCCGGCGATCAGGGGCAGTTACACCCTTTCGCCTCTGCCTCGCGCCTCCGTATGGCGGCTCCTTCCGGGTCGGTAAGGATGTCGAGCCACAGCGGGTGAGGCGTGGGCTCGGCGTCGTAGTTGTCGTGCCAGTTCCACCACTTGTACGGCGGAGTCTGCGGATACCCTTCCGGCGAGTCTTCCCAGGTTTCCTGGCGGCCGAGCGGTGTCACATCGAGGTAGCTCCAGGTGGATCCCATCGCCTCGTCGCCCCGGCTGCTGATGAAGTAGGTGCGGTACACCGTGTCGCCTTCGCGGAAGAACACGTTGTGGCCGTGCCACTGATCGACGCCAAAGTCCACATCGAAGCTGTCCGTAATGGTGTACCAGGGCATCTTCCAGCCCATCCGCTCCTTCAGGCGCGCGATGTCCGCCTGCGGCGCGCGTGACGCCCAGGCGAGCGTGGTGTCGCGCGCATTGAGATGAGACAGGTGGGCGACCTGATCGGCGCCCAGCGAGCATCCTCGGCAGGCGTGATCGGGCCAGCCGAAGACACCCGGCTCGAAGAAGGCGCGATAGAGGACCAACTGCTGGCGGCCTTCGAACAGATCGAGCAGGCTTATCCTGCCTTTCGGGCCGTCAAATTCGTACTTCTTGTCCACCGCCATCCACGGCATGCGCCGGCGCAGAGCGGCCATCGCGTCGCGGGCGCGGGTTAGTTCCTTTTCTTTGACGAGCAGTTGCCTGCGTGCCGCCTCCCACTCCTGCGCAGATACGATAGGGGGTGTCTTCATGGGCTGACTCTCCTTTTCGCCGGGTTCATGGACCTTGGGATCCGGAGCCGACCGCGCCCAGTCAGGCCGCGGCCGCCGCTCGCCGCGGGAATGCCGGTGCTTCATCGGCGCTCGGTCCCCAGCTCGCCGGAACCGGCACGTCGAGCAGCCGCAAATAGACGGCAAGCTGTCCGCGATGCTGATACCAGTGGTTCAGCATGATGTTGCGCAGGAACAGGTCCCGCGGCATTGCCACCACTTCCTGGTCGCCGGCCAGCACGCGGAAGTTCTCCCTCATCGCCGCATCGTCGAGCTTCGGCAGCAAAGTCCTCACCGCGGCCACGCTCTCATCAAGCGCGAGCAGCACCTCCTCACGGCTCGCCGGCTGCGGGATGAGGGTGAAATTCGGCGCCTGACCCGAAGCATTTTGCACGAAGCGCACAATGTTTCCCGGCACCGCAGCGATGTGCAGCGCCAGTTGTCCCGCCGTCATGGATTTCCGATGCGGCCGCCATGCAAGCTTGTCCTCCGGCACGCGCTCCAGAAACCGCCGCGTCACCGGCGCCTGCTCTTCGAACTCAGCCAGAATTTCCTGTGATATCGACATGAGGTTTCTCCTCGTCTCCGCAGAATCTGTTGCTCGACCAGTGCCCCTTCCGAAACGGAATCAGCGACCGGACCTGCGCATCCCGCAGCCACAGCGCCAGCCACACCAGCACTCCAAAGTACACCGGGAACAGCGTGTTCGTGAACAGCGGATTTTCCAGGCGCAGATTCGTCGCCACCGCCCCGCCCAGATACCCCGTCAGCAGCAGCGCGCCCGGAACGGCCGTGCGCGGAATCAGCCACAGAATCGTGCTCACCAGCAACAGCGCCCCCAGCGTCGACGACAGCCCGATCGGCCATCCGGTCCGCACAAACGCCGCCGCCACCGGCTTCGGCTGAACAAACTTCATCGCTGCATCCAGCAGCAGGAACGCCGCCAGCAGGCCGGTGATGATCCAGCTCGCAGCCAGCTGTCCCCTGGAAACTGCCGATTCCTGTGCCGCACCAGTGCCTGCCTCCGCCGCCGATTGCATGTTTCTTCTCCTGAAGGAAATACACCCGGACCGCAATCCTTCCGGTTCCCGAACTACTTCTTCGCCTTGCCCGCCCCGGCGACCCGGCCGCTCTTCGGCCCTCCCAGCCAGGGCAGGATCGGCGTCGGATCCCGCTCCGCCCATCGCCGCCGCGTTTCGGCCAGCACCGCCTCGCGATTCGCCGCCATCTGTTCGATGACTTCCCGCGGCGCGCCGGTGTTCTCATGCCGCGCCCCCCAGATCAGCAACTCCAGCATCACCGGCGCCAGGCCAATCCCTTTCTCCGTCAGCCGGTAATTCACCTTTCGCCGGTCTTCCGGATCCGGCTCCGCGTCTACAACTCCCGCGCACTGCAGCCGACGCAGCCGATCAGCCAGGATGTTCGTGGCAATTCCCTCGCCCGACTGCTCGAAATCACCGAATCTTCGAAAGCCGCGCACCATCAGGTCGCGCACGATCAGCAGCGACCAGCGGTCTCCGAAGACCTCCAGAGAAATATTCACCGGGCAGCCGGAGCGATGATTGGGGAACCTTCCAGCCACGCGCAACACTTTAGCGCAGTCTACTTGCAATATGCAAGTAAATAATGCGTGAACTTTTCCACAATTTTCCGGCCCCTTCCGCACTCTTGTTTCCTGCCCGGCACGAATCCAGTCCGCGCGCTACCATAAATTCCCGATGCCCGTTGCCGCCATGATCCTCGAGCTGCGCATCCCCCATGCCCGCTCCCTCAAGGACCGCCGTCAGGTGGTGCGCAGCCTGAAGGAGAAGCTGGCCCACGGCTTCAACATCTCCATCGCCGAACTCGACGAGGCTCTCACCTGGCAATCCGCCACTCTCGGCATCGCCGCCATCTCCGGCTCGCGCGACTATCTTTCCGGCCAGATGCGCCTGGTGGAGGAAGCCGCTGTCCGCATCGCGGAAGGCCTCGGCGCCGAAATCACCGTCTCCTGGGATTTTCTCGGGATCCCCGACGAGCCGTAGTCGACGCTGCCTGCTCGCGGATTGCCCTCATCTCGCCCGGATGCCACACTAATCCCTGAATGCCTCACGATACCGCGCCCACGCCCGGTCTGATTCTGTCCGTTTCGCAGCTCCGCAAGCTCTACGGAGAGACCGTCGCCGTTGACGGCGTTTCTTTCTCCGTCGCCACCCATGAGATCCTCGGACTGCTCGGCCCCAATGGCGCCGGAAAAACCACCACCATCAACATGATCCTGGGCGTGCTCCAGCCCACCTCCGGCTCCATCATCATCGATGGATGCGATCTCGCTCGCCGCCGCCGCCAGGCCCTCAGCCGCACCAACTTCGCCGCCGTCTACGCGCCTCTGCCCGGCAATCTGACCGTCGCCCAGAACCTCCGCGTCTTCGGCATGCTCTATGCGGTTCCGGCGCTCGGCGAGCGCCTTGAAGCCGTCCTCGCGGAGTTCGATCTGCTCCGCTTTCGCAATACCAAATGCGGCGTCCTCTCTTCCGGCGAGCAGACGCGCGTCGCCCTCGCCAAAGCCATGCTCAACCAGCCGCGCCTGCTCCTGCTGGACGAGCCCACGGCTTCTCTCGATCCCGCCATCGCCCGCGAAATCCGCGCCGCCATCCGCGAATTCGCCGCCCGCTCCCAGGTGGGCGTTCTCTGGACCTCGCACAACATGATCGAAGTCGCGGAAGTCTGCCGTCGTGTGCTCTTCCTCTCGCACGGCCGCATCCTGCTCGAAGGCGATCCCCGCGCGCTGCCCCGCGAGCACAGCCATCAGACCCTCGAAGATCTCTTCGTCACGGTCGCCCGCGAGCCGCTTACCATCCGCCGCACGGAGGAGGATTAATGCCCGCGTTTCTCCGCCGCACCTGCGCGCTGCTTCTCCGCCAGTTCTATCTGCTGCGCGGCAGTCCTGCTCGCGTTGTGCCGCTTTTCGCCTGGGTCGCCATCGATATCGTTCTCTGGGGATTCATCACTCGCTATCTCAATTCCGTCTCCCATGCTCGATTCAGCTTCGTCCCCGCCATGCTCGGCGCCGTCCTCCTCTGGGACTTCATGAGCCGCATCATGCAGGGCATCACCACCGCCTTCCTCGAAGACGTCTGGTCCCGCAACTTCCTCAACCTCTTCGCGTCGCCGCTCTCCGTCAGCGAATACCTCGGCGGCCTGGTCCTGTCCAGCATCGCCACCAGCATTATCGGACTCGCTGTCATGGTCGCGCTGGCCACCATCGTTTTCGGCCTTTCCTTCTTCGTCTATGGAACCCTGCTGGCCGCCTTCCTGCTCGTGCTCTTCCTCTTCGGCATCTCGCTGGGCATCTTCGGCAGCGCGCTGGTCCTGCGCTTCGGCCCCGCTGCGGAATGGTTTATCTGGCCCATCCCCGCGTTCATCTCGCCTCTGGCGTGCGTCTTTTACCCGCTCTCCGTACTGCCCCGCTGGATGCAGGCCCTCGCGCGCCTCATTCCGCCCAGCTATGTCTTCGAAGGCATGCGCGGGGTCCTCGAACACCACGCCCACTCCGTCGCGTCGCTGGCCTTCGGCAGCGCGCTCGCTCTGCTCTACCTGGTGCTCATGGCCCGAGCCTTCACTGGCGTCTATCGCCACGCCGTCCGCACCGGCCTCATCGCCCGCTACAGCGCCGAGACGGTCTCATAAGCCTGATAATCAAAGAGCATGCCCCGTTCGTCTTCTTCCAATCGAAAGGCGATTGCCGGTGGAGCCGCGGCAAGTCCGCCCGGACAGCCCGTGCTCGTCATCGTCGGCCGACCCAACGTCGGCAAATCCACGCTCTTCAACCGGCTTACCGGCAGCCGTCGCGCCATTGTCGGCGATGAGCCCGGCATCACCCGCGACCGTATCTACGGCGAAGTCGTCTGGAGCGGCCGCACCGCCCGCCTCATCGACACCGGTGGCATCGTCCCCGACGACCCAAACCTCATTCCCTCGGAAATCTTTCGCCAGGCCCGCGTCGCGCTCGAACAGGCCGACGCCGTCATCCTGGTCGTTGACGGCCGCACCGAGCTCGCATCGCCCGATGTCGACCTCGCCCGCCTTCTGCTCCGCACCGGCAAGCCGCTCTTTCTCGCCGTCAACAAAATCGACACCCCCTCCATGGGCGCCGCTGCGGAAAACTTCCGCCAGCTCGGCATCCGCAACCTCATTTCCATCTCCGCCGAGCACGGCCACAACATCGGCGACCTCCTCGATGATGTTTTTGCCGTTTTGCCTTCGCCCGAGCCCGCAGACAACGGCAGCGAAGCCGCGCCCGCCTGGACGGCCAGCCCGATGGCCGAGCCGCCGCGTACTCATGGCGAGTTCGAACAATCTGAAACCTGCATCGCCATCATCGGCCGCCCCAATGTCGGCAAATCCACGCTGCTCAACGCGCTCACCGGCAGTTCGCGCGCCATCGTCTCGCCCATCGCCGGGACCACCCGCGACGCCGTCGACGAGCTTATGGACTACAAGGGCCACCAGCTCCGCCTCGTTGACACCGCCGGCATCCGCCGCAAGGGCAAAACGAAGTTCATGGCCGAGAAGCTCTCGGTCGTCATGGCTCGCCGCCATCTCGAGCGGGCCGATGTCGCCCTGCTGGTTATCGACGCCACCGAGGGAGTTACCGCCTCCGACGCGACCATCGGCGGCTACGCCCACCAGAGCGGCCGCAGCGTTGTTATCGTCGTCAACAAGTGGGACCTCGTCACTACCGCCCGCACCGACAGCAAACCTCCGGCCGACAAGGCCATCTTCGAGCGCCAGCTCCGCACCGTCCTCAAATATCTCAGCTACGCGCCGGTCCTCTTCGTCTCCGCCACGGAAGGCCGCAATATCTCGCGCATCCTCGATACCGTCCTCCACGTCGCCGCCGGGCGCCGCAAGCGCGTCTCCACCGGCCAGATGAACCGCTTCCTGGAACACATCGATTTCCAGCGCGCCAGTGTCCCGATGGCGAAGCGCATCCGCATTTACTACATGACCCAGGCCGCGGTCGCTCCGCCCACCTTCATCCTCTTCACCGACCGCGACGTCAGGCTGCATTTTTCCTTTGAGCGATTCCTCGAGAACCAAATCCGTGCAGCCTTTGGCTTTCAGGGCTCGCCAATTTGGTTCAAAGTGCGCGCTCGCAATGCATCCTCCGCTCGTTCGTGAAAATGTGGCAACGCCTCGCCCTTTCCCGTTATCGAAACAGCTATAGGAGGTAACGCTTGAAAACCGAACGAGGAGGATGGATGTCCGGAATACGGACGAAACCAGCTGAATCGGCAGGAAAGCGCGATGTATTCCGCGACCCGCAACCGAGCAGTGGGAGGGCCACACGAGCCGAGTGCCTGCCTCCGGGGCCGCTGCTCGAATACATCAGCCATTTGGGAGGGCATCTCAAATGGGTGAACACCTTCTACGGAGGCGAAATGAGAGCGGGCTGAGCGGGCAGGAAGAAGTGGTTCTTCCTGCCTTCGAGGCCTCTGCCCCACAGCCACGAACGGCGGCGGCACAACCGCCGGCGCGGCTTTGCGGGGCAATCGAGCGGGCTGTCCGGGAACGGCAGCCCGCACTCCTGTTCGCCCCTGTCCACCTTCCTCTCCGTGCCCCCTCATCCGCTGCGCATTTCGGCTGACGCCGTCGCCGAATTTTGATGAAACGTCCACCCTCTCGCTCGAATCCAATCAGCCGATTCCCTGCGAAGTCCGGAGGACACGGCCATCATCTGCACTCCGCTCTTCCTGTATCCTGAGTAGTCTCCTTCCACTGATTTTGTCGATTCCGGGCATTCGCCCTTGGCCTGAGGTTGCACTTTTGAAGACAGGAGCAGTCCTCCCGGTTCTCACATTCTCTGCGCTGCTGGCGGTTGCGGGTTGCGGCAAATCCCGTTCCCGTCCGGCGGCCGCGAGCATGCCCGCCATGCCCGTGCGCACCATCACCGTCGAGGCGCGCCCCGTCGCGCAGTCGGACGAGTATGTGGCCACAATCCGATCCCGCCGCTCGGCCACCATCAACCCCCAGGTCAGCGGCAACATCACCCGCATCCGGGTGCATTCCGGTGAGCACGTGCGCCGTGGTCAGCCGCTCATGGACATCGATCCCACCAAGCAGGAGGCCACCGTAGCTTCTCAGGCTGCCACAGACCAGCAGAAGCTCGCCGTCTATGACTACGACAGGACCGAATACGACCGCGAACGCAAGCTCTTCGCCGACGGGATCGTCAGCAGGGACGCGCTCGACCAGGCCCGGCAGGCCTATTCCAACTCCAGAGCCGATTACCAATCTTCCGTCGCAACTCTCCACACCCAGCAGCAGGAACTCGGCTATTACCACATCACCGCGCCCTTCAGCGGCGTCATTGGCGACATTCCGGTGCATGTCGGCGATTACGTCAGCCCCACCACGATGCTCACCACTGACGACGCGAACGGCGACCTCGAAGCTTACATCTACGTGCCCACCGAACGCGCTTCCGAGGTACGCACCGGCCTTCCCGTCCGGATCCTCGACAGCGCGGGCAATCCCATCGAGACGACCGCGATCGATTTCGTCTCGCCTCAGGTGGATGACGCACTGCAGGGCATCCTGGTCAAGGCTCCGGTGCATTCCAGACAGTTGCGCAATCTTCAGCTGGTGGAGACCAGCATCATCTGGGGCTCCGCTCCGCATCCCGTGGTCCCGGTGCTCGCGGTTTCCCGCCTCGGCGGACAGGCCTTCGTCTTTACGGTCCAGAGCGCCGGACATAATAAGTTCGTCGCCCATCAGCAGGCGATCACCCTGGGCACCACCGTGGGCAACGACTACGCTGTGCTCAGCGGACTCAGCAATGGCGATCAGGTCATCGTCTCCGGCACGCAGTTCCTGGTGGACGGCGCGCCCGTAATTCCGTTGCCGGCCACACCGCCGGCGGCTCCTCCTGCACCCGCCGGCGCGTAGCGCCGTTTTGGATTGACCCCACGGAAAGAGGAACTGCGAGGCCCGGTCTTGGTCGACTTCTTCATTCATCGCCCGGTTTTTGCCACCGTCTGCGCGCTGCTCATCATCCTGGCCGGCGCAGTGGTCATCCCCACTCTCCCCATCTCCCTCTATCCCCAGCTCGCTCCCCCGCAGGTCACCGTCACCAGCAACTACATCGGCGCCAACGCCCAGCAGGTCGAATCCGCCGTCACTGTCCCCCTCGAGGAAGCCATCAACGGCGTCCCCGGCATGCGCTACATCCAGTCCACCAGCGCCAACGACGGCTCCAGCACCATCACCACCACCTTCAACACCGGCTACAACCTCGACATCGCTGCCGTCGACGTCCAGAACCGCGTCACCTCTGCCAGTGGCCAGCTCCCCGCCACCGTCAACCAGACCGGCATCACCGTCACCAAAGCCAACAGCAATTTCGTCTTCGGCGCCGGCGTCTATTCCGACCACGGCCAGTACAGCAACCTGTTCCTCAGCAATTACCTTGATGTCTACGTCAAGGACGCCCTCGAGCGCGTCCCCGGTGTCGGCAGCGTCATGATCTTCGGCGAGCGCAAGTACGCCATGCGCATCTGGCTCGATCCCGTCAGGCTCGCCGCCCGCGATCTCACCGCCACCGACGTCATCAGCGCCCTGCAGCAGCAGAACGTCGAGGTCCCCGCCGGTCAGCTCGGCGCGCCGCCATCCAACCCAAAACAGGCCTACCAGATCAGCGTCAACGTCGTCGGCCGCCTCACCACCCCCGGACAATTCGACGACATTGTCGTCAAGAGCACCCCCGCCGGCATCGTGCAGATCAAGGACGTCGGCTACGCCCAGCTCGGCGCGGAAACCTACTCCAGCTCTCTGCACTTCAACGGCATTCCCGCCGTCGGCTTCGCCGTCCAGCAGCTCAGCGACGCCAACGCCCTAGCGGTCGACGAAGCCGCCAAGGCCGAGCTGCAGCGCCTCGCCAGGTCCTTCCCGCCCGGCATGCACTACGTCATCGCCTTCGATACCACCACGGTCGTCGGCGCCTCCATCCGCGAGGTCATCAAGACTCTCATCGAAGCCATCCTCATCGTCATCGCCGTTATCTTCTTCTTCCTCCAGGACTGGCGCGCGACTCTCATTCCTGCCGTCACCATTCCTGTGTCTCTCGTCGGCACCTTCGCCTTCATCAAAATCTTCGGCTTCTCCATCAATTCGCTCACCCTCTTCGGCATCACCCTGGCTACCGGTCTCGTCGTCGACGACGCCATCGTCGTCATTGAGAACGTCCAGCGCCACATCTCTGCCGGCGACCGCGAGTCCCACCACGCCACCTCGGCGGCCATGCGCGAGGTCACCGGCGCCGTCATCGCCACCTCGCTCGTCCTCATCGCGGTCTTTGTCCCTGTTTCTTTCTTTCCCGGAACCACCGGCATTCTTTACAAACAGTTCTCGCTGACGATCGCCTTTTCCATCGCCATCTCCGCCTTCAACGCTCTCACTCTCTCCCCGGCGCTCTCAGCTCTGCTTCTCCGCCGCGACGAAGGCAAGCACCCGCTCCTGCATATTGCCGAACGTTCCGTCAAAGCTCTCGGCTCCGCTTATGCCCGCACGATCCACGGCGTCCTTCGCATCCGCTGGATCATGCTCCTGCTTTTTTTCGTCGGGCTGGCTGCGGCCGCCTGGGAATACACCCACGTCCCCACCGCCTTCGTCCCCGAAGAAGACCAGGGCATCATCATGGTGCTCGTGCAGGCCCCGCAGGGCGCTTCGCTGTCCTACACCGACAACATTGAACAGGAGGTCAGCGCCGTTCTCGCGAAGGACAAGGACGTGCTCGCCTCCTTCGCTGTCGGCGGCTTCAGCTTCTCCGGCAACGCCCCCAACTATGGAATGATCTTTGCCGCCCTCAGGCCTTACCGTCAGCGCACGCGCCCGCAGGATTCCGCCGCGGCCGTCGTAGCCCGGCTGCGCATGGAATTTTTCCGCATCCCCGGCGCACTCATCGTGCCTCTTGAGCCGCCTGCCATCCAGGGCATCGGCACCTTCGGCGGCTTCCAGTTCGAACTCGAGGACCGCGGCGGCAATACTCTGCCCGATCTTGACCGCACTGCCCACGAAATTGTCGCCCGCGGCAACCGCACGCCAGGCCTCACCAGCCTTTTCACCAGCTTCACCTCCAACGATCCGGAAGTCCTGGTGAACATCGACCGCGTCAAGGCCAACACCCTGGGCGTCCCCTTCAGCCAGATCTCCGACGCCCTTCAGGTCTACATGGGGTCCGAGTACGTCAACAACTTCGACTTCAACAACCGCAGCTATCGCGTCTATGTCCAGGCAGAGCAGCAGTACCGTGCCGACGCGACCGACATCCGCCAGTACTACGTCCGCTCCGACACCGGCCAGATGATTCCCCTCGGCAACCTGGTCGCGATTGAGAACACCTCCGGCCCGCAGGTCATCAGCCACTACGATCTCTTCCGCTCCGCGGAAATCGACGGCTCCGCCACGCCCGGCTTCAGTTCCAGCCAGGCTCTCCGGATCATGGAAGACGTCGCCACCCGCGCGATGTCGCGCGGCATGGCGTATCAGTGGACCGGTCTGGCTCTCGAGGAGGTCGAGGCCGCCGGCAAGACCGTTCTCATCTTCGGCCTCGGGATTGTGGTCGTCTACCTCACCCTGGCCGCTCTCTACGAGAGCTTCGCCCTGCCCTTCATTATCCTGCTCGCCGTTCCCATGGCTGTCCTCGGCGCGCTGCTGGCGGTTTCCTGGCGCGGCTTCGACGACAACGTGTACGTCCAGATCGGCCTGGTCATGCTCATCGGCCTCGCCGCCAAGAACTCCATCCTCATCGTCGAGTTCGCCGAGCAACTCCGCGCTCAGGGCCGTTCCATTGTCGACGCCGCTGTCGAGGCCTCCGAACTCCGCCTGCGCCCTATCCTCATGACCTCTTTTGCCTTCATCCTCGGCGTCATTCCCCTGGCCGTCGCCTCCGGAGCCGGCAAGGTCGGTCGTCAGTCCGTCGGCACAACCATCATCGGTGGCATGTTCGTTTCCACCGTGCTCAACCTGTTCTTCATTCCGGTGCTCTACATCATGCTCCAGACGCTGCTCAGCAAATTCCACCGCACCCGGCCGAAAACAGCTTTGCCAGCGGATTAGGTTCGGTCCACCGGCTCCCACCCCTGTGAGCGTAGATACATCCGGTCCGCCTCGCTCAGCTCCGCTCCCGCCAGCAGATCCGGCCGGTTCCGCAGCGTTTTCGCCAGCGCCCGCTCCCGGCGCCAGCGCCGGATCGTCGCATGATCCCCCTGGGTCAGCGCCTCCGGCACTCGCAGCCCCCGGAACTCCGCCGGCCGCGTGTAGTGGGGATAATCCAGCAGCCCGCCAGCCCCATGCGTCGCGCGCGGCGGACCATCCCCCGCCCCGCTCAGTCCTGCGTCGGCCGGCCCAAAGCTCTCGCACTCGCTCGACGCCTCGTTCCCCAGCACTCCCGGCAGCAGCCGGCCCACGCAGTCCACCACCACCGCCGCTGCCAGTTCTCCACCCGACAGCACGTAATCCCCAATGGAGAGCTCCCGATCGCACAGCAACTCCGTTACCCGCTCGTCCACGCCCTCGTACCGCCCGCAGATCAGCACCAGCCGCTCCAAACCGGGGCCCCCGGCGTGCCCGCCTCCGGAACGGTGGGGTGACAGTCCCGCCAGCTCCCTCGCCGTCGCCTGGGTAAACCGCTCCCCCTGCGCGGACAGCAGGATCACCCGCTCCCGGGCTCGCTCCCCTTTTCCCGGAGTCCCCAGCGATTCCACCGCTTCCGTCAGCGGTTCCGGCTTCAGCACCATGCCTTCCCCGCCCCCGAACGGCCGGTCGTCCACCGTGCGGTGCCGGTCGTGGGCAAAGCTGCGCAAATCATGAACCGTCACCCCTACACGCCCCCCGGCGATGGCCCGCCCCACCACCCCCTGTCGAAAAATCCCGGCAAAAAGCTCCGGAAAGATCGTGATGATGTCCATCTGCATGGCCACGGGCTCCTGCGCTGCATCCTATTTTGGCACGGCATTCCTGCGCTCCAGCGTGGCGCGGCCTCCATTGGCAACAGGTCGCGTCCTGTTGCTATAATCCGCGCGGCGGAGTTTTGCCGGTTTTCTGGCATACTCATAAGGCGGTACTCAAACTGACTCGGAGCCCGGAGGGCATATCGATGCAGGATACCTTGAAGTTTTATGCAAGCGCGGACGGCGAGTTCGAACCCGAAGCCGACGATATGGATGAGCTGCAGGACGGCTTCAGCGAGGATGAGGAAGAAGAAGAGGTTTCCACGACCGTTTCTTCCGATGACGACGAGATGGCGGACGAAGAGGAGAGCGCCCCGGTGGCGGAAGCTCCGGCGCCACCCAAATCCGTAAATAAAGCGCCCGCCAGGGTAGCCGCGAAGAAGGCCCCGGCGAAAAAACCGGCAATAAAGGCGGCGAAAAAAGCGGCGAAGAAGGCGCCCGCCAAAAAAGCCGCGAAGAAAGCCACCAGGAAAGCTCCTGCGAAGAAAGCGGCGAGGAAAGCAGCAAAGAAAACGCCCGCGAAGAAGGCTGCCGGAAAGGGCGGCAAAAAAGCGGCGAGGAAACCGGCGAAGGCGGCAAAGAGAGCAGCGAAGAAAGCTGCAAAACGAGGTGGCAAAAAAGCCGCGAGAAAGGGCCGCCGCTGAAGAATCCTCGGGGCCGCCTGCCCGGCGTGTCCGGTGAGCGGCCCTTCCCTGCCAGCCGTCAGCGCTTCCTCGCTCCGTCTTTTCGGAGCCGAAAGTCTGCGCGCCCGTACGCTGCGCTGTCCGCCTGATGAGCGCTTACGTCTTCGACATGATCCGCCGCGGCCAGAGCGCCGAGCTCGCCGCCGAAGCGGAAGCTCACCCCGAACTCGCCCTCGCGCGCGACGTTCAGGGTGTTTCCGCTCTGCTTTGGACCATCTACACCGGCCAGACATCGATGCGCGATTTTCTCCGCGCCCGCATTTCCGAACTCGACCTCTTCGAAGCCGCCGCCCTCGGCGACCTGCCTTCTCTTCGCGCCCTCCTCGACGCGGATCCCGCAGCCGTCCACAGCTTCTCCGGCGATGGCTGGACGGCGCTGCATCTGGGAGCTGCCTTTGCCGGTCCGGAAGCGGTTCATCTTCTCCTCGACCGCGGCGCCGACGTCCATGCCACCTCCCGCAATCCGCAGCAGAACCAACCGCTCCACGCTGCATTGGCCCTGTCTGGTGATCTCGAAACGATCCGCCTGCTCCTCGATGCCGGAGTCGATGTGAATGCAGCCCAGGCGGGTGGATATGCGCCTCTGCACTCCGCTGCCTCTGCAGGTCGCCGCGAAGCCGCGGAACTACTGCTGGCCCGCGGCGCCGATCCCGAGCCGGCTGATGACCACGGAAATCCGCCCGCTTTCTTCGCACGTCAGCACGGTCACGCCGAACTGGCTGAGTGGCTGGATTCCGCGGCCCGCGCTGCTGCGCACCGATAGCAAAATTATTTCAGTGGGTTTTTGCAGCAGCCCGGCGGCGATTCAGCCCCGGCTGCCCGTCTCGCGCTTCTCTTCCGCGCTCATCGGTGCATTGATCTCCAGCAGCCCTTCCGGCAGCCGCATCTCCACGCGCCGCCCCGGCACATCCATCCGCACCAGATATTCCCGCACCAGGGGAATCAGCGCCTCACCAGCGGCCCCGCGCACGCCTCGGCGGTGCAGCACCAGCAGATCGGTGCTGGAGGATCCGCGATCCAGGCCGACAATCTCCCCCACCGGCGCGCCTTCCTGATTCAGATCGAAAACCGTGCAGCCGATCAGGTCGCCCACGTACACCGACCCTGCCTCCAGGGGAGCTCGCTCCGCCTGCGGGATCGCCACTTCGAAGCCGCGCAGCGCATTCGCATCATTGATGGAGTCGATGCCCTGGAATTTCAGCACGAGCCGGCTGCGCAGAAACCAGAAGTTTTCCAGATGCACTTCTCTTGGCCGCGTTCCTGCGCCTTCCGGAGGAATCACAAAAACCCGCTTCCGCTCGTGGAAGCGCTCCGGAAAATCTGTCAGCACTTCCGCCACCAGTTCGCCCTTCCGCCCGTGTGGACGGATCAGGCGCGCCAGCAGCGCCCACGCCGGCGCGGTCCCGCTGCGCAGCGTTGATGCCGGCTCCCCGGAGGAGTCCCGGGAACCGCGGGAAACAGGAGTCTGATGGGAACCGAAAGGCTGCGCTGAAAGCACAAATGACTCCCGCTCTTCGCGCGAGGTCGATGGGGGGGGAAATGCCATGCCTTCCGGCTTGCGGTTACGCTTCGCTGGAAACTGCTCCCTGGTGGTCCTCTTCGAGAATGTCCAGCGTGTAACGATGGTGGTGTTTCATGCTTACCGCTCCGAGAATCGTTCTTACCGATCGCGCCGTGCGTCCCTGTTTCCCGATCACCTTCCCCACGTCCGTGGGCGCGACCCTGAGCCGCAGCACGGTGCTCTCATCTCGTTCCACCGCCTCCACCTCCACGGCTTCGGGAACATCCACTAACGCGCGCGCGATCTGATTGACCAATTCCCGCATGTCATCGGGTCTGTCTGTCGTCTGCTTCATACTGCCCCCCAACTTGGAAGACACACGTCGTTCTGCTTCCGGGGCTACGCGGATACTACCCTAAGGCTGCGCTGGAAAAAAGAGCAATTCGCAGACTTTTTCCCCGGAGGCTGTCAAAGGTAACCTTTGGGAGGTATCTGGAGCAGGGGAACGGGCGACCCCTCCGTAATGTCACTGGTTTCAGGCCGCTGCTGAAGCGTCCGTCGCGCCCTCCGGCCCTGTTGAAGGCGCCGGCGGCTGACCAGCTGCACCGGAACCGGAACGGAGCAGCTTTGCAACTCGGTCCGACAGCTGCGCTCCCTTTCCTCTCCAGTACGCAATGCGTTCCATCTTCAGGTTCACCGACGCGGGGTTCGTCCGGGGATTGTAGGTCCCGACCACCTCCACCGAACGTCCGTTCCGGGCACGGTCCTTCTCAATCACCACAACTCGGTAGTACGGCTGCTTACGCGCACCAGTGCGCGCCAGTCGAATCATCAGCACAGGTCAGCTTTCCTTTCCTGCTCTGGCTTCCGCCAGTCTCAGCTTGCGAAACGCGAAAATCCCTCCCCGCGTTCTCTCCAGTTTCCTAATATATCAGGGATTTACGCTGCGGCCTATGGGCACCGCGCGGAACTGTTCCCGCAGCCGCTTACGGCTGTGGGCTCCGCTCTTCCCCGCGGTCTGTCCCCATCGCCGGCCGGGTCATGCTCCCCAGCGGCGCTGCCGTTGTCACCGGCCTTGCCTGTTCTCCGCGCTGCACACACTGGCGAAAATAATCCAGAGAAAGCTGCAGGCCCCTCTTCAGGTCGATCTTCGGCTCCCACCCCAGCAGCCGCCGCGCCCGGGTAATATCCGGCCGACGCTGGATCGGATCGTCCACCGGCAGCGGATCAAACCGGATCCTGCTCGACGATCCCGTCAACGCCAGCACCTCCCGCGCGCATTCCAGAATCGTCCACTCCTCCGGGTTCCCGATATTCACCGGCCAGTGCTCGTTCGACCGCGCCAGCCGCAAAATCCCTTCCACTTCGTCGGAGACGTAGCAGAAACTCCGCGTCTGCGTTCCCTCGCCGTAGATCGTCAGATCCTCGCCGCGCAGCGCCTGGGTCATCAGGTTGGAGATCACTCGCCCATCCCGGCTGTGCAGCCGCGGACCATAGGTGTTGAAGATGCGCGCGATCCGCGTGTCCGTCTGGTAATAGCGGTGATAGGCCATCGTGAGCGCCTCGGAAAACCGCTTCGCCTCGTCGTATACCGACCGCGGCCCCACCGGGTTTACGTTCCCCCAGTAGTCTTCCGGCTGCGGATGCACCTGCGGATCCCCGTAACATTCCGATGTTGAGGCCTGCAGGAATCCCGCTCCACACCTGCGCGCCACTTCCAGCGCATTCCGCGTTCCGTCCGAGCCCACGCGCAGCGTCTCAATGCCCAGCCCCATATAGTCCGCCGGGCTGGCTGGCGAGGCAAAATTAAATACGTAATCCACGGGCCCCGGATCGAAAGGCTGGCAGATATCCTGCTCGATTAACTCGAATCGCGGCTCGCCCGCCAGGTGCTGCAGGTTCACAGCCTCCCCGGTGCACAGGTTGTCGACGCCCACCACGGCGCAGCCTTCCGCCAGCAGCGCGTCGCACAGGTGCGAGCCCAGAAATCCCGCGGCGCCGGTCACCAGCACCCGCGCAGAGCCTGACAGTTTCTTTTGCAAGATCGGATTTTCTCCGTTCGCAGTCGTATCCTCGCCCCGGTACGTGGCCGCCGGTCACGAGGAGTTCGATGGTCCCTCTCGTGATGCCGATGTTAGCATAGGCGTAATTGTTGCCGCCGCTTCATCGACCCCTGCGCTGGAGGCGGTTTCATCCATGCGTAACACTCGGTGAGATATCAGCCTCAGGCGTCGATTCGGCGCAGTCAGAGGATTCTCGCTCGGGAATCCAGACTGCCGAAGTCAGCCCCGGAGATGGGGACTCGCGCTTCACGTCACCGCAGACCAGCGGCAAAGAGCATATTCTGTGACAGAAGTTGCCCGCCTGCGCCCGTTTCCGCAATCAGGAGGACGCGGAGTGGGATGACCGCCGCGCTTTCCTGGCGCCTTCTCTGCTTCCGCTCCGTGCGAATCGCGGGTCAAGTGCATCCCTGGGTTTTTCTCGGGATCAATACGGTAATGGCGCGGAAACTTCTCCGCTCTCGTGCCCTTACCGGACCATCCGCCTGCTCTGTCCTCCCTACGCAGAAACCGCCGTTCCCGACCCCCGCAACACCTGCGACACTCGGCCCAGGCGCATCAGCGCCGGGATGGCTTCGGCCCGCTGCGGCCGCGCGAACAGGTAACCCTGGAGGATGTCGCAGTTCATTTTCGCCAGCGCCTCCGCCTGCTCCTCCCGCTCCACGCCTTCCGCCACCACCTGCAGCCCCAGACTGTGCGCCAGCGAAAGGGTCGCCTGCACCAGAGCGCTCGTCCCGTCCGGCTCGCAAACCCGCTCCACGAATGACCGGTCGATCTTAAGCGTCTGAATCGGCAGCTGGTGCAGGTGCTGCAGCGACGAATATCCTGTCCCGAAATCGTCCACCGCGAAGTGCATCCCCATGGCCGCAAGATCGCGCATCTGCCTCGCCACGTCCTCCATGTTGCGCATCACCGCCGTCTCGGTCACCTCGATCTGCAGCTGATGCGGCGAGGCTCCCAGCTCTGCCAGCACCTCCCGCACCTGCATGGCGAAATCCACCCGCAGGAACTGCAGCGGAGACACGTTGATCGCGATCCTCGGCACCGTCAACTCCTGCCGCCGCCACTCCTCGCTTTGCCGGCATACTTCCCGCACCACCCAATACCCCACCGGAACGATCAGCCCGCTCTCTTCCGCGATGGGAATAAACCGGTCCGGGCTCACCATCCCGTAGCGCGGATGGTGCAGCCGCAGCAGCGCTTCCAGCCCCCACAGCCGGCCATCCGCCGCATATTCGGGCTGGTAATACATCTCGAATCCTCCCTCCTTCAGCGCCCGCCGCATAAACATCTCCAGCTCGTTCGCCTCCGTCGTCGACCGGCTGATCTCCTGCGAGACCAGCGCAAAATGGTTTCCGCCCGACCGCTTCACCCGGTACATCGCCGCGTCCGCGCTCCTCCAAAGTCCGGCCGCGTCCGTCCCGTGATCCGGATAGATTGCCACACCGAAGCTCGCCGTCAGATCGATCGGATATTGATCCACCAGGAGCGGCTGGCGCAGCGCCGACAGCAGATCGTTCGCAATCCTCTCCGCGTCGGCCACGCACGACATTTCCCCCACCACCGCCGCAAACTCCTCGCCTCCCGAGCGCGCCACCGTATCTGCCCCGCGCAGCCGGGTGCGCAGCCGCTCCGCGACCTGCTTCAGGCAGAGATCCCCCACCGTGTGACCGTACGTGTCGTTGATCTGCTTAAAACGGTCCAGATCCAGGCAAATCACCGCTGCCTTCCTGCCGTGCCGCTCCGCCGTCGCCAGAGCCTGCTCCATCCGATCCAGCAGCAGCAGCCGGTTCGGCAGCCCGGTCAGCATGTCATGATGCGCCTGGTACAGCAGCCGCTGGTGCAGTTCCTGCCGTTCCGTTACGTCCTGCACCAGCGCGAATCGCGCCCTCCTCCCTCGAAACCGGATACTGTGCGACGAAACCTCCGCCTGAATCCGCCGTCCGTCCCGCAGAATATGCGTCCATGGTCCGGAAACCACCGTGCTCTCGCTGTCCGCCAGATTCAAAATCGTCTGCTCCAGCGCCTCCACTTCTTCCGGCGGCCGGATCTCCCGCAGCGTCATGCTCTGGAATTCCTTCTCCGTGTAGCCGTACCGCTGCTTCGCGGCGTCGTTCACCGTCAGGAAGCGCAGCGTGTCGGTGTCGAAAATCCACATGGGGTGCGGATTGTTCTCGAACATCAGCCGGTATTCCTGGAAACGATCGTTCGCCTCCTGCTTCTGCTCTTCGAGCAGCGTCAGAATCATCCCGAACGCCACAAAGTACACCGGCACGTTCCACAGTTCCGATGACACTCGCGCGCTCGGCAGCAGACGATGTACCAGGAGCGCCGCTGGCAAGACCGCGCCCCACGCTATGAGCCCCAGCCCGGCAGTCAGCACTCCCGCCGATGCACGGGGAAAATCCTCCCAGTACAGCACGGCGTTCAGCAGGAAAAGCTCGCAGCCGATCACGTTGACCGCCGTCTCCGGCCAGCCCGGCGCCAGGATTGCCCAGACCATCCCTATCGTCGCGCCGGCCGCAATGGCCACGCCCCATCGCTTCGCCACCCGCGCCCGCGCCGTCACTTCCGGGGATTGGCCCCCGATGCGCAGGATCACCACGGCGCATGCCACTTCAACTGCCGCCGCCAGCCCCAGCATCAACAGCCGGGGCGCATCCCGGAGCGCCGCGACTCCCACGTAAACCATGGCTGGAATCGTCAGCAGGGCCGCCGTCGCTGCCAGCGTTGATCCCTTCCCCAGAATCAGCGTTGACGACAGCGCGAAGCAGGCCGTGCACAGGATCAGTGCTCCCATCCCTGCCCAGGCCATCACGCCCTGCGCCGCCGGATTTGCGGCGCTGTACAGCTCGCATCCGAAGTGAATCAGGACGAACAACCACCCCAACAGCCAAAACCGCGTCCGGCGCGTCGCATGTCCGTGGTGGATGGAGCCGAACAGCAGCACCAGCAGCCCGATGATGAGCATGTCGAGAAGAGTCTTCTGCATCGTCCAGCCGGCTCCTGCCGGTTCCTGGCTGCGGATCAGCGGCCCTCGGGATACCTTGCAGCAGGATCGCTTGAGACTAACGCGACAACCTCACTGTATTCAAGCGGTTTCATTCAACGGTTTCATTCAGCCCCGCCCGTTCGGAACCACACGAGCCAGGGCTGATTCGCGGCCGGTGTTCGCTCGTGCCGCGGCGCTCCGCACTCCCCTCTGCTTCCCCTGCTACACTCCTGCCATGTCGGCAGTTTCCGCTCGCCCTGCGTCCCGCGGCTTCTTTCTCACCTTCGAAGGCCCGGACGGCTCAGGCAAATCCACCCAGATCCGCAAACTTGCCGCCCACCTCGAATCCCAGGGTCATTCTGTCGTCGTTACGCGTCAGCCCGGAGGCACCCATCTCGGCGATCGCATCCGCTCCCTTATCCTCGATTCCCGCACTGAGAACCTCGCTCCCGTGGCCGAACTCGGCCTCATGTTTTCCGATCGAGCCCAGGCTATCGCTCAGGTCATCCGACCCGCTCTCGATCAGGGCCGCATCGTCCTCTGCGATCGTTACACCGACTCCACGGAAGCCTACCAGGGCGGCGGCCGTCAGCTCGGCAGTGAAGTCGTCCGGCGCATGCACCGGGTCATGTGCGGCGGCCTCGATCCCGACCTGACCATTCTTCTGCTCGCCAATTTCGACCGCTCCCTCGCCCGCGCCCGCCGCCGCAATGATCGCGTTGCCGTCTCCGGCCCCAATGAAGGCCGCTTCGAATGCGAGGACGAGGAATTCCACCGTCGCGTCTACCTTAAATACCAGGAGATTGCAGCCCGCGAACCCGCTCGCGTTGCCCTCATCGAGGGCGACCAGCCCATCGATGCGATCCACCGCCAGATCATCTCCCTCGTCGACAAAAGACTCCGCATCCTGACGGTGACCCGCTGACCGGTTTCCACTAACCGCCTTTCAGCGAACCGTTCTCCAGCTCGCCGACTCTCAGCCGCCTTCAGCTGTCCAAAACCGGACACCAATTTCCGAATCCGGCCACTTTCTCTTCTCACCACGCCCGTTCCATTCCGTCTAATCCCCATCAACTCATGTGCTTAGCTCGCAACCCGAAATGGCGCGGCACATGCATTGATTGCTGACCAATGGATATCGCACGTCCCGACATTCGCAGGAAGAAGCGCCGCCGTCATATCGTCATCGGCTGCATTGCAGCCGCCGTTCTCGGTGGCGCTGCCTGGGGCGTCATGCGCCTCAAGCCGGCCATCCCCACCGTCGACGCCAGCACCATCTGGCCCGATACCGTCAAGCGCGGCGACATGGTCGTTCAGGTCCGCGGCCTCGGCACTCTGGTTCCCCGCGAAGAGAGCATCCGCCTCATCCCCGCGCAGACCGATGCCACCGTGGTTTCCATCCATGTCCTGCCCGGCGCCATGGTCAACCCGGATACCGTCATCATGGTTCTCTCGGATCCCGAACTCCAGCAGGAGCTCCTCAACGCTCAGCTCGCCGTCAAGGGTGCCGAGGCCGACTATCGCAACCTGGAGGCCACGCTCCAGAACTCCCTGATGGGCACCAAGTCCACCGCTGCCCAGGTCGATGCCCAGTACAGCCAGGCCGAACTCACCGCCAATACCGACCAGCAGCTCTACAAGCTGGGCGTCATCAGCGGCCTCACCTACGACGAGGCAGAGAGCACCGCCCAGCAGCTCACGACCCAGCACCAGATCAGTCTCCAGCAGCTTCAGGTGCAGGAGGACGCCATCAAGGTTCAGCTGGCCTCCCAGCAGACCAAGGTCGACCAGGCCCAGGCTCAGTTGGCGCTTTATCAAAAGGAAGAAAACGCGCTCAATGTCACGCCCGGCATTTCCGGCGTGCTGACCTCCCTGGCGGATCCCGTGTCGGTCGGCCAGCACATCACGGCCGGTACCTCCGTCGCGGAGGTCGTCATTCCCAATCAGCTCAAGGCTTCCCTGCAGATCGCCGAAACCCAGGCCAACGACATCCAGCTCGGCCAGCCCGCCGAAATCGACACCCACAACGGCATCGTTCCCGGCCACGTCACCCGTATTGATCCCTCCGTATTGAACGGAACGCGCACCGTTGACGTATCTCTCGATGGGCCCCTTCCGCCCGGCGCGGTTCCCGATCTGAGTGTGGACGGCACCATTGATCTCGAGCAGCTCCACGACGTGCTGCATGTGGGGCGCCCGGCATTCGGCAACGCGGACAGTACCATTAGCCTCTTCCGCATTAACCCCGACGGCAAAACCGCCACTCGGGTCCAGGTCAAGGTCGGTCAGGCTTCGGTGACCGAGATACAGATTCTCAGTGGACTTCATCAGGGGGATCGCGTCATCCTTTCGGATATGTCCCGGTACGACGCAACGGACGAGGTTCGTCTCGACTAGGCCCAAATCTCATCGAGTGGAGAGCAGGATGGAAAACAATGCAGCGCTGATTGCCATTGAAGGCCTCACCAAGGTCTTCTACACCGACGAAATCGAGACGCACGCGCTGTCCGGCGTCCACATGAAGATCGACAAGGGCGAGTACGTCGCCATCTCCGGGCCTTCCGGCTGCGGCAAATCCACGCTGCTGTCCATCATTGGGCTTCTCGATACGCCCACCGGCGGCAGCTACACGCTGAACGGCCATGCCGTGGAGAACCTTAATTTCTCCCAGCGTTCCCGCATCCGCAACCAGGAAATTGGCTTCATCTTTCAGAGCTTCAACCTCATCGGCGACCTTACGGTCTACGAGAACGTCGAGCTCCCGCTGACCTATCGCTCCGGCATGCCCGCGGCGGAGCGCAAGCGCCGCGTGCAGGAATCCCTCGAGCGCGTCAGCATGGCGCATCGCATCCGGCACTATCCCTCGCAGCTCTCCGGCGGTCAGCAGCAGCGTGTCGCCGTAGCGCGCGCCCTGGCCGGTTCGCCCTCCATCCTCCTCGCCGACGAGCCGACCGGCAATCTCGACTCGCGCAATGCCGAGGCGGTCATGGAGCTGCTCCAGAATCTGCACCGCGAAGGCGCGACCATCTGCATGGTCACGCATGACCCGCGCTTCGCCCGCCACGCCGACCGCCAGATTCACCTCTTCGATGGCAAGGTCGTCGCCGAAGGCGAGGCGCTCGAACAGGTTCTCGAAGTGAAGTAACCAGCTGGCAGCTGGTGGCTGGCGGCCTCAGCGCTTCCAGTCCGGGGTATTCCTTTGTCCGGCTACAGACTACAGGCTTAAATCATGATCCACCTCAAACACGTCGAACGCAGTTACAAGACCGGCCCCACCCAAACCTGGGTCCTCCGCCGCATCGGCCTCGAAATCCGCGAGGGCGAATTCCTGACCATTATGGGTCCCTCCGGCGCCGGAAAATCCTCCCTCCTCAATGTCCTCGCCCTGCTCGACGATCAGTGGCTCGGCGAATACTGGTTTAAGGACCAGCCGGTCCACTCCCTCAACCGCCGCCAGCGCGCCGACCTCGCCCGCCGCCACATCGGCATGGTCTTCCAGAGCTATCACCTCCTCGACGATCTCACCGTCCAGGAAAACATCGACCTCCCGCTTTCCTACAAGGACATTCCGCGCTCGAAGCGTCAGGGTCTCGTCGCCGACACCCTCGACCGCTTCAACATCGTCGGCAAAAAGGATCTCTTCCCATCGCAGTTATCGGGCGGCCAGCAGCAGCTGGTCGGCATTGCCCGCGCCGTCATCCACTCGCCGGCCCTGCTGCTCGCCGACGAGCCCACCGGCAATCTCCACTCCAGCCAGGCAAAGGAAATCATGGAGCTGTTCCGCGAACTCAATCAGCAGGGCGTCACCATCGTCCAGGTCACCCACTCTGAGGTCAATGCCGCCTACGGCTCCCGCGTCATCGAGCTGCGCGACGGCTGGCTGGTCGCCGACACCGCCAATCCCAGTCTCTCCGCGGAGGTGAGCGCATCGTGACCTTTGAACGCTGCACCCTGAACGCTGTTCGCCTGCTGGCGCTCTGTTCTCTGAGCTCTGGGCTCTGTTGTTTTGCCCAAACCGCGCCCAGCGCTCCCGCGCCCGCCACGCCGCCGCAGGCCACCATCGCCCAGCAGGCCCAGCAGGTGCAGCAACAGCCTCTCGCCGCCGACCAGCCTTTCCGCATCACGATGCCCCACTCCCGCAATCCGCTGGCGCCCTACAGACCCAGCACCGTGCCGCCACTCGACCTCAAGAACTCGCCGCGCCTCTACAACCTCATGCGCGACGGCAAGCTCTATCTCTCCCTCCGCGATGCCATCGCTCTCGCCATCGAGAACAATCTCGATCTCGCTTATTTCCGCTACAATTTCCCCATTGCGCAGACTGATCTCGCCCGTACCAAAGCCGGCGGCATCGCCAATGGCGTCGACACGAACATCGTTCAGTCCACCCAGGGCGGCTTCAGTTCGTCTGGCGGCGGCGGCTCAACCTCCAGCGGGCTTTCAGCTGCCGGAGCCGGCGGCATCGTCACCTCAGCGCTCGGCGCAGGCGCAGCCGTGCCATCCTTCGATCCTTACCTCACTTTCCAGGGCGGTGTGGATCACACCCGGATGCAGCAGGCCAACACCTTCGAAACTGGCGTGCCTATCCTCGAGACCAACACCATCGAGGCCTCCGGGAGCTTCAGCCAGTCCTATCCGCTGGGAACCAACCTGCTGATCCAGTACCTGGGCCAGCGCCAGACGATCAACAGCCCCTACGAGGTCGTCAACCCCCAGCTTTACGCCCAGTTCAAGGCGCAGATCACCCAGCCTCTGCTGGCCGGCTTCGGCCTCGCCAGCAACGAGCGCTACATCCACATTGCCCGCCGCAACCTCGACATCACCAATTACGCATTCGAGGCCCAGGTGATTGCCACCGTCACGCAGGTCGAGGACATCTACTGGGATCTCGCAGATGCCTATGAAGACGAGCAGGTCAGTGCGCGTGCCCTGAACTTCGCCCGGCAAACCCTCTCCGACGATCAGAAGCAGTTAGACCTGCATGCCATCCCGGCTCTTCAGGTCATGCAGGACGAGACCGCTGTCGCGACCAGCGAAGGCAACCTCACTGTCGCCCGCGCCAACCTACGCCTCTACGAGCTTGAGATCAAGAACGCCCTCACCAAAACCGACGACGCGACCATCGACGCCATGCCGGTCGTCCCGCTCGACCTCACCGGCGCTCCCGACCCCAACGCCAATAAGCCCATCGCTCAGCTCATTTCCGAGGCGGAAAAGAACCGCCCGGAAGTTCACGTCTACCAGGAACAGGCTGCGATCCAGGAGGCTAATCTCAAAGGAGTGAACAGCGAGCTGCTGCCCACGCTCAATATGTACGGCTTCTACCTGGGCGCTGGCCTCGGCGGCGTGAAGAACCCTTATTGCGATCTCAGTCCCGCTGAGTGCGCTGACAGCCTGCCGAACGGTTTCGGCGGCATGTTCCAGAACACGTTCAATTACTCCTCGCCCGAGTATCAGGTTGGCATGACGCTCTCGATCAATCTCCGCAACCGCGTTGTTAAAGCCGATCAGTTCCGCGCCGTCCTCCAGTATCGCCAAAGCCAAATTACCTACGAGGAGAACACCAAGAGCATCCGCTTCGACGTGCGCAACTCGCAGTTCGCGCTCGAGCAGGCGCGCGCCCGCGTCCAGGCCGCGCAGCAGGCCCGCGATCTGGCCCAGCGCACCTTCGACATCACCAAGCAGGAGCAGCAGCTCGGCGCCAAATCCAGCTACGATGTTCTCTCCGCAGAGAACCTGCTCGCGCAGGCGGAATCCGCCTTCGACGACGCCGAAACCGCCTTCGAAAAAGCCAAAGTCGACATCGACCGAGCCACCGGCGAAACCCTCCAGATCACCGGCGTTTCCATCGATGACGCCAAATCCGGCATCGTCACCCACATGCCGTAATCCACCGCGCCGTAAGATGGAGGCTGCATGAAGCAGGCGAGAACACGAACGGCCCGGCGGACAACGGCGACTCCGCCTGCTGAGGTTTCGCTCGCCGTCTCATCACCAACCGCCTTTTCGCAAACCGTTTTTTAGCTGCTTTACCCATGTCCACCGCCACCCAGCCCGTCGTCGAAACGCGCCGCGAACGCCCTGCTCCGTGCGTCCTCATTGCCGACGACCAGCCTCATATCCTCGCCGCCCTCGAGCTTCTCCTCGAACCCGAAGGCTATCGCGTCGAAAAAGCGACCTCGCCCGGCATGGTCCTCGACGCCCTCGCTTCCGGCGCTTTCGACGCCCTCCTGCTCGACCTCAACTACACCCGCGACACCACCTCCGGCCGCGAAGGCCTCGACGTCCTCACCCATATCCGCTCGCACGAATCCCAGCTCCCCGTCATCGTCATGACCGCCTGGGCCAACGTCGAGCTGGCCGTCGAAGCCATGCGCCGCGGCGCTTCCGACTTCATCCAGAAACCCTGGGACAACGCCCGTCTCCTCACCATCCTTCGCACCCAGATCGATCTCTTCCACGCCGTCCGCCGCGCCCAGCGTCTCGAGGCCGAAAATCGCCTCCTCCGCACCGAGGGGCTGCCGGAAATGATTGCCACCGCCCCCGCCATGCAGCCCGTGCTGGCCACCATCGCTCGCATCGGCCCCTCCGAAGCCGCCGTGCTCATCACCGGCGAGCATGGCACCGGCAAGGAAATCGTCGCGCAGACCCTGCACGCGCTTTCCCCGCGCGCGTCCCGCTCCATGGTCGCCGTCAACACCGGCGCGCTTCCTGAGGGCACCTTCGAGTCTGAGCTCTTCGGCCACGTCAAAGGCGCATTCACCGACGCCCGCACCGAGCGCATCGGACGCTTCGAGCTCGCCGAAGGCGGCACGCTCTTCCTCGACGAAGTCGCCAACGTCCCTGCCCGTCAGCAGGCCAAGCTCCTCCGCGTCCTTGAAGCCGGGGAAATGGAGCGCGTCGGCTCCTCGAAAACCAGGCGCGTCAACGTCCGCATCCTCTCCGCCACCAACGCCGATCTCCCGAAGGAAGTCGAGGAGGGCCGCTTCCGCGCGGACCTCCTTTTTCGCCTCAACACCGTCGAGATTCACCTGCCTCCGCTTCGCGACCGCCGCGAGGACATTCCAGGCCTCGCCGCGCATTTCCTCGCCCGTTACGCCCAGCGCTATCGCAAGCCGGTCCAGGGCATCGAGCCCGCCGCTCTCCAGCTCATGCTCCAGTACGCCTGGCCCGGCAATGTCCGCGAGCTCGACCACACCATCGAGCGCGCCGTCCTCATGGCCCGCTCCGCGCTCATCGAATCCGCCGACCTCGGCCTTTCCTCCGCCGCGCGTCCCTCCGCTCAGGGACTCGAAGAGATGTCCCTTGAATCTGTCGAGAGCATCCTCATCCGCAAAGCTCTCTCGCGTTCGGGAGGCAATGTCAGCCAGGCAGCTGAAGCCCTCGGCCTCAGCCGCGGCGCTCTCTACCGCCGCATGGAAAAATACGGAATCTAGGTTCAGTTGGGTGCCCTGCCCTTGGCGCCGCCTTTGGCGACCGGGCGGGATGGCAGCAGATGCGCGAGCCTAACGGCCGGCCGCTGGCAGCCGGCAGCTACCCCGCTGTCGCTGAACGCTGTACGCTGATCGCTGAAACATGCGCCGCTCCCGCCAATCGCGTCCACCCCTCACCTTCGAGGCGCGCCTCCGCGTCTTCTCCACGCTCGCCGGCGTTGTCGTCCTCGCGCTCGCCGCCGCCGTTCTTGCGCTCCTGCATGTCTCCACCGGCCCCCTCCTCGTCACCCTCGCCATTCTTCTGCTCGCTCTCATCCTCGTCTTCGCTACGTTCATCGAAGATGCCGTTCGCCCCGTCCAGACCCTCGCCAACGTCGTCGCTGCTCTCCGCGAGGAGGACTACTCCTTCCGCGCCCGCAACGCCGGCCGCGACGACTCGCTTGGCCAGCTCGCCCTCGAGATCAACGCCCTCGCCGACACCCTCCAGACCCAGCGCGTCGGCGCGCTCGAAGCCGTCGCCCTTCTCAGCCGCGTGATCGCGGAAATGGACGCTCCTGTTCTCGCCTTCGACCAGGAATCCCGCCTTCGCCTCCTCAATCCGGCCGCCGAGCGCGTCTTCGCCCTGCTCCCTGCCCGCGACCTCGGCCGCTCCTCCGCCGATCTCGCCCTTCAGCCCCTCCTCGATCAGCCTACCGACACGGTTCTTCCCCCCGACGCCCCCCTCGCCGCCCGGCCCGCCGTCGACAAATCCCCGCGCTGGATGATCCGCCGCGGCAGCTTCCGCCAGCGCGGCGTCCCCCACACCCTCATCGTTCTTTCTGACGTCAGCGCCGCCCTCCGCGAAGAGGAGCGCCTCGCGTGGCGCCGCCTCATTCGCGTCATCGGCCACGAAATCTCCAACTCCCTCACTCCCATCAAGTCCATCGCCGGCAGCCTCCGCTCCCGTCTGCAATCTGCGCAGATTCGGAATGGAACGATTGGCAGGGACCTCAACCGCGGTCTCTCTGTCATCGAGAACCGCGCCGACTCCCTCAACCGATTCGTCCAGGCATACCGCCAGCTGGCCCAGCTCCCTGCGCCCAATCTGCGCCGCGTTCCGCTCGTTCCGCTTCTGGAGCGCGTCGTCTCTCTCGAAATTCGCCTCGACGTCCGCATTCTCTCAGCTCCCGACGTCGATCTCCTCGCCGACCCGGACCAGATCGAACAGCTCCTCATCAATCTCGTCCGCAACGCTGTCGAAGCCGCCACTCTCGGTCGCGAAGAGACCGACCTGGTACCGGCTGAAATTCCTGAGGATAGGGAAGAGAATGTCATCCGGAGCGAAGCTCGGCACGAAGCGTCGAGCGCAGTCGAAGAGCCCGGCCAGAGCGGAGCGCGCAGCGAAGAGCTGAAGGCACCTGCGATTTCAGGCGGAGAGCAGCGTGTATCGCGGAGCGGAGACGAAGCACCTCAGGTCACCCTCCGCGCTCTCCTCGACGGCGATCTCGCCGCCATCCAGATCGAGGACAACGGTCCCGGCCTGGCGAACCCCGATAACTTATTTGTCCCTCTTTACACCACAAAAAAGTCCGGCTCCGGCGTTGGTCTCGCTCTTGCCCGCCAGATCGTCGAAGCTCACGGCGGCGCCATCACTCTCCGCAACCGCGCCGCCGGACCCGGCTGCCGCGCCGAGGTCCGTATTCCCATCGCCCAGGCAGCGCCGTAAGGTGACTGCAGGTGCCTTCTGACCACGTCTGGTACAATGGAGCTGCGCTCAGTTGTTTGGTTGTGAGCCGTTCTCGCCTTCATCCGCCAGATCGCCCTCCCGTAAATTTCCAGGCCCCTCAGCGTAATGGCCCCGTAGTGTCGGAGTGTTCTGACCGGGCCAGGCTGCCGCGCCCTGTTGCAGGGGTTTCCATCGCAGCCGAAGACGCGAACATGCGGGTTGGAGCTTGTATCGGCGCGTTGCCTGCGCCTCACGGGTTTTCCCTGCATACAGGACTTTTTGAAGCTTCCCGTTTTGGCCTGCAGCGCAGCGCCGATCCCCGGGAACCCGGCAACTCCGGCCGCCGAGCCGGATCCATGGATGACGGAGGACGATTCCTCCGGATGGAATCCCCGGCGCGCCGCAGCACAGGAACCCTTTGAAACTTTTCTCTGAATTACACCTTTCGCCGGCCCTGCAGAAGCAGCTGGCCGACGCCAATTTCATCATGCCCACCCCGGTGCAGGCCGGAGCTGTTCCGCCGGCCCTCGAAGGCCGCGACGTGCTCGCCACTGCGCAAACCGGCACTGGCAAAACTCTCAGCTTCCTCATTCCGCTCATCGAGCGCATGCCCAGGGGCGCCAAAGGCGCGGCGGCGCTGGTGCTGCTGCCCACGCGCGAGCTGACCATGCAGGTTCTCGAAGCGTATCAGCAGCTCACCGGCAGCCAGGCCACGGCGGCGCTGGTTTGCGGTGGTCTGGCAGAAGGCCCGCAGCTCGACGCCATCCGACGCGGCGCGCGGCTCGTCGTCGCCACTCCTGGACGCCTGGAAGATTACCTCCAGCGCAGACTGGTCAGCCTCAGCGGCGTCAAAATCCTGGTGCTCGATGAAGTGGACCGCATGCTGGACATGGGCTTCAAGCCTTCCATCCGGCGCATTGCCGCTTCCCTGCCCGCCGATCGTCAGACGCTTTGCTACTCGGCCACGCTCAGCGCGGAGATTCGCGAAGTGGCGAACGACTATCTGAGGAACCCGGTTCGCGTCGAGATCGGCTCGGTGCTGAAACCTTCGCCCAACGTCGAGCTGCGCAGCTTCGAGGTGCCTGCGGACAAGAAGCAGGAGCTGCTCGAGCATCTGCTCGATGCGCACGACGGCAGCTTCCTGGTCTTCGTCCGCACCAAACACGGAGCCGATCGCGTGGCGCGACGTCTGGTCCGCTCCGGCCATTCGGCCACGCCCATCCACGGCGACCGCTCGCAGTCGCAGCGCAACGCGGCCCTGCGCGGCTTTGCCCAGGGACGCCATCGCGTGCTCGTCGCCACCGACGTCGCGGCGCGCGGCATCGATGTGGCCGACGTGGCGCACGTGGTCAACTTCGACATGCCGAAGGAAGCGGAGGACTTTGTGCATCGCGTGGGCAGGACGGGCCGCGCTTCCAGCCACGGCATCGCTTCCACCTTCGCCTCGCCGGACGAGGTGCACGATCTGCGCAAAATGGAGCGCAGGCTTTCCATCGTCACCAGGAAGTTTCGCGTGCGTCCCGCGCCACAGACTCACGCGCAGAGGGCCTGATCACTCCGGCTCCAGCGGAAAGAGGGCGCGTCAGCGGCGCCGTTTTTCCGCAACCCGCTCTCACAGGGCGAACGCGAAGCCTATGGACAGGACTGGATAGAACCGCGCCGGCTGCGCGTCGGTGGCCAGCTTCTGCTGTTGCGCCGTCACGTTGGCCTGTACCGTCGGATCGGACGCGATCGTTCTGCAGTCGGCGGCCGTGGTCGGGTCGCACACTGTCCCGGCCAGATTCAGCGCGATCTTCGGGTCGCCGACGTAGGCAAACCCGAGCTCGAAAGGCACGCTCCATTGCCGTCCGCTGCGCGGCAGCATGTTGCCCCATCCGATCGACACCTTCGGCGCGGCTTTGTTGAACGTCAGGCTGCCCGTCCCGGTCACAGGATCGGTCGTGCTGCTCAGGTACGTCACGTGATTCAGCGTGAACGTCTGGCCTCCAGGCACATCGGAGGTGCCCGTGAGCTGGTTGCCGTTGTAGACCAGTGCTCCGCCGCTGATGTGGAAGCCTCTGGCCCACGGGAACCAGTCCAGGCTGGCTTCTCCCGAGAGAAAGCGCAGAGTCGCGCCGTAGTTGATGCCGTCGCTGGTGAAGTTATCGCTGTAGCTGAAGTAGTTGACTCCGCCGCGCAGGTTCAGCGTGCGGCTGAGCGGGGAAGCCACTTCGACTCCGGGGCCCAGCAGGCCCACTTTGACGCCGATCGCCAGACCGGAAAAAGGCGTGGAGTAAGCGGAAATCGTCTGCCCGGCCTGTCCGCCCGTTCCGCCGCCCACCGGCGCGGAATCGAAGCTGGAGGAGCTGAACAGAGCAGTGCTGGGCTGCTGCGCCCACGCGCTGACCAAAGGCAGAAGCAGCAATGCAAAAAACAGTCTGATGAAGCGCACAGGAACTCTCCTTGCAGGGAACCGCGTCTAATGGGGAACTGCAACCCTCCTGCCGAGGCAGGATCCGACTGCTGATTTGTCAGTGGTGCCAAGAGTTGGTGTTGATTCTACCCGGCTCTGCCCTTGTGTCACTTGCACTTTCCGGGTACTCCGCTCCGTGTCCCGGCTGCCCCTTCAGCATGGCGCCCTTCTTCTTCTCCGCAGGCCGCTAAACCCTATACCCTAGGTATCATGAACGTCGCCATCCTCGGATTCGGCACCGTCGGCAGTTCTGTCGCCCATATCCTCTGCGATCTCCAGCCGCAGGGCATCCGCCTGTCCCACGTCTTCAACCGCGGCGTTGCCCGCAAACGGGTCGACTGGACCTCCTCCGAGGTGGTCTGGACCGAGGACTTCGAGGAAATCCTCCGCTCGGATGCCGACGTGATCGTGGAGCTGGTTGGTGGCCTCGAACCCGCTGGAACCTGGGTGCGCCGCACGCTCGAAACCGGCAAGTCCGCCGTAACCGGCAACAAGAAACTGATCGCCGCACACGGCATCGAGCTGGACCAGCTTGCGCGCTCGCATGGCGCGCATCTGCTCTATGGCGCCGCCGTCGCCGGAGGCATCCCCGTCATTCCCGGCCTGCGCCAGGGCCTCGCGGGTGACCGCATCACCCGCATCGAGGGCATTCTGAACGGCACGTGCAACTTCATCCTGAGCCAGATGGAAGCGGGTGCGGCCTTCGCCCACGTTCTCAGGGAAGCGCAGCGGCTGGGCTATGCCGAGGCCGATCCCAGCGAGGACGTCGACGGCTTCGATGCGCGCGCCAAGCTGGTCATTCTGTCGCGCATCGCGCTGCGCGCCGGACTGGAAGTCGATGCCGTCGCCTGCCGCTCGATCGCCAGGGTCGACGCCGTAGATCTCGGCTATGCTCGCGACCTCGGCTGCACCATTCGTCAGATCGCCAAGGCCGAGCTGCGTCCGGACGGCGTCTCCGCGATGGTCGGCCCCATGCTGGTGCCCCTGCATTCGCCCCTGGCGTGGTCGCGCGGCACGGAAAACATGGTCCTGGTCCGCGGTCAGTATGGCGGCGATGTCGTCTTCTCCGGCCACGGCGCCGGCGGGCATCCCACCGCCGTGGCCGTCGTTTCGGACCTGATCTCGCTCGCGCACGGCTCGCGTCCCGTTGATCTGCTCAGCCGCGCCGCTGCGATCGGCGCTGAGTTTGAGCTGCGCCATTACGTCCGCTTTGTCGTGAAGGATTCACCCGGCATTGTGGCGGAAATCGCCGGTGCGCTGGCCTCGGAAAGGATCAATATCGATGCGCTTTTCCAGCGTCCCGGCTATCAAAAGGACAATCTGCCCTTCGTCGTGACCGTGGAACCCTGCGCCGCATCCGCGCTCGGCCGCGCACTCGATCGAATTGCCCAGGCCGCCTGGCTGGCGCAGCCGCCCCTCGACCTGCCCATGCTCGGGGAGTGAACCTGTCTCAGGCCTCGACCGCGAACCGGCTCACCGCCTCCAGCAGCGCCTCGACTCCCTCGCCCGACCAAATGATGCCGTCGAACAGCGACGCTTCGAAGCCGGGCGGGCGGGCGCTTTCCAGCACCAGCCGGCTGTGCCGACTGTATCGGCGCACGCTGCACGCCAGGTACACGAGCCGGGAAATCTCAATGCTGCCGCAGAAAATCCAGAGCCGCGGCGACGCGGAGCGGGCCCACTTTTCGGCTTCTTCCGGGTTCATCGAGCGGATGGACAAATCCGAGTGCTCGCGGAGAATCCGCTCTCGCCGGAGCAGCAGTTCCGGATCCCGCCCGACGGAGAGGACGCTGCGCGGCGACAGCCGCGCGCAGACTCGGTCCTGGCGGCTGCCAATGTTTGGAAATTCCAGTACGTTGGTAAGTTCCATGGGGGGACTCTCTCAGGCGAAGAATGCCGCTGGCTGCCCTTTCCGGGGGCGCGGCCTCGAATTCGAGGTGCTCTTTTTCGAGCCTACGTCCGGGATACGACAACCTGAAGCGTCAAGCCACGCCAGGCGCGGCTGTTTTCATCCAGCAAAGGCTCCGAGCGCGAAATTCCTGATCGTCGCGCCCGACCAGGCGCAGCAGATACACTCGACTTCAGATGTTCGCGCCGATTATTGCCGCCCTTACAACGCTGCTTACCGTGGCGGGGCTCGGCTACTGTGCTGCTGCGCTGGCAAGCGCGCGCGCCTTCCTGGGTCGCCGGCGCATCGCTGCGGGATTTGCTCCTTCCGTCACCGTTCTCAAGCCGCTGCGGGGCGTCGATGCCGGAATGGGCGAGGCCTTCGCGAGCCACTGCCGCCAGGCATACGCAGGCGAGTACGAGATCCTCTTCGGAGTCGCCACCCTGGACGACCCCGCGGTAGCACTGGTGCGCCAGTTGCAGGAACAGTTCCCCGGGCATGCGATTCGTCTGGTCGTCTGCCCGGAAAACCTGGGTCCGAACGGCAAGGTCGGCTGCCTGGCGCAGCTTCTGCCGCACGCGCGGCACGATTTTTTCATCATCAATGACGGCGACATCCGCGTCGGCCCGAGCTATCTCTCGCACATCCTGGCGCCCTTCGCGCCTTCAGACGCTCAGCGTCCCGTCGGCCTCGTGACTGCCCTCTATCGCGGTCTGACCCACGGAACCGGACAAAGGCCGCAACGCGCAACCCTGGGCTCGAAGCTCGAGGCCCTCGGCATCTCCACCGACTTTGCTCCTGCGGTGCTCACCTCGCGCTGGCTGGAGCGCGGCCTGCACTTCGGCCTCGGCTCCACGCTGGCAGTCAGCCGCGCCGGGATGGACGCGATCGGTGGCCTCGCCTCGCTGGCCGATTACCTCGCCGACGATTATCAGCTTGGCGCGCGCGTCGACGCCGCTGGTTACCGTGTCGAGCTGGCGAATGAAATCGTCGAGACCTCCGTTCCGGCCTGGGGCTTCTCCGGTTTTCTCCGGCACCAGCTCCGCTGGATGCGCACGATGCGCGAGTCGCGCCGCGCCGGGTTTGCGGGGATGGTTTTCTCTTACGGATTGGCGTGGGCTTTTCTCAACCTGATCGCCAGCGGATTCAGCTTGCCCGCATTCGCCCTCTTTAGTGCTGCATTGCTGCTGCGCCTTTCGCTGGCGCTGGGCGTGGGCGTGGGCATCCTTGGCGATCGCCAGGTCCTGCGCGACCTCTGGCTCCTGCTGCCCCGGGATCTGCTGGCGCTGGCGCTCTGGGCATGGAGCTACGCCTCCAATACGGTAGAGTGGCGCGGGGAAAGAATGATCATTCGGAAGGGAAAAATCGTGCGGCCGGCGCCGGAAGCGCGAACCGCCTCCACGGCGGCGGCCGTCGAAAAACCTTAATGGCTGGGCGGAACGTACTCTTTCGGCAGCGCCGCGCCTTCGCCGAAGAAAAACTGATCCATCTGCTCCACCAGGAATTCCTGGGCCTGCGGCGTCCATGGCTGCAGCCGGTATTCGTTCAGCAGCATCTTCTGCCGCTCGAGCCACTCCTGCCACGCCTTTTTCGAGACGTTGCTGTAGACCTTGTGGCCGAAATCGCTGTCAAAGGGAGGCTCGTCCAGACCTTCCATTTCCTGCTTGTAGCGCGAACAAAATACCATGTGCGGCATCGTCGTCAGTCTCTCTCGCCATTGTAACCGGGCCGGAGGCGCCGCTCGCATCCGGGCGGACTCCCGCATCCCACTGCAGTAGTATGATTTTCGGGCAACCCCGTCCGGCAATCCGGACTCGGACAGAAAAGACTGCAGCCGCTCGCTGGCACGGCGTCCCGCAAGAGAATATAAAGACCATTGGCTATGATGATTGTTGGCTCTGCCCTCGAACGCCTCGGGGGAATCCCTGAATGAACGTATCGGTACGGTTCGGAAAAACCTTGTGTCTGCCGGTCGCCGCCCTGTTTCTGCTCGCCGCGCCGCGCGTGATGGTGGCGCAGTCCGCGGAAGCCATTGTTCGCAAGGTCGTCGGCAACGAGCTGTGGTATTCCGATCACGACCACAGCCGCTGGATGTATGAGGATGACTACAAATCCCCCACCAAGGATCTGGTGAAACTGGTCATCCAGACCCCCCAGGGGAATCTGTCGGAGATCATCCAAAGTTACGGTCACACCCCACCGCCGCAGCTGCACAAGGCCGATCTGGCGCGCATGAATCGGATGGTGAATGATCCCTCGTTCCGCGCTGCGCAGCGCCAGAACGAGCGGCACGACGATCAGCAGGCAACCAATCTGCTGAAGATGCTGCCTGACGCCTTCATCTGGCACATTGACAGCCGCGGGAATGGAGAGATCCGGCTCTCTTATTATCCCAGTCCGAACTTCTCGCCGCCCACCATGAGTTCCCGCGTGCTGGCTGCCATGTCCGGCACCATGACCGTCGATGCGAATCAGATGCGCCTCAGGGATCTCTTCGGCCGCCTCGATCATCCCGTCGAGTTTGCCTGGGGCCTGCTCGGCCATCTCAATGCCGGCGGAACCTCCCAGGTCACCCAGAGTCAGATCGCGCCGCACGAATGGCAGATCACCGGCACGCACGTGCATATCAGCGGGCACATCCTGTTCTTCAAGGACATCGGCGATCAGGAGGACGAGGTCACCCGCGATTACCACCCCGTTCCCGACGGCGTGGATTTGGAGAAAGCCCAACAAATGCTGCTTGACGGCGAGGTGGCGAAGACTCTTGGCGTCTCCGACCCATTCGTCCACTGAGCAAAGCGCCAACGGCTTCCTTCGAAGACCGCTTCTTATCTAACCGGTTCTCCGCCAACCGCTTCTCAGTGCCTCTCTCAGTGCAGATGCATCCGCCAGGCCGTGTAGCTCAGGATCTCGTGCACCAGCCGCTCCGCGCGCGTCTGCCAGGGAACATCGTGCCCGGGCGGTCGTGGCGAAGTGTAGACCGTCAGCCCGTCGTGTTCGCAGATGGCGTGGATCCGGAACAGGTGCGTGCCGTCACTGACCACGATGATGCTCCTCAGTTTGTTTTCCCGCGCGATCGCCTCCAGGCGCGCTACGGACTCTTCCGTGTCGTCGCTTTCGGTCTCGGCGATGATCGCCTGCTCCGGCACACCGTGCGCCATCAGATACGCTGCGCCCACGCCGCCCTCGGAGTGCTGATCATCCGCCTCATAGCCTCCGCCGAGGGTGATCACCAGCGGCGCCAGACCCCGGCGGTACAGGTCGAGTCCGTGCTTCAGCCGCGCGCGCAGCACCGGCGAGGGCCGGCCGTCATACTCCGCCGCGCCGAAGACCGCGATGGCATCGGCGGGCCGTGCCTCATCCCGCTGCGAATACCACTGGATCTGGCCGTTCACCCAGACCACCCACATCACCCCGCCGGCGATGAGGGATGCGCAGACCCACAGCAGCAGCCGGCGACCGGCGCGCTGCGGGTTCGTCCGCGGCGCGGCGCGCCAAGTTCTCAGGTTGGTGTCCGGCACGATCATTGCTGTTGCAGGGCCAGCGCGATGGCGTGCGTGGGAATTGAGCCCTCGCGCAGAATCTGCCACTCGCCATCTGCGCCGCTGAGGTCGACGATGGTTGTCGGCACGCTGCGGCCGGTCGGACCGCCGTCCACGATCAGGGGGATCCGGTCACCAATCTGGTCGCGCACGCAGTTGGCATAGGTGCACTCCGGCAGGCCGGCCAAATTGGCTGAGGTTGCCGTGATGGGCATGCCCAGCGCCTCCACCACCGCGCGCGGAATCGCGGCGTCCGGCACGCGCAGCGCCACGTTGCCGGTGTTGGCAGTGCTGCGCAGCGGCAGGCGCGAACTCGCTCGCACGATCACCGTCAGCGGTCCCGGCCAGAAGCGCTCCGCCAGCACATCGAAGCAGGTGCCGATGTCGCGCGCCAGTTGATAGGCCTGATTCAGGTTCGCGATCAGCAGCGAGAGGGGTTTGTGCTTCAATCTTGTTTTGATCTCGTAAATGCTTTCCACAGCGCGCAGGTTGACGGGGTCCACGGCGAGGCCGTAGAAGGTATCCGTCGGCAGGCCGACCACTTTCCCGCCGCGGATGCAGGACGCGACATACTGAATCCGGTCCGGTTCGGGCTCATCCGGATGAACGCGCAGGATCTCTGCTGACAAGGCCTCTCCCGTCGAGGAACGTCTCGGCTCGGCGACCCGTGAGATCGAAACCGCGTGGGACTCGCTGCGGCCCCGGAAGGGTTCCAGCAAGACCAGGGTAAATGTATCCCGAAATCAAAGCATTCAAGTCGACGCGACCCGCGGGCAGCGGCGACGCTGAAGGAACCTGAACAGGACACGGTTACTCAGGTTTTGCTCTAGAATCCCCCCATGCCGACGGTTTCGGATCGCTCGCGCCTCATCAGCATTGTACAGAGTCGCCAGAACGCCCGCGTCCGCGAACTGCGCTCCGCCTTTGCACGCAACGGCCGGGACGTATCGGAAGTAATCGGCATCGAGGGCGAAACCCTGCTCGCCGAAGCCCTGCGCAGCCACCTCCGCATCCGGACGGTTTTCGTTTGTCAGGACGTGCCGCGAGCCTCCGAACGTGAATCAGGCCGCGAGTCCGGCCGCGGTTCTGCCCTGCGCAGGCTCGATCGCCTCCCTCTTCCCGGCTTCGTACCCATCGTCGAAATCACCCCCGCGGTTTTTGCCAGCGCTGTCAATACCGAGTCCCCTCAGGGCATCGCGGCGCTGGTCGAGCCGCCGCGTTTCTCGCTGGCCGACGCGCTCGCCGGCTCTGCTCCGCTGGTGGTCGTGGCCGCTGGTGTGCAGGATCCCGGCAACCTCGGCACGCTCATCCGCTCTGCCGAGGCCTTTGGCGCCTCCGGCGTCCTTGCCCTGCCAGGAACGGTCACCGTGTGGAATGCCAAGGTTCTGCGCGCGTCCGCCGGATCGGCCTTCCGCGTCCCGGTTGTCCATGAGCGTTCCACGCGCGTCTTCGCTGCGCTGGCTGAGCGGAAGATTCCTGTGCTGGCTGCCGTGCAGAATGACGCGATTCCCTGCTCTCAGGCGAAATTCGCAGGCTCCGCCGCCATCCTCATCGGCAACGAGGGCAACGGCTTGTCGGCTGAGCTGCTGGAGCACGCTCAGGCCCGCATCGCCGTCCCGATGCCGGGGCCGGTTGAATCGCTCAACGCAGCCGTCGCCGCCAGCATCCTGCTGTATGAAGCCGCCAGGCAGCGGAACCGCCGGTGAGCCTCCCGAGACAGGCATCCGAAGGGATCAGGCGAATCTACCTGATTCTCCGTAAATCAGCCTTTTATGCCTGACCTGATAAAAATCAGGCCACAGGCCCTGATCCATGGTCCGAGGCCGCAAACCACCCTTCGTCAGCGACCGGCTGTATCCGGCTGTGACTGGGGACATGCTCGCCCCTCTCCGAATCATCCATGGAAGAAACCCTTCAAACCGCAAACAGCAGCGCAGTTCCCAGTAACTGCATAACTCTTCAACAGGGGACATTTCGATTGAGCGCATGAGCGCAAAACGGGGACATTTCTAATGTGCTATGACAGGAGATTCTCGGGAACTTCACATTCGGCCTCGGATTCGCGATGCTGGTCGACGGGCTCAGGCTTTCTGTCGCTTTCCATCCACCGGTTCGATCTGCCCCTGGCCAGCTCGCCGCCATCCTTTTCATCCTGGCCACTGCTGTTTATCTTCTGCGCGGGGGCACCCACATCGTCCGGGGCATCCGCGAGAAGGGCCGAATTCTCCCCGCTCGATCCGCAGCCGATATCCGGCTGGATGTGGACGAATCCTGGGCAACATCGAACGGCTGATCCTGCTGATCTTCGTTTCTATCCAGGCGTGGTCCGCGCTGGCCTTCCGGATGGCCGCCAGAGGCCTGTTTCGCGCCAGGGATCTCGAAAAGTGGGAATTCTCCGAGTACTTCCTGGCCGGAACGCGGATCAGCAGTCTGGTTGCTGTCGTTTCGGGTCTGCTGGCGGGCATGACCATCCACCTGCTCTGGTGGCGGAAATTCCCCACCCGACGCGGCATTTGCGGGATCATGAAGTCAGCCGCCGATGAGCCTCTTCAACCCACCTCCCGACACCCGCTCCACCCCCGTCTCTGCCCCGCTGGCCGAGCGCATGCGCCCGCGCACCCTCGACGAGTTTCTTGGTCAGGAGCATCTCCTCGGTCCCGGCAAGCCTCTGCGCGTCCAGATCGAGCGCGACGACGCCTCCTCAATGATCTTCTGGGGACCTCCCGGCGTCGGCAAAACCACCCTCGCCAAGATCATCGCGGAAACCACGAAAGCCACCTTCATCGAGTTCTCCGCCGTGCTTGCCGGGATCAAGGAGATCAGGCAGGTGATGGCGGACGCGGAGAAGGCCGCCTCCTGGGGCACGCGCACCATCCTTTTCATCGATGAGATTCACCGCTTCAACAAGGCCCAGCAGGACGCCTTCCTGCCCTGGGTCGAGCGCGGCTCCATCCGCCTGATCGGGGCTACCACCGAGAATCCCTCCTTTGAGATCGTCTCTGCGCTGCTCTCCCGCTGCCGCGTCTACACGCTCCAGCAGCTCACCGATGATCAGATCCTGACCCTGCTCCGCCGCGCGCTTGCCGACTCGGTGCGCGGCCTTGGCGCCCAGCGCCTCAGTGCCGAGGACGGAGCCCTCGAACTGCTCGCCGGCTACGCCTCCGGCGACGCGCGTAACGCACTCAATGCTCTGGAAGTCGCTGCCAGGCTCACCACCGACGCCCCGGACAACGTCATCACCAGGGCCATCGCCACCGAGGCCCTCCAGCAGCGCGTCCTGATGTACGACAAGCTGGGCGAGGAGCATTACAACCTCATCTCCGCGCTGCACAAGTCCGTCCGCAATTCCGACGCCGACGCCGCCCTCTACTGGCTCGGCCGCATGCTCAAAGCCGGCGAGGATCCTCTCTACGTCGCCCGCCGCGTCGTCCGCATGGCCGTCGAGGATATCGGCCTCGCCGCGCCGGAAGCCCTGAACCTCTGTCTCTCCGCCCGCGACATGGTCGACTTCCTCGGCTCCCCGGAAGGCGATCTCGCCCTCGCCGAAGCGGTCGTCTACCTGGCCCTCGCGCCCAAATCCAATGCCGTGTACACCGCTTACGGTGCCGTGATGGCCGACATTGAAGCGACGCGCCAGGAGCCGGTGCCGCTGCATCTCCGCAACGCTCCAACCCGGCTCATGAAGGATCTGGACTACGGCAGGGGCTACGAGTACGCCCACGACGTCGAAGGCCGCGTGGCCGATATGGAATGCCTGCCCGAGTCGCTGGCCGGCCGCCGCTGGTACCACCCCACCCAGGAAGGCCGCGAAAAACTCCTCGCGCAGCGGATGGAGGAAATCCGGCGGACTCGCGAGTCCAAACGTCGCTAGCCTGCCTCGCGCTCGCATGGGACTCACCGCTCGCTGACCCCTTTGCCACTGACTGTTTCATCGCTCGCCGCTCCCTCGCCAACCGCTTTCCGCTTCCTTCCATGTGCTATATTCCGAATGAGTTCCAATGATTTTTTCCCGCGAGTACGTTGGTTACCTGGCGCGTCATACCGTAAAGCATCTCATCGACGCCAAAATGATCCAGACCGCGAAACGGCCGGCCGTGGAGGAGCGCGTCTACAGCGGCCTGCTTGACGAGCTTTCCCTGGAGGATCGCATTAACGACGAGGTGCGCGTGATTCTCGAGGCGTACCAGGAGGAGATGCGGCGGACCGGCGCCAGCTATCACGAGATGTTCAAAAAGGTGAAGACCGAACTGGCTCGCAAATACAAGGCGGTGCTGTGAGAATTTCGCGCGACAAGCTGAACAAGCTGGCTCACGTGGTCGCAGACACCCTGGCGGAGACTCCCGAGTGCGATTTCCTCGAAGACCGCAACACCATCCGGCAGGAAGCCCGCAAAGCCCTGGAACATATCCTTCTGGAGGAGATGCGCATCGATCAGGCCGCCCGGCAGAAGATTGAGTCCCAGCGCCGCATCATCCCCGAAGGCAGCCAGGAGTGGGACATCCTCTACCGCAAGTACTACAACGAGGAAGTGAAGAAGCTGGGCATCTGAGCTGCCTTATTCCACGTGATAATTCGGTGCTTCGCGCGTGATCATCACGTCATGGACGTGGCTCTCGCGCAGGCCCGCGGAAGAGATGCGAACGAAGCGCGCCTTCGTCATCAGTTCCTCAATCGTCGCTGCGCCGACCAGTCCCATGCCGGAGCGCAGACCGCCGACCAGCTGGTAAACCATGGCTTCGAGAGCGCCACGATACGGCACCCGGCCCTCGATGCCTTCGGGCACGAACTTATCGAGGCGATTGGCGCTGCCGTTGCGCTCGCGATTCACCACGCTCTCGCTGCTGGCATCGATGTTGGCATCCTGGCCGCCTCCAAAATAGCGTTCGGACCCGCCCTGGGCCATGGCGGAGAGCGATCCCATGCCGCGATACGCCTTGAAGGAGCGGCCCTGGTACAGGATCGTCTCGCCGGGGCTCTCGTCGACGCCCGCAAACAGCGAGCCAATCATGATGACGGAGGCGCCGGCTGCAATCGCTTTGGTGATGTCGCCGGAGTACTTGATGCCGCCATCGGCAATGATGGGAATGCCGAGCTTCGAGGCCGCCCTGAAAGCCTCGCTGATGGCGGTGATCTGCGGCATGCCCGCGCCGGTAACCATGCGCGTCGTGCAGATGGAGCCGGGTCCGATCCCAACCTTGATCGCGTCGGCGCCGGCGTCGATCAGCGCCTGTGCGCCCTCGCGCGTGGCGATGTTGCCCGCGAGAAGATCGACGCCGGGAAAGCGCTTCTTCACCTCGCGGACGGCCTCGAGCACGCGCGAGGAGTGGCCATGGCTGGAATCGATGGCAAGGACGTCGCAGCGGTTGCGTACCAGCTCGACCGCCCGCTCCAGGTAATCCCCGGTCGCCCCGATCGCCGCGCCCACGCGGAGGCGCCCCTGCTTGTCCTTCGAGGCTTTCGGATATTTCAGCTTTTTCTGGATGTCCTTGACGGTGATCAGCCCCTTCAGCTCGTACTTGTCATCGACCACCAGCAGCTTCTCCACGCGATGCTGGTGCAGGATCTCCTCGGCCTGCTCGAGCGTGGTCCCCACCGCCACGGTGATCAGGTTGTCCTTTGTCATGACCTCGCTGATCGGAATATCCGTCCGCATCTCGAAACGCAGATCGCGGTTGGTGAGGATGCCGACCAGTTTCCGGTTCCGCGTGACCGGCACGCCGGAAATCTTGTACCGCCGCATCACATCCAGGGCGTCGGAGATCAGCTGCTCCGGCGCTACCGTCACTGGATCGACGATCATCCCGCTTTCGGAGCGCTTCACCTTGTCGATCTCGCCAGCCTGCTGCTCGATGGTCAGATTGCGGTGCACGATGCCCATGCCGCCCTGCTGCGCCATGGCGATCGCCATCCGCGATTCGGTCACGGTATCCATCGCTGCGCTCAGCAGCGGCGTCGCCAGCCGGATCCGCTTCGTCAGTTGCGTTTGCGTGCTGACCTGCGCGGGACCGACATCGCTCGACGAGGGCACAAGAAGAACGTCATCGAATGTGAGGGCTTCAGCGAGTGGGTGCTCGATCATGGTGGAAAAATGCGCGCAATCGCCGACGGTTTCTGCTGATATTCGGGGCTGCGGCTTTTGGACATTGTAGACCAGCGCGGAGATTGCTGCCGCCCCGTGTCAGCCGCGCCGCCGCCGCTTCGGCGCCGTGTCTTCTGGAAAAATCCGGGGCCGCGATGACCGCCGGCCCCGGAGTGGATAAGACCATCCACAACAAAAACTCAGTCGTCTCCCCCGGCCGCGGCCAGCTCGTCTGCCTCGCGGGGCGAGATGTTCGGCGTGGCGGCGCGCCCCGGCATGGCCGCGCGCCCCGAGTACACCCGCCAGGTCCGTTCCACGTCGTCCGTCGCCTCTTTCAGCAGTTCCTCAGCCATCCGCGGATTGGCGCGCAGCAGCATCGTGTAGCGCGTCTCGTTGTAGATGTAGTCCTTCAGCGGAATCGACGGCGCGCGCGAATCCAGAATGAACGGGTTTTTCCCTTCGGCGCGCAGCGCCGGGCTGTAGCGCATCAGCGGCCAGTAGCCGGAACTCACCGCGGCTTTCTGATGCTCCAGCCCCTGCGACAGGTCGTAGCCGTGGGCGATGCAGTGGCTGTAAGCGAGGATGATCGCCGGTCCGTTCCACGCCTCGGCTTCCTGAAACGCCTTCACCGTGTGGCTGTCGTTCGACCCCATCGCGACCCGGGCGACGTAGACCGAGCCGTACGCGACCGCCTCCATCGCCAGGTCCTTCTTGCTGGTCGATTTTCCGCCGACTGCAAATTTGGCCACCGCGCCGCGTGGGGTGGACTTCGACATCTGGCCGCCCGTGTTCGAGTAGACCTCGGTGTCCAGCACCAGGATTTTGACGTTCCTGCCCGAACCCAGAACGTGATCGAGGCCGCCGAAGCCGATATCATACGCCCAGCCGTCGCCGCCGATGATCCACACGCTGCGTCGCACCAGATTATCCGCTACTGTGTCCAGGCTCCGCGCGTCAGCACAATCCATTCCAGCCAGCTTTGCCCGGATCGCTGCCACGCGCTGCCGCTGCGCGGCGATGCCGTCTTCCTTCGACTGATCGGCCTCCAGCGTCGCGCGCACCAGCTCCTCGCCCAGTGCCGGAGCCAGTTTCGCCACCAGCGCCTCCGCATACGCCTTCTGCTGATCCGCAGCCAGCCGCATGCCCAGCCCGAATTCTGCATTGTCCTCAAACAGCGAGTTCGACCACGCTGGCCCGTGTCCGTCTTCGTTCTGGCACCAGGGCGTGGTCGGCAGGTTACCGCCGTAAATCGACGAGCATCCTGTCGCATTGGCGACCATGAGTCGATCGCCGAACAGCTGCGTCAGCAGCTTGATGTACGGTGTCTCACCGCAGCCCTGGCACGCGCCCGAAAACTCGAAGAGCGGCTCCAGCAATTGCACATCCTTCACCTGCGAGTGCGAGATGCGGTCGCGCGCCACCGTCGGCAGCTTCTCGAAGAATTCCCAGTTGGCACGCTCGGCGACGCGCAGCGGCTGCTGCGGCTCCATGTTCAGCGCCTTGTGCGCTGGATCGGCTTTGCTCTTCGCCGGGCAGACTTCCACGCAGAGCTGGCAGCCCGTGCAGTCCTCCGGCGAGACCTGCAGCGTGTACCGCTCGTCGTCCATCCCGCGCCACTTTGGCCTTGCCGATTTGAAGGTCGCAGGCGCCCCCGGCAGCAGCGAGGAATCGTAAACCTTGGCCCGGATCACCGCGTGCGGGCACACCATCACGCATTTGCCGCACTGGATACACAACTGCTCGTCCCACGCCGGAATGAACTGCGCAATGTTGCGCTTCTCCCATTTCGCCGTGCCGGTGGGGAACGTCCCGCCCGCGGGCAGCGCGCTCACCGGCAGCCGGTCGCCGTGCCCTGCCGCCATCGCGCCCAGCACGTCGCGAACAAACCTGGGCGCCGCCGCGGGAATTACCGGCAGAATGTCGAAGCTCGCCGTCACGGCGTCCGGCGGTTTTACCTCGTGCAGATGCTTCAGCGCCGCATCCACCGCAGCGTAGTTCTTTTCGACCACGGCCTCGCCGCGCTTCCCGTAGGTCTTCTGAATCGCCTTCTTGATCTGCGCGATCGCCTCCTCGCGCGGCAGCACGCCGCTGATGGCGAAGAAGCAGGTCTGCATCACCGTATTGATGCGGTTGCCCATCCCGCTCTCGCGCGCCACGGTGTAGCCATCGATCACGCAGAGCTTCAGGTGCCTGTCGAGGATTGTCTTCTGAATCGTCCGCGGCAGATGCTGCCACACATCCGCCGGCCCCCAGGGGCTGTTGAGGAGGAAGACAGCCCCGGGTTCGGCCGCCGCCAGCACGTCCGTCTTCTCCAGAAACTCGAACTGATGGCAGGCAATGAAATTCGCGCGCGAAATCAGGTACGTCGACCGAATCGGCTCCGGCCCGAAGCGCAGATGCGACGTGGTCAGCGAGCCGGACTTTTTCGAATCGTACACAAAGTAACCCTGGGCGTAGAAGGGCGTCTCCGACCCGATAATCCTGATCGAATTCTTGTTCGCGCCGACGGTCCCATCCGAGCCGAGCCCGTAGAACAGTGCCCGCACCGTCTTCGGACTCTCCGTCGAGAAGTTCTCGTCCCACTTGAGGCTCGAGTGCGTCACGTCATCGTCGATCCCGATGGTGAAATGGATCTTCGGATGTGGCTTCGCCAGCTCGTCGAAGATTCCCTTCGCCATCGCCGGCGTGAACTCCTTCGACGACAACCCGTAACGCCCGCCCACGATCACCGGCAACTGCGACAGCGGCAGCCGGCCCGACGATAACGCCTCGCTCACCACCGTCACGATGTCCTGATAGAGCGGTTCGCCCGTCGATCCCGGCTCTTTCGTTCGGTCCAGAACGGCGATCCTGCGCACCGTCTCCGGCAGTGCCGTCAGGAAAGCCTCCGCCGCGAACGGGCGGTACAGCCTCACCTTGAGCAGGCCCAGCCTTTCGCCGCGCGCGTTCAGCGCGTCGATGGCTTCTTCCACCGCACCCGCCGCTGACCCCATCAAAATGATCGCGCGGTCCGCATCCGGCGCCCCGTAGTAGTCGAACAGCCGGTACGCGCGCCCCGTCTTCCGCGCAAAGCGATCCATCACGTCCTGCACGATTACCGGACAGGCCAGGTAGTACGGATTGCACGCCTCCCGCGCCTGAAAGAACACGTCGGGATTCTGCGCCGTCCCCCGCAGCACAGGCCGCTCCGGCGAAAGCGCCCGCTTCCGATGCGCCCGCACCGCCTTTTCGTCCAGCAGCTCGAGGAGGGTCTCATCCGCGACAGGCAACACCTTGCTGATCTCGTGCGAGGTGCGGAAGCCGTCGAAGAAATGCAGGAACGGCACGCGCGCTTCCAGCGTGGCCAGGTGTGCGATGGCCGCCAGATCCGCCGCCTCCTGCACCGAATTCGACGCCAGCATCGCGTAGCCGGTCGACCGGCAGCCCATCACGTCGGAGTGGTCCCCGAAAATCGACAGCGCGTGCGTCGCAATCGACCGCGCCGTCACGTGCATCACCATCGGAGTCAGCTCGCCGGCAATCTTGTACATGTTCGGGATCATCAGCAGCAGCCCCTGCGACGCCGTAAACGTCGTGGCGAAGGCGCCGCCCTCGAGCGCGCCGTGCATGGCTCCAGCCGCGCCGCCCTCGCTTTGCATTTCGGCCACCACCGGCACCGTTCCCCACAGGTTCCGTTTGCCCTGCGCGCTCCACTCGTCGGCAAACTCCGCCATTGGCGACGACGGTGTAATCGGATAAATCGAAACGACTTCCGAGAATCGGTAGGCTACGGAGGCGGCTGCTTCATTGCCGTCGAAGATGGCGGTTTTGCCTGGAGTGCTCATGTTTCTCTCCGAGCTGCCAGCGCGTGCGATGCGCCGCAAACTCATTCCCTTCAAGTCTGCTCTGCGGCCATAACCCCAGGCTGTGACAGCGAACACAAGTGTGCGAGGATAATTTCAGGGGCTCGTGGAGCCCCTGCAGATCCGTCCACCGCGGCCGTTGCGCTCGGCGGACGCTCTGTGATTCCGGTCACCGAGCGCGCAACGTTCGGGCGAGTACCTTAGCCAGGGGAAGAAGGCAGAGATGAACATTCCGCAGCATCCCTGGTGGACCGTCGTGGCGCTGCTCCTGGGCGCGGTGGCCTTCGGCTTTACGCCGCTGGCTTTGGCCTGGCTGTGGGCAAAGGTTTACTCGCCGCAAAAGCCCGGAGCGGAGAAAAACGCCACGTACGAGTGTGGTCTCGAGTCCAAAGGCGATGCCTGGATTCAGTTTGGTTCGTCTTATTATCTGTACGCCATTGTTTTTCTCGTCTTCGACGTGGAAGCCGTCTTTTTGCTCCCCTTTGCCGTGGCGTTTACCTCGCTTTCGGCGGGAGCCAGCCTCTCCATGCTGGTGTTTCTGCTGCTGCTCGTTGAGGGCCTCGTGTGGGCCTGCCAGAAGGGCGTTTTGGCGTGGGCGTGAACAACTATCCGAAACGACCGGCTGCCGGATGCTGGCTGCTGACTGCTGAGTAATCGATGGAACAGAACCTGAAAGACCTCAAACTCGAGCTGAGCAAAAACGGGATCTTCACCACCACGCTCGAAGAGCTCTACAACTGGGGCCGCAGGAATTCCGTCTGGCCGCTCACCTTCGGCCTCGCCTGCTGCGCCATCGAGATGATCGCCACCACCATGGCCCGCTACGACCTCGCCCGCTTCGGCGCGGAGGTCTTTCGCGCCTCGCCGCGCCAGGCCGACCTCATCATCGTCTCCGGCACCGTCACCAAGAAGATGGCGCCCCAGGTCGTCCGGCTCTACAACCAGATGCCCGAGCCGAAGTACGTCATCGCCATGGGTGCCTGCGCCATCTCCGGCGGACCTTTCCGCGACGGCTACAACGTCCTCAAAGGCATCGATCGCTACATTCCCGTCGACGTTCACATTCCCGGCTGCCCGCCGCGTCCCGAAGCGCTGATCCACGCCTTCATGACGCTGCAGAAGAAGCTCGACGAGCAGACCCTGCGCGGCGAGAGCCGTCCGCGCCATCTCCACGCCGACGAACCCAGCGAGTTCCCGGTACCTGAGTTCGGCGCGCACGGCCTCGAGCCGGCCCAGAACGACGATGTCTTTCTGAACGAGACGGGCAATCCGTTGAGGATCCTCCAATGAGCGCTTTGCCCACTGCCGAGGAACTCAAAGCGCAGATCGAGGCCGCTGTCTCGGGCGCCGTCGTCACCGTCATTCCCAACGGAAGCCTCTCCGCCCAGCATTCCCTGCTCCTCGATCACGAGCACGCCCGCGCCGTCGCGCTCTTTCTCCGCGACCATCCCGACCTTCGCCTCGACTACTGCTCGCTCGTCACCGGCGTCGACTGGCTCGACACCGAGCTCACCGAGAAAATCAAAGTGAAGAAAATGGTCGCCGGTCCCGACGGCGCCGAAACCGAGCAGGAAGTCGAAGAGACGCGCAAAACCAAAGTCCCCGGCTACCTCGAGGCCGTCTACCACCTCTTCTCCATGGAGAAGAAGCACGGTCCAGTGGTCCTTCGCCTGCGCACCGCCAACCGCACGGATCGGACCCGCGTCCCCTCGCTCACGCCCGTCTGGCGCAGTTGCGAGTTCCAGGAGCGCGAGGCCTTCGACCTCTACGGCATCGTCTTTGACGGGCACCCCGATCTGCGCCGCATTCTGATGTGGGAAGGCTTTGAGGATTACCCCATGCGCAAGGACTACGTCCCGCCGGCAGATGACATTCTGATGGAGGCCCGCCCATGACCACCGTCGCCGAACTGGAACGCCGCGTCGAAGCCGGCGAGGACGGCCTCGGCGACATCCTTGAAGTCTCCATGGGCCCGCACCACCCGTCCACGCACGGCGTCTTCCGCATGGATGTGCGTCTCGAGGGCGAGAAGGTCGTCCGCCTCAAGCCGGTCTTCGGCTACCTGCACCGCAATCACGAGAAGATCGCCGAGCACGGCGCGTATCTCCACGCCATTCCCTACACCGACCGCCTCGACTACCTCTGCTCCATGACCAACAACTGGGGCTACGTGCTGGCCGTCGAAAAGCTGGCCGGCATCCCGGTGCCTGAGCGCGCCGAGTACATCCGCGTGATCGTCGCGGAGCTCACCCGCTTTCAGAACCACGCCGGCCTGGTCGGCTTCCTGCTGCAGGACATGGGCGCCAGCGGCACGCCCCTCATGTACGCCTTCCGCGAGCGCGAGAAAATCCTCGATCTCTTCGAATCGCTCTCCGGCGCGCGCATGATGTGCAACTACCTTCGCTTCGGTGGCCTGCGCGTCGACTGCACTCCCGCCTGGCTCGAAGAAGCCCGCCAGTTGATCGCCCGCCTGCCGCGCTTCGTCGACGAATTCGAAGCCCTGCTCCGCGCCAACGAAATCCTCATGGCCCGCACCCAGGGCACGGGCGTTCTGCCCCGCGAACTGGCCATCAACGCCGGCGTCACCGGCCCCATGCTCCGCGCCAGCGGCGTCAATTACGACATTCGCAAGGTCGACCACTACGGCATCTACGACCGATTCGAATTCCGCGTCCCCCTGGGCGATCACGGCGACGTGTACGACCGCTACATGATGCGCATCCTCGAAATGCGCGAGACCGTGAAGATTCTCGAGCAGGCGCTGCGTGGCATTCCCTCGGGACCGATCATGGATCCGAAGACCCGCCTCCGCGGCCTGCGCCCCAAACCCGGCGAGGCCTACGGCCGTATCGAAGCGCCCAAGGGCGAACTGGGATTTTTCCTCATCAGCGACGGCTCGATGAACCCGTATCGTTACCGCGTCCGCCCGCCCAGCATGATCAATCTCACCATTCTCGAAGACATGTGCCTCGGCCACAATGTCGCCGACGTGGTGGTGATTCTGGGCAGCGTGGACATCGTGCTGGGCGAGGTGGACCGGTGAACACAGCGATCAGTTGTCAGCGATCAGCGCTCAGGGACTACGTTGCTGAGCCCTGTACGCTGCACGCTGAGCCCTTCTCAAGGATTGAACGTTAAGGACTTTTCTCATGTTCGGTGAAGGCATCATTCAGGGACTCGTTGAAACGGCTCGCAACTTCTTCGGCAGTTATGTCGAGAAGGACCGCCTCGTCACCGTCCAGTATCCCGAGGAGCGACACCATCTGCCCGAGGCCACGCGCCAGTTCCCCTTTCTGCTCTACGACGGCCCCGACTCCGATGCCGGCCTGCGCTGCGTCGCCTGCCAGATCTGCGAGAAGGAATGCCCGCCGCGCTGCATCCACATCGAGAAGAGCAAGGACAAGAAGCCGGACTTCGTCGGCAAGCAGCAGTTCTATCCCGCGGTCTTCGACATCGATGTCTCCGTCTGCATGAGCTGTCAGATTTGCGTCGAGGTCTGCCCCTTCGACGCCATCCGCATGGATAACGAGTTCGAGCTAAGCACCAGCAACCGCTTCGGCGGCCTGCTCTACACCAAGCGCGAGCTCTCCAAATCGAACGAATACTACCGGAGGATTCACCCCACCGAAGCCGCCGAGACCGACGAGCGCCGCGTCAAAGAAGCCGAGGAGGCAAAGGCGAAGGCCGCTGCCACAGCAGCAGCGGCGAAAGCCGCTCAGGCCGCAGCCGCGCCGTCGGCAACCGCGAACGGCGCAGTCGGCAACGGCGCCGCCCCCAAGCCCGCTGATCAGCCCGCCGAGAATAAGCCGGTGTCCCAATGACAGCCCTCCCCGCTCCCACCGCCGATCAAATCTGGGTCTGGATCAAGGACTGGCTCGTCATCCACACACCGGCGCCGTTCCAGACCCTCGTCTCCATCGTCTGCATCGTCGCCGCCATCATCGTCGTCTTCGCCTCGCTCTTCGCCCTCACCGTTCTGCTGGAGCGCAAAGGCCTCGGCCGCATCCAGAACCGCTACGGCCCCAACCGCGTCGGCCCCTTCGGCATTCTGCAGCCCATCGCCGACGCCGTGAAGTCGCTCACCAAGGAAGACATCGTTCCCCGCTCGGCCGATCACGTCGTCCATTATCTGGCCCCGCTGGTGCTGGTCGGCGCGTCGTTCCTCGCCTACGCGGTGCTGCCCATCGGCCGAAACATGACTGCTGTCAACCTCGACGCGGGCGTGCTCTTCTTCTTCGCCATCGGCTCAGCCACCGAGCTCGCTGTCTTCATGGCCGGATGGTCCAGCCGGAACAAATACTCGCTGCTCGGCGCCATGCGCGCCATCGCGCAGATGGTCAGCTACGAGGTGCCGCTGATTCTTTCCTCCATCGCCGTGGTCATGATCGCCGGCACGCTCTCGACCTCCGCCATCGTCGACCGGCAGGCGCGATTCACGCACGGTATCGCCCACTGGTATGTCTTTACACCCTGGGGACTCGCCGGGTTCATCCTCTTTATGATTGCGGCCACGGCGGAAACCAACCGCAGCCCCTTCGATCTGCCCGAAGGCGAGTCGGAAATCATCGCCGGCTACTTCATCGAGTACTCGGGCTTCAAGTTCGCCCTCTTCTTCCTCGCCGAATACATCGAGATGTTCGCCGTCAGCGGCCTCGGCATCACCCTCTTCCTCGGAGGATGGTCCTCGCCCTTCAGCTTCCTCGCGTGGATTCCCTCCTGGATCTGGTTCTTCGGCAAACTGCTCGTGCTCATCGGCTGCTTCATCTGGGTGCGCGGCACGCTGCCCCGCCTGCGCATGGATCAGCTGATGAATTTTGCCTGGAAATTCATGCTGCCCATGACGCTCTTTGTCATCCTGTCGGCGGGCGTCTGGCGATTTTTGCCCGCGACCATCGCGGGCTCGGCGGCCCTCGGCGCTGTGGTACGCTGGCTGGTCTGTGCATTGGTGATTCTCTTGCCGTACGTAACGCTGGCACGCACGCTCGAAGGCGGCAGAAAAATCGAAAAACGCGAGTACCGCTTTGCGGAATGAGCTTGGATTTGTGCGGTGATTGAAGTCACAGCCGCCCCGGCGTGGCTGTGAAAAGGTAGGAATGGTCCGGCGTCTACACGAGCCGGATCATTTGATCAGGCTTTGGGCGCGGCTTTGAGCGCCCGATTTAGGCACGATGAGGACGACTGCTCCCTTTCTGATCCTCGCAGTTCTCACCCTGGCCGGCGGCATCGCCGCCATGACCCTCCGTCGACTCGTCCATTGCGCGCTGGCGCTCACGGTCTCCTTTGCCGGACTCGCCGCCCTCTACCTCAATCTCGGCGCGGAGTTCGCCGGACTCGCGCAGCTCCTCGTCTACGTCGGCGCCATCGCCATCCTCATCGTTTTCGCGATTCTCCTCACCCGCGGCGGCGACGACAAAGCCGAACCCTCCTTCTCGCCCGCCGGTCCTGCCGGGGTCGTCCTCGCTCTCGCCGTCTTCGCCGTTCTCGCGTGGGCGGTTGAAACCAGCGGCATCGCGCACCCGGCTGCCCTTCCCGCCGTTCCCTCCGCGCCCATGCGCTCCATCGGAATCGTACTCATGCAGCGCTACGTCCTGCCCCTCGAAGTCATCGCCCTCATGCTCACCGCCGCCATGATCGGCGCGGTTATCCTCGCTCTGCGCGAAAAGCGCCCGGAGCAAAACCAGGGGAGCGCGCAATGAATCCTCTGGCCATCTGTCTCCTCGTTTCCGCTCTGCTCTTCGCTGTCGGCCTCGCCGGCGCGCTCACCCGGCGAAGCGCCATCCTGGTGCTGGCCGGCATTGAGCTCATGCTGAACGCCGCCAACCTGAACTTCATCGCCTTCTGGCGCTTCGGCCCACATCCCGAGGCTCTGACCGGCATCGTCTTCGTCATCTTTGCCATTGCCGTCGCCGCTGCGGAGGCCGCCGTCGGCCTCGCGCTCATTCTGGCCATCTACCGCCATGCCCGCACCTCGGATGTGAGCGAGATTACGGAGATGAAAGGGTGACTCAGAACGCAGCTCCGGCGGCCTGGATCCTCCGGTACCTCTGGCTTATTCCGGCGCTCCCGATTCTCGCCGCAGGCCTGTGCGCGCTGCTGCCCAAAACGCAGCGCCGCCTCTCTGCCACGCTGTCCATCGGATCCATGACCGTCTCGCTGATCCTGGCGGTCCGGGCGCTCGTCCACGCCATTGCTCAACCCGCCGTCCAGGTAGTCACCTTTCCCTGGATGCAGTTCGGCTCGCAATGGATCGCGCTCGGCTGGCTCCTCGATCCGCTCGCCGCCGTCATGCTGGTGATGGTGACCTTTGTCGGCCTGCTGATCTTCATCTACAGCCTGGGCTACATGGCCCACGACGACAACTTCACTCGTTTCTTCTGCTTCCTCTCGCTCTTTGCCGGAGCTATGCTCGGCGTCGTCATTGCCAACAGCCTGCTGCTCCTGTTCATGTGCTGGGAAGTCGTCGGCCTCACCTCGTATCTTCTCATCGGATTCTGGTTCCACCGTCCCGCCGCTGCCTCCGCCGCGAAAAAAGCCTTCATCGTCACCCGCGTGGGCGATCTCGGCCTGCTGCTCGGCATGGTCTGGCTCTACGCGCAGGCGGGCACGCTGCTCTTCTACAACCATGGAGCCGGCTGCCTGGAGCAATCCGCCGTTGCCGCGATGGGCGCGCATCTCACCACCGCCGGCATGGCCGTCTCCACAGCCATCGGCCTGCTTATCTTCTCGGGAGCCGTCGGCAAATCGGGCCAGGTCCCCCTGCATGTCTGGCTGCCCGACGCCATGGAGGGCCCCACGCCCGTCAGCGCCCTCATCCACGCCGCAACCATGGTCGCCGCCGGCGTTTACCTGATGGCGCGCGTCTATCCGCTCCTCGACCACGCCACTCTCGCCGTCATCGCCTGGGTGGGTGCCATCACCGCCGTCTTCGCCGCCTGCATCGCGGTCGCCCAAAACGACATCAAGCGCATCCTCGCCTACTCCACCGTCTCGCAGCTCGGCTACATGATGCTCGGCCTCGGCGTCGGCGGGGTCGCGGTGGGCATATTCCACCTGATCACCCACGCCTTCTTCAAGTCGCTGCTCTTCCTTGGCGCCGGCTCCGTCATCCACGGCTGCACCGAGGAGCAGGACATCCGCAACATGGGCGGCCTGCGCCGCTTCATGCCTATCACCTTTGTCACTTACGCCGCCGCCATGCTGGCCCTCTGCGGATTCCCGCTCTTCGCCGGCTTCTGGAGCAAGGACGCCATCCTCGAGCACGCTCACGCCTGGAGCCCCTCGCTGGGGCCGTACTACCTCGGCGCCATCGGCGCGCTGCTCACCGCCTTCTACATGACGCGCCAGGTCTTCTACGTCTTCTTCGGCCCGCAGCGCGTTCCGGAAGCCACCGCCGAGCCGGTCGAGTCGCCGCGTCCGCCCGAGCGGTGCGTCATCGTCCATCCGCACGAGAGTCCCTCCGTGATGACCATCCCGCTCAGCATCCTCGCGGTCTTCGCCGTCTTCCTCGGATTCGTCGGCACGCCCGCCTGGCCCTGGTTCCAGTCGTTCCTCTCCGCAACGCCGCCTGGGTTCAACATGCACGCCTTCATGGAGCCGGGCCTCATCGCACTGATGATCGACTCCTCGCTGCTGGTCTTCGCCGGGCTAATTTTTGGCTGGTGGTTCTACGGCCGCAAGCCGATCGTGCGCGCTACCGATCCCGACGCCCTCGAACGTCGCATCCCGCCCGTCTTCCACGCACTCGCGGACCGCCTTTACGTCGATGAGATCTACGGCTTCACGGTCATCGCCCTCACGCGCTTCCTCTCGGCCTTCTCCGCGTGGCTTGACCGCCGGATCTTCGGCGGCGTGGTCAACCTCATCTCCTGGCTGATCACCGGGCTCGGCTGGTTCGACTCCGGCATTGACCGCTTCGTCGTCAATGGCGGATTCGATCTGGGCTGCCGCGAACTGGGTGCCGGCGGACGCCTTATCGCCAGCCTGCAAAACGGCCGCGTCCAGAATTATCTCCGCGTCATTGCCGGCGCATTGGTGGTCCTCGCCGCGCTGCTGCTCTGGGGGCACCGCGGATGATCACCGAGCTCACATTCCTGCCTCTGTTCGGCGGATTGCTGGTGCTGCTTGTTGGCCGCTCCCGCGCTGTGGCCCGCGGCCTCACTCTGGTGGTCGCGCTGGCTTCGCTCGCCATCGCGCTTCGGATCTGGCACGGCTTCAACCCTGCCGCTTCCGGATTCCAGTATGAAGTCCGGCTCGACTGGGTCCCTTCGCTGGGCATGGCCTACCACGTCGGCGTCGACGGCCTCGGAGTCCTGATGCTCGTCCTCTCCGCCATGGTCGTCCTCATGTCGCTGGCCGCTTCGTGGAGCAACGACCAGCAGGGACGCCTCTACTTCGCTCTGATTCTCTTCCTAGAAACTGGCCTTTTTGGCACATTTACGGCCCTGAACTTCATCCATTGGTTTATCTTTTGGGAACTGAGCCTCATCCCCGCCTTTTTCCTCGTTCGCCTCTGGGGAGGCCCCGGACGCAACCGCGCTTCCACGCAGTTCTTCCTCTACACCATGGTCGGCAGCATCGCTCTGCTGCTCGCCTTCCTGGCGCTCTATCTCGCCACCGGGACCTTCGATTTCGTCGATCTTGCTCGTCTGGCGCAGTACGACAGGATCACCCTCGCTTTCGCGCAGAACCTCCACTGGGGCGTCAGCCCACTGGCCATCGGGATGACGCTTTTCTGGGCCGCATTCCTCGGATTCGCCGTGAAAACCCCCATCGTGCCCTTCCACACCTGGCTGCCCGCAACGTACGCTGAAGCGCCCAGCGAAACCACCATGCTCCTCACCGGAGCCATGTCCAAAATGGGCATCTACGGCTTCCTGCGCATTCTCCTGCCCATCTTCCCGCAGGAAATGCAGCGCATGCTGACGCCGCTGCTCTGGCTCGCCGTTGCCACCATCGTCCTGCCTGCCTTCGCCGCCTGGGTGCAGAAGGACCTCAAACGCACCTTCGCCTACTCCTCCGTCAATCACCTCGGCTACTGCATCCTTGGCGTCTGCGTGGCGGCCAGATTCACCGGCGCCGCCGCCGGCCTCGCAGCCGAAAAATCCGCCGCCCTCACCGGCGTCATGCTCCAGATCTTCAGCCACGCCCTGACCGCCGCCGCGCTCTTCTGGTTCCTCACCCTGCTCGAGCGCCGCGCTGGGTCCCGCGGCATCGACGACTTCGGCGGCCTGCGCAAAGTGGTCCCGGTCTTCTCCGGGCTGATGGGCGTCGCCATCTTCGCCTCGCTCGGCCTGCCCGGGCTCAACGGCTTCCCGGGCGAGTTCCTCATTTTCAAGGGATCCTTCCCGCTCGTCACGTGGGCCACGGCAATTTCCGTGCTCGGCCTGCTGATGACCGCTGTCTTCCTGCTCACTGTCATCCAGAAAGTCTTCTCCGGCCCCGTGAATCCACGCTGGCAAGCGATGCCTGACCTGAGCACCGCGCAGCGACTGGTCTTCGTGCCGGTGATTGCGCTGATGTTCCTGATCGGTCTCTACCCGCAAATCATTACCGGCATGATCCACGGCACCGTTATGCAGTGGATCGCGGGAGCGGGGCTCTGATGCTCGCCTGGACCATCTACGTCTCCTTCCTCGGCGCGTTCGCCGCGCGAATGGCGCCGTCGAAGCTGGCTGCCCGCATCCTGGCGCTGCTCACCGCGCTCGCCGGTCTCGCGCTCAGCCTCACCGCCCTGGTCCAATGGCAGCCCGGCAATCTTGTCACCGTCGCTGATGTCTCCTGGATTCCACAGCTCGGCATCAGCTACCATCTCGCCGCCGACGGCATCAGCCTCACGCTGCTCCTGCTCACCGGAATCGCTGCGACCGCCGGCATTCTGTTCTCCTGGAACATCAACCAGCGCACTCAGGAATTCTTCGCCTTCTATCTGGTCCTGATCGGCGGCGTCTACGGAGTCTTTCTCAGCTTCGATCTCTTCCTCCTCTTCGTCTTTTACGAGATCGCCATCATCCCCAAGTACTTCCTCATCGCGATCTGGGGTTCTGTCCCGCGCGACGCCGCGCCCGGCCAGCAGGGCTCGCAGCGCGAATATGCCGCCATGAAGCTGGCACTCTACTCCTTCGGTGGCAGCGCGCTGGTGCTCGCCGGAATGGTCGCCGCATGGGTCCTCAGCGGCTCCGTCACCGGCACCCATACCCTCGACCTGCAAACGCTCGCCGGCATTGCCTTCCCGGCGCACTTCCAGATGTGGGCCTTCCCCCTGGTCTTCCTCGGTTTCGCCGTCCTCGCCGGCATGTGGCCCTTCCATACCTGGGCGCCCACCGGCCATGCTGCCGCGCCCACCGCCGCTTCCATGCTGCTGGCCGGCGTGGTCATGAAGCTCGGCGCCTACGGCTGCCTGCGCGTCGCCATGATGCTCTTCCCCGCAGGCCTGAACGCCTGGGGCTTCCACATTCTCGGCTTCGGCTCCTGGCGCGACGTGATTGCGGTCCTCGCCCTCATCGGCATCGTCTACGGCGCATCGGTGGCCCTTGTCCAGCGCGACTTCAAATTCGTCATCGGCTACTCCAGCGTCAGCCACATGGGCTTCGTGCTCCTCGGCCTCATGACGCTCACCCGGATCGGCCTGGACGGCGCGGTCCTCCAGATGTTCTCCCACGGCATCATTGCCGGCCTGCTCTTCGCCGTCGTCGGCCGGATGGTCTACGATCGTGCCCACACGCGCCAGCTCAGCGAACTCAGCCCCATGCGCCTTGCGCACGTCATTCCCTTTGCTGCCGTCACTTTCGTGCTCGCCGCCATGGCCTCCATCGGCATGCCGGGATTCAGCGGCTTCGTCGCAGAGTTCCAGATCATCGTCGGCGCGTGGCGCACCCTGCCCTGGATGGCCGCCGTGGCCGGCGTCGGCATCCTCATCGGCATTGCCTTCACCTGGCGCGCCCTTACCACCGTCTTCTTCGGCGAGCGCGCGGCCCACGCTGCTGCCGACCACGACCACACCCTGCCGCCCGTCACTCTGCCCGAGAAGTGCGGCGCGATCCTTCTGCTCGCCGCCACGCTGGTCGTCGGCCTCTATCCCGCGATCCTCACCCGGCTGATCCTGCCCAGCCTCAACTCGCCGCTGTTCCAGGGCCTGCGGAACGGAGCGTGGCGATGAATCCCCTCACCGCTTCCGTCAGCTATTCCGAGCTGCTGCGGCTCACCTGGCCCGAAATCGCCCTCACCCTTGCGGGCATTCTCGTATTGGCGCTCGACCTCACCGTCCTCCGCCGCACCACCCTGGCGGCGCGCCTCCGCGCCGGTGTCGGCATCGCCTGCGCCGGATGCATCGCCGCGATTTTCCTCCTCGGCTACTCCGACCCCTTCGCGAGCCTGCCCGCCGGTATGTTCGTCATGACGCCGCTCACGCACGTTGTCCAGACGGCGCTGCTCGCTCTCGCGATTTTCACCCTTCTGCTCTCGTTTTCGATCCGCTTCACCAGCCACGTCGGCGAATATTGCGCGCTGCTCCTCTTCGCCACCGTGGCGATGATGTTCCTCGTCGCCACGCAGAACCTGCTGCTGATCTTTGTCGCGCTCGAATTCCTCTCGCTCTCGCTCTACATCCTCACCGGATTCGACAAGCACAGCCGCCAGTCCGCGGAAGCCGCCCTGAAATACTTCCTGTTCGGCGCGATGTCCGCCGGATTCCTCCTCTTCGGCATGAGCCTGCTCTACGGCCTCTCCGGCTCCATCGAGCTGCCGAAAATCGCGGCCGCGCTCAGCGGCCCCTCGCAGGACCCGCTGCTTTGGGTGGCCATCGTCATGGTTGCCGTTGGCTTCGGCTTTAAGATCGCGGCGGCGCCCTTCCATCTCTGGGCTCCGGACGCGTACCAGGGCGCGCCCACCGTCAGTGCCGGCTTCCTCGCCTCCAGTTCCAAAGTCGCCAGCTTCTTCATCTTTGCTCAGGTTGTGGTCCTGGGGCTCTCTCCCGCCGCGGGCGGTGGCGCCTTCCGCGCCTGGGCGCCCGGATGGGTGCCCACGCTCATTCTCATCGCCGCGCTCTCCATGGTCGTCGGCAATCTCGCGGCCCTTGCGCAAACCAGCCTTCGCCGCCTGCTCGCCTACTCCGCGATCGGTCATGCCGGATACATGCTGCTGGGCATCATCGCGCACTCGCCGCGCGGACTCAGCGCGCTGCTCTACTACGTCATCACCTATGCGCTCGCAGTGGTGGGCGCCTTCGGCATCCTCGGCGCGCTCGAATCCGAGGGCATCGACCGCATCGCCGATCTCGCCGGGCTCAGCCGCCGCGCTCCCGGTCTCGCGCTCTGCCTGCTCATCTTCCTGCTGTCGCTGGCCGGCATTCCACCACTGTCTGGCTTCTTTGCCAAGTTCTACATCTTCAGCGCCGCGCTCGCGTCCGAACCGCACTTCGGCCTGCTCTGGCTCATCCTGCTTGCCGTCGCCATGAGCGCCGTATCGCTCTACTACTATCTCCGCGTGCTCAAGGCCGCGTATGTCGCCCCGGCGCCCAAAGACCTCCCGAAATTGCGCACCGCTGCCGCCACGCGCCTGACCCTCTGGGTGCTGGCCGCGCTCGTGGTGCTGCTGGGCTGCGCCCCCTCGCTGCTGCTCAATTCTCTCGGAATCCGCTGACTGGTATCAGTCCGCCACACCGGATTTACGTGCGTACATCGCGCTGTCCGCCACCCGCTGCAATTCGTCCTTCGTCTGCCCGTCTTCCGGAAAGATCGCGATCCCGATGCTCGCCGTGCCCCGCACCGAATGCGCCTCGATCTCGAACGGCGTATCGAAAGCCCGCATCAGCCGCTGCGCAATTTCTTCCACTTGCGCGCGGCCCTGCACCATCGGAATCAGTGCGACAAATTCGTCTCCGCCTACCCGCGACAGAGTGTCGAGCGAGCGCAGCCGCTCCGAAAGCCGATGCGCCACCTGTTGCAGGAACAGGTCGCCCACGCGGTGCCCATACAGATCGTTCACCCGCTTGAACTGGTCCAGATCGATGTACACCAGCGCAAACCGAGCCCTGGTCCGGCTGGCCAGGGCCAGAGTCTCTTCCAGACGGCTTTCCAGCAGGAAGCGGTTCGCCGCGTTGGTCAGCTGATCGTACTGCGAGCGATGCACCAGCGTCTCGTAGAGCCGCCGGGTATCGATCGCCAGCGCCGTCAGGCTGGCTCCCATTTCCAGCACTTCCCCCGCGTGGCTGTGATACGCGTCGGCGCCGGCCAGTACCAGCGCGCCCAGCCGCTCACCCGCGCCGGAGTATATATCGCGCCGCACCAGCAACACCGACTCGTTCTCAGGCGCCGGATCGCCCACGCGCGTACCATTGGCCAGTTCGCACCAGCAAGCCTCGCTCTGCAGCTGTTTACGGATCAGCCCCAGAATCATTCCCAGGACCTCGTCCAGGCTCGTCATGCTGTTGATGGCTTCCAGCACCCGTCCGCGTTCCGTCTCCAGTTGCGCGATGCGCCGCTCCCGTGCCGATTCCGACTCCATTGTCAGCCGGATCTGCTCTGTCTGCTGGCGCACCTTTCTCTGCAGCACGACTGCCCACAGCACCACCACGACCACCAGACCGACCAGGATGGCACTCAGCCGCAGCAGGTGCCGCACCGTCCACCACGACGGATTGGCCAGCACCGTCACATCTTTGGGGTTCCGTATCTCCAGGTCGAACCACTGCGGAGTGCTCCATGGCCCGCCCGCATGCACGAAGCACACTCCGGTCACGCGCACGCGGCTGCCCACCGGATACCGCGGCAGCGACGACTCGCTGTTCGTCTGGTACCAAACTGGTCTCGCCAGGATTGCGGAAAACACATGCGGCCCGCTCTGCACCACCAGCGTGTCTTCGTGCGGCTCGTGTACCTCCGCCGCCACTGTGCCTTCCATCGACACCAGCTCGTAGGGATAATCGCCCCTTGATGCCCTGCCCCACGTCACAGCCACCGGCCGGATCAGCTGCAGCAGCGCATCAGGCAGCACGGTGGCCTGTCCAATCGCCTCCGAATACTGACCCACATCGGGAAATCCGACCACATCCACCACCTGCCCAATGCGCAGAGGCGACTGCGCGAAGGTGTTCACCAGCACCGCCTGCCGCTGCGGCGTCTCCACCACCATCTGCACGCCCGGCTCGTACAGCGTGATGGTCCCCCGTATGTGGACCCGCTGGCTTTCATCCATCACATAGGAGTGAGCCATGATCCGCGATATATCTGTCAGGGGCAGATTCTGTATCTTCCCGGATCCCGGTTGCAGCACCTGCATGTGACTGCCGCTGCTGACCCACAATTCAACCCCGATTTCCTGGAACTTGCCGTCGAAAATTCCCCCCACCACCCCGGTCAGCTTCACTTTGGAATCCAGCAGCCGGATCGGATCGATCCCCTGCGCTTCTTCCATATGGACCCGCACCGAACCGCCGTCCGTCTGCACATCCATCAGCAAATAAGCCTTAGGTGCACCGGCCGCACCCGACGCGACGGATTGCAGCGTAGCCGACCGCACAGTTCCCGTCATGGTGACATAACGGCTGTCGTTTTCCCGCTCCAGCAGCGACTGCCAGTTGAGCACCAGAGGGGCCGGAAAACTCGCCTTGCCCACAAACTGGATTGTCGCAGCCTGGATGTTCGCCCAGAAACTCGGAATGGTCCTGCCGCGGACCACGACCGCATCCCCGGGTTGCAGATTCGGAGGGGACGGCGGCGCCACCACAAAAATTCCGCCCGTCGCATCCTGTACGAAAATCTGCCCTTCCGCCGGCTCGTAGTACGTCACAATGGAGTGCAATTCCACTGGGACGCCGCTGGCGATTTCGCTCGGTGTGAAAGCGCGAATCTGCGCCACCGTAGTTGCCGTGCGTGGCGCGCCCCGGCCTGCCGCCTGCGCAAAAATACTTCCCACCCCGGTTGCCCCAATCGCTAACAGCAGCGCCAGCCAGCACCTTCGCAACGTTATGGCTCCGAATCGCGATTCCAGCATCGCACCCCGGGCCCGCGAATGTCACCAGTTTTTTAAGTCCGGAATCACAACGAAATTACCTAAGTTCCGCCCTGTTTCTTCGCGGCGGATCTCACCTGCCAGGTTGCCCCCGGCCCCATGCCAGCGCTGCTGCCGCCAGGTCCTCCGCCGCCACGCCCAGCGATTTGAAGACCACCCGCCGCTGCGGTTGAGCCCGCAGCCCCGCCAGGACCTCGCCGACTTCCGCATGAATCGGCTCGCCCGAGCCGATCACGTCTCCCGACTCCCGCATCGCCGCATCGCGTGACTCCACCACCACCGCCCCGCGCATCGCCGCATCGTCCAGTTCCCGCCGCTCCGTCCCGACCGCGCCCACAGCGCAGACCAGCGTTCGCTCCCCCAGCCATTCCCCGCGCACCAGCGGCTCGCGCACGCTGCACGCGCTCACCACCACGTCCGCGCCGCGAACCGCCACCTCGGCGCTTTCCACCGCCTGCGCATCATGCTCAGCGGCGAATCTCCGCACATGTTCTGCCGTCGGGCTCCAGACCCGCACTTCCTCGAAATCTCTCACCCTTCGCAGCGCTCGCGTATGCGACCGCGCCTGCACTCCGCTGCCCAGAATGGCCAGCACCCGCGCCCGTTGCGGCGCAAACAGCCTCGCCGCGACCGCGGACACCGCCGCCGTCCGCATCTCAGTGATCAGCCGCCCGTCCATCGCTGCCAGCGGCTCGCCGGTGGCCGCGGAAAACAGCATGATGGTCGCCTGGTGCGTGGGCAGCTTCGCCTCTGGCGCATTCTTCTCGTACACCGTTACCAGCTTCGCGCCCATCACGTCGCCATCGACCGCCGGCATCAGCGCAAAGATCCCCTCATGTTCCCCTATCCGCAGCACACTCCGCAGCGGCTGCTGAATCCGCCCGAGCGATAAATCCCGCAGCGCACGCTCCATCGCCGGAATCAGCGCCTCGTACGTCAGCCGGTCCCGAATCTGCTCTTCATTCAGATAATCCATCGCCCCGCCCTCACATCAGGCTCACGGCATCCACATCCACCACCAGGTTCCGCCGCGGAATCTCCGCGCGCTCTGCGTGCGCCAGCAAACCACGCAGCGCCTGCTGCAGGGCCCGCCGGCTCTCTGCCTTCATCACCAGGTGAAACCGGTAAGTCCGTTTGATTTTGGCCAGCGGCGCGCTCGCCGGTCCCAGCACGCGCACGCCCGCCAGCGTCGTGTCGCGGCACCACCTGCCCAGCGTCGACGCCCATCCCGCCGCTTCTTCCATCCGCACGCTCTGCACCAGCACATTCGCCAGCGCGGCGTACGGAGGATAATGCATCGCCCGCCGGAACCGCAGCTCGCGCTCGGCGAAGGCTGCATAATCATGCTTCGAGGCGAACTGGATCGCATAATGCCCGGGGTGATACGTCTGCACGATCACCTGTCCAGGCCGCTCCCCGCGCCCGGCACGCCCGGAAACCTGCGTCATCAGCTGAAACACCCGCTCCGCCGCGCGAAAATCCGGCAGTCCCAGCGCGTAGTCGCAGCCCACCACCCCTACCAGCGTCACGCCGTGAATGTCGTGCCCCTTGGCGATCATCTGCGTGCCCACCAGCAGGTTGATCTCGCCCGAATGCAGCCGCAGCAGCAGCCGCTCCAGGTCGCCTCGTCCCCGCACCGTGTCGCGGTCCATGCGCCCGATCCGCGCGCCCGGGAAAACCTCCTGCAGGCGCTCCTCGCCCTGCTGCGACCCCGCTCCCAGAAAGTACAGATACTCGCTCTCGCACTTCGGGCAGAGCTTTGGCACCGTTCTTTTGTAACCGCAATAGTGACATTCCAGCCGCTGCCCGGCCGCCCGGCCATCCCCCTCCGTCACTGCTTTGTGATACGTCAGCGCAATCGAGCAGTTCTCGCACTCCAGCTTCTCTCCGCATGCGCGGCACACCACCACAAATGAATAGCCCCGCCGGTTCAGCAGGATCATCGCCTGCTCTCCGCGCTCCAGCGTCGACTGAGTGGCCTCGATCAGCGCCCGCGAGAACAAATGCTCCTGTCCCGTCTCCTGGAACTCCTGCCGCATGTCCACCAGCCGCACCTCCGGCAGCGGACGCTGCTCTACCCGCTCTGGGATGGTGATCCGCCGGTACTTGCCCTGCATCGCGTTGTGCCAGGTTTCCAGCGACGGCGTCGCTGAGCCCAGCACTGCCGCTGCCCCGGCGAGTTTCGCCCGCATCACCGCCACGTCGCGCGCGTGATAGCGCGGCGTTGACTCCTGCTTGTAGCTCGAATCGTGTTCCTCATCGACGATCACCAGGCCCAAATCCGCCACGGGAGCAAAGATTGCCGATCGCGTCCCCACCACCACCCGCGCCTCGCCCACGCGAATCCGCCGCCACTGCTCGCTGCGCTCCTCCGGAGTCAGCGCCGAGTGCAGCAGCGCCACCTCGCTTCCGAACCCATGATGCAGCTGCGCCGCCATCTGCGGCGTCAGCCCAATCTCCGGCACCAGCAGTATCGCCGTCCGCCCCGCATCCAGGGTCCGCCGCATCGCCCTGAGATACACCGCCGTCTTCCCCGACCCAGTCACGCCGTGCAGCAGCAGCGGACGAAATTCCCGCGCCGCGACTGCCTCCGCAATCGTTTTGAGAGCCCCGCCCTGCGCCTCGTTCAGCTCGTGATTCGCGCCCGCAAGCCCGTGCAGCCCCGTCAGGTGAAACTCCGCCGGCCGCTCCTCGATCCGCACCAGTTCGCGCTTCACCAGCGTGGCCAATGTGGAGGCCGGAACTTCCAGCCGACGCAGCTCCGCCACCGGCAGCCGGCCATCGGCGCCCGCCAGCTCCGCCAGGATTGTCTGCTGATTCTCATTCAGCTTCGGCAGCCTGACATCAGGAACCAGAACCGCGTACCGCACCGTTCGCCTGGCATCGCGTGGCTCCGCCGCCGTCTCCCGCCCAATCCACTTCTTGCGGACTATCCCCGTCAACAGCGCAGGAGAAGCTCCGGTCGCCAATCGCAGCCGCCCCGCCGCAATCGCTTCGCCGGCCTCCAGCGCATTCAGCACCGCGTATTCGCGATCCTGCTCCTCCGCCGGCAGCCGCGACCGCCGGGATGCGCCCCGCTCCGCCCCCGCCGCCAGCACCTGACGCCCAATCTCCGTGATCCGATACAGCACCCGCCGCCGCACTTCGGCTGTCAGCGGCAGCATCGAGCGCAGCACCTCGCCCACCGGAGCCAGGTAGTACTGCGCAATCCACCGCCCCAGCTCCATCAGCTCCGCCGACAGCACCGGCTCAGCATCGAGCACCGCCAGCAGCGGCTTGGCTTCCACCGGCGGCGGCTCATCATGCAGCCGCATGACCACGCCAGCGAGTTTCTCGCTGCGAAACGGCACCAGTACCCGCGCGCCCGCTACCGGCGCGGCGTCTCCCACCGCGTAGGTGAACACGCGATCGAGCGGCACCGGCACGGCAACATCGCAATAGGCAGGCATGGGTTCATTCCGGAGCGTACCAGACCCAGGCGCGCAGCGTGGATGCCTGGCCACTCCCCACCCGGTTCCCCGGCGTACCTGATGCACTTTGTTTATTACTTCCGCCTATGAAAGGGCATCCTAGCCGCGAGGCCGCGAGCGCGAAGCGGGCGCTTCCCGGTGCCCGCTTCGACCTGATTTTGATACCAACTGCTTCATGCCAGAGCCTGTCTCCTGCCTGGGATGGCACATGGAAACTCGACACCCCCCAGAAGCAGCGTACCCGGTCTGCCCGGTCCCATTTTTGCGGTTACCATCTCTTCCAGCGGTGAATATCACACAGAAAACGGCGTCAGCGTTGCGATGGCAGCAGCTGCCCACAGGCAGATAACATGACGGTCTTCTGCTCTCAGGCCAGCGCGACTATCCTGAAAACCTTCACTGTTCCTTTAAAATCAGTAACTTGCTCATTCTGCAATGCGATTACTGAACCTCGCATAATAGAGTGACAACTGGGGCGTTTGGCGGTAAGCTGAGAGCATGACCCGAGTAAGTATGGAAGGTCGGGACTTTGCTGCCATGCAGCAACGTCGCCGGACAGCGGCACGACTGTTTGCCGCCGGTCGCCTGTCGCAGGCGGAGATCGCGCGAGAATTACACGTCAGCCGACAGAGTGTAAGCCGGTGGTACGAAGCATGGCGTACAGACAGGCCACGCTGGATCGGCGGCGCCGGTCGTGCCGGTCGGCGCCCACGCCTGGATCAGGCGCAGTTGAAGCAGGTGGAGGAAGCCTTGCGGCGCGGAGCGCCGGCGCACGGTTTCTCGACCAACCTGTGGACACTGCCGCGGATCGCGGCGGCCATCGAGCGGATGACGGGGGTCCATTATCATCCCGGTCATGTGTGGAAGATTCTGGCCGCCATGGAGTGGAGCCTGCAGCGACCGGCCAGGCAGGCGCGGGAACATAATCCGGAAACGCGGCAGCGCTGGGTGGCCAGGCGTTGGCCGGCGGTAAAAAAAACACCCGGTGGCGAAGAGCCTGGATCCTCTTCCAGGACGAGAGCGGAGTTTCGGAGCGGCCCTCGGTAAGGCGCACCTGGGCGCCGCGCGGACAGACACCGGTCCTGATTCACGCCTTCAACTGGAAGAAGCTGTCGGTATCGGCGGTACTGGGTTATCGCTGGGACGGCCAGCGCTGTCGGCTCTGGTTTCAGACGCGGCCCGGCAGCTACAACGATGAGAGCCTGATCGCCTTTATGCGCGAGCTGAAACGACACCTGCGGGGACAGAAGGCAATTCTGGTCTGGGATGGCTTGTCAGCGCACAAGAGCAGGTAGATGAAGCAGTACCTGGAAAGCCAGAGTGATTGGCTCAAAGTGAAGATGTTGCCGGGCTAATCCCCGGACCTGAACCCAGTGGAAGATCTATGGGGCAATCTCAAAGGCCAGGAGTTGGCCAATCGTTGCGTCGACGGTCTGGGCGAGGCCGAGCAGGGCGTCTGCCACGGCATGAAACGTATCCGCCAATCCGCATTGCCCTTCTCTTTCTTACACCACGCCGGACTTTTCTTTTGATCTTGTTGTCACTCTATTATGCGAGGCTCAGTAAGGCGCCCGTGACAAGCTGACATCGCATGGTAGTTCCTCCCAACGAGTGTTTGCATTTGCACGCCAGTTGCCAGACGTCGCAACGGACTTCTGTGCGTGCAGAGTTGCTGGAAGACGGTGGCCCCGCCACTTTCCCTTTCACGTGCAGTGCTGCGGAGCCTCCGGCGGCGGGGCGGATCGGTCTGGGCCGACTGATGGCACGGCGTCGTTTTATTGGCGATGCGGGAGTAGATAGTGGAAATAGCTGCATGTCAGGCGCAGTATCAGCGAGTCGTCCCTTGTAGAGAAGACAACGCGTCCCACGAGCATCGACTGAAGGGCTGAAAAAACGGCAACTGTACGGCCGTTGTTGGCCAGTGATGGTCATCCAGTCTCGTCATCGTTATCCTTCCAGGGCGGCCGGGAAAAGCCTGAGATCACCTCGGAGGCGTAGCCCCGGGTGCTCCAAGTTGAGCGATTCAATGACAGGAAGCTCTCTCAGCTCAAAGGCGCTGCCGCGTGAGCACATAGCCCAGATGGTGCCGCAATGCTGCGCGGCCCCTGGATCTGCGCGACTTTACTGCACTCGCGCTGATGCCCAACCTCTGCGCCACCTCCGCGGCTGGCTGCTCCTCAAGATCGCAAAGCTGAACTACAACGTGATTGAGTCGGGATACGCATCCGAGACACTTCAGCAGCAGCTCAACCCTTTCGTTCTGCAAACAAACTGACTCCGGAGTCGCTGTCGCTGCCGGAAGCTCTCCTGGCATGGGATTCCCATCGTGATCGATTACCTCAGGCATTCCCTCTTCCCGCCGCCTGCTCTGTTTTCGCCTCCACACATCAGGGCTTCGTTTCTCGCAATGCTGATGAGCCACGTCGAAAACAGTGATCTCTCTTCAAACCGCGGCAAATGGATATACGCCTTCATAAACGTCTGCTGGACAATATCCTCCACGTCCTCGGGGCTCCCTGCAAATCGTTGAACGACGCAGGATACCCGGCGACGATAACGCTGCACGAGTACATCGAACGCAATTCGGCTGCCTCCCACAGCTGCTGTCACCAGATCATCATCGTGCCGCCACAACACAGCAGTTTCATCAGTCATGTCGCTGAATTCCCCGTTTTGCGAAGTCATATTGAGTTCCTCCAAAGAGCCGGAGCATTCTCTTATCTTCGTCGAATGTGGTCGGCGCCAAACGGACAGGCTGTCGGTGGCCACGCTCCCGACATCTGCCTGAGTTAATTCACACACTTCCTGTTTCATGAGATTCCGCAGCGCGAGTGGACCACTGCGCTGGCAAGGAGCAATGGCTCCAGCCCTCCTGACAGCGTTTCTTCCGCATCGTTCGACGCCACCAGTTGATGGGACAGCCGCTGCGCTGCGACAACTTCCGCTGGGAGGCACTTCAACACGTCGGCACATTCGTCTACCTCGTAGCCTTCCAGCATGGTAAGAACATAGACGAATCGCTCAAAGGCGCTCAGTGCGGTAATGACCGCAAACGGCTGGTGGCTCGAAGAAATCGAAGCACGCGTGCCGCCTGGTACTGACCAGGTATAGACTGCCTTCGCCTTCGGAGTCGCACGCTGAACCGCGCACTTGATTACGGCATGTCTTGCCCTGCTTTTCACCCAATCGATCAGGCTTAGTTCGCTGCTGATCAGATATTCATCCACGGCATCCAGAACGCACTGTTCAGCCGTAACCTTATCTGCTGTGAGCATGAACGCCAGCAGATACAATTCCGCCATCTCGTCGAGCCACATCTCCGCCGCAAAGGTCGCTGTCCCATTCGGACTGCTCACGGCCCCGCTGGGTACTGCTGACAAAGTGCCTGTCATCGTCCCTCCTTCAGGTACGTCTCCTCGGGGCCCAACACGGCTGAGCGAATGGATACGTGCCTTTCACTGAGGAGACGCAGAGCAATTGGGATGCCATCTTGATGATCTCTTTGACGAGAAAAGATCGTGTGGATTTTACGCAATCAGGAAATCCACCGGCAGGGGAGCAACTCGGTGTCAGTAAAGTGTCACTGACACCAGCGGTTTGCCATTGACGCAATCACCGTGACATGACGGTGCTGTTCTCCGAGACTTAACGGGCGGCGTCATAATCACAGTCGGCAGCCCAAAGAACTGCGATTCCTTCAGCGGCTCTTTCTCGAACACATCCAGCGCCGCGCCTCCCACCTGTCCGCTCTTCAGCGCCTCCGCCAGATTCTTCTCCACTACCATCTCGCCGGGCGCGTCCATCGCGGCATTCTATGCCCGGTCCGCTCCGTTCGATGGAGAAAGTGTGGCCGAGGTCAACCGGTAAATGCCGGTCACACGCAAATTCTCGTGGACCGCAGCAGTACCAGAGTTCTGCTCGGTGGCTCGGCCCTTCTGAGTATCGACCAGGAGCGACCAGGCTGTCAGCGGCGCTTGTGGTACCCATCCAACAAATGCCGCCGCCACGGAACCGGGCGTCATATCGTATCCCTGCCTGAGGTCGGCGCCGGCGATTGCGCGGAGTGGTTGGAGTTTAGCCATCGTTGCCCGACAGCATGACGCCGGTGCAATACGTTTGCAGACGTTCTCGCCTGATTTCCTTCTCCGAAGGTGGCATGATGCGTGCGCGGCAGCATCCGCGGCAAGAAGCCGAAATGCTCTTCAATTGGAGCCTGAATACGGTCGCCGAGCACCTGCGACAGGCGGTAAAATTGGCTGCATCCTCTAAGCCGCCGAGCGAGTCGAAAGAATTGTTTGCTCGAGGCGAGTACTGGAGAATGCCTCTGCGTGTCCCAGATCGGTGTCTGAAACCGGAATTGCCCTGGACCAGGAAGCACTACTGGCAGTCTCTTTTGGCACGTCTGAACTTCTTAGGTGCCGCGAAAGGCGAGGCGATTCCGCTGGTTCAGCAGTAAGACACACCGGGTGTCGGTCGGGTAGGGAGAATCGCTATGATCGGCGAAATGATGAACACGGTCCGGCCCAATTCTGAACGCTATGCAGCGGTTGCGTGCATCAGTCAGACGCTTTCTGAGTGTCACCAGCCTGAGAAGCTTGCGCGTGTGCTGGCGGACACGCTGGGGCAGTGGCTTGACCTGGCATATCTGGAAGTAGCTGTCTTCCAGGAATGTTCGACGGAGATCATGTGCCACGACGTCGGAAGAGGCCCGTGCCTCGTTTTGAAGATGCTTCCTGACGAGGCGCGCGAATGGTACCTTCAGGACCGGAATGAACCCATCTACATCGATGACTGGAGCGAAGAGCCCAGCTACCTGCGGATCCGGGCGATCGCAAAAGACGAGGGCGCAGACCTGTCATCGGTGATCCGCTTACCCCTCTCCACTCCGCATCGGCGAGTAGGCACGCTGAGTGTGGGCAGCCCAGAAGGGGTGCGCTACAGTCTGGAAGAATTCGAATTCCTGCAGGTGGCTGCGCGCATGGTGGCCTTCGCTGTCGATGACGCTTTCCTCCAGGCACGGGTGCGAACCGCGCAAGCCGACATGCAGCGCAGGAGCGAGCGTCTGGAGTTGCTGCTGGATCTGACGAGCCGCATCACGTCCAACCTGGATTTCCGAGAGTTGTTGCGAACAATTGCAGCCAACGTCCGGGAAGTGATGCAGTGCGACGCGGTGGCCATAGCGTTGGTGGAGCCGACAGCGGAGAATTTTCGGCTGTACGCGCTCGATTTTCCGCAGGGGAAAGGATTAGTCAGGGAGGACCTCGTTTTGGGTGCGAATGCACCCGGCAGACGGGCTCTTAAGACAGGGAAGCCCGTTCTTGTTGAAATGACCGCTGAGGTTGAGGATACGCTCCCGGAGGTACAGAATCTGGCCGCCGCCGAAGGTATTAAGATGATGTGCGTCATTCCGCTTGTGAACCGTGGCCGTGCTCTGGGCACGATATCGGTCAATCGAAGAACGGATGTTCAGTTTACGGAGGAGGAAGTCGAGTTCCTCAGCCGCGCGTCGGGACAGATTGCCATCGCGGTTGAAAACGCGCTCGCGTATCAGGAAATCTCCGAACTCAAGGACAAGCTGACGCAGGAGAAGCTCTACCTTGAGGAAGAAATTCGCAGTGAACTGAATTTCGAGCACATCGTCGGCAACAGTTCCACTCTGCGGCGCGTTCTGGAGCTGGTGGAGACGGTGGCTCCGAGCGATTCCACAGTACTGCTGCTGGGAGAAACGGGTACCGGCAAGGAACTGATCGCGCGCGCAATCCATGAGCGAAGCCGCCGTAAACAACGCACCTTCGTTAAGCTCAATTGTTCCGCCATCCCAACGGGTCTGCTGGAGAGCGAGTTGTTCGGCCATGAAAAGGGAGCCTTTACCGGCGCTATCATTCAAAAAATCGGACGGATGGAGCTTGCCGACCAAGGCACGCTGTTTCTGGATGAGGTCGGCGATATTCCCCTGGAAATCCAGCCTAAATTGCTGCGGGCACTGCAGGAACGCGAGTTCGAGCGTCTGGGCAGCACGCAGACCAGGCGCGTGAACGTTCGCCTGATCGCCGCGACGAACCGTGACCTCGAGTCCATGATCGCGGCGCGTGAGTTTCGCAGCGACCTTTATTACCGGCTTCACGTGTTCCCCATCCGGATTCCGCCGCTGCGTGAGCGAAGAGAGGATATCCCTTTGCTTGTGAGTTTTTTCGTGCAGAAATTCGCGAAGCAAATGCAGAAGAAGATCGAGAGTATTCCCGCTGCTCTGATGAAGGGACTATCGAACTGGGACTGGCCAGGGAACATTCGCGAGCTCGAGAACTTTATGGAACGCGCAGTGATCCTCACTCGTGGAAAGTCGCTTGAGGCGCCGCTGAGCGAATTGCGCACTTCCCGCCTGGCAGCCGGACTGCGCTCCGCGCAGGAACTGAAACAGAGGGGTCTCCATCGCAGTGGCCAGAGAACCATCGACTCTCTGAATGGCAAAGAAGCTCCGGCGGGTGACGGTGCTCAGCATGAACGGCAGGCGATCATTGTGGCGCTGACAGAGAGCAAAGGACGCGTGGGTGGGCAGGACGGCGCAGCGGCTCGATTGGGGCTCAACCGGACGACGCTCATCTATCGGATGAGGCGATTCGGTATCGATCCACGTGAATACGTGTGATATCCCCGGGGCGGCCCGTTGATGCGGCGTCATGATCTCCGCAGTCGTATCCGACTGCCTTAGGGACTCGCAGCTGCGGAATTCGTGCTGTGTCTTCTCGAAGTGAATTTGTGCAAGACAAACTCCTGCAGGATGCCGTTTGCAACGGTCCCGCCGATGCCGATGAGAGCGCTCCTGGCGAATAGACCGACGCCGCGCTCGCTCTCGGGATAATAGGCGTTGGCGATTGCCCCGGAGGCAAGATCGCCGCCGATCTCAGAAAAATTCACTTCACACCGGCCATTGTCGCCTCGTGCCACGAACGGGTTGGCGATTGCGTGCACCCAGCGGGACCTGGTGCTCCCTGTTCCCTGATAAAGGTAACGCGGATCCTGGTGCAGGAGAGATGGCAGCATGGCGTCACCAATCATGAGTTTGGTATAGCCGCCCGCAAAGCTTGCCCCTAACCGCTGCCCATAACCCTTCATCCCGCCGCTATAGCCTGGATAACCCGCCATCTGATACAAACCCGCGTTCAGGACGAACCCCGCCATTGTCACAGGGTCAATGAGCGAGCGGAAAGCAAGCTGAAACTTCATCCCGTTAGTCAATGGTGCCGGATTCCTGTCGTAGCTCACATAGAAATTGGGAATGAATCCGAACGCTCTCTGCGCCTCTTCGTCCCTGAGTTGTCTGGTGGCAATTTGCCTCTGAGTGACCGCGGTAACCGTGATCTGGACCGTTGAGAGCCGGAGCGAGATATTTGGAAGTATGAAGTACTGTCCCGGCTGAAGAATAATCTCCTGCGATGTCCAATCGGCGAATCCCGGCGCGCTGACGACTGCGTGGTACGGCACCCCCGGGTTCACAGCGACCAGCTGGAAAAAGCCGTTGTCCGATGTGACGGCAGAATCGGGATCGGTCGACGGTGGTCCTTCAAGAACAACACTTGCATTAGGAACCACGCTGCCGTTGGTATCGAGCACGGTGCCCACGATAGTCGCCTTCTGCGGCACGGGTGCGGAAAGCTGTTGTGCCGCGACACTGGTGGCCAGAACTAGAGTCGAGAAGCACACAAACTGCTTGATTGCGTGCAGAGTCATCCGTTTTCTCCCGTGGGCGGAGCGAAACAAATTCACGCCGACCGCACACCTCAGTGCACGATCATTGCCAGACGGGGGAGCATGGGTTTCATTGAAAGCAGGGAGCGTGAGGGTGAATGAGACGTAATCAAGCCGTCGAAATGTCAAAGGACAACATCGGTGCTCCACAAAGATCCTTCGCAGTGCCTCTCGAAGTGCCTCCGCGATTCGCGAACGCAGACTGTCGAATCCCGTCTGACACACCCTGACTCTCGACAGTGCCCTTGCTCCGAGTCGCCAAGAACACAGCTATTTAGTCCCCAGGCAATATGGCATCCTCATTGCAGGTAGCCCTGATGACTTTACTCGGTGAAGGGCGCGAGGATCTCATGCTGAAGATTTCGACGATAGACACAGTGGGCAAGCGTCGGGTGGTGGTAGAAGGCAAACTGACAGGGCCATGTGCTGGCGAACTTAGGACCGCCTGCGACAAGGCGCGGGCTGACCTCGGATCCCGGAAACTAATAATCGAACTGAAAAGCGTCATTGCCCTCAACGCGGAGGGGGAAGAGGTCTTGCTCCAACTGATGCGCGACGGCTTCAGGATTAGTTCTCGGGGGGTGTTTATCAAAGAGTCTGTCCGACAGCTCAGGAGGAATTTGGCTGCCGCAGTGCGAAAACACGGCGGCGGATAGCGTGGACGAACATGATCGTGCCAGCTCCTCACTTGCATCCGGGTCCGGTTGGCCCCGGCTCGACCGCAGTCTTGTTTGCAGGTCGAGCCCAAATCTTTTCCGCCCGGACGGCCTTTGATACGAAGCTGACATCGGACTCCGGCGGGGAGAGGCCGCGCATATTGGCGAAAGCGTGATGATTTCACGCACGGTAGATGAGCCTTGCCTCTAAGCAAGGCCCCACAGATCGAGGTGGAAAACTCAAAATGTAAAGCGATCCCGAAGATGCGGCTGGTAAGTATCTCTTATTCGCGTTTGTCATGGTCTTGGCCTTTATCGCGGCAGGTGCGATTGCCGCGGCTGCTGATGATTCACCTCAGCCTTTAGGAAGAATCGCCTCGCGACCAGAAGATCCTGATTCGTCTGTCTGCTGCAGCAGTCGGTTGGGGTCCGGCAGAAGTGATTGGGAAGTGCCACGAGAGTGAGAACCGAGTCGCCTGGCTGACTGTTCCTCTGATATTACCTTGCACAATTCCGACATTACGGCTGCGAGTAGATATCACCTTCAATGACTGCAGGATGAGAGGCCACGTGATCGATAAGTGTGCGAACCCGGATTGCAAGCGAGAGCTGAAGTACTTGCGGGACGGCAGAATCTCTGCATTCGAAGTTGGGGAAGGAGTGAGCGGCATTCACCCTCCACCCACAAGGCGGCTTGAACATCTTTGGGCCTCCTCAGCAGAATCTGTGGGTAGTTTCCGGTTCTGGAAGTCGTGCAAGAGTGTGATACATGGCGATTTTCATTGCCTCGCAGGTGCGAAAACCGTAGGAACGTCTGGTAATCACTCGTAGTTT